>Ga0180017_100064_pt1 | contig 43642 bp, 41 predicted proteins | sample KR46_S_MetaG_FD_129674 | JGI IMG/M metagenome (GOLD analysis project Ga0180017, IMG submission 129674) | Groundwater microbial communities from the Olkiluoto Island deep subsurface site, Finland - KR46_S_MetaG | ecosystem: Environmental > Aquatic > Deep subsurface > Groundwater | place: Finland...
TCGGACGGAGTGGTGATGGGGCTCAGACACCGCCGGTTGTCTGTAGAGGGCGTACAGTTTCACCCGGAGTCGATTCTCACCGAGTACGGCCGGGACTTGCTCGGAAACTTCATTTCCGTCTACAGGAGGGAACAGTCTTGATTCAGCAGGCGATTCAGAACGCGGTCTCCGGAAACCATCTTTCAAGCGTGGCCGCCGAGGAAGTGATGACCGAGATTATGTCCGGCGGGGCCACCCCTGCACAGGTCGGTGCCTTTCTGACGGCACTGCGCCTGAAGGGGGAAACCGAGGACGAAGTAGCCGGATTTGTCCGGGCGATGCGGCGTAAGGCCACCCCGGTGCGGTGTGGACACCCGCTTCTGCTGGATACCTGTGGTACCGGCGGTGACGGCGCGCACACTTTTAACATCTCCACCACGGCAGCCTTCGTGGTCGCGGCGGCGGGCGTCCCGGTAGCCAAACACGGAAATGTTTCGGTATCGAGCAAGTGTGGCAGCGCCGACCTGTTGAGGGAGGCCGGGGCGAACCTGGAACTGACTCCGGAGCAGATCGGCCGCTGTCTGGACCAGGTCGGAATTGCCTTCCTTTTTGCCCCTCGACTGCACAGCGCGATGCGCTTTGTCGCTGCGCCCCGACGGGAAATCGGTATCCGGACGGTCTTCAACATCCTCGGGCCGTTAACCAATCCGGCTAATCCACAGGTTCAGGTTATCGGAGTTTACAGCGCCCAGGTCGGTGAACTGGTGGCGCGGACCCTGTGTCAGTTGGAGATCCAGCGTGCCTTTGTCGTTTACGGGGCCGGAGGCTTGGACGAATTGTCCCTGGCCGGTCCGAACACTGTCTGGGATGTCCGGTCCGGAACCGTCTCCCGCGCGACGATAGACCCAGCCGATCTTGGACTGGAGTATGTACCGGTGGAGGCGTTGATCGGTGGCTCTCCGGAGGAAAACCTGGTCATCACCCGGCGCGTCCTGGACGGGGGAAGGGGAGTGCCACGGAATGCAGTCGCCTTAAATGCCGCTCTCGCTTTGGTGGCGTCTGAAACCGCCGGGAACCTTGCCGAAGGGTACAGGCTCTCCCTGGATGTGTTGAACTCCGGGGCTGCGCAGAGGAAGTTCGAATCGTTTATCGACTTTACCAGGAAACAGGCCGATGCTTGAGCGCATTGTGGCCCGGAGGAAAGAAGCGGTCAGAGCGTTAGACGCCGGTCTGGTCACCCCAGCACTCACCCTGAGTGCTGGGGTGGACCGGATCCTGCATATGGCGCTGCCGCTCAGCCTCTCGGACTCCATTCTTGCTGAACCCGGTGTCTCCCTGATTGCTGAAGTTAAGCGAGCATCGCCCTCTTCAGGCCCGATTCGCCCGGACTGTGACCCGGCGGAGGTGGCGCGGATTTACGAGGCTAACGGCGCGAGGGCTGTTTCGGTGCTCACCGAACCGGAGTTTTTTGGTGGTGATCCGGAGCATCTAAGCCAGGTCCGGGATGCGGTCTCCCTGCCGGTGTTGTGCAAAGACTTCATTGTCTCGCCCGCGCAGGTCTATCAGGCGCGACTCCTGGGTGCCGACGCCGTGCTGCTGATCATGCGCATCCTTGATGATGCCCAGTACCGGATGTTGTCTGCGCTTGCCAGGGATCTGGGGATGGAATGCCTCACCGAGGTCCACGATGAAACCGAACTGGAGCGGGCTATCCGGGGTGAGGCGCGGACAATCGGCATAAACAACCGCAATCTGCAGAGCTTAGAGATAGACCTGGATGTGACCGCACGCCTGATCGGATTGATACCCTCCGACCGCGTGGTGGTTGCGGCCAGCGGTGTCAACTCCCGTGCAGATATGGTGCATATGCAGTCCCTGGGCGTTGACGCGGTGCTGGTCGGTACCTCGCTGATGCGTGCTCCCGACATTGCCGCCAAAGTCCGGGAACTGGTTGGTGCCGGCCAGTGAGAGTGCAGCAGGAAGGCCATAATGCAAGCGTAGCCCCGTGGGTAAAAATCTGCGGTTTATCGGACCGAAGAACAGCGCTGGCCGCTGCTGATGCAGGTGCTGATGCGCTCGGTTTCGTGTTCGCCCCCAGCCAGAGACAGGTCACACCCGAAGTCGTCCGGGAGATTGTACGAATTCTTCCAGAGACCGTCACCGCTGTCGGGGTGTTTATGGACCAGCCGCTGGAGTATGTGCTGGATACTGCAGCGCAGTGTAACCTGGGAGCAGTCCAGTTGCACGGTTCCGAGAGCCCCGACTACTGCCGGGAGATCAAACTCCCGGTGATCAAGTCCTTTCCACTGAGCCTGCCTTACCGAGTCGAGGATCCGCGGCCTTTCAACCCTTGGGCGGTACTGCTCGATTCAGCGGGGCCCGGCGGAGCAGGGGGAACGGGGAAAACACTAGACTGGCAGAAGTTAAGACAGCTGGATTGCGGTCTACCGTTAATCCTGGCCGGTGGGCTGAACCCGGACAACGTGACCGAAGCAGTAAATACGGTGAGGCCGTTCGGGGTGGACGTCTCTTCGGGTGTGGAAACAGACCGACGCAAAGATATCGAGAAGATCCGCGCCTTCGTCCTAAATGCCCGGTTATAGAAAAAGGAGACTACCATAGAAACACCAACACCTGGAAGGTGCAGTGCGCGCTGAGGGTATTGCCGGGGCAAACGAACTGTCCCCATTTTGACTATGGATCACTTCACAGGGAGGAATGACCGATGCTTCCCGATACCAACGGGTACTTCGGAGCGTACGGCGGGCGGTTTGTGCCTGAGACATTGATGCCCGCGCTGGTTGAACTGGCCGCAACGTATGAGGCGGTCAAGACTGACACCGGATTCCAGCATGAACTGGCCGCTCTGCTTAAAGATTACGTGGGTCGGCCGAGCCCGCTCTACCGGGTCCGTAATTTTTCCCGTCACTGCGGAAACGCCAGAGTGTATCTCAAGCGCGAGGATCTCAACCACACCGGAGCCCACAAGATCAACAACACATTGGGTCAGGCTCTGCTAGCGGTCCGGATGGGAAAGTCCCGGGTGATCGCGGAGACCGGTGCCGGCCAGCACGGGGTGGCTACCGCGACCGCCGCTGCGCTACTGGGCCTTAGTTGCACTGTGTATATGGGTGAAGAAGACGTGGCGCGGCAGGAACTCAATGTGTTCCGGATGCGCATTCTGGGTGCCGAGGTGATCCCGGTGGGATCGGGTAGCCGCACCCTGAAGGACGCTATGAATGAGGCCATGCGGGAGTGGGTGGCTACGGTTGACGATACCTTCTACATCATCGGATCGGTGGCCGGGCCACATCCTTATCCAATGATGGTGCGGGACTTTCAGGCCGTAATCGGGGAGGAAACCAGGGTTCAGATCCTGGAAGCCGAGGGTCGCCTTCCGGACTATGTCATTGCCTGTGTCGGGGGCGGGAGCAATGCCATGGGCATGTTTAAGACCTTTGTCCCGGAGCAGGATGTCAACCTGGTGGCTGTGGAAGCCGGTGGACGTGGCCTGGAAGTGGGTGATCATGCCGCGACTTTAAATTTTGGCCGCCCCGGTGTCCTACACGGTTCACACAGCTACGTGCTTCAGGATGAACAGGGTCAGATCTTACCGGTGCATTCTGTCTCGGCTGGCCTGGACTACCCCGGTGTTGGTCCGGAACTGGCCTACCTGAGGGACTCCGGTCGCCTGACCTCAGCCCTGGCGACGGACCGTGAGGCGCTTGAGGCTTTCCAATTGGTGTGTCGCACCGAGGGGATCATCCCAGCCCTGGAAAGCGCCCACGCCTTTGCCGGAGCCCTCAAGCTGGCTGGGCAGCTGAACTCAGACCGAGTAGTGGTGATTAATCTTTCGGGGCGCGGTGACAAGGACGTGGAGTCAGTATCCCGAATTCTAAAGGGGGTGATCGCTTGAGCAGGATTGCCGCCGCTTTTGCGGGATCGTCCGGAAAACACCGGAAGATTCTGATCCCTTTTATCTCCGCCGGGGATCCGAGTCTGGAGGCTACCGAAAGATTTGTTTTGGCACTGGCTGAGGGCGGAGCCGGGATTATCGAGCTGGGTGTTCCCTTCTCCGACCCGGTGGCTGATGGTCCGACTATCCAGCGTTCAACACTGCGCGCCCTGGATGCGGGTACCACGCTTGCGGAGATCTTGAAGTTGGTGGTCCGTCTCCGAACCCGGACGGAGGTGCCCCTGGTCCTAATGAGTTATTACAACCCAATCCTTCAGTACGGTCTGGACAAGTTTATCCACGATGCCGTGTCGACCGGGGTGGACGGTGTGATTATTCCCGATCTTCCTCTGGAAGAGGCCGGGGTTTTCGTAGACCGGGCGCGACCCGCCGGTCTGGATTTCATCCCCTTGGTGGCGCCTACTTCAACCCCGGAGCGGATTAGGAAAATCTGTTCCATCGCCGGGGGATTCGTGTATTGCGTAACCGTAAAGGGAGTGACTGGGAGCAGGAAGGGACTTCCGACCGACCTTGACCGGTTGGTCGGGGAGATCCGCAAACACACCGGTCTGCCGGTGGCGATGGGCTTTGGGATTACCACGCCGGCCCAGGCCGGTGCGTTAAGCCGGTTTTGTGACGGTGTGATTGTGGGCAGCGCCTTTGTAGACTTGATTGCCGGTGCCGGCCCGGCGGCGGCGGACGTCCTGATTCGGGACTTTGCCGAGGGGCTTTATGCAGCCATAATCACAAAGTAGTTGCACACCTCTGGCGTGAGTGTTAACATTTTGTTTAAAAATACTCTTAGTTCCTTCTCTTACTTAGCCAAGAAAGGAGGTTCAGAGGCATGAAAGATCTGGCCCGACCTAACATTCATGATTTGGCAGTCTACAAGCCCGGCAAGCCCATCGAGGAAGTCCAGCGGGAGTTGGGACTGGGGGAAGTGATCAAGCTGGCCTCCAACGAAAACCCGCTCGGCCCCTCGCCGCTGGCCTTAAAGGCGTTAGAGGCGGCGGTGCCCGAGGTCTACCTGTATCCGGACGGCAGCGCCTACCGGCTCAAGCAGGTTCTTTCGAACTATTACGGTGGTCTGGACCCCGACCGGATTCTTTTTGCCAACGGTTCAAATGAACTGGTGCAGCAACTGTCGCTGGCCTTTTTAGAACCCGGGGATGAGGTCGTGGCCCCAAGACCCAGTTTCCCGCGGTACGAGCCTCTGGCCCGGATGATGAATGCCCGTACGGTGGACGTGCCGTTGGTTGATTACCGGGTAGATCTTTCGGCCATGCGGCGTGCGGTTACGGAGCGGACGAAATTGGTCTACATCTGCAACCCAAACAATCCGACCGGGACGATCGTGACCAAGGCGGAACTGAACACATTCCTCGACGGTCTCCACGAAAACTGCCTGGTTGTCCTGGACGAGGCCTATTTTGAGTATGTTGATGACCCGTCTTATCCGGACGGGCTTGATTATTTGCTCCAAGGTGAGCGCCGGGTGGTGGTGCTGCGGACCTTTTCGAAGTGCTTTGGCCTGGCCGGTTTACGCATTGGGTACGCCTTGGCGGATCCGGAAATCATTGCTTTTCTGGAACGGGTGCGGGAGCCCTTCAATGTGAACACCCTAGCCCAAGTGGCGGCCGAGGCCGCTCTGCAGGACCAGGAGCATAAGCAACGAGTGGTGGAATTAAACCGCCGTGAGAGAGAGTTTCTATGTGGAGAATTCGAGCGGCTGGGAATTGAATATATTAAGTCTGAGGCCAACTTCATTTTGTTTAACGCTGGCCGGGATGAAAAGGAAGTATTTCAGGGGATGCTCCGGCGGGGTGTGATCATCAGGGGCGGTTTCGGTTACCGTACTTGGCTTCGGGTCACAATCGGTACCCGGGATCAGAATGAAAAGTTTATTGAAGCATTGCAGAGCGTGCTTACGGAGGGTTAGGTAATGATTATCATCATGTCGCACGGCGTCGGGGAAGATGAGATTAGAGGGGTAGTCGTGAGATTAGAAGAGAGAGGGTTTAGAGCCCACCTGTCGCGAGGTGTGGAACGCACCATTATCGGGGCCATCGGCGATGAGACCAAGCTGCGCGGAATGGCCCTAGAGGCCTTGCCCGGAGTGGAATCCGTAGTCGCCATTTTACAGCCGTACAAGATGGCCAGTCGGAGTTTTAAGCAGGAGGATACCGTAGTCCGGATCGGGGATGTGGAGATTGGCGGTACAGCCATCCAGGTTATGGCCGGTCCGTGTGCTGTAGAAAGCAAGGAGCAGTTGTTTGAAGCCGCGGAACATGTGAAGGCCAGAGGGGCCAATCTGCTGCGCGGGGGGGCTTACAAACCACGTACCTCACCCTATTCATTCCAGGGTCTGGCTGAGGCTGGCCTGAAACTCCTGGCCGAAGCCCGGGAGAAGTACGGCCTGCTGATCGTGACTGAAGTCATGGATACCCGGACCCTGCCGATGGTAGCGCACTACGCGGATATTATCCAGGTCGGAACACGCAATATGCAGAATTTCTATCTGCTCCGTGAACTCGGTACGGTGGATAAGCCGATTCTGTTGAAACGGGGGCTTTCTTCCACTGTTGAGGAATGGCTGATGTCGGCCGAGTACATCCTGTCATCCGGAAACCCGAATGTGATTCTCTGTGAGCGTGGCATTCGCACCTTTGAAAACTACACCCGGAACACGCTCGATATTTCGGCGGTCCCGGTAGTGAAGTACCTGTCTCACCTGCCGATCATCGTCGATCCGAGCCACGGTCTTGGCAAGTGGAAGTTTGTAAATCCGATGGCCCGTTCGGCCATCGCCGCCGGGGCCGACGGACTCCTGATCGAGGTGCACCCAAACCCGGCTGAGGCACTGTGCGACGGGGCCCAGTCCCTGACACCCGAAAACTTCGCGCTCCTGATGGAGGGGCTCGTCCCCGTGGCCGAAGCAGTCGGCCGGCGCATCGGTTAGGCCGGTACTGATGCGCAAGGTCGCCATCTACGGCGTAGGTCTGATCGGCGGTTCGCTGGGCATGGGTCTGGTGGCCCGCGGCCTGGCCCGTCAAGTTACAGGTATCGGACGGAACGAAGCCAACCTTCGAACCGCCGTAGAACTTGGCGCGATTACTGACTACACGACCGATCCGGTCCGGGGTGTGGCCGGTGCCGAACTGGTGGTGCTGGCGCTTCCCGTCCGGCTGATTATTGGTGCCCTGCGGACGGTGGCTGAAGACCTGGCACCGGGAACCGTGGTTACCGATGTCGGTAGTACCAAGACGGAAATCGTGCGCGAGGCCGAAGCACTGCTACCGGCAGGGGTGCACTTTATCGGTGGTCACCCGATGACCGGTTCGGAACAGGCCGGAGTGCAAGCCGCCGACCGCTATCTCTTTGAGGGTGCCTATTACATCCTGACTCCCACCGCAAACACCCATTCTAGGGCCCAATCGATGATGGCCGATCTTGTGGAAAGCCTGGGGGCCAGGATGATCGAGTTTGATCCGGCTGAACACGACCGAATTATGGCCGCAGTCAGCCATTTCCCCCATTTGGTGGCCTCGGCGTTGATGAATACCGTCTCCGGCCTGGGACAGACGGACCGCATCTTCCCCCTAGCCGCGGGCGGTTTCCGTGATACGACCCGGATCGCCTCCGGAAACCCCGAAGTGTGGCGGGACATCTTCAGCACCAACCGCCGTCCCCTCCTGGATATGGTCACCCGCTTTAGGGCGGAACTGGAGATCATCGAGGGGATTCTGGCCAGGGAAGACGGGCTCCGCCTAGTGGACTGGCTGGAGCAGGCCCGGCAGGCCCGAGAACTGTTGCCCCTAAAGGCGAAAGGATACATGCAGGATCTCTATCAGATGAATGTCACTATCTCCGACCGGCCTGGTTCGATCGCCGCCTTAGCGAACACCCTTTACCGCTACGACGTAAACATCTCAGACATTGAAGTGCTCCGCGTCCGGGAAGGGGAGGGAGGCACCGTCCGGCTGGCCTTTGGTTCGGAAGCCGAGCGCGACCTAGCGGCCCGGCTGTTGAGTGCGGATGGGATTCCGGTCAAAAAGTGTTAGGAGGATCACCTGTTGGAACTGCGGATTAGTAGGACATCGGGCCTGGTCGGAACCATTGAGGTACCCGGCGACAAGTCGATCTCGCACCGGGCAGTTATGCTGGGAGCGCTGGCTCGCGGGAGAACCAGGGTATCGAACTTTCTGCGCAGTGCCGACTGCCTGTCTACAGCCGCCTGTTTTGGCAAATTGGGAGTGTCGATTGAGGATCGCGGGTCTGAGCTGATTATCGAAGGACAAGGCTTGCACGGCCTGAAGGAGCCGTCCGACGTCCTTGACGCCGGCAATTCAGGCACCACGATGCGTTTGATGGCCGGTATCCTGGCCGGTCAGAACTTTTACAGCTGCATGACCGGAGATGCCTCTCTGCGCTCAAGGCCGATGAGCCGTGTTACGCGGCCGCTGAGCCTGATGGGGGCAACTATCCTTGGCCGTGCGGACGGAGCCCTGGCCCCGCTGGCCATCCGGGGCGGTCGGCTGAAGTCTATTATTTACCCCCTTCCGGTAGCCTCTGCCCAGGTGAAGTCGGCCGTGCTTCTGGCCGCTCTATTTGCGGACGGGCCTTCTAAAGTTGTGGAACCCAAGCCGTCCCGTGACCACACGGAGCGGATGCTGGAGTACTTCGGCGCTTCCCTGGAGCGCCGGGGCAACGAGATCACCGTCTATCCAGAACCGAACCTCGCGGCCCGGGACGTGTCCGTCCCGGGTGACATCTCCTCGGCCGCCTTCTTCATTGTCGGGGCCTTAATCACCCCAGAGAGTGATTTGACCATCCGAAACGTGGGTGTCAACCCCACCCGTACCGGTATCCTGGATGTGCTACGCGCCATGGGCGCTCAGATCGACGTCACAGACACCGGAGTTATGAACGGGGAGCCCACCGCAGACCTCCGCGTCCGTTCGAGCCGCCTGGGGGGTACCGAGATCGGGGGATCGCTGATTCCGCGCCTCATAGACGAAATTCCGGTGCTGGCCGTTGCGGCGGTCTTCGCCGAAGGGCGCACCGTAATCCGCGACGCCGCTGAACTAAAAGTGAAGGAATCCGACCGGCTGTCTACCACAGCCGGTGAACTGCGCCGGTTCGGGGCCTCGATCACCGAAACTCCGGACGGGCTGATTATTGAAGGTGGTGCACCCCTTAGCGCCACTCTCTGCTCCAGCCACGGAGACCACCGCATTGCCATGGCCCTGGCGGTTGCCGGCCTCGCCTCCCCAGGGGAAACTGTTATCGGGGGCGCCGGTGCGATCAGCGTGTCCTTCCCCGGGTTCGCAGACGTATTAAATTCAGCCCGCCTTCAATACTAATCCTAAGGTTCGGACTATCCATCTCCGGGATTTCAGCAAATAAAAGAGGATATGGAACGAGTTTGTCGAACCTAAAAACTGCGATACGTAGTGGAGGAGGGCCCTGAACAATTCAAGCGGGAGTCATTGCCATTGACGGACCGGCCGGAGCCGGAAAGAGCACTATCGCCAAACTGACCGCCGAACAACTCGGCTATAACTACATCGACACTGGTGCTATGTACCGGGCCATCACCCTTCTGGCGTCCCGCGTCGGCGTGGAACCGGATGACCCGGGTCTTGTCACACTCGCCTTAAGGGCGGACTTTCGCTTCCAGCCCACACCGTCAGGACTGGTTATCTATCTCAATGGAGAAGACGTCACCGCTGCTATTCGTGACCCCCATGTGTCTGGCAGAGTGTCCTATTATGCCCGTGAAGCCGTTGTCCGCGAGGCGCTGACCCGTATGCAGCGGAGGTTGGCTGCGGACGGCAATGTGATTTTAGAAGGGCGTGACATCGGGACAGTCGTTCTGCCAGAAGCCGACAAGAAGTTTTTCATTACTGCCACTCCACGGGAGCGGGCGCGACGTAGGCAGATCGACCTGCGTGATCAGGGCTTTGAGACCGACATAGACGAACTTGAAAGACAGATCGCCGAGCGCGATCTCATTGATAGCACACGAGAACTCGCTCCCCTGAAACCAGCTCCCGATGCCGTCATCGTGGATACCACCGGCAAATCGATAGCTGAGGTACTCGGGATTATTGTTTCGGAGGTGCGCCAGACCGATGTTCTATAGCTCTATCCGGGGATTGTGCCGGACTTTTTTACTGGTCAGGCGCTGGAAAGTATATGGTTTGGATAACCTTCCTGCTCAGGGAGGGGTCATCGTCGCCGCTAATCACACCAGTTACCTGGATCCGATTGCGGTAGGTTGCGCGATGCGGCGCCGGATATCATATATGGGTAAAGCGGAGTTATTTCGCATCCCGGTGCTGAAGAATATCGTCGTAGGGCTCGGTACCTTTCCGGTAAAGCGCGGAGGAGTGGACCGGGAGGTAATACGGACCGCGTTGCGCTACCTTTCCGAGGGCAAGGCCTTAGGGATGTTTCCCGAGGGGTCGCGCAGTAGGGACGGTCAACTCCACAAGCTCCAACTGGGGGCTGCACTGTTGGCACTGAAGGCCGATGTGCCGATCGTGCCGGTGGCGCTGCAAGGTACCGGTGGTGTGTTCCGAAAGGTCGTCGTTCGATTCGGTGAGCCGCTTTACTTCCCCCAGTACAAGGGAGTCAAGCCCTCACGCGAAGTGTTAGAAGCAATCAGCGACCGCATCATGGCGGAAATCGAGTCTTTGATGAAACAAATGAGGTGACCTGGTTGGAGGTCCGTGTAGCGGCAAAAGCGGGATTCTGCTTCGGAGTCCGTAGGGCCATTGACCTGGCCACCAAGACGGCGGGAGAGGATAGGGGGCCGATCTATTCCTTGGGGCCCTTGATTCACAACCCGCAGGTCGTAGAGTTGCTGACCCGGGAGGGAATTAACGTTATTGACGCCATTGAGGGCGTCGAACTGGGAACCATCATTATCCGGTCCCACGGGGTTGGGCCTGACCTCCTGGAGGCCGTACATAATTCGGGATTCACGGTGGTGGACGCCACCTGCCCGTTCGTCCAGCGTGCTCAGATACTGGCGCACGATCTTACGGCGGACGGATACAATGTAGTTGTCGTGGGAGACCGGAAGCACCCCGAGGTAAAGGGCATCGTCGGGTGGACCAACGGACAAGCCCTGGTGGTCGAGGATCCGGTCGAAGCTAGTCAGCTTCCCCGGTTCGACAAGGTGGGCGTTGTCGCCCAGACCACCCAACCGCACTCTAATTTCGAAGCGGTGGTCGAGGTGCTCAAGTCCGGAACGGGCGAGGTGGCTGTATCAAACACAATCTGCAATGCAGTCGTTGAGCGTCAGAAGGCAGCCCTTGATTTAGCCCGTGAAGTGGAGATCATGGTTGTCGTGGGCGGTGCAGAAAGCGCCAACACCCAGAAACTGACCAAGCTGTGTCAGCAGACCGGTACCCCTACATACCACATCGAGACCAGCAGCCAGTTGGATCCCGAATGGTTCAGGGGGTTGCGGGTAGCCGGCCTTACCGCCGGCGCGTCCACACCGGACTGGATAATTGAGGAGGTAGAAAGGCGGATGAGTGAGATGGAGGAAACCACGAACCAGGAAGAAATGGTGAACCAGGAAGAAACCGTGACCCCGGAAGAAGCCGTGGAAACGAGCCCCGAAGAAGCTGTTGTTGAAGAGAAGGAAGTTGCTTCAGAAGAGACTACGGTTGATGAAGAGACTACGAGCGATGAACAGGAACTGCAGCAGACGCAGGTTCGCTCTCTCCATAGCGGTGATGTAATCAGGGGAGTTGTGGTTCAGATCAACCAGGACGAGGTTCTGGTTGATGTCGGTGCTAAGTCGGAAGGTGTCATCTCTCAGCGCGAGTTATCATGCTGTGATGTGAACAACCCGACGGAGATTGTTCAGGTGGGCGATGAAATCGACGTCTGGGTGGTCAAGGCGGAGGACAATGAGGGGCGGATCATTCTCTCTAAGAACCGGGCTGATGCCGTGAAATCCTGGGAACTGCTTGATGAAGCTTTTAAGGACGAACAACCGGTGAGCGGCAAAGTCCGTGAGGTTGTGAAAGGCGGTCTTCTGGTTGATCTCGGAGTTCGCGCCTTTATGCCCGCCTCTCAGGTGGAACGGGGATTTGTCGAGGACTTGAGCCAATACGTGGGTCTAGAAATATCGGCGAAAATTATTGAACTGAACCGGGGTCGCAAGAAAGTTATTCTTTCACGTAGGGCTCTGCTCGAAGCAGAATATGCCGGGAAGCGAACCGAAACCCTGGCCACCATCCAGGAAGGCGAAACAGTCAAGGGCTTTGTCCGGCGCCTGACTCAGTTCGGTACCTTTGTGGATATCGGCGGCGTGGACGGACTCCTGCACATTTCCGAGATTTCCTGGCACCGGATTAGCCATCCTTCGGAAGCCCTGAAGGTGGGGGATGAGATCGAGGTGCTGATCCTCAGAGTTGACCGTGAGCACGAGAAGGTATCCTTGAGCCTGAAGCAGATGCTGCCCAACCCCTGGGACAACATCGGAGACCGTTATCCGGTCGACGATATTGTACCGGCCAAGGTTGTCCGCCTCGTTCCGTTCGGAGCTTTTGTTGAACTGGAACCCGGCGTGGAAGGCTTGGTCCACATCTCGCACTTGGCTAACCACCATGTGGCTAAACCGGAAGACGTGATCCAGGAAGGACAGGAGATCAACGTCAAGGTCTTGAGCATCGATCAGGAAGGGAAGCGCATCCGTCTTTCCCTCCGGGAGGCGGGACCCGCCCCCGAACCGCGGTTTGACAAACCGGAAGACTCCCAGCCCGCCGAGGACACGGGCAATGTTACCCTCGGTGACCAGTTCGGCCACCTGTTCGAGAAGAAATAGCTCCTGCCCGAGAATTTACAAACAGCGCTTAATGAACCGCCTCCTTAATTAAAATAGGGGGGCGGTTCTTCTTTCCACTTGGGCCCTTCAACTGCATATTTTGGGTGGTGCAGGGTAGGCTAAAATTTAGCATTTAACAAAGGAGTAGGTGGCATGGCTAATTTACCAATTGGACTAATCGCCCTCATCATTGTCTCTGTACTCATTTACCTAGGGCTTCTGCACCGTGTGCTGGATCGGATGCGCCTTACGGACAAAGCGGCCCTGATCATCCTGGGCTTGATTCTGGTCGGTGGGTTCATCGATCTGCCGCTTCGCGTTGCCAACCTTACGTTGGCCATCAATGTCGGTGGTGCCCTGGTGCCGATTGGACTGGCCATTTACCTGATCGTGAAGGCCGACCTGATGCAGGAGAAGGCACGGGCTGTCGTCGGTGCCCTGATCACCGGTGCGGTGGTGTTCAGTGTCGGTACCTTCCTGTTTACCGGGTTACGCGAACCGGCAGGCCGCTTTGCGGTGGTGGACATCATCTATGTCTACCCGATTGTGGCCGCCATAATTGCCTATGCGGTAGGCCGGTCCCGCCGGGCGGCGTGGGTTGCGGCGACAATGGGGGTCTTGTTTGCGGACGTAATCCATGGTGCACGGCTGGCAGCTACCGGCCTGACCGGGGTGGTAAACTTCGGCGGAGCCGGTGCCTTTGACGTTGTGATTCTGGCGGGTATCCTGGCCGTGCTACTCGCCGAAATCGTCGGGGAAATCCGAGAGCGACTCCAGGGTGGACCTTCTAAAGACCGTGACAAGGTCACCCTAGCCGCGTTGAAAACACCCGGTGAAAAGGGGGAAAACAGTGATGAAAAATAGGGCTCGCATTGCCATACTGCTGGCCGGCTGTTTTCTGGTTGCGGGCCTGCTGCTGGCCAGCTACAATCCCGACGGAACCGTGGCTGCCTGGACCAGATCAGCACTGATCAAGGAAATGATTGACCACGAAGTCGGCCACTATACGACAATCCTGGATGAAGAAGGCAATTTGGTTACCAAGACCAGCCGTTCCGTGTATGCCGGGGATGAGGTCATTACCAGGCACGGGAAGCACTTCAAAGTCTTCAGGGTGGATAACGACGTGGCTCAGGCCAAGCTACTCGGCATGGACCGCGATCTCCTGGCCTACAACAAATACTTCCGTAACTATGAGCTACCCGCGGTAACCGGTACGCCGCAGCAGGACCAGCAGCGTCGGGTGGCCGTTTACCATTCCCACGGCATGGAATCCTATGTCCCGACGGAAGGTTCGGCATTTCAGACGAATGGCGGCATCATTCAGGTGGGTGCTGCTTTTGCCGACCGCCTGCGCAACAACCAGGTAACCGCTGTCCACAATCAGACTACGCACGGTCCGCACGATGCCCAGGCGTACGTGCGCTCCCGCAAAACTGCGGTTCAACTACTTCAGGAAAACCCGATCGCCTTGTTCGACGTGCACCGGGACGGGGTTCCTGATGCGGAATTCTACCGTCAGGAGGCGCCCCAACAGGGCACCAGCCAGATCAGGCTGGTCATCGGACGCCAAAACCCGAAGCGGGACGCCAACATGGATTTGGCCCGGCGCCTGATGTCCTACGCCAACCAACAGAATCCCGGTCTGGTGAAAGAGATCTTTATGGCCCGGGGTAACTACAATCAGGACTTGATCTCCACGGCTTTGTTGTTTGAAGTCGGTACCCATACGGTGACTCGCCAGGAGGCGGAGAACGGAATCGCCCTTTTGGCTGATGCGGTACCGGTTGTGCTGGGGATTGGGGCCGGGGCGGGGGCTGCCGACCAAGTCCGTCCCGCCGCCGGTGCGGCCGGATGGCGAACCGTCTTGATCATCGCCGCCGTGACTCTTATCGGTGCGGCCGCTTTCGTGATTGTAAGCGCCGGAGGACTGCCCCAGGCCAAGGAGAAGGTTAGAGAGTTCTTTACCAAGGAGTTCAACTTATTTGGTCAGAAGGTTCGCGTTGACGGGAGCCGCCGACGCAACGACGAAGACAATCAGTGAGGCCAGGCTACCCATAGATGAGAGTTCCCCTTCGAATGGAAGATGAGACGGCTGCGGCTGTTGACCTCAGGGAAAACATATCTCACCTCCCACCTCCCATCTCACACTTCCCATTAAGGAGTTGGGTGTTTGATCGTTATCTACCACTGCTACGGAGGGACTCATTCCTCCGTAATGACTGCCGCTGTCCATACCGGTCACCTCTCAACGGAGGGTCCCCCCTCCAATGGGGATATTAAACGGCTTCCGTATTTCGACCGGATGGACGGAAAAGATCTGGGGAAACTGTGCTACTATGGGCAGGATGAAAAAGGGAACCAGGTATACATCATGGGCCGAAAATCCTTCTCCGAATCCCCGGAATTCGTTTTTCGCAGTCTGCAGAAACTCTACAACGCTGAACAGACTTATAAACTGGTGAACAGTGCCCGCACCCTGAACTGGCAGATGAAGCTCGGTGGCTACATCTCAAGGGGTCTGGGCTATAAGCGGATCGGGCTGCCAATCGTGCTCTGGGGGGCCCGAAAGGCCTACCCCCGGGTGGTGTCACTCGCCGAGAGTATCAAGAAGGAGGTGTAAGAGCCATTCCGAAAAGGATTATCTATGTGGACGAGACAGCGCTGGCCGGTCTGAGTGCCTATCTGCACACCCGTCGCACAGCACACGGTGAGCTTGATTACCGGCAAAGCCTTCCGTTCCTTGATCTGCCGGAACACCTGGTGGACGCCGGGAAAGACAAGGACGGAAACCAAGTCTACGGGCTGTGGACCCGCGCCGACCCAAAGCTGATTCAGGGCTTAATCGAGTCCTTCCTTTCCATAAACAGTATTCCGGCAGATGATTACGAACTCCGCCGGGTGACTCACCGGGGCCGGCTGGTATTGATCTCCTTTTTCTTTAGACACGGCCTTACCATCTTTGCCCGAAAACTGTTAGCCCGTTGGAGAGGACACTGGACTTCGGTGGCGGGGATTGACTGATAGTGGGAACTGGTACATAATTGCAATGTGCAGAAATTACCCATTCTAACCAACTAAGGAAACCGTCTTTGGGATGTGGGATGTGAGAGGTGAGCTACTTGAGGGAATTCGCGAGCGAATTCCAGCCCATAATCTCACCTCCAACTGCTCACTTCTCACGTCTCAGAAAGTGAGCAGACCGGATGCGCGATAAGGGCCTCAAAATCTCGCGGGTCGTTCCTGGTGGAATCGCCGATCAGCTTGGCATTGTAAGCGGCGATGTGGTTACCGGGATGAACGACACTCCGGTGCAGGACATCCTGGATTACCGCTTCCTAAGCACTGGTGAATACCTGGAACTGTACGTGGCCACTGCAGATGGCCCGTACGTTTTTGAAATCGAGAAGGAATATGATGGGGATCTGGGGATCGAGTTTGAGACCCCTTTCCCTGGATTGAAAAAGTGCGGCAACCGTTGCCTTTTCTGCTTTGTGGACCAGATGCCCCCGGGAATGCGACCGTCGCTCTATGTCAAGGATGACGACTACCGGCTCTCCTTTTGGGATGGGAATTTCATTACTTTAACCAACCTCCGGGATAACGATCTTAAGCGCCTTGTGTCACAGCGCTTAAGCCCCCTCTTTATATCCGTCCATACCACGAACCCAGGTTTAAGGAGACGGATGATGGGAAACCGGAGGGCGGGTGAAATACTAGAACAACTGCAGTTTTTGGCCGCCAACGGGATTGAGTTTCATCTCCAGATCGTTCTCTGTCCGGGTCTAAACGACGGTGCCGAGCTGGAGCGCACACTGTCTGACCTGAGCGGACTGCTACCGTCAGTGCTCTCTATCGCCGTGGTTCCGGTCGGACGAACGCGTTACCGTGAGCAACTCTACCCGTTGCGTGCTTTCACTGCGGAAGAGTCGACTAGAGTGGTCAGACAGCTGGAGAAGTGGCAGGAAGGTTTCGTCGAGACAACCGGCAGCCCCCTGGTCTATGCCGGTGACGAGTTTTACATTCAGGCTGGGATCCAAGTGCCGCCAGCCGAATCCTACGCCGGGTTTCCGCAGTTGGAGAACGGTGTGGGACTGGTGCGGCTTTTCTTGGACGAATGGGATCAGGTTCGCCCGGATCTGCCCACTGATGGAGTGCACAGAAAGGTGACGGTGATCACCGGCGGGATCGCGAGTAGCGTTTTGCGTCGGGTAACCGATGACTTGGATCGGCTTCCGGGGTTGAACGTAACCTTGGTCGCGGTCGAGAACAGTTTTTTCGGTGATGGTGTCACGGCTGCGGGCTTGCTTACGGGCGGTGACATTCTGGATGCGCTGGAGGATCAGGATCCCGGAGATCTGGTGGTGGTACCTAAGGCGGCGCTAAAGGATGGGGCGGTCTTCCTTGACGATCTGAGTCTCGGGGATCTTGCTGAACAGCTGGGGGTTCGGATCAGAGCCGCAGCTGGCCCCCGTGAACTGGTGCAGGCAATTTTTGATGTATGACGTAGGAGGTTTCTATGGCCAGACTACCATTGGTGGCGATTATTGGCCGACCGAATGTGGGCAAATCCACCTTCTTTAACCGTATCCTGGGTTCCCGCACTGCTGTCGTGGAACCCCAGGCCGGGGTGACCCGAGACCGCCTCTACCGGGAGGCGGATTGGGCCGGGGTTCCCTTTACCATTATTGATACCGGCGGCATCGGGACCGGTGGTCCGGAGAACATGGTCGAGCCGGTAGCCAACCAGGCCCGAAAGGCCATGGAGGAAGCCGACATCGTTCTCTTTATGGTGGACGGCAAGGCCGGAATCGTGCCTGAGGACCAGGAAGTGGCCGCCATCATCCGGCGGCTGGATAAACCGGTAATCCTGGTTGTAAACAAGGTCGACAACTTTGATGCGCCGTTACCGACATCAGACTTCTATGCCTTGGGACTAGGGGAGCCTTTTCCGATCTCGGCCTCCCTGGGACTTAACTTCGGAGACTTGCTGGATCTGGTGGTTTCCCACTTCCCGTCCGGTGATCAGCCGGAGCTAAAGCCGTCCATCAAGATTGCGCTTATCGGTCGGCCGAACGTGGGCAAGTCTTCGCTGGTCAACGCCATCTGTGGTGAGGAACGCGTCATTGTAAGCGACATGCCGGGAACCACCAGGGACGCCATCGATACCGTGTTTACCCGCGGGGAGACGGAGTACACGCTGGTGGATACGGCTGGGATGCGGCGGCGCGTGAAGGTCTATGACCCCATTGAGCACTACAGCGTGGTCAGGGCGAAGCAGGCACTGAAACGAGCAGACGTGGCCATCCTGGTGCTGGATGCGACAGAGGCGATCGCCACCCAGGATCAGCGCATTGCCGGTCTGGCGGAGGATGCCGGGAAAGCGACCATCATCCTGGTCAACAAATGGGACCTGGTCAACAAAGACAACACAACCGTGAATGAATACACCGAAGTGATCAGAGATGAACTCGGTTTTATCGGCTATGCCCCGATTGTCTTTGTTTCGGCCACTACCGGGCAGCGGGTAACCCGCATTCTGGACGAGGTCGACACTGTCTATCAGGAGTATACCAAGAAGATCCCCACCGCCCAGTTGAACAAGATTATTCACGAATCGGTGATGCTTACACCGCCGCCGACCGTGAAAGGGCGTCGGTTGAAGGTCTTTTACAGTACCCAGGTCATTGCCGGACCGCCGACCTTCGTGCTTTTTGTAAATGATCCCGGCCTTATTTCCGACGGTTATCGCCGTTACCTGGTAAACCAATTGCGCCGATACTACGGATTCAAAGGAACCCCGGTGCGTTTTGCCGTCCGCCGGCGCGAAGGGAGGTCGTCTTAAGCCATGGAGTTGGTCCTACTTGTTCTCGTCAGTTACCTCATTGGTTCCATTCCGACCGGTTTTCTTATCGGCAAACTGGTTAAGGGGGTCGATGTCCGCACCCAGGGTAGCGGGAACATCGGGGCTACCAATGTCTGGCGCTCTCTCGGTCCGGCACCGGCTTTGGCGGCTCTCGCCGGGGATGTGACTAAAGGCATTGGGGCCGTGCTGTTGGGGCGTTATTTCGGGCCGCCCGGGTTTGAACTGATTACCGCCGGTGCGGCCCTGGCCGGCCACGGCTGGTCTGTTTTCCTGCGTTTTCAGGGAGGTAAGATGGTTGCGACCATGCTGGGCATCCTGCTCTTGCTACCTCCGGTCGCACTGGTGGCTGCCGTCGCGACCTGGTTCAGTACGGTGATCCTCACCCGTTATGTTTCGCTGGCCTCGATGCTAGCCGCGGTTGCGATACCCGTGGCGTGGGCCGTTGCGGGGGCGGGAACCAACCTGGTGGTTTTCGGAACAGCTGTAACTGTGGTGGTCTTCTTCAAGCATCGTTCGAACATCATACGCCTGGTGTCAGGGACCGAAAACCGGTTCAGCCTTCGAAAGTAGATTGCCCGCCTGCTGCGTGCTACAATGGGGTGGGAGGGAGTAGCTTTGTCCATACAGGAGATACGGGTCATCATCAAACCAGGACTGCCCGATGCCCACGGCGGTGAAGTGCTGGCCGAAGTGCAAAACGCACTCTCCATCACCACTCTGCGACAGGTACGCACAGCTAAGGTTTATCGCTTTGAGGGGATATCCCCCCAGGAAGCCGGAATGCTGGCGGAGAATCTACTGTCTGAATTCGTCTTCCAAATCTATACAGTTAACCAGCCGGTGATCAAGGATGCGGACTGGTTGGTTGAAGTCGCCTATAAGCCCGGTGTGATGAATCCAGAGGCGGCATCTCTCGTTAAGGCAGCCCGTGATTTGGGGCTCAGCGGCCTCAAGGCGGCTGACTCCAGCTGGGAGTATGCCTTTTACGGACCACTGTCTGCAGCTGAAGTAGATTTGATAACGAGCAGGCTGCTGGTCAATGACACTGTCCAGCACATTGTAACCCGGTCGCCGGAGACGCTGGCGATCAGCGGTGAACCGACCCCCACCCGAACCATCAGGATCCGGGAGATGGACGACGCGGGTCTCCTGGCTCTGAGCAAGAATCGCCTCTTCCTCAACCTGGAGGAGATGCGCCTCATTCAGCACTATTTCACGGATACCGGCCGCGACCCCACCGACTGCGAAATCGAGATTCTGGCCCAGACCTGGTCGGAGCACTGTGTACACAAGACCTTCAAGGCCCGGGTCATAGTAGATGGGGTCGAAAAGCAGCCGTTTCTGAAGAGGCTGCAGGAAGCAACCCGACAGATTAATCACCCCCTGGTACTTTCCGCTTTTGTGGATAACTCGGGGGTGATGGACTTCTACGACGGCTGGGCCGTCTGCGGCAAGGTGGAAACACACAATTCCCCGTCTGCGATTGAACCTTACGGCGGTGCGGCCACAGGTAGTGGGGGCGTTTTCCGGGACATAATGGGTACCGGACAAGGGGCGAAGGTCATCGCGTCCACCGATATGTTCTGCTTTGCACCACCGGATCTGGCGTGGGATGATATTCCGCCCGGCTGCCTGCATCCCGGATATCTGCTCCGTCGCGTGGTGGCCGGTGTTCGTGACTACGGAAACCGGATGGGTATTCCGACCAATAACGGGTCGCTGCATTTTCACCGGGATTTCCGGGCCAAGCCGACGGTCATTGTCGGTTCCTACGGAATCCTGCCCCGGGACAAGGCGGCTAAGGGACAGCCGCGCGAAGGAGACCTGATCATCGCCATCGGAGGGCGCACCGGACGCGACGGTATTCACGGTGCGACCTTTTCCAGCGCGGCAATGACCGAACACACCATCTCGGTTAACGCCCAGGCGGTCCAGATCGGACACCCGATCGAAGAGAAACGGATGCACGACGTGATCCTGATGGCCCGGGATGAGGGCCTGATTCCGGCCATTACCGACTGTGGTGCCGGGGGTTTTGCTTCCGCCGTAGGGGAGATGGGCGCTGAGACCGGAGCGGTGATCGCCCTTGACCGCGCTCCTCTGAAATACAGCGGGCTTGCCCCGTGGGAGATACTGCTCTCGGAAAGCCAGGAGCGAATGGTGGTCGCCGTGGCCCCCGAGAACCGGGAGAAATTCGTTGGGCTCTGCGCACGCTACAATGTAGAGGCCACCGTCCTGGGCTCTTTTACCAGTGACGGTCGGTTTCGGGCTACCTTTGAGGGTTTGGAAGTAATGGATCTCGGGATGGATTTTCTGCATGACGGTCTGCCGCAGCGACTGATGCCGGCCCGCTGGGAAGCTGTGGTTCAGCCCGAGCCGCCCGTGACTGCGGTGGACGACTGGGCTGACGCGCTGTGCGCCGTCCTGGGTCATCTAAACGTCTGTTCAAAGGAGCCCATTGTACGCGTCTACGACCACGGGGTGCAGGGGACCAACGCCCTGCCGCCCTTTAACGGTGTGGACGGGGATGCCCCGAACGATTCAGCGGTGCTCACCCCGCTGCTTGGAAAACCATACGGAATGGTGATCGGGCATGGTCTGAACCCGATTCTGAACCGGATTGAACCCTACCGAGGGACCGTTTGGGCGGCTGCTGAGGCGGTGTCCAACCTGGTGGCGGCTGGTGCCAATCCGGACGAGATAATGTTAATCGACAACTTCATCTGGCCGGTACCGGACGAGGTGATGATGGGTGCCCTGGATCGGGCTGTAGACGCCTGCGCAGACTTTTCGGTACAGCTGGGGATGCCCTTTATCTCCGGCAAAGATAGCCTCTCCAGCACCTACCGCACCACTGATGGACAGGTGATTCAAATCCCGCCGGTGGTCTGTATCTCGGCTTTCGGCCGGATTGCGGATGTCCGGCGCACGGTTTCCGCAGACTTGAAGAGGGTTGGCACCCGCCTGCTGCTTTTGGGTCAGCGGGATCTGGCGGCGATGGGCGGTTCAGTTTTCTATGACCTCCTGGGATACACCGGGAATAATGTGCCGCAGGTGGATCTGAGTGTTCTACGTCGGGTGTTCGAGACGTTGTACAGCCGGATCCAGGCCGGGCGCGTATTAGCCTGCCACGACATCAGCGAGGGTGGTCTTGCAACGGCCTTGGCCGAAATGTGTTTCGGTGGGGGTGTCGGTGTGGAAATTGACATTCCGTCCGGGATTCCGGCGGAGCAGTTCCTTTTCAATGAGACGCCGGGCTGTTTTGTCCTGGAAGTGGACAGCTCCTTGCAGGATGAAGACTTGTTCGCGGAAGTGCCTTGGCTGGAGCTGGGCCGGACTGTCTCTGATCCCGTCTTGAGTGCCGTGTCCGGGGGACGCAAGTTATTCAGCGTGGGGTTGGATGACCTGAAGGAGAACTGGCAGAAGCCGATGAATGGGGTGTTTGGGGAATGAAACCACGGGTCTGTGTCCTGCGCACCGACGGTACCAACTGTGACCAGGAAACTGCCTATGCCTTCGAGAAGTGCGGCGCGTCCGTTGAACTGGTGCATGTAAACCAGCTTCGGAACCGTGACGTCCGGTTGCGCGACTTTCAGATAATGGCCATCCCCGGCGGGTTCTCCTACGGTGATGATGTGCACTCCGGCAAGGTATTGGCGGTGGAGATGGTTTCTTTCTTCCGGGAAGAACTGTCCGAATTCGTAGCACAGCACAAGCTCTTGCTCGGCATTTGCAACGGTTTTCAGGTGCTGGTCCGTACCGGTCTATTACCGGACGCCGATCTCGGGAAGATTAAGGTTACCTTGATGGGTAACGACAGTGGAAGGTTTGAATGCCGCTGGGTTGATATGCGTGTGCAGAAAAGCCCGTGCATCTTAACTGAAGGCATGGAGGATGTCGTTGTTTCTTACCAGGCGGCACACGGAGAAGGGAAGTTCTATGCGGAGCCGGAAGTGCTGGATGACCTTGAAGCCAGGGGATTGGTGGTCCTGCGCTATGTGGACCGGTCCGGGAACGAGACGATGTCCCATCCCCAGAACCCGAACGGGTCACTGAGGGCGATCGCCGGGTTGTGCGATCCATCTGGCCGGATCTTTGGACTGATGCCCCATCCCGAAAGATACGTAGACGATACCCAACACCCGCTCTGGAGACGAAAGAAGGGTGCCGAGCCCGACGGCCTCTTGGTGTTTCAGAATGCAGTCCGCTACGCGGGCAATAGCTGATAGGGAGAAGCAACATGGCGATGACCACTGTAGTCGGTGCCGGAAGCTGGGGAACCGCCCTGGCCCAGGTACTGGTTCAAAACGGCCGCTCCGTCCGGTTGTGGGCGCGGCGGGGCGAACTTGTCCGTGAAATTGTGGAGCAGGGCGAGAACAGGCGCTACCTCCCCGGTGTCCGGTTGGACCCGGAGATAGAGGTGCTCTCTAATTTGTCCGCAGCAGTGCGCGGATCGGACCTGGTTGTCTTTGCGATTCCCTCACAGTCTTTCCGGGAAGTACTACGGGAGGCCATACCGTATCTGCCCTCCGGCGCAGTTATCGTCAATGTGGCGAAGGGCATTGAAGAACGTTCGCAGTTACGCCTGTCCCAGGTCTACAGTGAAGAAAGTGGAGACACGAGGCATAATCGATACGCCGCGCTTTCCGGTCCCAGCCACGCCGAGGAAGTCGGCCTGGGCCTGCCCACAGCGATTGTCGCTTCGTCTCCGCATCCGGGCACTGCTGAGATTGTGCAGGACGCCTTCATGTCGCCCAAACTGCGGGTATACACCAACCCGGATCTAACCGGGGTTGAACTCGGCGGGGCTCTGAAAAACATCATCGCCCTTGGTACCGGGATTGCGGAAGGGCTCGGGTTTGGTGACAATACGAAGGCCGCCATTATGACCCGGGGATTAACCGAAATCACTCGTCTGGGTACCCGTCTCGGAGCCGATCCATTGACATTCGGGGGGCTGGCCGGGGTCGGAGACCTGATTGTGACCTGCACCAGTATGCACAGCCGTAACCGCCGCGCCGGAATCGCCATCGGGAAGGGTCTTACGGTCTCTGATGCCGAACGTTCGGTGAACATGGTGGTGGAAGGGGTGCGTACCACCCGCGCCGCTCACGGCCTATCTACGAAACTGGATGTGGTGATGCCGATAACCACCGAAATCTACCGTGTCCTGTTTGAAAATGTGTCACCCAAAGAGGCCGTCGGTAACCTGATGACCCGCAGCCGTACGAGGGAAATCGAGGAAGTAGCGCGCATCTCCGTCTCCTGGACCGAACGCGACTAAGGCGGACAGCCGTCGGTTCATCGACCGGTAGAAATTGGTGCATAAGCAGGGATTGACCACCCAGCTACGGAAGAATACTAGAACCAGCATGCTGTAACGGCTGGAGGCTGGTCGATATGACAAATGAAATCTTAAAACTAATGGCGGAGCGCCGTTCAATCAGGCGCTTCAAGCCGGACGCGATCCCCAGGGAAATCACCGAAAACCTGATTGAGGCCGCCCGCTGGGCACCTAGTGCCGGTAATCTACAACCCTGGTACTTCTACGTAGTGGTACGCGAGGATCGGCGGCGCTGTCTAGCCAACGCGGCCCTGAATCAGGACTTTTTGGCCGAAGCGCCGGTATGTATCGTGGTGTGCACAGAAGCCGGGCGGTCGGAAGCCCATTACGGTGAACGGGGACGCAATCTCTACTGCCTGCAGGACACCGCCGCCGCAACCCAGAATATTCTGGTGCTGGCCACCGCGTATGGCCTCGGAACCTGCTGGGTCGGAGCCTTTGATCAATCCAAGCTGAAATCCTGCATGGGTTTGCCGGAAGCTCATCGACCGGTTGCCCTGATTGCCCTCGGATACCCCGCCGTGGAGCCACAGTCCCGCCCGAGTCGGCACAGCCTTGAAGAAATCAGGGAGTATATCTAACTCATCTCTGATATTTGGTGTGGGAGGAGAAACCGTGCTTTTTGATATCCTGACCCCAGAACGAATCCTGTTCGGTCCCGGAACTTCTTTCAGAATCCCCGCAGAATTAGAAAGGCTGGGCAAGCGGGTGCTGCTGGTTTCCGGGCAAAACACACTGCAACTGCCCGAAAACCTGGATCGGGTCATAAACCCCCTCAAATCTTCGAACCTGGCCATCCACTACCATCGAATCGATCCCGAACCCTCTGCCGGGACAGTGGATCGCGGCCGAGAACTGGCGCGTTCTAATAATGTAGATCTGGTCGTTGGAATCGGTGGAGGGAGTGCTCTCGATACCGCGAAGGCCGTTGCCGGGCTTTTCCATAGTGAGGAACCCACCAGCGCGTATCTCCGCGGTCGCGAGGTCGACGTGACGCCCATCCCCTGGGTGGCCGTGCCGACCACGGCGGGCAGTGGTTCCGAGGTGACCCGTAACGCCGTGCTGATCGATCAAGAGAACGGAAAGAAATCCAGTCTAAGGCACGAGAGTTGGATGGCCCGGGTGGTGGTAGTCGATCCGATCCTGACGATGTCCATGCCCCGGCAGCTTACGGCCTGGACCGGACTGGACGCTTTAACCCACGCCATTGAAGCCTATACCTCCCGCTGGGTAGTGGCACCGTCAGCCGCTCTGGCTGCCGAAGCGGTGCGCCTGATTGTGCAGAACTTTTTCTCCGCCTACACTACAGGGAGGAAAGAGCCACGGGAGAAGATGGCACTGGGGAGCCTCATGGCCGGCATGGCGCTAAACACGGCGGGTGCCGGTTTGGTGTACGCTTTGGCCCATCCGGTCGGCAGCCGTTACAACCTGCCGCACGGGCTGGTTTGTGGCGTCCTGCTGCCTTACGCTTTGGAGTTCAACATGGCGATTTCGGTGGATCACTATGCCGAACTGGGGTACCGTTCCGGTATCGCCAGACGCAACGCCTCAGTGGAAGAGGCCGCAGAGAAGTTCGTCCTTTATGTTCGCAAGCTGGTTGAGAAGCTGGGCGTTCCGGCCACACTGGGAGAACAGGGCTTGAGGCGTGAGGATATTCAAGGCTTTGTGGAAGCATCAAAGGGTGGCAGTTCCCTTTCCGCAAACGTGCGTAAGGCCACACTCGATGACTTGACCTCGATCCTGGAACGGGCTCTGTAGGGTAAGAAGACTACCTGACTTGTTGCCGCGTAACCGGAAAAGACGGGGGAGTCGAAGTTGTGCCTATCGGTAAGACTGAGTAATGACGATCGATCACGGACGGCAGCCCAGAGTGAGGGGGGCAAATAGAGCTTGATTCCGATTCGGGATACGATCAGAGCCCGAAACTTTCCGGTGGTCACGGTGTCGATCATCGTAGTGACCGTCCTGGTGTTCATATATGAACTCCGTCTTACGCCTGCCGAGCTGGACCGCTTCACCGCCACCTACGGGGTGGTTCCGGCGCTGCAGATACAGATATTCCTGCAAGCACCTTTCTCCCTGAACACCTGGGCCCCGATGGTGGGTACCATCTTTCTGCACGGCGGTTTTATGCACATCTTCGGGAATATGCTGTATCTCTGGGTGTTCGGGGACAACATCGAGGATATCCTGGGTAGATTCCGTTTTCTGGTGTTTTACCTCTTGGCGGGATTTGCCGGGAGCCTGGGCCATATTATTACCAACCCGGAGTCGCTGATCCCGACTATCGGGGCCAGCGGGGCCGTAGCGGGGGTACTTGGAGCCTATTTCCTGACGTTTCCGCGCGCTAGAGTCCTGGCTCTGGTGCCGTTGCTGTTCATTATCACTTTTGTCGAAATCCCAGCCGTGATCTTCCTCTTCTTATGGTTTGCGCTTCAACTTCTCAGTGGCATAGCCGCCTTTGCCGGAGACACGGCAATGGTCGCATGGTGGGCGCACGTTGGGGGTTTTGCAGCCGGAATGGTAATGGTTAAATTACTGTCCCCGAATCACGCTTCAATCCGCCCTCGATGACGCGGTACTCCGCTTCCAGGGTGCGCCCCTGCCAGTCCTTCTTTCCTGGATCATCGTAATGCTTAAGCATTCGTCGGCCGATGCCCCGGGCGAAGAAATAGCTGATCAACCCGGCCAGGCCGATCCCGAACAGGGGCAGCATCCGGACTACGACCGAACGCTGGCTGGCTTTGAGACCCATCAGCATCAGCGGACGGCTCATTCCCGTGGCTGTAGCCTGTCTGGTCAGGGTTTGCGACAAAGACTTGGCGGCCCGTTTTCCGGCTGACTGCACGCCGGCCGCCAGCCCAAAGACCCGGAACGCCTCCTGCTGCACCCGTCCGGACAGCGGGTCGTGTCCGTACAGAGTGGACAGCTCCAGCACCAACCGGGACAGCAGAACTCCCAATACGGTGATATCAACCAGAATGCCAGAGAAGATGGCGATGATCGTACCCATTCCAGGGACGACGGCCGGGATGGCGGTGAAGGCACCCGCAAAAGCGCAGAGCTTGGCCTTGTCGTTTATCAGTCGGTCGGCCAGCTCACGCTCCCTCAATTCCGGGTAGCGTTTGCGGTAGTAATCAACGCGTTCCCTGGCGGCCTTGGCGGCATGTGCGCTGTACGGGTTGTAGCGCATAGAGACCCCCCAATTGAAACCCACAGTATGATCTCCATGATATCAGAGGTGTGGCCGGTTTTGCAAAAACGAAAACGGGGAAGACCACCTTCCCCGTTCGCAAGTTCCCACTTCTCAATTTCCAGATCTAATTTCCCAAGTCTTTTTGTCCACATCTCACTTGTCGCATTCCACAACCTACTACCCATTTCACTCCCTCATGTTCCACTTCCCACATCCCACTTAGTACCGGATGTCGGTCGACCAGTTCCAGCCGTTGTTGGTGTCCCAATTGTGGGCGCTGTCCTTAAAGCAGAAGTTGCACTCCGAGGTGCCTTTCATAGACACGGAAGTGTTGAAGACGCCGCTCGGCTCGCGCCTCATTTCCTCGGTACAAGTATTGTTCCACCCGTCAAACCCGTAGTGAATGTAAATTTTGTCGGCGCCGGACTGTTTCAGCAGTCCGTCATAGGTTATGGTGGCGTGATGGTCCTTCAGGCTGGGCGAGGGAACCACATCCACTCGCTGGTCCAGGTAATTGCGCGTCTGGGCTACGTACACAGCTTAACCTCCTCCCTATAGATTTCGAGAGTTAGATTCATGTATCACATTTATCCTGCGCTTCCGGCCCTAAATCCATTCCTGGAGATGTTAGCAAGAATATCAAATTACTGAGCTTTGCCAATTAATTCTAGACGCATCAGGCAGGATGATTTACCGAAGATGTCCAATATTAGAACGGCGGCAATATTACGGAATGTTAGGTGCTCAATGAGAATTAAACTGGGCCTTCACACCAAAATGGCACTGCTTTCCTTTGCGTCAGTGCTGTTGGCTATTGTGGTCGGGGGCGGATTAGTGGTTGAGCGCATCACGAACCAGATTGAAAAGGAGATGGGCATGCGCGCCCTAGCCACCGCCCGAACGTTGGCGCAGATGGAGGAAATCCAACTGAACGTCGGGAGTGAGGGCGGGGAAAAGGTGATCCAACCCTTGGCTGAGCGGATTCGCACCGCAACCGGGGTGGCCTATGTGGTCATCCTGGACAACACCGGGATACGCTACTCACATCCATTGGAAGAGCACATCGGCAAGCAGTTTTCCGGAAGTGATTATCATCCGGCGATACAGGAAGGTGAGGAGTACCTCTCGGCCGCGGAAGGGATCCTGGGGCCTTCCATCTGTGCTTTCGTACCGGTTAAGAGCCAAGAGGGTACTAAACAGGTTGGGGCGGTTACCGCCCCCTGATCAAAAAGAATAAAATGACCTTAATCAACTAAATGTTGTGCGCCCTCGGTGTTTTATTTAGAATTTTCTAAAAGTGCGAATACAAATGGGTTATTGTGTATACAAAATACACGAGTCTCTGCAAATTAGGATGACTAATTTGCCCGTTCGGGTTCTAATTTTGATCCTAGCGGTGGCCACCACTCTTATTATTGGCGGCTGTAGGGATCGTGCTTACGATGGGGAGCAGGTTGCTCCGGGCGACAAGCTCGTGATTCGCTTTTCGCATGTTACGGCTGAAAACTCGCCTAAGGGACTCGCTGCCCAACGCTTTGCCGACCTGATCCGGTACCGTTCCCAAAACCAGGTGGAAGTGCAGGTTTTTGCCGACTCGGTGCTTTACCAGGATGGGGAAGAGATCGAGGCGCTGCGGGTGGGCAAGGTGGAGATGATCGCCCCCGCTACTTCAAAGTTGGCCGGTTTGGTTCCGGAATGGCAGGTGATCGACCTTCCGTACCTTTTCTCATCAGTTGACCAGTTGCACCGTTTTTTAGATAGCCCCCACGGCGCTGATCTCTATTCCCGCCTTGAGGAGTACGGGGTTAAGCCTTTGGCCTTCTGGGACAATGGGTTCAAGCAGCTGACTTCCCGTTCCAGACCCTTGATTCAACCGTCAGACGGTGCTGGTCTCCGTTTCAGAGTGATGATCAACAATCAGGTGCTGGTGTCACAATTCAGCCTGCTGGGGGCGGAACCGGTTCCGTTGTTGTTTAGTGAGGTCTCGGGCGCACTGGAAGAGGCTAAAGTTGATGGACAGGAAAACACCCTTTCCAACATATACTCCAAGAGGCTTTATACCCACCAGCCGTACATCACGATCTCAGACCATGGTTACCTGGGGTATGTGGTACTGGCCAACGCCGAGTTCTGGGAATCGCTGCCCGGGGAAGTGAGGGAACTCTTGGAGATTACGTTGGCCGAGGTGACGCTCTGGGAACATCGGGAGGCATCCCGGATGAACGCCGAAGATTTGGTCTCTCTTGCCGGGGAATCCGGTATTCAGATTCATTACCAAACGGCTGAAGAACGCGCCCAATGGTTCGAAAAACTAGCTCCGTCGTATAGTCTTTTGAAACACCAGATTGGAGCCGAACTGGTTGACGCAGTTGTAGCGGCAGCCGCTGAAGGAGGTGGCGGATTACCTGGGTTCCGGTAAGACAAGTACTAGAAAGAACAAAATGAATGGGGAGGTAATGGTTTTAAGATGAAAAGACGTACCTGGATGATTTTAGCAGCTGTCCTATTGATTGGTGTGTTCAGCTTTGCCGTCTTCGGTTGTGGCGGTGGTAGCGACACTCCTGCTCCGGATCCAAACGGTGATGATCCTAAGGCTGGATGGCCCGGATCCCTGACTATTGGCGCCGCTTCCATCGGTGGCACCTACTACGTGTACGCTGGCGGCTGGTCAAGTGTTATCGAAAAAGCTACCGGTATTCCGGCAGCTGTTGAGGTGACCGGCGGACCGAACCACAACATGCAGCTTGTGCACAATGGCGACCTAGATCTGGGCATGATCACCATGGGTCCCGGCTGGGAAGGTTGGAACGGTGAGGGAGACTGGACAGGCGGCGTTAAAATGACGAACGTCCGGGCTATCTTCCCGATGTACAACACCTATTCCATGTGGTGGGCCTTTGCTGATTCCGGTATCAACAGCATCTACGACCTAGATGGTAAGACCGTGGGTGTGGGCCCGGCCGGTGGCACCGCTGGTACCTACCACCCGCGCTTCCTTGAAATCCTGGGCATCAATGCCACCCCGCGTCAGGCTGGCCTGAGCGACTTGGTATCAATGCACCTAGACCGTCAGTTGAACGCGAACAGCTTTGCCGCTGGTGTCCCCGTAGCGGGTATTCTGGAGACCGCAGCCCAGCGCAAGATTACGATGTTTGGCGTTGACGGCGACGCACGTGATACGATCGTCAATGAGTGGCCATTCTGGACTCCGGCCGTAATCCCGGCATCTGCATTCAGCGGCATTCTGACCGATGATGTGGAGTCCATTGGTATGTGGAATATGGCGATCGCTGCTAAGGATCTTCCGGATAGCCTCGTGTACGAAATCGTGAAGGGCGTATTTGAGAACCATGATATGATGACTACCGCCCATCAGGCCGCTTCAGAAACCATTGCCGAGAACGTAGTGAATAACGATTGGCTTCTGATGCATCCAGGCGCGATCAAGTACTATGAGGAAATCGGTATTGATCTTCCGGACGCAGTGTACCCACCTGAATACAAGAAATAGAAGCTTAGGTTGTGTGTTTCACCCCCCAATTTGGGGGGTGAACTCCTTCCTTTCTTGTGGTAGCATAGATAGTGGTAAAAAGGGTACTCTCACCGCTTCGGGATTTGGTGGGAGTTTCTTGCTGAAACCTGCGAAAGGAGTCCACTTAATGACCCCAGAGAAAAAGAACGGGCCGGATTCCGAGCCGACTAACCAACCAGCAAAGCAGGACATTACTACTAAAATTGACTTTGATAAGGTTGACGCGGCGGAAGCTTCCGCGCACCGCCCCCTACTCGGGTGGATTGCCCGGTTAGTGTCCGTCTTGGCGATCTTCGCTGCTGTATTTCACATTGTAGTACTTCGATTCTATCCCATGGATCCATGGGTCTTTCGAACCTGCCATCTGGTTCTCTTGGGTGTGCTTGGTTTCCTGCTGATCCCTGGGTGGCAAAAGGCCCGGGGTAAGGTGCACTGGTCCGATTGGGTCTTCATTGCCGGACTGCTCTACGTCGGATGGTACATCATCGACAACCTTAAGCTACTGATCTTCCGGGTCGGTGTGGTGCCGACCACCAACGATGTCATCGTAGCCGTGATTGGCGTGATCATCGTTTTGGAGTTAGCCAGGCGGGCCAGCGGTAACGCCCTGCCGGTATTGTGTGGAGTCTTCATTGCCTACGCCTTTGTTGGTCCATATTTACCCGGTGTGCTCCAGCACAGGGGTTACTCGTATGAACGGTTTTTTACCTACATTTTCAGCCTGGACGGTGTTTTCAGTGTGCCTCTGGCGATTTCATCTAAATACATCATCCTATTCATCATCTTCAGTGCTTTTCTGCAGGTCTCCGGGGTCGGACGCTACTTCGTTAAATGGGCTTTTTCGATCAGCGGACACGCGCGGGGCGGCCCGGCCAAGGTGGCGGTGCTTTCCAGCGCACTGATGGGCACGATGAACGGTACCTCCGCCGGAAACGCGGTGGCCACCGGCAGTTTCACGATCCCCTTAATGCGCAAGGTCGGTTATTCGCCGAAGTTTGCGGCCGCGACTGAGGCTGTGGCGTCAACAGGCGGCCAGATCATGCCTCCGATCATGGGTGCCGGCGTATTCATCATGTCAGAGTTAACCGGCATTCCGTACCAACAGATCATGCTCGCCGGGATTATTCCGGCTCTGCTGTACTTTGCCTCAATCTACTTCATGGTTGACCTCGAGGCAGTAAAATTGAGATTAATGGGTTTCCCAAGGCATATGCTCCCACCGTTTGGGGAAGTGATGAAGCAGGGTTATCTGTTCATTCCAATCCTCGTACTATTCTCGCTCTTGCTGATGGGATACTCTGTGGTTTTGGCGGGCATCTGGGGCATCCTAACCAGCTTCCTGATTAGTTGGGTGTCGCGGGAGACTCGGATGGGGCTCAGTAAGACCCTTTTGGCCTTAGAAACCGGTGCCCGGGCGGCGATTCAGCTAATGGCTGTGTGTGCCGCGGCCGGTATTATCATGGGTGTCATCGCCCTGACCGGAATCGGACTCAAGTTTGCCACACTGATTCTCGGGATCGCCGGAACCAGTACCTTCCTGGCACTTTTCTTCTCGATGTGTATTGCGATCTTGCTCGGTATGGGCATGCCGACTACGGCTGCTTATGCGGTAGCGGCTTCGGTCGTGGCCCCAGGTCTGATTCGGATGGGAATCGACCCGCTGATGGCTCATTTCTTTGTCTTCTACTTTGCCTGTGTATCGGCCATTACCCCGCCGGTAGCGTTGGCGGCATACGCGGCATCGGGGATCAGTGGATCCGACCCGATGCGAACCAGCTTTACCTCCTTTAGGCTGGGTATCGCGGCCTACATCGTGCCGTTTATGTTCTTCTACGCTCCGGAGATGCTACTGCAGGGCCCGGGGTTACTCGTGATCAGCAGTACGGTTACCGCTCTGATCGGTATTTACGGCCTGGCGGGCTCGATGCAAGGATGGTATTTCGGTAAGCTACCAATGGTTTTCCGGTGTATCCTGTTTGTGGCTGCCGTCAGCCTCGTCCATCCGAGTATGTGGTTTGACGTAGTGGGTCTCAGCGTTTTTGCACTACTCTTCTTTATCCAGAAAGCACGTAAGTCGGGCCCTGGTAAGGATGAGGCGGTTCCGGCAAGTGCTTAGCGCAGGAGACTGTCTTACCAATTCGGCAGGAATCACTTTCCGAGTTGGCGAAGTTTAGTTAATCAGTAAGGCTCTTTGGTTGCATATCAACCTTAAAGCCCGTTTTAGGGAAGGATGATCGGTTCTTGCGTACTATCGAATACAACGAGGTTGTTGAGGCTACTGCCCGCCTCTGTGAGGATGTCAACTTCGAACTGGAACCGGATGTGGAAGCTGCGATAAAGAACGCGGTCGAGAGGGAGGCCTCGCCGACCGGTCGGGACATCTTAGGTCTGCTGTTAGAGAACGCCGCTATTGCAGCGCGGGATCGGGTGCCGATCTGTCAGGATACCGGTATTATGGTGGTGTTTGTGGAGTGCGGGGAGGATGTCCGGATTGCAGGTGGAGGGCTGACTGCAGCCATCACTGAGGGTGTCCGGGTGGGATACGACCGGGGCTACCTACGCAAATCAGTGGTCGGTGATCCGATCATCAGGAAGAATACCGGGGACAACACCCCGCCGGTGATTTACTTTGAGCCAGTGGCAGGGGACACCATCAAGATCTCTGTGATGCCCAAGGGTGCCGGCAGCGAGAATATGAGCGCCTTGCGCATGCTGAAACCGGCAGAGGGTCTCCAGGGCATCAAGAATTTCGTTTTAGAGACCGTGGAAAAGGCTGGTCCCAACGCATGCCCGCCCCTTTCAGTGGGTGTGGGGATCGGAGGGACCATGGAGAAAGCTGCCCTGCTATCTAAACAGGCTCTGCTACGGGAATTAGGCCAGAGACATCCGGATCCGGCCATTGCTGCCCTTGAAGAAGAACTGACCGTTCTGTTGAACCGTACCGGGATCGGCCCAGGCGGTCTTGGTGGGCGGATTACCACCCTTGGAGTGCATATTGAGGTTTTCCCGACCCACATCGCGATGCTGCCCGTGGCGGTCAACCTCAACTGCCATGCGGTCAGACACAAAACCGTGATCCTGTGAGTCAGCCCGAGTCAGGGCACGATCCGCTGACTCATCCACACCTTCTCCCACTCCTGACTTTACCCTGATCAATAGACCTGTCGGTCGATCGGCGGAGAGTGAAATAGCGGCCCGGCGCGGATCTATGGGAGTGAATACCGCTCTCCTCCGGCCCCAGGAGTAAATTGGACGCAGGAGGTAATCATGGAACCTGTGCGAATCACGACCCCCCTGACCAAGGACGCCGTGGCGGGACTCCGCGCCGGTCAGCAGGTCTTAATCACCGGGCGCATCCTAACCGCTCGGGACGCTGCCCACAAGAAGTTAATCGAATTGTTGGATCAAGGGATGGGTCTTCCGGTAGACATTTCCAACCAGATTATCTACTATGTCGGCCCATCTCCACCAAGACCCGGTCAGGTAATCGGGGCTGCCGGCCCCACCACTGCCGGCAGGATGGATTTCTACGCTCCCCAGCTGATCGCCCTCGGTCTAAGGGGGATGATTGGAAAAGGCTTCCGAAACACCGCTGTCACCGAGGCGATGCAGAAGTACGGTGCCGTCTACTTTGCTGCCGTGGGGGGTGCGGGTGCCCTGTTGGCCCAGCGGATCCGCGCGGCACGGGTGTTGGCCTACCCGGAACTGGGTCCGGAGGCGATTTATGAGTTTGAAGTGGAGGACTTTCCGGTGATTGTCGCCAACGATATGTACGGCGGTGACCTCTACCGGGAAGGCCGTAAACAATATGCCTTGGATAAGGGAGAAGACGCTTATGCTTGACACCGGCATCTCACCACAGCGTTCCATGGGCCGGAATCCGAGGATCGACCTGTACCTCGATCTGGCTCAGTTAATCAGTGGATTTCTATTGGTTGGATTTTTGTGGACACACATGGTCTTTGTGGCCACAATCATTATCGGGGCTGATACCTTTAACAGCTTGGCGCAGTTTTTGGACGACTATTACCTGTCCTATGTCGGTATCCCCTTCATCGGCCTGGTTGCCTTGATCCACGTGATCGTGGTCGTCCGCCGCATCCCCAATCGCTACCAGGACTATTGGCGCCACGCGCGGACGATTATGCACTTCGATACCTGGACCTGGATTTTCCAAGTGGTTACAGCACTAGGCATCGCCATCCTGGCCAGCATCCATGTCTTTGCGGTGATCATGGGTTGGCCCATTGATGCCGACACCAGCGCCGCCCGGATGCACGCCTTCTGGTGGTTCTACCTGGTGTTGCTGATCCTGGGTGAATACCACGCCGGGTTCGGCATCTACCGCCAGTTCGTTAAATGGGGCTGGATTAAGAGGAAAACAATCGGTTTTGCCCTGAAGAGCATTACCGTGATCATCGTGGCTCTCGGGCTGGCTGCCCTGTGGGTCTTCGTGCAGTTAGGAGGTGCCCTGCGATGAGCAACTATCAAACACACATCACCGACGTATTGATCATCGGGGCCGGACTGGCCGGGGAGCGGGCCGCGATCGAAGCCTCATCCCACGGCTTGGACAGCATTATCTTAAGTTTGGTTCCGCCCAGAAGATCTCACAGCACGGCCGCGCAAGGAGGCATGCAGGCTTCCCTGGCAAACTGTGCGATGGGTAAAGGGGACTCCACCGATATTCACTTTGCCGATACGGTAAAAGGTTCGGACTGGGGTTGTGAACAGGACGTAGCCCGCCTGTTTTGTGAGACGGTACCGATCGCCGTCCGCCAGATGGCTTACTGGGGTGTACCCTGGAGCCGCGTGGTGGCAGGCAAGAAGACACTGCCGAATGGTCAGGAGATTGAAGACACCAAGGACAAGGAAGGTCTGATCACCGGGCGCAATTTCGGTGGCACTGCCAAGTGGCGCACCTGTTACACCGCCGACGGTACGGGGCACACCATGCAGTACACCATCGACAGTATCGTCATCTCACTGGGGATTACCGTGCATGACCGGATGGAGGCCATCTCCCTGATTCACGACGGTGAGAAATGTTTGGGAGCTGTTGCCCGTTGCCTTCGCACCGGTAAGTTGAATGTATACATTGCCAAGGCTACCGTGATCGCCACCGGTGGCTACGGGCGCCTCTACGATGCCTCTACTAACGCCATCATCTGTGAGGGCACCGGAATGGCCCTAGCCCTGGACACTGGGCAGGTGCCGCTGGGCAACATGGAGGCCGTCCAGTTTCACCCCACTGGGATGGTTCCGGTCTGGATCCTGATCACTGAGGGTGCCCGAGGGGACGGAGGCTACCTTCTAGACAAGAACCAGCACCGGTTTATGCCGGATTACGAGCCTGTCAAAAAGGATTTGGCTTCCCGGGACGTGGTGTCCCGGCGCATGATCGAGCATTTTCGCAAGGGTTTCGGGGTGGACAGTCCCTACGGACCGCATATGTGGCTTGACATTCGTCACTTGGGCGCTAAGCACATCGATACGAACCTGCGTGAAATCGCCAACATCTGCCGCAACTTCGCCGGGATCGACCCGATCAAGGATTTGATTCCGGTGCGACCCACCCAGCATTACAGCATGGGCGGTGTCCGTATTAACAGCGAAGGCTTCGCTTACGGTCTGAAGGGCCTGTTTGCAGTCGGTGAGGCCTCCTGCTGGGATCTGCACGGCTTTAACCGTCTCGGTGGGAATTCGCTTGCGGAGACGGTCGTGATGGGCATGATCGTTGGCAAGAAGATCGCCGAATACGCCTTGGGGGCCACCCTGGAGTACACCTCTGACGTAGTTGAGGATGCGGCTAAACAGCAGCAGGAACGGATCGACGGCCTTATTTCCGGCAGGCACGGTAGGGAAGACGTATTTCAGGTGCGGCGGGAGATGGAAGAGACCCTGATGGACTATGTGGGCATTTTCCGTACCGGTCCGGCCCTTCAGACGGCCGTAGACAAGCTCCAGGTATTACATGAACGGGCACAGCACCTCGGCCTGCGTTCCAGCGGTGTCGGGGCTAATCCCGAGGTCACTGCCGCACTCCGCTTGCCAGGCATGATCAGGTTGGCGCTGTGTATCTCCTATGGTGCCCTGCAGCGTACCGAGAGCCGCGGCAGCCACGCCCGTGAGGACTTTCCGAAACGGGACGATGCCAACTGGCTTAAGCGGACACTGGCCTACTGGCCGGAGGGAGCCGTGTTGCCGGAGTTGAAATACGAACCGGTCACGATCACAGAACTACCACCCGGGGACCGTGGTTACGGTGAATCTTCGGCTTCATCCAAGAAGTGAGGTCGAACAGCGGATGTCCCGGTATCCCGGTAGCGTTCTATAAATATCGGGCTTTCTGAGAAGGAGCGGAGCAGTACTATGAGCAATCGTACCCTAACCTTCAGTGTGTTTCGATACAACCCGGCCACACCGGAAATCAAACCGTGTATGCAGTCCTACCAATTAAAAGAGGCCGGCGGAATGACCATGTTTGTGGCTCTGACCAAAATCAGGGAGGAGCAGGACCCATCCCTGATGTTCGACTTCGTCTGCCGTGCTTCAATCTGCGGCTCCTGTGCGATGTTAATCAACGGGAAGCCCAGGCTGGCCTGCAAGACCCTGACTCGAGACTACGGTACCAAGATCACCCTGATGCCCCTCCCGGTATTCAAACTGATTGGGGACCTGTCGGTGGATACCGGGACGTGGTTCCGCCGCCTTTCGGTGAAGACAAGGGCTTGGGTCCACACCAAGAAGGAGTTTGATCCAACCGTCCTGGAAGAACGGATGGACAATGCCACCGCCCTGGAGATCTACGAACCGGAGCGCTGCATTGAATGCGGATGCTGTATCGCCGGCTGTGCCACGGCCAACATCAGAGAGGACTTCCTCGGCGCGGCGGGCCTCAACCGGGTAGCGCGCTTCATGGTGGATCCGAGGGATGAGCGTTCGGAACAGGAGTACTTTGAGATTGTCGGTTCAGACGAAGGGGTGTTCGGTTGTTACGGTCTGATGGCCTGCGAGGACAACTGTCCCACGAAGTTACCCCTTCAATACCAGTTGGCCTTTGTCCGGCGCAAAATGGCGGTCGCCGGTCTGAAGCGATAACCTTAGAGCCTTAATCAACAGAAATTGAAGAGAGATTCCGCTAAGCCCGACGGTAAGTCGGGCTTTTTTGTGATTACAGTAGCAAATCCAGTGCCGGTTTATCCGGTAGGACAACTAAACATGCTTCATAGTCCTACGGGTTACACCCAGGAGAAAGAAATATTTGGTTCCTGTCACTGGCACGGACTATTCTTTTCTCTCTCCTTCGATTACCCCGTCTGTGGTCTTGAGCCGGTCTTGGCAAAATATTTGTGACAAATAGTACAAATTGTTGGACAGGCTTTCGCGCTCTGCAAGAGGCGGGACACGGTAGGAATAAATCTTTCTTGACGTGCGAAGAGGCCTTTGATAAGCTATTGCTCAAATAGGTGGTAACTACTATCATTCAGGTTTCTGTCAGGAGGTGTTGGATCAAACTGTGGGGGCCGTTGAGCGGAGTGTTTTTCAGGCCCGATTGTGATTTTGGGAACTATTAGACACCCTGAAATGATTAAGAGTTAGCGGGATAACCGTGGGACCAGTGTTGATATACTAGGGTTGCTCAAACCAGTACTTTCATTAAGGAGGGATTTTAATGTATAACAAGGTGTTGCTGGCTACCGATGGTTCAGAAACCGCTGCAAAAGCAGCCGAATTCGTAGTCGAACTGAAAAAGACGCTTCCCTCGGCCCAAGTTACGGTAGTCTTTGTGGACGAACTCAGAGTACTGAACACGGTCTTTGACTGGAAGCTGGATGACCGTTTGTTGGCCGAGATTAAAGAGGCTTCCAAAGACAGAATGACTCAAGCTCTAGGCTTCTTTGAAAATGCCGGTGTTGACGTCTCCACGGTCCGCCTGGAGGGTGATCCGGGTGCCGAAATCGTAAAATACGCCAGGGATGGTGGATTTGATAACATCGTGATGGGTTCCCGCGGTCTGGGTAGTCTCGGTAGCGTCTTTCTCGGTAGCGTGGTTCAGAAGGTATTGCACGGCGCACCATGCCCGGTGACCATTATTAGGGGAGACTAGTTCGGCCCTGAATGCGAAAAGTTTGGAATGGCCTTGACACAGCTCTGCACACTTCATAACTAAGCTCATCGGCCGGCCCCCCAGGGTCGGCCTTATAATACCCGAAACCTTAGATCTAAGGGCCTCACGTTGGAATTGAACGTGATGATGTCACAGGGTGAAGAAGGAGGGAGGCTATGTCTGCCGGCGTTGCGACTGGCTGATCGCGGTGGTCGCGCTGGTGATGACCTTTCTATTGCTCAAGAGCAAGCGCTTTCCGGCAATGTTTGCCCTTCTGCTGTTCGGTATTACTGTAGCCTTCATCAAGACATCGGCCCTGGCTGGTCAACTGATGCAGTTGGATGTGGGACTCCGTCTGCCTGAGGTCAGCCCCTTCCGCTTCACCTGGAACGAACTGGTTATGGGGTATCCTGATCATACCGGGGGCTGCCGTGAGGCAGCCTTTTTTCTTTCCTCCAAGAACCGGTCGTGAATCGGATCATAATTCAAGAATAATGTATTGTCAGGAAACAGAGAGCAGGATACAATGTAATACAGGATTATGTATACATTACACAGGGATGTGAACAGAATGGGCTTGTCGGAAGATGCCCTTCAACTCCACCGCCAATTGAAAGGCAAAATTGAAATCGTACCGAAGCGACCCCTGCGCGACCAGCGCCAGCTGTCGTTGCTGTATACCCCCGGGGTGGCCGCACCCTGCCTTGAGATCTCGCACAATGTGGAAGCGGTATATGACTATACCGCTAAAGGCAACACGGTCGCCATCGTTACCAACGGAACGTCTGTGCTCGGTCTCGGTGACATCGGACCTGAAGCGTCACTGCCGGTAATGGAAGGAAAGGCCTTACTTTTTAAGACCTTTGCCGATGTCAACGCTTTTCCGATCTGCCTTAATTCGCGTGACACGGACGAGGTGGTACGGACGGTGCAATTGATGGCTCCTTCCTTCGGCGGCGTTAACCTGGAAGATATTGCAGCCCCCGCATGTTTTGAGATCGAGAAACGTCTGAAGCAGACTCTGGGTATCCCGGTGTTTCATGATGACCAGCACGGAACGGCCGTGGTGGTGGCGGCAGGTCTCTTCAATGCGCTGCGGCTGACCGGACGCACGTTCGCCGACTGCAGTATCGTGATTAACGGGGCAGGGGCAGCCGGTATGGCCATTGCGCGGATGATGCTCAGGCTTGGTGCCGGGGATGTCCGGTTATGCGACCGAAAGGGCCTGATTTTCCCCGGTCGGGGGCATGGCATGAATCCATACAAACAGGAAATTGCCGAGTTGACCAATCCGGGAGGTACCGAAGGCTCTCTTGATGATGCCCTACGCGGCTCAGATGTGTTTATCGGCGTGTCTCAGGGTAACCTTGTGACCAGTACAATGGTACGTTCTATGAACAGGGATCCGATCGTTTTTGCCTTGGCCAACCCGGAACCGGAAATACAGCCTGCGGATGCCCGAGACGGCGGAGCGGCGGTGATCGCAACCGGACGGTCGGACTGCCCCAATCAGATCAATAACGTTCTTGCTTTCCCTGGAATTTTTAGGGGGGCTCTCGATGTTCGGGCTTCAGACATTAATGACCAGATGATGGTAGCTGCGGCCCGAGCCATTGCCGACTTGGTTGGCGCTGAACTCTGTCCTGAGCACATTATTCCCCAGCCATTCGATGCCAGGGTAGCTCAGGCGGTAGCCCGAGCCACTGCCCTCGCGGCTGTGGAGTCAGGTGTGGCCAAAAATGAGGCCGCTTACTACCAATATCCGGCACCTCGTTCCGGTGCTACCGGAGCCAGGCCGTAATCTCCTTTCTCTTCTAGATTCCTATCTCCCCAGTTTCCTATAGATTGCGCCCGCATAGCGGGTGCATTTTTCTGTCCAGGGATGATGACAACCAACAAGTTGTAATGACAATTTATATATTTAGTTTGAAGGCATTGACAGGGTTTAGAGCGAGCGCTACAATATATCTAGTTAACTAGTGATTGGGTTCACAACCTCCACGTTGCAGTGGGCATGGGAAAGGAGGTCAAGCCCTGCGGGAAATAAAAACGATGGTTTAAAAAACTATTCGTACCGATAGTGATTGTGTTCACAAGACCGGTTTCACGTTTATGTAATGATAAATGAGTGGCAATACACCTGGCCGAATCGGACAACGATAGGTCGATGTTTCTCCAGGAGGAGGGCATCGGCCTTTTATCTTGTCTTCAGAATAGACGGCATTTGAAGGTGTACGGCCAAGCCTTAAGCCGACTAGCTTCAATCTCTGGTTGGGGCGCAAGAGCGCCTACCGGAGAAATCTGATGAGGAACGGAGGGATGTACCGTGTCTGAACCTGTAGCTGTAACACCGGTTGTGGACAACAAAAAATATCTCTGGTTGGCGGTAGCGGCCGCCGTGGGTATCGGCGTCTGGTTGCTCCCAACGCCGGCTGGTCTTTCCGAAAATGGACACCTGTACCTGGCCTTATTGGCCGCTCTTCTGGTGATGTTCCTTACGGAGCCCATCTCCCTGCCGATGGTTATGGCGACTTCCGGTGTAGGCCTTGTGCTCCTAAAAATCGGTACTGCCGGGGAAGTCTGGGCGGGCTATGCGAACCCCGTGGTGTTTTTCGTTATCGGCTGCCTGATGGTCGCCATCGTTGCTGAGAATGTCGGTCTGACCGACAGGCTGGGGCGGGCTATCCTGCGGCTGACCGGCACGAATGTGGTTCGGTTCTCATTCATCTCCTGTATGGGCCTGGGTCTTGCCTCAGCCTTTATGCACGACATCGCGGCCACGACCATCGGGCTAATGGCCATGCTACCGCTGATGAAGCGGGCCGGCATCAAAATCGGCAGCAAGATGGGGGCGTTTTTGTTGATTGCGCTCCCGTTCTCGTGCTCCGCCGGGGGTATGGGTACGCTGGTCGGTGGCGGCCGGAACATGGTCTCCGCCCAGTTCCTAAAGGAGTTCACGGGTCTGGAAATTACCTTCGGCGACTGGATGCTCTATGCCTTTCCAGCCGCGATTATAGCGATTCCCTGTGTGTGGCTGGCCGTGTATCTCGTGTTCCGTCCGGACCGGACCATGGAATTCCCTCCGATCGAAGAAGAACACGTCAAGAAGGTGCCGTTCTCCGCGGGCGAACTGAAGACACTGGCTGTCGTAGCGCTGGTCTTTGTGGGCTTCTTCACCAAGGGCTACTACCACACGTATGACTATTCGGTGATTGTCATCGGCGCCGCGATCCTGTTCTTGATGATGGGCCTGATGGACTGGAAGACAATGAACGAGAAAACGGAGTGGGCGGTAGCCTTCCTGGTGTTCGGCGGAGGAATCTCGCTGGGTCTGGCCATGGGCTACAGCGGAGCGGCCGAATGGCTGGCCAGCATCTTCTTCCCGTTCTTTGAAGGGAAGGGTCCCCTGGTCCTGTTCATCGGCGTAGGAGTCTTCGCGGCCATTCTCACCAACCTGATGGCGAACGTGGCCGCCGCAGCGCTGATCCTGCCGATCGCGCTCCCTCTGGCCGAAATGTCGGGCTTCAATCCGATCCCGATTGCGATGTCCTTGGGTATGTTCACTTCCTTTGCCTACCTGTTGGTCATCGGCTGTCCTCCGAACGTCGTGGCTTACAGCACCGGCTACTTCAAGGCCAGCCAAATGCTAAAAACCGGTTTGTTGGCACTCCCGGTGGGTTGCCTGGTACTGGCTTTGGTTGCGATGACCTGGTGGAAGATCGTCGGCCTGATGTAACCATATCGGATCGACCGGAAATCGCTGCACTTGATAACGGGGGGCTGCCTAGGAGGCCGCCCCCCGTTATACACTCTTCCGAACGCTGGTGACTTTTTACAGGCTTCAAAAATTAAGTGGAAATATTGAATGTGAATAGTGTTTGCGCAAAACGTGTTGACAACTATTTGACCACATGGTAGGTTTGAAAAAAGAGGATGCAGACGCCGATTGTAGTGACAAGAACGGCGGCTGCCGAAAGTAATCTGAATTAAAGGCCGAATCGGACAACGATAGGTCGATGTTACTCCTAGCGGGGAGGACATCGGCCTTTTGTTTTCGGAAGGGGATGGTAGCGTGAATCCGTCGGAAATCACCAATCAGGAGATGCAACTGCTGGTCTTCATTCGTCAACTAGGGTGGGGAGAAATAAGGATTCGGGTTGAAAACGGGGGACCGGTTCTGATCTATGAGGCGATCAGGACTCTGAAGTTGGACGATGCCGGAACCGGCGGGGGGGCTAAGAAACGTCCTGCCTCTCAGGCTCCTGAACCATTACAGCGAGGGCCGGAAGTTCTGAAATGATTTGATGGGGCTGAATCGAACAACGATAGGCCGGGGTTTTCCGCCACAGTACGGAAAAATCCGGCCTTGTTATTTTATCTGGGACCGTACCGAAAGGCCTACGAGAGGGGTGAGAGTGTGCAGTTAACTCCGGAAAGAATGCTGACCATTATCCTCGAAGGTCAGGAAGAAGGGCTCAGTACAGAGGAAATATGCCAAAAATACGAGATCAAACGCCATGTCTACTATGCCTGGAAGAAGAAACTGTCCTGGGCCGGTTTGGAGCTTTTGGGCAAGCAGATGTCAATGCACGAACCCCTAATCGACAAGATCCAGAACCGGAGACAGACCAACATCATGTTACACCAAAAGGTCCGGCGTCTGGAAAAGGCAAAGGCGATGTGGGAGTTTAGGTGCAACTGGCTGTTGTCTCACCTTGATGCTATAGATGATCCCGGTTTTCAGAAGCATCTCAGCAAAATTCGGCAACAGTTACCGCTGCAAATGCTTCAAGACGAGGCCAGTGAACGCCA
>Ga0180017_100067_pt1 | contig 43006 bp, 30 predicted proteins | sample KR46_S_MetaG_FD_129674 | JGI IMG/M metagenome (GOLD analysis project Ga0180017, IMG submission 129674) | Groundwater microbial communities from the Olkiluoto Island deep subsurface site, Finland - KR46_S_MetaG | ecosystem: Environmental > Aquatic > Deep subsurface > Groundwater | place: Finland...
CAATGGACCTGCTCAAGCGTTACGCATGGCCCGGCAATGTACGTGAACTCAAGAATTTCGTGGAACGGCTCTTCATCCTGTATCAGGGCCGGGAGGTGAATGTATCCATGCTCCCGCCGGAATACAGGGCCGGGGCCGCCCTCGACATGCTGGCCCTGGTTCCAGGCGAGATCTCGGACTTCAAGGAGGCCCGCGCCCGGTTCGAGGAGGCTTTTCTGCGCCGGGAACTGGCGCGCGCAGAGGGCAACGTGGCGCGGTTGTCGGAAACCATCGGCCTTGAGCGGACGTATCTGTATCGCAAGCTACGGACCTACGGGCTTGGCGCTGACGACACCCGCCAGCGCGACGGCGGCGCTAAAGCCTCCTGAGCTTTAGAGCCCCAGCTTGCCGCGTCTGTATCTGAACGTGTCCCGCGAAACGTCCAGCAGACGCGCGGCCTGTGACTCGTTGCCCTCCGCCAGCCTCAGCGCCTGCGCGTAATACCCGCGCTCCATATCCTGCAGCAGGTTCGGCAGATCCACCCCTTCCGGCGTCAGGACGCCCTGGTTTTTCACGGCCTGCTCGCACTGCGGCGCAAGGCCCAGGTCGTCCGCATCGAGCTCCGGTCCACAGGTCATGAGGGCGGCGCGTTCCATGATGTTGCGCAGTTCGCGCACGTTGCCCGTCCAGACGTGTCCAAGCAGCGCGGTGCGTGCATCCTCTGTCAGACCGGTGATTTTTTTTCCGAATTTTTCACTGTACTGGTGCAAAAAAAGCCTGGCCAGGGGCAGGATGTCCTCTTTGCGGCGGGCCAGGGACGGCACGCGGATGCGCACCACGGCCAGGCGGAAGAAGAGATCCTGCCGGAAAGTTCCGCTTTTGACCCTTTCTTCCAGGTTGCGGTTGGTCGCGGCCACGATCCGGGTGCGCACGGTGCGTTTGGCCGTGGAGCCCAGCGCGTAGAATTCCCCTTCCTGCAGAAAACGCAAGAGCTTGGCCTGGGCGCTGCCCGGCAGTTCCCCTATTTCGTCCAGAAAGAGCGTGCCTCCCGCCGCTTCCTCCACCAGCCCGGTTTTGCCTTTTTTGCCCGCCCCGCTGAAGGCTCCCGGCGCATAGCCGAAGAGTTCGCTCTCGAGGAGTTCCGCCGGGATGGCCGCGCAGTTGACCGTGATCAGGGGGCCGCGAAAATTCGGGCTGCGGTGGTGGATGGCGCTGGCGATGAGTTCCTTGCCCGTGCCCGTGTCCCCTTCGACCAGAACCGGGGTGTCCGGGCTGACCGCGACCTTGGCCACGGTCTGCACCACGTCGGTCAGGGCCTCGCTCTCGGCCACGAAAAAGGGGATCTGTTCGCGCAAAGTCTTGTCCTGCAGGACGCGGATCTCCTTGCCGAGGCGGATGGAGCTTTTCGCCCGTTCCAGACAGAGCTTGAGCGCGTCCATGCGCAGGGGTTTTAAAAGGTAGTCGAAGGCCCCGCGCTTCATGGCCGAGATGACCGTATCCAGGTCCTCGAAGGCCGTGATCATGATCACGGCGGCATGAGGCGAGAGGCGGCGGACGTGGTCCAGCACCTCCAGCCCGCTCATGTCGGGCAGGCCGATGTCCAGCAGCACCATATCCGGGGCCAGCGCGGGCAGGATTTCAAGGGCCTCTTTGCCGCTGGCGCAGGACGCGACCTCGTAGTGGCGGCCCAAGGCCATGGTCAGGCTGTCGCGGATGGACTCTTCGTCATCGATGATGAGCAGGGAGTAGTTCATTGGTGCTCCGTGGCAGGCAGGGGAAATTCAAGCCGGAATTCCGCCCCGCCGGTGGGGCTTTCGCCCACGTGAATGGCGCCGCTGTGGTCGGCGACGATGCGCTGCACGATGGACAGGCCGATGCCCGTGCCGTCGCTTGCGGTGGTGTAGAAGGGGTCGAAAATCCGTTCCCGGTCGGGCAGGGGGATGCCCGGGCCGTTGTCCGCGATGCACAGGATCGCCCGGTCGCCGTCCGGCATGATGCGCACGGTGATGCCCTTTGCGCCCTCGTTGTTGCGTACTGCCCGGGCCGCGTTGTCCAGGATGTTGATGACCGCCTGTTCCAGTTGCATGCGGTCCCCTAGGATGTCCGGAACAGAGCCAAACTCCATGTCCACGGCGATACCGGCCTTGCGCAGGGTCGGGAGCATGAGGCCGAGGGCCTCCTGCACGGGGACGGACAGGCCGAGGAGTTCAAGTCGCGGCGTGCCGGGCTTGGAAAAATCAAGCACTATGCGGATGACGGATTCCATTTTGCCTGCGGCCTTGCGGATCTTGGCGATGGTCTGGCGCAGGACGCTGACAGGCTCCGATTCCGGCAATTCGTCGCAGATCTCGTCCATGGCATAGAGATACCCGTGGACGCCCGTCAGGGGGTTGCGGATTTCGTGGGCGATACCTGCGGCCATGCGGCCCAGGGAGTTTATTTTGTCCAGCAGCATGATCTGCCTGGCCATGCGCCGCGCCCCCGTGACGTCGGCCATGAACACCGCCATCCGCGTGACCTGCTTGCCGTCGTCGAAGACGGGGTAGAGGCGCAGATCAAGGTCTTCTTCCTCGCTGTATTCGTTGATGGAGCGGGCCTCGCCGGAGGCGAAGACCTCGTCCACGGCCTGCCGGAAACGCCCGGCGCGGGGTTCGGGCAGCAGGGCGTAGAGGGACAGGCCGTATAGGGATTCGCGGTTTCTGCCCAGGCGTGAGGCACCGGTTTCGTTGATGTCGAGGATGATCCCGGCCTGGTCCATGAGCAGGAAGGTCTCGGCGGGAGCATTGATGAGGGCTCTGGCCTTGGCCTCGCGGTCGCGGATGTGGGCCTCGGCCAGGCGGCGCTGCTCTATCTCGAAGCGCAGGTCGCTGGTGCGGCGGTCAACTTCGATTTCCAGGCGGGCCCGCACCTTGCGCAGGTCGCCTTCGGCCCGGATGCGCTCGTGGACCTCGCGCTCGAGTTCGTCATTGGCCGTGCGCAGGTGTTCGGTGCGGGCTCGCACCGCCTCTTCAAGCTGCTGCTTGTGCCTGCGCAGCACGGCCTGGGCCTCCTGACGGCGGCGGATGGAGCTCAGGAGCATGGCCAGGGCGGTGAGCAGTACGACCACGGCCACGATGGCGGTCCAGATGTAGCGCTTGTCGATCTGGTAGAAGCGGACGGGCTGGTTGAGGATCAGGCTACCTTTCGGCAGGGCGCTTTCGCTGATCCCGAAGCGCTGCAGCTGGATGTAGTCGAAAATGTAGCGCGACGGCGTGCCCGTGTTTACGGCGATGGCGTCGGGGTCGGCCCCGGACAGGACCTGTATGGCCAGTCTGGCCACGCGTCCGCCTTCGGCCTGCCCCACCACCAGCTTGCCGCCGACGCAGCCCGTGCCCATCTCGAAATCCCAGAATCCGTAGATGGGCACGGTCGTGTGGGTGGAGAGAAAGAGGTTCTTGCCGCGATAGTCCACCAGCACACCGGCTTCGTTGCGCATGACCCCGTGGATGAAGATGAGCTGGCCGGGACCCAGCTTCTGGAGGCGGGCGCGCAGCTCCTGCGCTTCAAGATTGTTCCAGTAGGTGAAGCGAATGGCCGGGAACTGCTCTTCCAGGGCGCGCAGGGACTGGTCGGTGAGCAGGTCGGTGATGGACTGATCCGCGCCGATGACCACGAATTCCCTGCTGTCCGGGTGCAGGGACAGGGCCGTGTGCATGGTCTCGGCAAAGGCCGGGTTTTCGGCCAGGCCGGTGATGCGGTTGTGCCCGCTCAGTTGCTCGGGTCTGAAGTCGTTCACGCCGCAGAAGACCACGGGCGCTCCCTGAAAAATGCTGTCCCGGTAGCGGAGCACGAAGTCAAGGGCGTCGTTGTCGGTGGTCACGATCAGGTCAAAGGTGCTTTCGGCAAGCTTGTGCCCCAGGAGCGCCGCCTGCAACGAGAGGTAGGACGTGTCCGTGTTGCGTTTGGTGTCCAGGTATTCGACCCACAGCAGTGCGTCCGGCATCTCGGCGCGAAAGGTTTCGTGAATGCCCACGTTGAGGGTGTCGGTCCAGGACAGGCCCGGATGGTAGGAGTGCAGGAGGAGTACGCTCGGCGATGCGGCCGCCAGGGGCAGCGGCGCGAGGAGGAGCGCGAGCAGGAGCGCGATGAGGAGGATGCGTCGGATCATGTCTCCGGTGTAAGCGCAATCGGTGCAGGCTTCAAGTCTGATGGCCGCCGTAGTTGACAGGGTGCCCGGATGGGAATAACGAGTTTTGTTTCCTTGCTCACCCGAATGGAATGGGTGGGCTTTTACCCGAAAGGAGGACCAGTAATGATGACAAGGTACGAGGAATTGATCCTGCTCAGCCCCGAGCTGGGTGTGGAAGAATGCCGCGAAATTGTGAACAACTTCAGCGCCATTGTCGAACGCGAGGGCGGAAGCGTGATCAAGATCGACGACTGGGGCGTCAAGGATACAGCCTATCCGGTGCGTAAGTTCAGCCGTGGCCGCTACATTCGCATGGAGCTGGACCTGCCCGGCAGCGCCGTGACGGAACTCGAACGCAACGTGCGTATCACCGACGGCGTGTTCAAGTTCATCACCGTCAGACTCGCCGAGACCCCTGAAGCGGCAACCGAGGAGGCATAAGATGTCCTTTAAGAAGAAATTCGCACCCCGGAGAAAGTACTGCCGTTTCTGCGAGAATCCGGAGATTCTGCTGAACTACAAGCACCCGGAAATCCTCAATGATTTCGTGACCGATCGCGGCAAGATCATCGCCAGCCGCATCACCGGAACCTGCGCCAAGCACCAGCGGGCTCTGACCCGTGAAGTCAAGCGCGCCCGGCAGATGGCCCTGATGTTCTACACGGCCACCCACAGCACCGACGTGCTCAAAAAATCTAGAGTCTAGGAGATTTGATCATGAAGGTCATTTTGAGAGCAGACGTGGATAATCTGGGCCGACTCGGCGACATCGTCGCGGTTCGTCCCGGTTATGGCAGAAACTATCTGTTGCCCCAGGGTCTTGCGTCCATGGCGAACCCCAGCAACCTGAAGGTGTTCGAACAGGAGCGCCGCAAGCTGCAGGCCATGAACGACGCCATCAAGGCCGAGGCCATGGCGCTGGCTGGCAAGATCGAGGCCGCGAAGGTAGTCATCGAAGTCCGCGTGGGCGACGGCGACAAGCTTTACGGTTCCGTCACTTCTCCCCAGATCGCCGCGATCCTGGAAGAGCAGGGCGTGGAACTCGATCGCCGCAAAATTCAGCTCGATGACGGCATCCGCTCTTTGGGCGAATACATCATCGACGTCAAATTGCATCCCGAGGTTGTGGCCAAGCTGACCGTGAACGTGGTCAAGTTTGGGCGTACGGAACAGGTGAACGAACCCGAGCCGAAGGCCGATGCAACCGAAGAAGCTGTCGCAGAGTAAATTCGGGCAGCGCCTCGGAACTCGAATCCAACCAGAGGAGGCCTTGCAAAAGGCCTCTTCTGATTTGTTGCGCAGAATCCCCCCCCATAACACCGAAGCCGAACAGGCGGTGCTGGGCGGTGTTTTTTTGCGCAACGATATTTTTCACACCCTGGTGGACAGCATCTCCGACGAGGATTTTTATTCTCCGGTGCATCGGATCATCTATCAGGCCTTTCAGGAATTGTACCGTCGCCGCGAACCTGTGGACCTGGTCACCGTGGCCGAATATCTGCAAAGCAAAGGGCAACTCGACGAGGTTGGCGGCACAGTCTATCTCGCCTCTCTGGTCGAATCCGTGGCCTCGGCGTCCAATTCCGTTTTTCATGCCCAGATCGTGCGCGACAAGTCCGTGCGGCGCAGGCTCATCCAGACTTCCTCCGAGATCCTGACCAGCTGCTTCGAGGCCGGTGAGCAGACCGAATCGCTGCTCGACCAGGCCGAGCAGCAGATCTTCTCCATCGCCGAGTCCAAGGGCAAGCCTGTCTTCATGAGCAGTAAGGACCTGGTCCAGCGTGTCTTCGAGCAGCTTGAGACCAGGGCCGGTCAGGGCGAAATGGTCACCGGGGTTCCCACCGGCTACACTGCTTTTGATCACATGACTGCCGGGTTGCAAAAGTCCGACCTGATCATCCTGGCGGCCCGCCCGTCCATGGGCAAGACCGCTCTGGCACTGAACATGGGCATGCGCGCGGCCATCCAGCACGATGTACCCGTGGCGATCTTCTCCCTTGAAATGTCCATGGATCAGCTCATGATGCGCCTCCTGGGTTGCCACGGCCGCGTGGACTTAAGCCGTCTGCGCAGCGGATACCTGAACGACGAGGACTGGAGCAGGCTTTATCAGGCCGCCGACGACCTGTCCAAGGCACCCATATACATTGACGACACCCCGGCCCTCTCGACCATGGAGATCCGGGCCCGCAGCCGTCGCCTGAAGTCCGAGAAGGGCGTGGGGCTCATCATTGTCGACTACCTGCAGCTCATGCGTTCCAGTCACAAGAGCGACTCCCGCGAACAGGAGATTTCGGATATTTCGCGCAATCTGAAAGCGTTGGCCAAGGAACTTGAAGTGCCGGTCATCGCCTTGTCGCAGCTCAACCGCAAGGTCGAGGAGCGCTCGGACAAGCGGCCCATGATTTCGGACCTGCGTGAGTCCGGCGCCATCGAACAGGACGCCGACGTTATCGTCTTCATCTACCGTGACGCGGCCTACAACAAGGCCGAGGACAATCCGAACAAGAACATCGCCGAGATCATCATCGGCAAGCAGCGCAACGGCCCCGTGGGCGCTCTGCGTCTGGCCTATTTCGGCCAGTACACCGTGTTTGACAACCTTACGGAAGTGGGACTGCCGTCGGAGAGCGGCGGCGCTTACTGACCATTCCCGCGCACCTTCAACTCAAGAGCGGAACAAAACCATGAAAGCCTTTTGCCCGGAAGAATTTTTTTCGCGCAGCGAATTGGATAAGGTTCAGAGCACGCGTCTTGCATCCACTCTGGAGCGCGCGGCCAGGTCCGAGTTTTTCGGCCACCGCTTCGCCGAGACCGGAACGCGCCTCGATGCGATCACTTCCGCGGCCGACATCGCCAAGCTCCCCTTTACCACCAAGGACGACCTGCGCAGCGCCTATCCCGCACGTATGCTGGCCCGGCCGGTCTCGGACATGGTTCGCCTGCACGCCTCTTCCGGGACCACGGGCTCGGCCACGGTCATCTACTATACGAAAAACGATATCGAGTCCTGGGCCTCCCTTATGGCCCGCTGCATGCACATGGTCGGCCTTCGCGCCGAGGACACCTTACAGAACATGTCCGGCTATGGGCTCTTCACCGGAGGCCTTGGCATCCACTACGGTGCAGAGCACCTGGGCTGCCTGACCATCCCCGCCGGCGCGGGCAATTCCAAGCGGCAACTGAAGCTGCTTGAAGATTTTCAGGTTTCGGCCATTCACATCATCCCGTCCTACGCCCTGCACCTGGGCACGGTGAAGGACGAACTGGGCTACGGTCCGGATCGTCTGCACGTGCGCGTGGCCCTCATCGGGGCCGAGCCCCATACCGAGGCCATCCGCAAGCGCATCGAGGAATTGTGGGGACTCAAGGCCTATAATTCCTACGGCCTGTCGGAAATGAACGGCCCCGGTGTGGCGTTCGAGTGCCTGGAACAAAACGGCATGCATATCTGGGAGGACGCCTATCTGCCCGAGATCGTTGATCCGGAGACAGGAGAGCTCATGCCTGATGGCGAGGCGGGCGAGCTGGTAATCACCACCCTGTGCCGCGAAGGCATGCCGCTCATCCGCTATCGCACCAAGGACCTGACCCGCTTCATCCCCGGGGATTGTCCCTGCGGCCGCAAGCATCGCCGCCTGGACCGCATCATGGGCCGCGCCGACGACATGATCATCCTCAAAGGGGTCAATATCTACCCCATGCAGGTCGAACAGGTGCTCATGAGCATTCCGGAAGTGGGACAGAACTACCAGATCGTGTTGGAGCGGGACGGGTATCTGGATCAGATGCGCGTCAAGGTGGAGGTCAAGGAGGAGTACTTCGTGGAGGACATGCGTGAGCTGAAAAGCCTGCAGAGCCGCATCAGTTCCAAACTGCGCGACGAAATCCTCATCACCGCGCGCATCGACCTGGTGGAACAGAACTCCCTGCCCAATTCCGAAGGCAAGGCGCAGCGGGTGCTTGATCTGCGGGAATGATCGCCGCCTTCGGGTTTTGAAAAGACTGGGACGACCACAGCCGTTAGGGCCTGGGTCGTCCCTTTTTCATTCGTACTGCGTGACTGCGCAGGACAGCCCTTTTTGTTCGGCCCGGGCGCAATGCGTGAGGGCGTCGTCGCGGGAGCGTTCGAGGGCGAACTGTATTTCCACGCCGCTGACCAGTTCGCGTTCGAAAATGTCAAGCACTTCGGGCAGTCCCAGGCTCATGGCAGCGCTTTTGATCTGCTCCTGGTCCGTGAGCGGTCCCACGGTGGACACAAAGGGTCTGAAGACCACCGGTGCGTCGGAAAGGTTGTTCTGCGCCCCGTATTTCCCGGCCTGCTCGAAACTTTCGAAGCGGCCAACAAAAAGCGAGAAGCGCTCGCTCTGGTCCTGGTTCCAGAACAGGGGCTCCTTCTGGTCCGCGAAGCGCGGCAGGTGCAGCAGCAGGGATTCCATGGTCGGATACGCTCCGAGCTGGAGCGAATAGGGGCCGTCCGTGGTGCGCTTGCGAAACACCGTCTTGGCGACGGTCTGCCAGTGGATGTTGACGTGCTCCACGTTCAGATCCGGGCCAGGCGCGGTTTCGACGGCGGGTACTTCCACCGCCTTTGTCTCGTGGGATTCGCTCTTCAGGCCGGAGAAAAGGTCTTTGAGGCCCGCATCGGGCATGAGCCAGGAAAAGAAGAGCAGGAATATGCCGATGATTCCCGCCATGCTCAGCGCCAGGATCACTCCTGTCATGGGCGAAATGGAGGAGACCATCTCCTGGGTCGGCATGGCCTCTTCCGTGGAGTCTTCCTGTCGGGTCGGGCATTTGATCCCGAAATTCAGGGCCTCTTCCGCATCGCAGCACTGATCCGCATGCAGGGCTTTCAAGGCCAGGGTCATGGTCAGCATGCGCAGGATGCCGATGACACCCGCCGCCCGTTTGGCCACAGCCTCGGGGTTGCCGATGATGTCGGTGTCCATCCCGGCCGCGTCGAGCAGAAAGCGGATATAGGCCAGGGACTGTTCGCGGGTCAGTTTCGGCAGCGTCCAGATGGCCCCCAGCATGGTGTAGATGGGCCTGTTTTCAGGTCTGGCCAGCCTGTGCACGATTTCGCCGTTTCCTACCATGACGACCTGCAACAGCGCCGAGAGGTGCCGGGTCAGGCTGAAAAGCCCGCCGAGAAAGGCGAAGTCCGCGTCGGTGAGCAGGTGGGCGTTGTCGATGAAGAGGATGACGCGCTTCGTATCGCGCAGCAGTTGCGTCAGAGCCGCTTTATTTTCTGCCTCCGGAGACAATTTTTCGTTTATGGTCTGCGAAAGTGTCTGGCTTGTGGATGCGCTGATGATAACCGTCTGAACATTCTGGGACGTTGCGATGCGGTTCAGAAAATAAGTCTTGCCTGATTTTGGAAATCCGATCACACAGCTCAGCGGACGATGGCCTTCTATGTCGGTCAAGACAGATTGAAAAATATCCTCCATCTGCGGAGTACTGAAGTGCTGCGCTGTTTCGGATATATGTTCAAAAGGTGAATCGTGCATTGATTTTCTGGCTGTTGCGTAATTATCGGATTGATCGCGCCTAGTCATGATTATTCATGAATCTTCGCTCAATACGTAGGTGTTGCCGTAATTCTATGCAAGCTTTTTTTTAAAATATACTGCTATTATGCATGCTTTGGTGATCGTGATGACATTTTTATCCGTTCTTCCGTTTTTGTCCCTGTTCGTGGGCATGGTGCTGTGGGGAAGTTCCTTTGTCGCCTTCAAGTACGCAGTGATGTTTTTCGATCCCATTGTTGTTGTCTTCGCGCGCATGATTATTTCGGCCCTTCTCTTTATGCTCGTGCTCCCGCTCTGGCGGCCGCGTAATCTGCGCCGGGAGGATTTGGGCTTTATGGTCTTTATGGCCCTGTGCGAGCCATGCTTTTATTTCGTGTTCGAAGGCCAGGCCCTGACCATGACCTCGGCTTCCCAGGCGGGCATGGTGGCGGCCACGCTGCCCGTTCTGGTGGCGGTCTGCGCCGGTTTTTTTCTGGGCGAGCGCCTCAGCGCCCGTTCATGGTCGGGTCTGGTCCTGGCCCTGGCCGGAGTGATCTGGGTCAGCGTCTCCGGTGTGGCCACCGAGTCCTCGCCGCGCCCGCTCATGGGTAATTTCCTGGAGCTTTTGGCCATGCTCTGCGCGGCAGGCTATACCGTGAGCATGAAGAAGCTCTGCGCCCGCTATTCCCCGTGGTTTCTGACTGCCGTGCAATCCTTGGTGGGAACGGTGTTTTTCCTGCCGCTGCTTTTCCTGCCGTCCACGGCCTTGCCCGTGGCATTTCCCGTTGGGCCGAGCCTTGCGGTCCTGTACCTGGGCGTGTGCATAAGCATCGGGGCCTACGGACTCTACAACTACGGGATCAGCAAGCTTCCGGCCTGGCAGGCCTCGGCTTTCGTCAATCTCATCCCCGTCTTCTCCATGCTGCTCGGCTGGCTGTGCCTGGGCGAGCAGCTCACTGCCTGGCAACTTGTCGGGGTGGCCGTGGTCTTTGCCGGAGTGCTGCTGTGTCAGCAGTGGCCGGACCGTCAAAGCACAAGCACCCTCAGCCGCGAAATGGCGGATGAGGGTGCTTGTGCGCAGCATCTTCCGGTGCCGGAAAAGGCCTTTGCGCGGGTGCGAGACCAGGGCTGGAAACGTTAAGTCGGCCCGGGATACGGATGACGTGCCCCAAAGTTCTGGGCCGGGCTTAGAGCCGGGTCAATCCCTGGGGAGCCATGGCCTGGGGGATGAATTTCTCCTCGCTGACCTTACCGTCTCTGGCCACAATGGCCCGCACGGCGGGGATGTCCCGTCCGCTCCTGACGAGGGCCTGACCCACGATGCCCGACAGTCCCGAGCAGCAGGGCACCTCCATTTCAAGGATGGTCACGGAGTTGATCCTGTTTTGGGCGAAGACCTGCGTCAATCGTTCCACGTATTCCCCGGCGTTGTCGAACTTGGGGCAGCCGAGCATGATGGTCCGACCGGCCAGGAAGCGCCCGTGAAAATCCGGGGTGGCCACCGGGCAGCAGTCCCCGGCGATGAGCAGATCCGCGTCCTGCAGGAAAGGTGCGTGGGGCGGGATCAGCCGAATCTGGATCGGCCAGTGCGACAGGGCCGAACCGACCTGGCCACTGGCCGTGTTGGCCTGCTGGCTGGGCGTCATGCGCATCATGCCCGCCGAGGGGCAGCCGCCGTGGCCGGGCGTGCGGGTCGAAACCTGGGCCGAGGGGCATCCATGCCCTGCGGCAGGATGCTGGGGATGCCCGACACCGCCCATCTTGCGCACATGTTCCATGGCCGCTTCCTCATCGAAATCATCTGCTTCGCGCTCGATGATGTGCAGGGCGTCCTCGGGACAATGCCCAATGCAGGCCCCGAGCCCGTCACAAAACATATCCCTCACGATCCTGGCCTTGCCGTCGATGATGGCCAAAGCGCCTTCGGCGCATCCGGTCACGCACTGGCCGCAGCCCGTGCATTTTTCGTCGTCTATTTCAATGATTTTTCTTTTCATGCGTTCCTCCGCTGTTGGTTGCGTGAGTCCTGTCTATGGGCTTTGGCATATGCCCGCTTTGAGCCATGTCAAAAAAAGGGAGATTTTGGGACAAGATCAGTCGCGCACCGTCTTGTCCAGTATTTGAGGAGCGGTTAGGTCTCGCTCTGGGAATCAAACTGTTGGACAAGTAAAAAAGGCACAAGGTAGGGGGAAGGCAGGTTCAAGAACAAACAAAGGACAAGTCCATGAACAATCCGAAGTTCGCAACGCAACTTCTGGCAAAGTCTTACGCCAAGCGCGGAAACCCGGACGGATGGTTTGAGGAGTTCTACGCGCGGGCCGAAGGTGACATCAACAAGGTTTACTGGGCCGACCTGAAGCCCAACCCGCTGCTGCTCGACTGGATCGAAAGACGCCCCGCTCAGCGCGGCAAGCGGGCCATCACCATCGGCTGCGGCCTCGGTGATGACGCAGAGGCGCTGGCGGAGCACGGTTATGACACCGTGGCCTTTGACATCTCCCCCTCGGCCATTGCCATGTGCCGGCAAAGGTATCCCGCGAGCACGGTGGACTACCGGGTCGCCGATCTGCTGGATCTTCCCGAGCAGTGGCGGCGAAAATTCGACCTCGTGTACGAGTGCAACACCATCCAGATCCTGACAGGCCAAAACCGGGTCAGGGCGCTTGAGGCCATCGCGGAACTGGCCGCACCTGAGGGTGATATCCTCGTGTCATGCCGCAGCCGCAGCAGCGACGATACGTCCGAAACATTTCCGATCGCGCTGGACAAATGTGAAATCGACGGTTTCGTGCGGGTCGGCCTGTCAGAGTCCTTCTTCATGGCCTATGATGACGACCAGAATCCACCGGTACCCCACTTTTTCGCAGTGTACACGCGTCCGAGGGATAAGGGGGCAGAGGGATAAGTAAGGTCCAAACATGGGTGCCCCTAGTTGCCCCCCTATTCTGACAGATTTCCAGAACCTCCCATAGTGCGTCGATCTTTCTTTGAAGCCGCAAGCCGCCGCCCATCATCAGCCGGACCAGATGAAAAAGCTCTGGCCGAATCATCACCGCAACTCCCTTTAATCTCACGTGACCTGCTTCGCCATATATGGCGTATATGTTGGATTTGGCGGGTTGCGTTAAGAACTCACTCTGCTCGCTCACGTTGTTTTTTCGTTTAGTCATTTTTAATCAACATGTTGTGACTATAAATGTCTGCGACATTCTACGGCACGGGTGTTGCGAGAGGGTCGGAAGGCTGGCCCCGCGAATGCTTTTGGGCGCTTGAGTGTTCAGTCTTTGAATATGACCATATAACCGCCTGCGATACCTTTTCCCATTTTGATTGGAAAAATAGGTTTAGATCGTCGCTGGGAGCAATGGCATGCTTTAAGGACTCGCATATCTTAAAAAGATCTATTGGTGGCGCAAACTCTAACTGGAGGGAGTTGTATGAAACAGATATTCAAGATTTTTTGTATTTTCTTTATGTTTGCGGCCGTATTTGCCTTGAGCGCTTGTCAAAACGAGGGACCAGCAGAAAAAGCTGGCAAAACAGTTGATGAAACGACTGTGAAAGTTGGCGATAAAATGGAAAACGCAGGTGACGCGGTCGTAAAAGGTGCTGAAAATGTAGGTGATTACATGGACGACACCGCAATTACAGCCAAGATTAAAGCGGATATTTTGCAAGATCCACTGCTGAATGTGTTTGAGATCGACGTTGTCACGACAGACCGAGTGGTGAAGTTGGGCGGCACTGTGGATTCAAAACTAAGTATCGACAGGGCAACGGAAATAGCGCGTAGTGTGAAAGATGTGAATTCAGTGCAGAATAATATGCTGATTAAAGAGTGATTGATTTGATTTTTTTGTGCAGATGCGTGAAAACGGCTGGGTAGTTCGGGGAAAACGGCCACCTATGCAACGAAGCGACGCTGGATTTCTTCCTGTGTCCTTAGTGGCCGTTTTCCGTCAAGGGGGAAGTGTTCTTTCGCAGAGGATCCCCCTTGAGTTCCAGGCGGTGGGCTACCCACTGATTGATGTCGGTCAATTCCATATCAAACGTCGAAGAACCACTTTTCTCTCCCTGCTCGGGCGGACGTTGCGCCGAATCAACGTGTTCAAACACTGAGCCACTGCGCCTAGTCGAACTTGCTCCTAAGTTCCGGCGTCCAGTCAATGGGTGGGCACGGACGCAGGGGGGCCGATACGAAGGCTTGAGCCTTCTCACCCACCGTCGAAATGATCCTATTTGCCTTGGAGTTCCCGTTGCATCCTGCCTGCTCCGAACCTAAAATAAGGTTCTTTTATATTTTAGCTTAAATTCTTATTCTAAATTAACGAGCAGGGAAAAAAATCAACTGGATTTTTCTGAAGGGTCGTTTCAATTTCTTAAAGAGCGTGGAGCGGTTGCTCACATGCAAATGCAGGTTCAAAAAAGGCTTTCCTGGTGACCACGCACACCCCAGGCGATCGACAGGTTGACGCTCATGGTCAGCCTGCGCGCACCGGCGCCGTTTTGTCCTCCCAGTGTTCCGCCCCTTGCCCGGAAACGGGTTTTGCCCTAGGTTTGCGCCCTTGCGTTCAATCCATCAGCAGGGTTTTTTCATGATTCATCCGACCATTCTCTCGCTCATCGGGGCCACGCCCATTGTCTATCTCAATCGCGTGTTCCCGCATCCGTGTATCCGCCTGGCGACCAAGCTCGAAGCCCAGAACGTCGGCGGGTCCATCAAGGATCGCGTGGCCCTGGCCATGATCGAGGCCGCCGAGGCCTCCGGCGAGCTGACCCCCGACAAGATCGTCATTGAGGCTACCAGCGGCAACACCGGAGTCGGCCTGGCCATGGTCTGCGCGGTCAAGGGCTACAAATTGACCCTGCTCATGCCCGATTCCGCCTCGGAGGAGCGAAAACGCATCATGCGCGCCTTCGGTGCGGAGCTGCGCCTCACTCCGGGTCGCCTGGGCACCGACGGGGCCATCGAGGAAGCCTACCGGCTGGCGCGGGAGGAACCGCAGACCTACGTGCTCATGGATCAGTTCAACAACCCGGCCAGCATCGCCGCCCATTACATGGGCACGGGCCGGGAGATCATTGAGCAGACCCAGGGGCGGGCCACCCATGTGGTCGCCAGTCTCGGCACCTCGGGCACGGCCATGGGCATCGCGCGGCGCATGAAGGAGTCGGCCCCGGGCATCAAAGTCGTGGCCGTGGAGCCCTACGCCGGGCACAAGATCCAGGGACTCAAGAATATGCAGGAGTCCTATCCTCCTGGCATTTATGACAAACGCGCTGTGGACCGGATCATCCATGTCGAGGACGAGGAGGCTTTTTCCTGTTCGCGCCGATTGGCGAGGGAAGAGGGTATTCTGTCCGGGATGAGCGCGGGCGCGGCCCTGGCCGGGGCGCTGCGCATCGCCCGGGAGCTCGACGAGGCCGGGGAAGAGGGGCTTATAGTCTTCATCTGTCCGGACACCGGGGAGCGCTATCTTTCGACCACCCTTTTTTCGCCGCAGGATCGGCACGGGCTGGGAGTACGCAGCGTGGCCACCGGCTGCCTCGAATGCCTGGGCACCCCCGCCGGTGGGCACGCCCTGTTCACCCCCGGTCCGAGCCTGGACGATCTTGGCGAGTTGGATGCATGGCGGCGCGTCGTCTGGCTGGACGTATTGGGTAAAGCCCTGAAGGAGCGCGGGGAGAGTGTGCGCATGGCCGTTGGCCTGGCGGACATGGACGACCGCGCCCTGGCGGCGGCCAGGCAGGTCAAGACCGGCCTGGCCGCTTTTGGCGCGCGAGCCCAGGAGTTCATGGTCGCCCATGCCAGGGCCTTGGGCGTGGCTGATGCGGTTCTCTTTCCTTTGGCTGGGGCCAGCCAGGAGCGCGCCCTGGGTCTGGCGCGCAAGCTGCTGGCCAAGGGCCAGGCCTACGAGAAGCTGCGTTCGGTCTATTTCGATGTGACCCGGGACAAGTGCTACGGACAGATCTCGAGCGTGGATACGGCGGGCATGAATCTAGGCTACACGGTGGATCTGGCCGATTATGTGAAGGACAACCCGGCCGATTTCACCTTGCTCAAGCGGGCCACGTTGCAGGATTTGAAGCTTGGCGAGGTGCTGGAGACCGAATGGGGCAAGGTGCGGCCGAGCTGGTTTCTGCAGTTGGCGGCCACGGCCCTGGACGCCCTGGGCACGGTCACGGTCATGTTCGCCGGGGAGTCTCATCGCTTTCCGCATCTGGATAATTTCAGCGCCATCTGGAGCGCCGGGGCCGGGGTCAGGCCCATGGCCTGGATGGTGGCCCAGCCCGTGACTCCGCGCGATCAGGGCGAGGCGATCCCTTCGCTGCCCGAAGCGCTGGCCATGGCCGGCTCCGGCCCCGCCCTGCGCCTGTGGCTTCTCTCTGCTTCGTACCTGAAATCCCTGGCCTGTTCGCCCGAAAGCCTGGTCATGTGGGCCAAGAACCAGAACCGCCTGCAGGACGCCTACGTTTCGGCGTCACTGGGCGGCACGGGGGAGAGCGTCGCGGCGGAGCTTGAGCAGGGCATCTACGACCTCAAGACAGCCTTTGCCTCGGCCCTCGATGACAACCTCGATCTGGCCCATTTCTGGCCGGTGCTCTTCGCCTTTGCCAAGAGCGTCAACGCCCGGGCCGGAAAGCTGAGCGTCGCCGAGGCTGCACTGGTGGCCGAGCAGCTGCTGGCCTGCGACCGGGTGCTGGGTTTTCTTGATCATGCGCGCCTGCCTCTGCCGGTACGGGACTGGCCGAAGGAAGCCGCCGAGCTGATCAGACGCCGGGAAGAGGCCCGCAAGGCAAAGGATTATGTGCTGGCCGATAGTCTGCGGGCCGAGTTGGCGGTCACGGGGCTGCGTTTGGAAGATCATTGCGCAGGGGCGCGCCTTTTCCCACTGGAAAAATGAGAGCGGATGCGCCGGATTTGATCAACGAGATCGCCTGGGGTTCGACAGTTTTTCGGCTCGGAGGTCACACGCCGCCGCTTAGGCGCTGTCGATGCGATGGAAGTGTTTTTTGACGTTTTCCGATGCTTCGATAATTTTCTCTTCGATCATATCAAATGCGAGTTGGATGCGTTCCGATTCTGGTGAAATCAAACACGCGGTTTCAAGTTTTGTGGCCAGCATGCTTAATTCCGTGGCCCCGATCATCAGCGAAGAGCCTTTGATACTGTGCGCCAGCCGCCTGCATTCCTTGAAATTTTTGCTTTGCAGATACGCGCTGTACTCAGAGATGAATGTTGCTCCGTAATCGGGAAATTCGCGCAGGATGTTGAAATAGGCGGATTCGTAGCCCATGAAGTTTGCCAGGGCGAGGGGGATGTCAAAACCCTCGATTCGCGCAGTTTCGTGAACGGCCGTGTTTGAGGCGGGCGTCGGGGCGGACTGCCCGGAAAAAAAAGATTCGATCCGGGCGCGTTCCAGGGGCTTGCGGAGCATGCGCAGGGCAAGGCCGGTGGGCATGAGATTCATGGCGTCGTCTGGGTCCTCTGCGGTGAGCAGAAATATCCTTTCTTTCGTGGCAAGTCCGTTTTCCAGCAGAAGGCCGGCCAACTCCACTCCGTTCATGGAAGGCATGCGCAGGTCGAGCAGGAGCAGGTCATAGGTGTTCGCCTGAGCCAGGCTCACGGCATGCTCGGCGTCAGGGGAGAGATGAACCTCTATGCCGAGATTGCCCAGGATTTCTGCGGTGACACATCGGCATATTTCGTCGTCATCGACTACAAGGGCCGTTTTTCGGTCGCAGTCCACGTTCTTTTTTTGCATCCGGTATACCTTTTTGTGTGCGAGTCCCGCGGATCATTCGGGAGAACTTCATTTCCGGTTTGTTAGTGTTTGTCGTCATCCTCTTCCGACAAAAACAGGCTTCCGTGCCGCAATTCGTTGCAACTGTTTATGCCGAGCTTGCCGAGAATGTTGGACCGGTGCTTGTCCACCGTCTTGATGCTGATGAAGAGGGACTCGGCGATCTGTTTACTTTTTTTACCGTCAATGATGAGCCTGACGATCTCTTTCTCGCGGTTGGTCAGGTTTTGCATCGGCGGCAGGGCCTTTCGTTGCCTGTTCACCAAAAGGTAGTCCCGGACGATGACCTTGGCCAGATGAGGACTTATGAAAAGATCGTCTTCCATGGCGTAGGCTATGGCCAGGAAGAGTTCTTCGGGGTTTGATCCTTTGAGGACATAGGCGTTGGCACCGTGCTCCAGCGCCTCGAAGATGAAGTCGTTGTCGTCGCTGGCCGTGAGGACGACGACTTTGGCGTCCGGTTCGATTTCCCTGATTTTCTGGAGCACTTCCACTCCGGAAATGTCGGGCAGGCGAAGGTCCAGCAGGACGATCTCCTGTTTTTTCATGCGAAAAGATCTTACGGCATCCCGTCCGTTGGCGACGTCGTCATCGACCACGTACTGACCGTGCATGTCGATCATGGATTTGAGACCCATGCGAAGCAGGATGTCGTCCTCAACGAGCAGGATTCTTTTTTTTGTCATGCGGATTCTCTTTATTTAAGATGGGTTGACCCTGTAACTTGAACTTCTCCTTAATCTCCGGCGCATGCTTCGGTTTGTAATGTCCCGTGTGTTCGAGCCACTATAATTTTCTCAGACGATTGAACACGGACATTGATCGAGTTGCTTGTGGGGACAATTAAATAGATTTAACCGTAATTATAATACCTATAATCTGGTATTTTGATGATAAAATAGTAATTGTTTTTTTTAGGTAAATCAACATTGGCTCTCATTCAGAAAGTCTTCGTGGGGAATGAACTTCGTATGACCGGCTGGGATGCCCTCCGGCCCAAAAAAAAGCCGCTTGGCGGCTTTTTTCAAGTATCGGGATGGGATTTATTTGCGTGAGCTTTTGTTGATGGTTTCTACCAGTTCGGCGGCAACCTGGATTTCGACATCCTCCGAAGACTGCTCTTCGAGGACTTGCGACTTGGGCCACCTGCAGCGATGATAGGAGATGGTGGCTTTTTGCGACAACTGCTCGATCTTGGCGAGCATGATTCCCATGGCGTCCTGGGTTATGATGAAAAGTCCGCACTCGGAACATTTTGGGGCTGGAACATCCTCGAAGCAAAACATGTGGTTACGGCATTCCATCTGATAGGAGATGGTTTCCTCGATAACACTTTCGCTTCCGCATTTCTGGCAGATCATGGCAACCTCGTGTGGTCTGATTTGAATCCTAATTAATCGATCCTTATAAGCATGTTTTGGATATTTGGCAAATATATTTATAATATGCTGAAATTGTAGTTTTTTTATTGTACGCAATGTTGCCGTTTGGTGGAGGCTGGCCCAGGCCTGACCACGAATTTACAACACGAATTGGCACTTATCTTGAATCGTGTCTTGCGGTATTATGTTGCGGAATTGGCACTCATCTTGAAATGTATCAGTGGAGGTATCATGAGCAAAATAGGCTGGATCGGAATCGGGGTCATGGGGCGGTCCATGTGCGGTCATCTGCTGTCCGCAGGGCATGAGGTCAAGGTCTACACACGTACCAAGGCTTCCGCCGAGAGCATTATCGCCGCTGGCGCGCAGTGGTGCGACACTCCCGGCGAGGTGGCCAGGGACTCGGAGTTTGTTTTTACCATCGTGGGATTTCCTGCGGATGTGCGGTCGGTGTATCTGGACGAGGGCGGGCTGGTGGACAGCGCCGCGCCGGGCACCGTGCTTGTGGACATGACCACCTCGGAACCGGCCCTGGCCGTTGAGATTCACCGCGCGGCGACGGCGCGTGGGTTGGCCGCTTTGGACGCACCGGTGTCCGGCGGCGATCTCGGGGCAAAAAATGCGGCCCTGGCCATCATGGTCGGCGGCGAGCAGGAGCCTTTCGACCGGGCTGTGCCGCTGTTTGAAAAGATGGGCAAGAACATCCGGCTCATGGGCGGGCCGGGAGCCGGGCAGCACACCAAGATGAGCAACCAGATCCTCATCGCCGGGACCATGGTCGGGGTGGTGGAGTCTTTGCTGTACGCCGTGAAATCCGGCCTGGACGTGGACGCGGTCATCGACGTCATTGGCAGCGGCGCGGCCGGATCCTGGTCGATCAACAATCTGGGGCGCAAGATTGCCAAGGATGACTACGATCCTGGCTTTTTCATCAAGCATTTCGTGAAGGACATGGGCATCGCCTTGGCCGAGGCCAGAAAGATGGGCATCGCCCTGCCGGGCCTGGCGCTCGTTGAGCAGCTCTATGTCGCGGCCATGGCCCAGGGGCTTGAAAACATGGGCACGCAAGGGCTTTTCGTCGCCATGAAGCATATCAACGGGATGAAATAGGGGTGCTGGCCCTTGGGCTCGTCCTGATCCCTGTTTCGCAGGGACCGGGACGGGACCGGGCTTTTGCCGCTGACAGCATGGAGATTGTGTGCGAAGCATAGCCGCTTTTTTTCTTGTTCTGATTGTCTTCGCTTCCGCTCATGCGGGAGTAGAGGAGAAGATCAACGTTTTGTATTTGAATTCGTATAATAATGGCTATGCATGGTCTGATAACATATTTGAAGGAATTCAAGAAACATTTCAAAAAAGCGGCAAGAATATCTACCTTCAGGTAGAATACATGGATTCAAAAAGATACGAAGAGGAAAGACTTACTAGAATCCTTTTTGATTATTACAAGTATAAATTCCGCAGCACTGATTTCGATCTGATCGTCGTCTCCGATAATCACGCCTATGATTTCATCAATCAGCATGGGCCCCAGCTCTTTCCAAACGTACCTGTCGTTTTTTGCGGTGTGAACGACGTGGCCCCGGAGGCCGTGCCCACGCGGGACCGCATGACCGGAGTCCTGGAGGAATTCGATGTTCTGGAGAACATCGCCATGGCCATGCGTTTTCACCCTGGCAAGAAGCGGTTGGTGGTCATCGGCGACCAGAGTCTGACCGGCGTGGCCATCGCCAACCAGGTTCGCGCTCGCGTGCCGGAACTCCCCGGGGACATGCAGGTCGAGTTTCTGGACGATTTCAGCCTTGAGGAACTGATCGGCCGGGTTCAGGCCGCTTCCGAGGACAGTATTTTCTTTTTCATCCCCTTCTACAAGGATGTCGGCGAGGGTGTGTATTCGGCCCAGGATCTGCTGGAAATCGTCTGGAGCACCACGGGGGTGCCTCTCTACGGGGCTTGGGAATTTTTGCTTGGCCACGGTCTGGTGGGTGGAAAATGGTCAGCGGGTTTGCCCATGGCCACGCTGTGGCCGAAATGGGGCTGCGCGTTCTGGGCGGAGAGTCGCCCGCGTCGATCCCGGTCATTTCCAGCCCCGAAGAGCCTCCCAAGTTCGACTACCAGGTTCTCATGCAGCTCGGCATCAACCAGAAGCTGTTGCCGCCGGACAGCATCGTGGTCAACGGGCCGTCCCCGTTCTACTCCATCAACAGGCATCAATTCTGGACCATCATCATCAGCCTGCTCATCCTGTCCATGGTGCTGGTCATTCTGGTCATCAACATCTGGGAACGCAAGCAGATCGAGATCCGCATCAAGAACCAGCTGTCCTTTCTGCGCACGCTCATGGACACCCTGCCGCTGCCTATCTACTTCACCGAGCGAAACGGGACCATCGCCGGCATCAACCGTGCTTTCGGGCAGTGGTTCGGCCTGTCCTGGGACTCGGACGAGGATCTGAAGACCCTCAAGTCCGGCCAGTTTGATGCGCGTTTCTCCCCCTTGTTCGACCGTCGCATGGACTCCTACGAAACCCGGATTCCCCATAGCGACGGGTCGATGCGCCCGACCGTGCTGCACAAGGCCACCTACGCCGACGCCCTCGGTGAGAACGCGGGAATTGTCGGCGTCATTTACGACATTTCCGACCGCAAGCTGGCCGAGGACAATCTGCGTGCGGCGGAAGAGAAATACCGCACCATTTTTGAGAACTCGGCCTTGGGCATTTTTCAGACCACGCCCGACGGGTCCTGGATCGTGGCCAATCCGGCTCTGGCGAGGATGCTTGGGTACGCCGGTCCAGAGGAGCTGATCGAAAACAATCCGAACATCTCGACTCTGTATTATCAGCAGAGCGACCGTGAGCGGGTCGTGGAAATGTACCACAAAACCAGGGGCAGCATCGAGTTCGAAGTCCTGTTCCGTACCCGTGAAGGGGCGGTCATTACCGCAAACCTCAATGCGCGGGGCGTGCGCGGTGCGGGTGACGAGTTCAGTCATTTCGAAGGCTTCGTGGAGGACATCACGGACCGTAAGGCCGCCGAACTGGCCTTGGCGGCCTCCGAATCCATGCTGCAGCTTGTGCTCGATACCATCCCTCAGCTTGTACACTGGAAAGACCGGCGTTTTCATATTCTCGGCGCGAACCGCAATTTTCTGGCCTATGTCGGCGAGACGGAGATGTCGGCCATTCTGGGCAAGACATATGCAGAGATTGTCCATAACGCCCATGAAGTCGAGGAGATAAGGCGCCTTGATGCCCAGGTGTTCCTGTCCAACGAACCCTGCTATCGTCTGCGTCTGGAGACCAGAAATGCGGCGGGTGAGGGCATGTGGCTGCTGGTCAACAAGGTGCCCCTGCACGGCCCGCATGGCGAGGTGGTCGGCATTTTGAGCACCGCCGAGGACATTACCCAGACCATGAACCTCGAGAAGCAGTTGCTGCAATCCCAGAAGATGGAGGCCATCGGCACCCTGGCTGGAGGGATCGCCCATGATTTCAATAATATACTGACATCGATCATGAACTCGACCGAGCTTGCCATGGAGGACATCCCTGATGACAGCCTGGTCTGGAAGGATCTGGAACGCAGCCTCAAGGCGGCGGTGCGCGGCAGCGGGCTCATCAAGCAGATTCTGACGTTCAGCCGACCGACGCAGGAGGGTTTCGTGCCCACCGATCTGCGCGAGGTCGTGGCCGAAGCCATAACCCTGATCCGCGTGTCCATGCCGCGCAACATTTCAGTGTCTTCGACCATCGAGGAAGACCTGCACCTGTGCCTGGCCGATCCGACCCAGGTCCACCAGATTGTGATGAACCTCGCGACCAACGCATTCCAGGCCCTGGGCGAACGCGGAGGGCACATCTCCTTTCGCCTTGGGAGGATGGTGCTTGACCGCGATGACGCGCAGCTCGGCAATCTGGCCCCGGGCGTCTACAGTCGGCTGACCATCGAGGATGATGGGCCGGGCATTGACGAGGCCATCCAGGACAAGATCTACGACCCGTTTTTCACCACCAAGGGCAAGGGCGAGGGCACCGGCCTTGGTCTGGCCGTGGTGCACGGCATCGTGCGCAATCACGGGGGAGAAATCTGGCTCGTCAGCACGCCCGGGTTCACGCGTTTCGACATTCTGCTGCCGACCATGAACGAGCTCTGTCTCCTGCCTGGCGAGTGCGTGAGTGCGGCCGTCACCGGCAGCGAGCATCTGGCTTTCATCGAGGATGACGAGGATCAACTGACGCTCATTCCCCGGGTGCTCGAACAGCTGGGCTATACGGTGCACTCGTTTCAAAATCCTGCCGACGCCGTCTCCGTCATCTGCGGGGATGGCTTACCCCTGGATCTGGTCATCACGGACTATGATATGCCGGGCATGAACGGCTTTGATGTCGCGGGGCTGCTGCGAGAGTGTCGGCCCGAACTGCCGGTGATCATGGTCTCCGGGAGGAAGCAGGCTCAGGAGTTCATTGGTCAGACCGACAACATCAAATTTTTTCTGAGCAAACCCTACAATAAGGACATGGTCGGAAGAGCCATCCGCGATGTTCTGGACAAGGAAGTCTGATGGCCAGAATTCTCATTATCGACGATGACCCGCAGGTTTGCGAAACCCTGCAGAGTCTCAATTTCCGTCTTGGGCACGAGTGCCTTGCGGCCCACACCTTGAAAGATGGACTGGAGCAACTGGGGCGTATGGAGTTCGATCTTGTCTTCCTCGATGTGCGCCTGCCCGACGGAAATGGTCTGCAGGCACTGGGACAGATCCGCAATCAGACCAGTCCGCCCGATGTGATCGTACTTACGGGTCAGGGCGATCCCGAGGGCGCGGAACTGGCCATTCAGGGCGGGGTCTGGGACTATCTGGTCAAGCCTTCGCCCATCAAACAGATCAAAGAGACTCTGAACCGGGCCCTGGCCTATCGCCGGGAGAAGAAGGCCAGCGGCCAGACCATGACCCTGGACCTCAAGGACGTGGTGGGGGAGAGCAGCGTCATGCGGCGATGCTACGAGCGCATCGCCCAAGCCGGGGGCTCCGATTCCACAGTGCTGCTCACCGGCGAGACCGGGACCGGCAAGGAGCTGCTGGCCCGCAGTATCCATCGCAACAGCCTGCGCTCCTCGCGTGCCTTCGTCGTGGTGGACTGCGCTTCCCTGACCGAATCTTTATTGGAGAGCATCCTTTTCGGACACACCAAGGGCTCGTTCACGGGCGCGGCCCGCGACCGGGTCGGGCTGGTCAAGATCGCGGACCAAGGCACGCTTTTTCTGGACGAGATCGGCGAACTCCCCCTTTCGGCGCAAAAAACTTTTTTGCGCGTGCTGCAGGAACGCAGGTTCAGGCCGGTGGGCTCAAACCAGGAGCTTGAGAGCGATTTCAGGCTCATTTCGGCCACGAATCGCGATCTTGCCGCCATGGTCAAGTCCGGCGAGTTCCGGCAGGATCTGTATTATCGTATCAATACCATCCAGTTGCATCTGCCTGCCCTGCGCGAGCGTGAGGACGACGTCCTCATTCTCGCACGTTATCACATCGACAAGCTGTGCAGGCAAAGGAACATCCCGATCAAGGAGATGGATCCGGACTTGGAGGGTATGCTCAGGCGCTATGAATGGCCCGGCAATGTGCGCGAACTCTTCAATACCATTGAACAGGCCTTTGTGCATTCGGGGGCGGAGAAAACGGTCTATGCCCAGCACCTGCCGCAGGCGGTGCGCATACGGGTCGCGAGGACCATTCTGGGGCAGGGAAGAGAAGAGGCGGGGCCGGAAGAAGCACAGATGGAGGTGGAGGAGGCCCTGCCCACGTTAAAGGACTTCAAGACGTCCAAGGAAAGGGAATACCTGCTCAGGCTCGTGGGCAGCCACGGCAAGGATATTCAGAAGATGCTCAGTGTATCAGGGCTGTCCAGGTCGCACCTGTATGCCATGCTCAAAAAGCACGATATTGAAGCCTAATACTCTTCTTCTTGCTCCTTCCCAAGCCAGTATTCCTTCCAGGAATCAACTATATATTCCTTCTTTACCAGGACGCTGTCGCCGTCGTTGATGCGCTGCTTCTGCATCGAGGTGAGCAGTTGCGACAATTGCATGGTTTCGTTTTGCGATAATCTCCGGATCACGCCATTGTTCGTGATGCTTTTTCCTTTCATGATATACCTCCAGATGTCCCTATATAATGCAGTTTTACCACTTGTGGCAAGCTGCTTGACTTATTTTTAGTGCAAATTTGTTGCCAACGTTCCCGAGTACATGTTTCGCGGAATGGCAGTTTTTATAAAAAAATTATTATTTTTAGATAGTTGAGCGAATTTAGCCCGCCCCCTCACTGGTCGCCGTTCACAATGCAGCTAAGTATCCGCTGTGCAAAATTGAAACACCTGTCGCGTCGAACTGATACGGATCTTCCAAATTTGAAAGATAGTGCTCGCCTCGGCGGCTGAGTTGCCGGGTGTGAACCAAGCGCCAGAAATCGAGACTGAAGAAAAGTGGTTGTTTAGTCAACCAATATGTATTACATGGGCCGGATTGACGGCTGTCCGAAAAATTGGACTGCGGGTGGTGTCTGGATTTGATAAAAGATCAACGCCGCAGGCCAGTCGTGACGTTTTGTGTGCATTCAAGCGGTCCAGCAGGTTTCGGAAGCGAGGCAGGAATACCACGGCGCGTTATTGTCCGAAAATTCGGACAGACTGCCCATGAATGGTTGTATGACCATTAACCAGCCAATTACGCGCGTTAACCGGATTGAAGTTGTTTGTTTGCAATCCCGTACTACTGTGCTATCAGCGGAGTTAAACATAAATTGTCTTTTTTTTCAGACAAACCGGAAGGGAGGCTATGAAAATTATGAATGGCGTCTTGTAATATTTTTTTATTTCAAACGGTTAGGGAAAAAGTTTTCGGTGGCACAAAACTTGTTAAAGCGGTCCATGCTTGCAGAAGCGTTTGAACTCGCTTGACAACAACAACTTGGCTTTGAGGAGAAGATACATGGCTAAAAATATGAAAACCATGGATGGAAATACCGCCGTCACGCATATCGCCTATGCGCTGAGCGACACGGCCGCGATTTATCCGATCACACCGTCTTCCACCATGGGTGAGATCGCCGATGAATGGGCCTCACAGGGACGGCTGAATATTTTCGACCAGAAGGTCCTGGTCCGGCAGATGCAGTCCGAGGCCGGCGCGGCCGGCGCAGTTCACGGTTCCCTGGCCGGTGGCGCGCTGACCACCACCTTCACGGCCTCCCAGGGCCTACTGCTGATGATCCCTAACATGTACAAAATCTCCGGAGAGCTGCTTCCCGGCGTCTTCCATGTCAGTGCGCGCGCTATTTCCGCTCACGCCCTGTCCATCTTTGGCGATCATCAGGACGTCATGGCCTGTCGTCAGACCGGCTTCGCCATGCTCGCCTCCAGTTCCGTGCAGGAGTGCATGGACCTCTCTCTGGTGGCCCATCTTTCTTCCATCGAAGCGAGCATTCCTTTTGTGCATTTTTTCGATGGCTTCCGTACCTCCCATGAAGTGCAGAAGATCGAGGTCATCGACTACGAAGACATCAAGAATCTCGTCAATTACGAGGCCATCGCCGAATTCCGCAGCCGCGCCATGAGCCCGGTCAGCCCGGCCATCCGCGGCACTGCTCAGAATCCCGACATCTACTATCAGGGCCGTGAAGCCAGCAACGTCTATTATGACCAGCTGCCTTCCATCGTCGTCGAGCAGATGAAGAAGGTCGCCTCCATCACCGGTCGTCCCTACAAGCCCTTCGACTATGTCGGCCACCCGCAGGCCGAGCGCGTCATCGTGGCCATGGGCTCCGGCTGCGAGACCATCGAGGAGGTGGTCCGCCATCTCCTGGCCAAGGGTGAGAAGGTTGGTCTGGTCAAGGTCCGCCTGTATCGTCCGTTCGTGTCCGAGTACTTCCTGCAGGTCCTGCCCGCCACCGCCTCCGTGATCACCGTGCTTGACCGTACCAAGGAGCCCGGCGCCAATGGCGATCCGCTCTACAAGGACATCTGCACCGCCTACATGGAACGCGGCGAAATGCCCGAGATCGTCGCCGGCCGCTACGGATTGGGCTCCAAGGAGTTCACCCCGGCCATGGTCAAGGCCGTGTATGACAATATGATGGTCGCCCAGCCCAAGACCCATTTCAATGTGGGCATCGAGGACGACATCACCCATACCTCCCTCGACGTCCCTGTCTTTGCCGACACCACCCCGGCCGGTACCGTGCAGTGCAAGTTCTGGGGCCTGGGCTCCGACGGTACCGTCGGCGCGAACAAGGAAGCCATCAAGATCATTGGCGACAATACCGACATGTACGCCCAGGGCTATTTTGCCTACGATTCCAAGAAGTCGGGCGGCATCACAGTGTCCCACCTGCGCTTCGGCAAATCGCCCATTCAGTCCACCTATCTGGTCAACGCGGCCGATTACATCGCCTGTCACAAGGCCAGCTACGTCCATACCTACGACGTTCTGGAAGGCATCAAGGACGGCGGCACCTTCGTGCTGAATTCCAGCTGGACCGCCGAGGACATGGAAAAGGAACTGCCCGCCTCCATGCGTCGCACCATCGCCAAGAAGGGTCTCAAGTTCTACACCATCGACGCGGTCAAGATCGCTACGGCAGTGGGCCTTGGAAACCGTATCAACATGGTCATGCAGACCGCCTTCTTCAAGCTTGCCAACGTCATGCCCTTCGAAGAAGCCGTGGCTCTGCTCAAGAAGGCCATCAAGAAGGCCTACGGCAACAAGGGCGACAAGATCGTCAATATGAACATCGGCGCCGTGGACCAGTCCATCGAGAATCTGATCGAGATCAAGGTTCCCGCCTCCTGGGCCGACCTTGCCTGCGATTGCGGCCCCGAGAAGGACGAGCCCGATTTCGTCAAGAACGTCATGCGTCCCATCCTGGCCCAGAAAGGCGACAGCCTGCCTGTCTCCGCTTTCGAGCCCGACGGACTCTTCCCCGTGGCCACCTCCCAGTTCGAGAAACGCGGCGTGGCCATCAACGTGCCCGAGTGGATTGCTGCCAACTGCATCCAGTGTAACCAGTGCTCTTTTGTCTGTCCGCACGCGTCCATCATCCCGGTGCTGCTGACCGAGGAAGAGATGTCCGAGGCTCCCGAAACCTTCGAGACCCTCGACGCCGTAGGCAAGGAATTCAAGGGCATGAAGTTCCGCATCCAGGTCAGCACCCTGGACTGCATGGGCTGCGGCAACTGCGCCGACATCTGCCCGGCCAAGACCACAGCCCTGGTCATGAAGCCCCTGGAATCGCAGACCGGACGCGAAGTGCCCAACTACGACTTCGCAGCTACCGTACCCTTCAAGGATAACCTGACCCGCCGCGACACCGTCAAGGGCAGTCAGTTCCAGAAACCGCTGATGGAATTCTCCGGCGCCTGCGCCGGTTGCGGCGAAACTCCGTATGTCAAGGTGATGACCCAGCTCTTCGGTGAGCGCATGATCATCGCCAACGCAACGGGTTGCTCGTCCATCTGGGGCGCTTCCGCTCCGACCACTCCGTATGCGGTCAATGCCGACGGTCACGGTCCGACCTGGGGAAGCTCCCTGTTCGAGGACGCGGCCGAATTCGGTTACGGCATCCTGATGGCCTATACCCAGCGCCAGGCCAAGCTGGCCGACCTGGTCGCCAAGGCCCTTGACAGCGAACTGCCTGAAGATCTGGCCGAAGCCTTCAAGGGTTGGCTCGCAAACCGCGCTAACGCAGAAAAATGCAAAGAATACGGCGACATCATTCGTGACATCCTGGCCTTCATGCACCGCGACGAACTGCTCGAAGAAATTTACGAGCGCGAAGAACTGTTCGGAAAGAATTCCTTCTGGATCTTCGGCGGTGACGGATGGGCTTACGATATCGGCTATGGCGGGCTGGACCATGTTCTGGCCTCCGGCGAAGACATCAACGTACTGGTGATGGACACGGAAGTGTACTCCAACACCGGCGGACAGTCCTCCAAGGCCACCCCGCTGGGCTCCATTGCCAAATTCGCTGCCGCAGGAAAGCGGACCGGCAAGAAAGATCTGGGGCGCATGGTCATGAGCTACGGTTATGTCTATGTGGCCACGGTTTCCATGGGCTACGACAAGCAGCAGTTCCTGAAAGTCTTGCGCGAGGCGGAAGCCTACCCCGGACCGTCCCTGATCATTGCCTACGCTCCGTGCATCAACCAGGGACTTCGCAAGGGCATGGGCAAGACCCAGCTCGAAGCGAAGCTGGCCGTGCAGTCCGGCTACTGGCCGCTGTACCGCTACAACCCCTTGTTGGCTGAAGAGGGCAAAAATCCGTTTATCCTGGATTCCAAGGCTCCGGACGGAACCATCCAGGAATTCCTGGCCAGCGAAAACAGATACGCTCTGCTTGAAAAGATCGCCCCCGAAGACTCCAAGCGGATGCGTGCCCAGATCGAGCAGGATTACCTGCAACGTTTCGCCATGTACGAGTACCTCTCCAAGCAGGAGTTCGGTCCGGTTCAGGCTGCTGCCGAGCCTGTGGCCGCTGCTCCCGCCGGTGAGGGATGCACGCTGACCGCGACCGCTGAGCATTCCGGGGCCAACAAGCCCGCTGGACCCTGCGACGACGGACGTTCCGGTTCCTGATTGACATGAATGCAAGCTGCCTCACTTGGACCGCTAACCCGGTCCGGGTGAGGCAGCGTCCTGATAAGGGACGGCTTCATTGGAGTGCATGCGAGCATGTTGCGGTAGCCCCAGCCGAACCTGGGCTGGCAGGGCGGAATGCGTTGATGTGACTATCGATGTGTCGGGGCGGTTGCCATTGGTCCCGCGCAAAGGATGTGTATGTTTGAGGACAGGAGACTGGCCTGCCGGATCCGTGAGGGGGGTCCGGGACCGGGCCGGAATCTGAAAGTATCTGGAGAACTGTCTAACTGGTTACACTTGATTCACAGGAGGGCTCTGTAACATGTATGCATTTTTGGCTTTCACACCAATTCTGGTCGTCTTCATTCTCTTGGTCCTGATGCGCTGGCCTGCAAAGCACGCCATGCCCGTCGCATGGCTGTACACCGGCCTGATGGGCATTTTCGCCTGGCAGATGGACGTGACCCGGGTCATGGCGTCCACCCTGCAGGGCGTCTTCATCGCCGCGACGATTCTGTACATCGTCTTCGGCGCCATCCTAATGCTCAATACCCTGACCTTCAGCGGCGCGGTGGGCACCATCCGGCGCGGCTTCATGGACATCACCCCTGACCGCAGAATCCAGGCCATCATCGTCGCCTTTCTGTTCGGCGCATTCATCGAAGGCGCGGCCGGTTTCGGAACCCCTGCGGCCGTTGCGGCTCCGCTGCTGGTCGTGCTCGGGTTCCCCGCCATCGCCGCCGTCCTCATGGCGCTGATTATCCAGAGCACCCCGGTGTCTTTTGGCGCAGTGGGAACGCCCATCCTGCTCGGCGTACGCACCGGTCTTGACGCTGCCCCCGTGCACACCATGCTCGGTACCACCAAATTCACCGATCCCGCCTTCATGGACTATCTGCTCAGCATCGGCGCCAACGTGGCCATTTTCCACGGCATCATCGGCACCCTCATTCCCCTGTGTCTGTGCCTGATGCTGACCCGCTTCTTCGGCAAGAACAAGTCCTGGGCCGAAGGCTTGCAGGCTGCTCCCTTCGCGATTTTCGCGGCCCTGTGTTTCACCATCCCCTACATGATCGTCGGCGTCACCCTCGGCCCCGACTTCCCGTCGCTGATCGCTCCGCTGATCGCGCTGCCCATCGTCATCACCGCTGCCAAGAAGGGCTTTCTCGTGCCCAAGGTTGTTTGGGACTTCCCCCCGGAATCCCAGTGGGGCTCCGACTGGATGGGTTCGCTCAAGCCCGAAATTGAAGAGCGTGGCAACAGAGCCCCCGTGTCCCTGTTCGCCGCCTGGGTCCCGTACCTCATTGTCGCCGGTCTGCTGGTGCTGAGCCGCACCTGGGCTCCGCTCAAGACCTTCCTGACCAGTCCCGCAGTGACCATCAACTTCAACAACATCCTCGGTACCGAGCTGAAGACCAACGCCCAGATGCTGTATCTGCCCGGCACCATCTTCATTGTCACCGTGGCCTTGACTTACTTCATCCAGAAGATGAAGTTCGAGGATATGACCCAGGCCATCAGCAAGTCCGCCAAGACCATGATTGGCGCAAGCGTGGCCCTGGGCTTTGCTGTACCTATGGTGCGTATTTTCATCAACTCCGGTGTGAATACCTCTGAGCTGATCAGCATGCCGCTGACCCTGGCCAACGGCGTTGCCTCCATCGCCGGTACCGCGTGGCCGGCCTTCGCCTCCGTCATCGGTGCGCTCGGCGCGTTCATCGCGGGCAGTAACACCGTCAGTAACATGATGTTCTCCCTGTTCCAGTACGGCGTGGCCGACCAGATCGGAGCCCCGGCTACGATCATCGTAGCCCTGCAGGCCGTGGGTGGAGCGGCTGGCAACATGATCTGCGTGCACAACGTCGTCGCCGCCTGCGCCACCGTCGGCCTGGTTGGCGTCGAAGGCAAGCTGATCAAGCTGGCTCTCATCCCCATGACCTACTACGTCATCTTTGCGGGCATCCTCGGCGTCATCGCCGTGAGCATGAACCTGACATTCTAAATCGATCCGGGGCGCGGTACCGCCGCGCCCCGGTTCCATCTCTGCATCACTAAGAAGCGCTTCCGGCAGCCTTCCGCTTCTCAGGCTTTAGACGATTGGACACGAAGGCAACAGCTTCGCATCGCCACACTCACGCGCGCCGGACAAACTTTTTTGCCGGATACCGCGCCGAAAAATTTCTGATATTTCCGATCGTGCGCGGCTCGTTCGACGCTACGCTCGGCTCTGCGATAGCGAGGCTTACAGGTCTCACGTATGTTGAATTTGCCCGGGGCACTGCGCAATGCTCCGTGGCAACCTCAGATCCGGCGCGTTGCATGCCATTCGCGCCTACATGGATTTCACGCAAGGAGAAACAAGATGCTTTCCACGAGTCTACTCAATGAATTCAAGACACTGCTTGGCAAAGATAATGTCATGGACAGCGAGTCCGATCGCCATGCCTATTCCTACGATGCCGCCGTGCTCGATTCCGTCGTTCCGGAGCTGGTGCTTCGCCCGACTACGAGCGAGCAGCTTGGTCGCACCGTGGCCCTGTGCAACGAGAACAAGTTGCCCATGACCGTGCGCGGCGCGGGCACCAACCTGAGCGGCGGCACCATCCCGACCAAGGAACATGGCGTTGTCATTTTGACCAACGGCATGAACAAGATCCTCGAAATCAACGAGGAAGACCTCTACGCCGTGGTCCAGCCTGGTGCCGTCACCGCCAAGTTCGCAGCCGAGGTGGCCAAGCGCGGCCTCTTCTATCCTCCTGATCCGGGCTCCCAGGCCGTGTCCACCCTGGGCGGCAACGTGGCTGAGAACGCGGGCGGTCTGCGCGGTCTCAAATACGGCGTGACCAAAGACTATGTCATGGGCGTCAATTTCTGGAACGCCGAGGGCGAATACATCAAATCCGGCGGCAAGACCGTCAAATGCGTTACGGGCCTCAACATCGCCCAGCTCATGGTCGGTTCCGAAGGGACGCTCGGCGTCTTCGACGAGATCATCCTCAAGCTCGTTCCGCCGCCGGTGGCCTCAAAGGCCATGCTCGCCGAGTTCGACGATATCAATAAGGCCTCCGAGACCGTGGCCGCCATCATCGCCAACAAGATCGTGCCCTGCACCCTTGAGCTCCTCGACAACGCGACCATCAACTACGTTGAGGACTTCACCAAGGCCGGCTTGCCCCGTGATGCCGCCGCCATTCTGCTGATCGAAGTCGATGGCGGGCATATTGCCCTGGTTGACGACGATGCCGAAAAGGTTGTTGAAATTTGCAAGAAGCACGGCGCCAAGCGCGTGCAGATGGCCAAGGACGCCGCCGAGAAGAACAAGCTCTGGGAAGCCCGGCGTAACGCGCTCCCGGCACTGGCCCGCGCCCGCCCGACCACAGTGCTTGAGGACGCCACCGTGCCGCGCAGCCAGATCCCGGCCATGATCAAGGCCATCAACGACATCGGGGTCAAGTACAAACTGCAGATCGGCACCTTTGGCCACGCCGGAGACGGCAATCTGCACCCGACCATCCTGACCGACAAGCGCGACAAGGAAGAATTCCACCGCGTGGAGCTGGCCGTGGATGAGATCTTCGACGTGGCCCTGTCTCTGGGCGGCACGCTGTCCGGGGAACACGGCATCGGCACGGCCAAGTCCAAGTGGCTGGAAAAGGAGACCACCAAGGCGACCATCATTTACTCGCGCAGGCTTAAAAAAGCGGTCGATCCCAATTACCTGCTCAATCCCGGCAAAATCATCGGAGGCTAGTCATGACTGAAGATCTTCATCAACTAGCCAAAATGCTGCACGAGCTCGACGACCAGATGGTCGCGTGCATGAAGTGCGGCATGTGCCAGGCTGTCTGTCCGGTATTTGCCGAGACCATGAAGGAGGGCGACGTCGCGCGCGGCAAGATCGCCCTGCTGGAAAATCTGTCCCACGAGATGATCGCGGACGCCGAAGGCGTGCAGAACAAGCTCAACATGTGCCTGCTGTGCGGCTCCTGCGCCGCCAACTGTCCCAGCGGCGTGAAGGTGCTTGATATCTTCCTCAAAGCCCGTGTCATCGTGAACACGTACATGGGGCTGCCCGCGGTCAAGAAGGTCATCTTCAAGGGTCTCTTGACCAAGCCTGCGCTTTTTAACACCGTGCTGGACTTGGCCTCCAAGTTCCAGGGCGTGTTCACCAAGACCGCCAGCGAGGTCATCGGCTCTTCCTGTTCACGTATCGTCAACGCGCCGATCATCGGCGAACGGCATTTCATGCCGCTCGCCAAGAAGCCACTGCGCAAGCTGGAGCCGTCCCTGAACACCCGTCCGGGCAAGGGCGGCTATCGCGTGGCCTTCTTTCCCGGCTGCGTCATCGACAAGATCTACCCGCAGGTCGGCCAGGCCGTTTTGAAGGCCCTCAGGCATCACGAGATCGGTATCTACATGCCGACAGGCCAGTGTTGTTGCGGAATTCCGGCCCTCGCTTCGGGGGACAAGGAGTCCTTCGACAAACTGGTGCTGCGTAATCTGGAGATCTTTGAAAAGGAGAACTTCGATTACCTGCTCACCGCCTGCGCCACCTGCACGGCGACCATGCACGAGCTGTGGCCGCTGATGTCCGGGGACAAGACCCAGAGCATGCAGGACCGCATCGCGGCCATGGCGGCGAAAGTCATGGATGTGAACCAGTTCATGGTCGATGTGGTCAAGGTGTCCATGCCGGTGCAGGGCAGTGGCACCAAGGTCACGTATCACGACCCCTGTCATCTTAAAAAGTCCATGAAGGTTTTCGAACAGCCCCGCGCGCTGCTGAAAACCAATCCCAATGTGGAATTCGTGGAAATGGCCGATGCCGACCGCTGCTGCGGCTGTGGCGGCAGTTTCAATCTGCAGCATTACGATCTGTCCAAGGAGATCGGGACCCAGAAGCGCGGCAACATCGTCGCCTCGGGAGCGCAGGTGGTGGCCACAGGTTGCCCGGCGTGCATGATGCAGATGTCCGACATGCTCTCACAGCACAAGGACAACGTCGCGGTCAAACACGTCATGGAAATCTACGCGGAAACGCTCTAAATGTACGGCTTCGGCGCCGGAGTACAACTCCGGCGCCGATGTTTTTGAAGAATGCTGCAGCTTGTTGAAATTCTGTTGAAAAAAAGGCATTGACTAATCTGACTCTTTTTTTCACTAATAAGTGGATTGTGTAACCAACCAATTTGATGGGTCGCCTTGAAATTTCACGGCGCTGTCGGACAAAAAACCGGCTTTCAAGGGAAGTGTTATGGCCAGAAATCTCTACATCACGGCAACGGAATCTCGAAGCGGTAAATCGGCCATCATTCTGGGCGTCATGCAGATGCTTCTGCGCGATATCCGGCGGGTCGGTTTTTTCAGGCCCATCATCAACGATGTGCCCGAGCGCAAGGATCACGACATCGACCTCGTCCTGTCCCAGTTTTACCTCGGCCTACAGTACAGTGAGACGTACGCGCTGACCATGCGCCAGGCTAAAGAACTGGTCAACGCGGGTCAGCACTCCCTGCTCATTGAAAAGATCATCAACAAGTACAAGGAGCTGGAGAGCAAATGCGACTTCGTGTTGCTTGAAGGCACGGATTTCGAGGGTACCAGCCCGGCTTTTGAGTTCGACATCAACGCCGACATCGCCGCCAACCTGGGTAGCCCCATTCTGGTGGTCTCCAATGCCTGCCAGAAAACCGAACACGAGATAATAAGCGCCACCAAGCTGGCTGTGGAATCCTTCGCGGACAAGGCGGTGGACATCCTTGGCGTGGTCATCAACCGCACCGACGTGCCGGATCGCGAGGCCCTGCGTCTTGCCCTCAAGAAGACCATGAACAAGTCCGACCTGCTGCTCTACATCATCCCCGAGGTCGTCATTCTGGGCAAGCCCACCGTGGGCGACGTGATGAAGTGGGTCGGGGCGGAAGTGCTCTACGGCGCGGATAACCTGGGCGCGCAGGTCGACGACATCGTCGTGGCCGCCATGCAGATTGAAAATTTCCTGAACTACATCGAGCGCGGCAGCCTGGTGGTCACCCCCGGCGACCGCTCGGACATCGTTGTCAGCAGCCTGGCTTCGCGGCAGTCATCGTCCTATCCGGACATCTCCGGCATCCTGCTGACCGGCGGCATCCGGCCTGGCAAGAGCGTGGACCGGCTCATCGAGGGCTGGACCGGCGTGCCCGTGCCCGTGCTGCTCGGCAAGGAGGCCACTTTCCAGACCGCACGTCGCCTCTACAATATGTACGGCAAGATCGAGCCGGGCGATCAGAAGAAGATCGCGACCGCCCTCGGCGTGTTCGAGGAGAGCGTGGACACCGAAGAGCTGCGAAGGCGCCTCGATACCCGCAAATCGACCAAGGTCACCCCGCAGATGTTCGAGTATGGCCTTATCGAGAAAGCCAAGAAGCACAAGCAGCACATCGTCCTGCCCGAAGGCAGCGACGACCGCATCCTGCGCGCGGCAGACATATTGCTTCGCCGAGGCGTGGTCGACCTGACGGTCTTGGGCGACCCCAAGGCCATCTCCTCCATGACTTCCCAGCTGGGGCTCAACCTCACCGGCGTGAACATCGTCAATCCGGGCGTGTCTCCGGATTACAATGACTATGTCTCCACGTTCATGGAGCTGCGCAAGAAGAAGGGCGTATCCAAGGAAGTGGCCTGCGACTGCATGATCGACCCGACGTACTTCGGGACCATGATGGTCTTCAAGGGCCAGGCCGACGGCATGGTCTCAGGTGCCATCAACACCACGGCTCACACCATTCGCCCAGCTTTCCAGATCATCAAGACCAAGCCTGGGGCGTCCATCGTGTCCAGTGTTTTTCTCATGTGTCTTAAAGACCGCGTGCTGGTCTTCGGCGACTGCGCCGTGAACCCGAATCCCACCGCGCCGCAGCTGGCCGAGATCGCTCTTAGCTCCGCCGAAACGGCCCGCATTTTCGGAGTCGAACCGCGTGTGGCCATGCTGTCCTATTCGACAGGCGATTCCGGGGCGGGCGGTGACGTGGACGTGGTCATCGAGGCCACCCGCATCGCTCGTGAAAAGGCCCCGGGCCTGCTCCTTGAAGGTCCGCTGCAGTACGACGCGGCCATAGACCCGGAAGTGGCTGCCAAGAAGCTGCCCGGCAGCCAGGTCGCCGGCCGCGCCACGGTCTTCATCTTCCCGGATCTGAACACCGGCAACAACACCTACAAGGCCGTGCAGCGCGCTGCCAACGCCGTGGCCATTGGGCCGGTCCTGCAGGGCCTCAACAAGCCCGTCAACGATCTCAGCCGTGGTTGCACCGTCGCCGACATCGTCAACACCGTGGCCATCACGGCTATCCAGGCCCAGGCCGAAAAAGGTTTAATATAGAGAGGTTATCATGAAAATATTTGTCGTCAATTCCGGGAGTTCCTCCCTCAAATATCAGCTCCTCGACATGGAGAGCGGTGCGGTCATGGCCACCGGCCTGGTGGAGCGCATCGGCGACGCCATGGGCAAGGTCAGCCAGAAAAACTGGCCCGGTGAGGCCAGAGAGTCCGAAGTGGACCGGGAGATGTCTTTCCCGAACCACAACGCGGCCATGCACACCGTGGTCGACCTGGTCACGGGCAAGGACACGGGCGTCATCGCCTCGACCTCAGAGATCGACGCCATCGGGCACCGCGTGGTCCAGGGCGGGGAAACGCTCTTTAAAAGCACCCTCATCGATGACGACGTGGTGGAAAAGATCCGCGCCAACTGTCCTCTGTCCCCGCTGCACAATCCGGCCAACCTGGTCGGCATCGAGGTCGCCCGCGAACTCTTCGCCGGAGTGCCGCAGGTGGCCGTGTTCGACACCGAATTTCATCAGACCATGCCGCCCGAAGCCTTCATGTACCCCATCCCGTACAAGCTCTACGAAGACCTCAAGATACGTCGCTACGGCTTCCACGGCACCTCGCACCGCTACGTGACCGAGCAGGCCGCGTCTCTGCTCGGCAAGGCCGCAGACAAGGTCAATCTCGTGACCCTGCACCTGGGCAACGGCTGCAGCATGGCCGCCGTGCGCCAGGGCAAGTGCATCGACACCTCCATGGGCCTGACTCCGCTGGCCGGTGTCATGATGGGCACCCGCAGCGGCGACATCGATCCGGCCATCATCCCCTTTCTCATGAAGGAGAAGGATCTGAGCATGGCCCAGATCGATGACATCCTGAACAAGCAGAGCGGCCTCAAGGGCATCTGTGGCATGAACGACATGCGCGACATTCATGGCGCCGCAGGGAAGGGCGACCGGAAGGCAGCCCTGGCCGTGGACATGTTTGTCTATCGCATCAAGAAATACATCGGCGCGTACTATGCCGTGACCGGTCCGCTGGACGCCCTGGTTTTCACCGCCGGCATCGGCGAGAATGACGACATTGTCCGCGGCCGCGTCTGCGCGGGCCTTGAGCATCTGGGCATCGCCATCGACCCCGCCCGCAACGCCGGACGCAAGAAGGTCGCCACGGCGGTGCATGCGGACGACAGCAAGGTGGCCATCCTCGTCATCCCCACCAACGAGGAACTGGCCATCGCCAGGGCGACCTTGAGCGTTTTGAACTAGAAAAGAGTCCCTCCCCCCTCCTTGTGCCCCTCCGGAAACGTGTTTCCGGGGGGGTGCATTTTTTTTGGGCCCAAGGCCGGTGCGTCAGCAGCCGGCAGTGGCTTGATGTGATTGATATGAGTTGTTTTCTTCACCATGTTGTGCCAGCACACAGGCGGTGACGATGAATAGTGCGCACGGTGGCGGAGCACGCCTGGAGGGCGAGTGAGAAAATTACTGGCAGTTTTGATTATCCTTGCGGGAGCATACGCGGGGGCGGCTTACATACTTGGGGGACAGGTCCGGGAGCGGTATTTTTCGGTATTGGAAGAATACGAGCGGTACGGCATTGTTTCACTTTCAAATCACGCCTATGAGCGGGGTTTTTTGTCCTCCACGGCTCAGACCCTGGTCGAAGTGAGGGTTTCGGGGGATCTGGATGATACGGGCGAGGCTGGAGTGTCGCGGTTTATCGTGCGACATGCCATGCAGCATGGCCCCCTGACCGGAAAAGGCGGCGATTTTTTCCGCAACCCGGGACTTGCGCGGGTGGACAGCACCATCGAACCCTGGGTTGTCGGCGGTTCTGCGGATAACCTTTTCACGCAGTATCCCGAACTGGCCCGGGCCACGTCGGAGGTGCATGTCGGTTTTGAAGGCCGGGTGCATGGGGATGTGCTTATTCCCGCCGTGGACCGCAGCATCGACGGCGAGCATGTCATCTGGGAGGGCTTGACCCTGCGTGCGGAGATCGTTCCTTCTTCGCGGTCCATGCGCGGCGAGCTGAACATGCCTGGTCTGGTCGTCAAAACCGGGGAGGGCAGCATAAAATTTGAAGCCGTGTCCTCGAATTTTGATCTGAGCGAGGTCATGCCCCTTGTCTATGCCGGGCATATCAACGCCGGCATCGCGGCCATGGACATCACTCCCGCCGACGGCGACGCCATCCGCGTCAGCGAGCTGAACCTGTCTTCTGACAGCAGCTGCGAGGATTCCCTGTACCAGTATGCGCAAACCATCGGCGTTCAGAGCATCACCGTGGGTGAGTCGGCCTATGGTCCGGCTTTTTGCGAACTGGCGGGGAAGAACATCGACGCGAACGCCTTGAGCCAGTTTCAGGCCAGCCTGCAGGAGCTTTACCGCACGATGTCCGATACGGACGACCTGTTCTACGACCGGGTCGGGGAGCTTTACGGCAGCCTGTTCGCCCAGGTGCTGGCCGGGACGCCGGAAATCCACATGCCGCGCTTGCAGGTGGTTACGCCCATGGGCGAAATGACGGGGGCGTTCTCGGTCAAGCTGACCTCTCCGGTGGAAGGGGCGGCGCTCAATCCCCTCCTGCTCCTGCAGCACCTCGAAGCCGGGGCCCAGGTCGCCGTGCATGAGGAGTTGCTGAAGGGTCTCCTGCGCATGAGCCTCGGACAGGACGGCGAGCCGGGTTCCGACGAAATGGAGATCCTGGTGCAGCTGCGTTACAATGAACAGATCGAGCCGCTGCTGGCGCAGAACCTGCTCGTGCGCGACGGGGATGTCATCAAGGCCGATGCCATGTTTGCCAACGGCAGATTGGCGGTGAACGGCCAGGCCGTGCCCCTTTTCTGACGGCCGGGGCCGTCGCGACAGACCAACGAGGACGTCCATGTTCCGATTCGTGCATGCCGCAGACATCCATCTTGACAGCCCCCTCAAGGGGCTTGAATCCTATCCCGACGCGCCCGTGGAGCAGATCCGCGCCGCCGCCAGGCGCGCCTTCGACAACCTCGTGGACCTGGCCGTGGACGAAGGGGCCGCCTTCGTCCTCCTGGCCGGGGGTCTCTTCGACGGGGACTGGAAAGACTACAACACCGGCCTTTATTTCACTCACCGCATGGGCCGCCTGCGCGAGGCCGGGATTCCCGTGTACCTGATCGCCGGAAACCACGACGCGGCCAGTCCACTGACCAGGGCCTTGAGCCTGCCGGACAATGTGCACCTGTTTTCCCACAAGAAACCCGAGATAAAAGTCCTTGATCAGCTGGGCGTGGCAATCCATGGGCAGAGTTTTGCCGGGCGCAGCATCACCGATGACCTGAGCCGGGACTTTGCCCAGGCTCTGCCCGGTCTGTGCAACATCGGCCTGCTGCACACCAGCATGACCGGACGCGCAGGGCATGAACCCTACGCCCCCTGCACCCTGGAGGGCCTCATCTCCAAGGGGTACGATTATTGGGCCCTGGGGCACGTGCATCAGCGCGAGGTTGTGCATGAGCATCCGTGGGTGGTTTTTCCCGGCAACATCCAGGGGCGGCACATTCGTGAGGCCGGGAGCAAGGGGTGCGCGCTGGTCACCGTGGAGGACGATCGAATCGTGGAAGTGGATTTCCGGGAGCTCGACGTGCTGCGCTTTGCCCTGTGCCGGGTGAATCTGGAAGGCTGCGAGGACCTGGACGCGGCTACGGACCGGGTGCGCAAGGCCATGGAGCTTGAGCGTCGCGACACCGAAGGGCGCTTCCTTGCCGTGCGGATCATCCTTGAGGGCAAGAGCTCGGTGCACGGGAAAGCGCTCCGTCAGGAGGATCGTCTGCGCGAAAATTTTCGCGCCGTGGCCGCGGACCTGGGCGATGTGTGGCTTGAAAAGCTGCGCATCGCCACCAGTCCTCTGTCTGCCGTGAATGAAGCCGTTGATGCGCAGTCTCCTCTGGCCGGCCTGCTGTCGGCCCTGGAGGAAATGCGTCATTTCCCTTCATTGACCGGGCTTGCGCCGGAATTCGAGAATCTGCGTTCCAGACTGCCGGCCGAATTGCTGGGGGAGGCCGATCCCTTCAGCCCTGACGAGGCGGAGCTGACCGTCTTGCGCGACGAGGTCAGGGACCTGCTCATGGCCAGACTGCAGGAGGGGCCGCATGAAGATTAGGCGTCTGTTGCTCAAGGCCTACGGTCCGTTCAGCGACCGTGAATTGGATTTTGCCTCCTCACTGCCCGGCCTGCACATTGTCCACGGTCCCAACGAGGCGGGCAAGTCCAGCGCGTTGCGCGCGTTGCAAGCGCTGCTTTTCGGATTTCCGCCCCGCACCGGTGACAATTTCCTGCATGCCTACGACCAGCTTCTTGTTGGTGGATGTCTGCTGCGTGCCGACGGACGCGAGCTGAGTTTCTTTCGTCGCAAGAAAAACAAGAATGACCTCTTTGACGCAAATGATCAGCCTCTTTCAGCCGACACCCTCGTTCCCTTTTTGCAGGGAGTGGGGAAGGATATTTTTTCCAGCCAGTTCGGTATCGATCACGAAACCCTGGTGCGGGGCGGGCAAGGCATCCTGCAGCAGGAGGGGGAGATCGGGCAGGCCCTGTTTGCCGCTGGCGCCGGGTTCGCTTCTCTGAAGTCCGTCATCGACGGTCTGGAAGCCGATGCCGATGTCCTGTTCCGCCCACGGGCCACCAGCAGGGAGATCACCGTGGCCGTGGCGCAGTACAAGGAACTGCAGTCGCGGTTGCGCCAGGTCAGCCTGGGCGGACAGGACTGGCTCAGGCATCGCCAGGCCCTGGCTCACGCCGAAAAGCAATTGCGCGACCTTGAAGCCAGAGGTTCCGGGCTTGATCGTGAGATTCACCTGCTCGAACGCGTCCGGCGTGCCTTGCCATCCCTTGGGCGTCGCCACCTGCTGCGCGAGAAACTTCAAGCGATGGGTGAAGTTGTCGCGTTGCCGGACGATTTCGGGGCGCAGCGCCGGTTGCTTGACGAGAATCGGCGAGTGGCAAGAGTCCGGCTCGACAGCGCCGAAGGACGCCTGGCCGAGTTGGAGAACATGCAACTGGCCATACGGCTTAATCAAACTGTGCTGGATCATGCAGAGGGCATTGAAGATCTGCACCAGCGTCTGGGCGCATACCGCAAAGGACAACAGGATTACTCCGGCCTTGATGGCATGCGCGTGGCCTACAAGACCGAAGCCGCCCAGCTTTTGCGCCGCATTCGGCCCGAGCTTGATGTGGAGCAGGCCGAGAGCCTGCGTCCCGGCCTGGCCAAGCGCAAGACGGTTCAGGCCCTTGGGCAGCGGTACGAAGCGGTTGTGCAGGAGGTCAGGCAGGCCGGGGCGCGGGTACGTGAATTGGAGCGGGAGCTTGCGGCCAGGAAATCCGAGCTGTCCGCCCAGGGCAAGCCGACGGATGGATCTTCCCTGGTCCAGGCCCTGAATCTGGTGCTCAAATCCGGCGACCTGGATGAGGACTTGCGGGTGCGCGGTGTGGATCTCTCGCGGGCCCGGGGAAATTGTCAGGCAGCCTTGCAGCGCCTGGGGCTGTGGGAGGGCGCCCTCGAAGAGGTGAAGCTCCTTCGCCTGCCACTGCCAGAAACCGTGAGCGAGTTCGAAACGGCGCTGCAAGCTGTGGACGAGGAACATCGGCGACTCTGCGGTGAAGAGGAAAAGACGGGCCAGGCACTGGCCGATTTGCGCAGGGACTTGCGGGCCATTGAACAGGCCGCCGTGGTCCCGACGGAAGCGGAGCTGGCCGAAAGCCGCGGTCGTCGCCAAGAGGGCTGGAGCCTGTTGCGTCGCCACTGGATCCACGGAGAGAACGTGCAGCGTGCGAGCCAGTTGTATTCTCCGGAGCTGACGCTGCCCGAGGCCTACGAACAGAGTGTGGATCTGGCCGATCAGACCGCCGATCGCATGTATCGCGAAGCGGATCGCGTGCAGAAGCACGCCCAGATTCTCGCCGGCATGGAGGCCGCCGAGTCCGCTTTGCTCGATCTGCGCGGTAGAATCCAGGCATTGTTGCGCAGCAGGGACGATCTTCTGGCACGCTGGAAAGGGCATTGGGTCGACTGCGCGATCAGTCCCCTTGGCCCGCGCGAGATGCGCGCCTGGTCGGGCAATTTCGAGGCCCTGCGCCTGCAGGTTGAGGAGCTTGGCAGAATCGAGGCCGACCTGCTCACCAAGCAGGCACGACGCCGGGAATTGCGCGAAATTTTACTGCGTGAATTGGCGGTCCTG
>Ga0180017_100068_pt1 | contig 42621 bp, 41 predicted proteins | sample KR46_S_MetaG_FD_129674 | JGI IMG/M metagenome (GOLD analysis project Ga0180017, IMG submission 129674) | Groundwater microbial communities from the Olkiluoto Island deep subsurface site, Finland - KR46_S_MetaG | ecosystem: Environmental > Aquatic > Deep subsurface > Groundwater | place: Finland...
CAGGCGGAAGGGCAGCTTTTTTTTCATTACCTCTTTATTTATGACCATGAGATGACGTATCCGGTTTTTGACGATTCTCCAAGGGAGGCGCGGCGGAGATCAAATCCGACTCCGCGCGATCTCTGAACGACCCACGCATCAAGAGCAAATTTACAAGCAATCCTTCTCTAAATACATTGATTTTACGAATGAAGCATTCTAGGGAAGCTCATTCGAATTCTGGAGGACGAAATGGCCAAATTCCTTTTTGTACTCGGCAGGGACGACAACGAGGCCGCAACCCGTTGCTTCCAGTTGGCGCGCATCGCCCATTCCAAGGGGCATCATGTGAACCTTTTCTTCATTGACGGGGGCGTGCTCTGGGCGGACAAGGACAGGAATCTGGGGAAAAAGACCCTGACCGGAGACTGTCCTGGGGACTATCTGCCCTATCTGGTGCAGGAGGAAGTGGAAATCGGAATCTGCACGCCCTGCGCCAACAACCGGGGAGTGGACGAAGCCCGTTTTTACACGAACATGCATCTCGACGGCGGGCCGCATCTGATCGACCTGGCCGCAGATTCGCGGGTCTTCAATTTCTAGGCGGAATGACGCCGCTATTTGGGTATTCGGACGACATGTTGTTGAAGCTGGATTCCCGCCTTCGCGGGAATGACATCGGGGTAACGCGCTCGTTCAGTGTCATTCCCGTGAAGACGGGAATCCATGGCTTGCTAGCCGTCAGCTCCTGCGAAGGCAGAACCGTCACACCTCCGGCGTCGTGCGCAGCGACCGCAGAATGAACCTGCGGGTCTCATCGAACAGTCCCGGTTCGCCGAAGGGGCTCAAAAAAACCGTGCGCACCGCCCCGACCATGGACGCATAGATCATGAGGGCGCAGTCCCTGACCGGGACTCGGGCGATGGTCCCGTCGTCCATGCCGCGCCTTAAGTTCGCCTCGATTTCCCTGATCAGTTCCTCGAATTTCACACCGATCTTCTGGCGATCCAGATGTGGATTGTCGTCGCTGAAGGGCGAGCAGCGGATCAGGGTGGGAAAGGTCGCCCGGTTGGCCAGGGTGAAGGAAAGATACGAGGCCACAAAGATATCTACGGCCTGCAAGCCGTTTTCCGCCTTTTGCATGTCCTGCCTGATGACCGCGAGCATGGCGTCGATCATCTCATGGCCAGCCACCAGAAACAGCTTTTCCTTGTTGCCGAAATAGTGGGACACCAGCCCGAAAGCGACCCCCGCGCGCTCGGCGATCATGCGCATGGTGGTTCCGGCGTAGCCGTACTCCGCGAAAAGGGCCTGGGCCGCCGCCAAAATCTCGTCACGTTTACTCACAGGCATTCATCCTTGTCATAAGGACCGTTCACTCGGGATTTCATGGCGTTTCAAGGGCAAGACCCACCGGGCAATGGTCGGAACCCTGCACCTCGGCTTCGATCCACGCGTCCCGGACAGCGCCCACAAGTTCATCGGAAACGAAAAAATAATCGATGCGCCACCCCACATTGCGCGACCTGGCCCCAAAACGATAGGTCCACCACGAATAGGCATCCTCCACGTCCCCGTGGCAATGGCGGAAAGTATCCACATAGCCGTGAGCCATGAAGCGGTCCATCCAGGCTCGCTCGATGGGCAGGAAACCGGACGTTTTCTCGTTGGCCTTGGGATTCTTGAGGTCGATCTCGCGGTGCGCGGTGTTGAAATCCCCGCAGACCACGATGGGCTTTTCCCGGCGCAACTCCTGGGCGTGATCCAGGAATGCGTCGTAGAAACCCATCTTGAAGTCGAGGCGTTCCTGGCTCATCTGACCGTTGGGGAAATAGATATTGAAAAAATGGAAGTGCTCGAATTCAAGGCGGATGACCCGGCCCTCGCCCTGAAACCGTTGTTCGGGCAGGCCCCGATGCACGGACAGGGGCTCAAGGCGGCTGTAACAGGCCGTGCCGGAGTAGCCCTTCTTGCTGCGCGCCGCGTTCCAGTAGCAATGATAGCCGTCTATGAGGCAATCTCCGCCGACCTGTTCCTCCAGGGCCTTGACCTCCTGCAAGCCGAGTACGTCGGGGGCGGCCCGCTCGACCCAGTCGCGAAACCCCTTGCCGAGCACGGCCCTGAATCCGTTCACATTCCAGGAATGCATGCGTACGATCACGATACGTTCCGCAGCGCGGCCACCAGGCCAGACGGGGTCTCGTCGATGCGCACGTAGCCCCCATGGGCGAAGGCGCCGGGGTTGAGCACATGGGAGCGACCGATGCGCTCCTCGCCAGCACCCTCATGGATATGCCCGGTGACGACGATGTTCGGCTGGTATTTCTCGATCAGCGCGCGCACGCCGGGACTGCCGACATGGACTCCCGAAGGCAGCCTGTCGACCACACTCCCTCTTGGCGGAGTGTGGACCATAAGGATGACCTGCTCAAAGGCTCCCGCCCCTTCGAGCACATCGTGGGTCCACTGGCAGATTTGGGCCTCGTCGACCTCGGACGGGGTGCTAAACGGAGTGGGCGTGGAGTAGCCCACGGCGGCCAGGCAGACGCCCCCGCCCAGGTCCCGGACCTGGGCATGGACGTTTATGCCCTGTTCGGTAAGCACCCGTTCCACAACCGGGGTATCCATGTTGCCGATCTGGGCCAGGACGCGCGGGTTCATGGCCGCCACGGTTGACACGATGCGCCCCGCGCCCTCGCGCGTGCCGATGTTGGTCAGATCCCCGGACAGAAACACACCCTCCGCGAGACGCACCTCGTCTATCCTCTCCACAGCCTCAACGCGTTCGTGGATATCTCCAAAAACGATCCAAAAGCGGTTTGCCATTTGCTTCCCGTTCCCTCTTTGAGTAATTGTACTGTTTTCACGGCATGGTAAAGGAGCGTTCCCCGTCATGCAAGAGCCCAGTAAAAACCATCTGCGAATTGCGCTGCGACGGCAACGGCAAAATCTGCCTCCGGATCTGGTGCGGGAAGACAGCGCCCGCATCCGGGATCACCTGCTGTCCCTGGACAGCTTCCGAGAAGCAAAGAGCGTCATGCTGTATCTTCCGGCCCGGGGCGAAGTGGACACCTGGCCCCTGCTCGACCATTTCTGGACGCAGGGCAGCGAAATCCTTCTGCCGCGCTGTTGTGAAAACGCCCCTGGAATCATGGAGGCATACGCCGTGGCGTCCCGCGAGGACCTCGGACCAGGCTGCTTCGGCCTGGTCGAACCGCAGGCGATGCGGGCGCGAAAAGTGCCGACCCCTGAACCGGAGGTCATCCTTGTTCCGGCCCTGGCCTTCGACCGACGCGGATATCGCCTGGGGTTCGGCGGCGGTTATTACGACCGTTTCCTGCCCACCCTGGCCTGCTCCCCCCTGCTGATCGGCCCGGCCTATGCGTTCCAGATCCTGAAAAGCATTCCCGTGGAACCCTGGGACCGCCCAGTAGAATTGCTCATCACCCCGGACGCCTTGCTGCACGTCCCCATGGAGTAACAAATATGTCTTTGCAATATATTGATTTCCAGTTTCCTGGACTCGACAACGTGCGCTGCGTCTTCACCACCCGCATGGGCGGGCGCAGCGCCGGAGCTTACGCCCACTTCAACCTGTCCCTTGAAGTCGGCGACGAAGAGCAGAACGTGCGGACCAATCGCGCGCAGCTTCGGCAAGCCTTGGGCTTTGAATGCTGGCAGGAGCTCAGGCAGGTGCACGGGCAGGACATGCACATAGATCTGGAGGATGATTTTTTTGCGGGAGCAACACTGGAGGGAGACGGGCTTTGCACCGGCCGGTCCGGGCAGGCCCTGGTCATCAAGACGGCGGACTGCCAGGCCATCCTGCTGGCAGACAAGAAGGGGCGGCACGTGGCCGCCCTGCACTGCGGATGGAGAGGCAACGCGGGCAATTTTCCGGCTGCGGGGGTGCGACGGTTCTGCGCCGCATATGAAACGGACCCGGCAGACGTCTTTGTCGTGCGAGGTCCGAGTCTGGGTCCGGGCAAAAGCGAGTTCGTCAATTTCGCCGTCGAATGGGACCCCATGTTCAAATCCTACTACAATCCGGGCACCCGCACCGTGGATCTGTGGACCCTGACCCGCAACCAGCTCATGGGCACCGGCATCCCGGCCCGGAACATCTTTTCCCTGGACCTGTGCACCGCTTCGTCCCCGCAGTTCTTTTCCTACCGCAGGGATCAGGTCACGGGACGCCAGGCGGGCATCATCTGGATCAGGTAGCCGCCCCGCAAGGGGAGCGGCCCTGATTGAATCAACCCTTGCGATTCAAGGCATGGCGACCCAGGGGCGTGATCAGAGCCCCATTGCGGTAGCCGCCGATGCGCGTGTTCTCCTGGCGGACCTTCACAAGCTCATCTTTGAGAGACTTGTGCAGGGCTCTGGCCTCATGGCGCAAGAGCATGTTCATGTCCTGGACGCTTTTGAGCTTTTCCAGAAAGGCCTTGTCCTGCGCGTCCATGTCGCTGCCCATGAAGGCCGTGATGGCCCTCTCCCGCTCCTGCAACACCGGTCCGAGGCGTTCGGTGTCCCCGTTCGCGATGAGGCCCAACTCTTCCTGGCCCAGAGCCATGATGCGTTCGTAGGCGTCCCTTAACTCAGCCATTTGTTTCCTGCCTGATCGTCGTTCTGACAGAATCGCGCAAACGGGCGACCATGTTCTTGGTTTTTTCGACCACAGGCAGGTATTCGTATTCAAGCAGGTCCGCAAGCAGAATCCAGTCCTCGTTTTCCTGAATCTCGATCATCTCCGAGAAAAGCGACGAAAGATCCGAAAGCGACGCTTCGAATTCCTCAGACGTGTCCGCAGCGTATTCGCTCCTCAGCACGCCGACCATGTTCAAAAAATCGCGATTCACGTCCAGGAGGTCTCCGTAGAGTTCCAGGGCCTGATCGTCATCCGCCTGACGGAACAGATCCGCCACCTGCCGCCCGGCCTTGCCCATCAGGGTCACGACCTTGTACAGTTCACGGGTGATGTCCTGGGCCATCTCCGACGCAGGCACGGAAACAATCTCCACCCGCTTGATGTACGACGCTTCCATGTCCTCGGCCTGGTGCGGATAAATCTCCGAAAAGGCCTCATCATTGACCAGGACATCCGTCACGATACGGCTGTGCATACGCCTGTCTTCCATGATTTTTTCGATGATCTGCTCGAGGTTTTCGAACTGATGGACCTCAAGTGGGCTCCGCTGACCGTCTATAATGATCATTTTCTGTCCTCCGCCTATTGGGAATAATTTTGCCGTTTGTCCGCACTCATCAACATTCATGCCAGCGCAAGCCGATGCACGAAAGCATTGAGCAGTTCGCGGTAGCGCAAGCACAATTCAAGAAATGCCTGCATGCTCACGGACTCGGCTCTGGACTGGAAGCGCCACATGGGGCCAAGAACCCCAAGTGCCGCATTGCCGGAAAAAAAGTCTTCTAAATTCTGACAGTTGACCAGAAACTTGGGTCGCATGGGCGCATCCGGCCGTTGTGCCAAAACCCGGCCCTGCTCTTCGATGAGGGTCAGCATGAGAATTCCGCGCTCCAAATCCCGCACCAGGTCGTCCCTGAAACCGGAATCCGAAGCGGACCAGAACGCCGTTGCCGCGCCGGAGTTGTGGTCAAGAAATTGACGATAGACTTCGCGTTGAATCCGTATCCAACGGCTGCGATCATGGTCCTCGTGGCCGGACACGGAAAAAAGATCCATGAATCCGCTCTCATCGCGCCGTGCCTGCCAGACGCGGCCCCTGAAATCCGGCGCTACACTCAGAGCTTCGCGATCCAGGTATGCGGACAGCAAATCCCCGACGGCCCCTCCGTCGATGGATTCCCGACAGGCCAGACCATGGGGGCACCGCTCCCCGAAGGAACAGGGGTGACAGGGCAGGTCCGGCTCAAGGCTCAGACTGCCTTCCAGGTACGGCCCGGTGTCAAAGGGTTGGGCCGTGGCCAGAAACACCGCCGCCACCGGCACGCCCAGGCCCGCCGCCAGATGCATGGTGCCCGTGTCGTTGGTCAGCAGGAGGTCCGTGCGCTTCAGCACTGCGGCCAAGGTCCGCAGATCGGTGCGTCCGGTCAGGTCCGTGCAGGGATAGTCGGCCTGGGCCATGAATTCCTGCGCCAGATGACTCTCCGAGGCCGTACCCAGGAGCACGGGAGTGCGTCCGCTTCTGGACCACAGCACGCGCCCGGCCTGTACGAAGGAGGACACGGGCCAGCGCCGGTAATCCTGGCTGGCGCCAAGCTGGAAGGCGACGCGGCCGGAACCGGGACAGTCCGAAAGCAGCTGGTCTGCGGCATTCAGGGCCTCGGCCCCGGGCGCACGCAGGCGGAACTCTCCCGGAGCAAGGCCCGCCACGCGCTGAAAAAGATCCACCAGATTGAAGGGGCTGCATCCGCGATGGGCAGAAGCGGCCTGCAGAAAGGCGGCCCAGGGCGTGGAATATTCACCGAACCCGTGATCGTCGAGACCAAAACCCCCGATCCGGTCTTCATGGAGCGCCCTGCTCAGCAGGCGGGCGGACAGGGTCGGCGTGAGGTTCAGCACCGCGTCTGGAGGGGCATGCCGAGTCCGGCCGAGCCATGTGTCCAGCTCCTCCAGGGCCTCGGGCCAGCTCCGGTCGAGCATGGCCAGCAGGCGGGCCCCGGGCAGGACCCGGACCTGATCCACATCACGCAGCAAGGCCGCAGCCCCCTGGAAGGTATCCAGGCAGGCCAACTCCACACTCCCCCCCCGCGCGCGCAGACCGCTGAAAACCGGTTGGGTCTGCAACAGGTCGCCAAAGCGGGTCAGATTTATCACCAATGTATGCATTTTAATCCTTAAACAAAAGGCGTGCCAAAAGTGCCGCACTCAAGGGGCAACACAGGGAGGAGTCAGACGATCATCCGTCGCCCTTGTCCAGGATTTCGTTCTTGTAGGACTCAAAGCGCGACGCGGTCTTGATGGCCGTGGCCACAAGGGCGAGAAAGGAAAACAAGATGAGCGTGATGTTCAGGACCAGCCACCTCTCCTGGCCCAGATGACGTCCCAGCACAACCTGGTCCGGAGCCAGATAGGAGAGGCCAAGTGAAAATCCCCCCGCCAGGACGAGGGCGACGATCTCGAATATGAGCAGATATTTGCCGGACAACAGGAGAAAAAGGATGCCGTTGCGCACCCCCTGCAAGAGCAGCAGATTCTTTTCGAGCTTGCCCAGATTCTGCTCGGCCTCGCGCATGGCCTCGTGGCCCTGGCGGAATTTCTCCGGAACGTAGAGATCGAGATGTCCGATGAGGCTGACCCCTTCCCCGCAGGAGTTGAAAAGCTTGTTGAAGGATCCGAGCATCGCCGGAAAGGGAAACCAGGACGCTTCACGCTGGATCGACCTCAGCCGCTCGCGGATGGCCGTGCGTCTGTTCGCAAGCTCCTGAATGTCCTTCTTGACCCGCGCCTGGATGTCCGCCCGGATGGCGATGGTGCCGCGCAGCAGCTTGGCCATGGACGCGTAGTTGTTGATTCCGGCATAGGAGTTCAGGTCTTCGATGCGCACATGGAACATATTGTAGGAATCGTGATCCGTGGGCAGCCACTTGGACAAGAGGTCCGGCAGATGCTCCACCGTGCCGATGACTTCGGCAGCCCGGGTTCTGGCCTCGTCCCAGATTTCCCACAAATCGGTCAGCAGGTGGGACCGCCCGCCTTCGAGTTCGGGGTCGAGGAGCACGGCGCTGAAATAGTCGGGATTGTCCCGGATGAGTTCGCGGATAAGTGCCTGGGCCTCGTTCACATATCCGGACTTGATCAGACAGACGGCCTGCCTGTAGCGGGCCTGACTGAAGCGTGGCGATTCGCTCAGGGCTCGGCCGTAGAGGCGGATGGCCTCGGAAAAATCCCCTGAGACTTCCTTCAGCCGCCCCTGCAAAAGCTGAATGTAGGAACGTTGCAGGCTGGTATAGGCCAGGGATTCCGCCTCTTCCCAAAACCCGGCGGCCCGTTTGAACTCGTCACGCTCCATGGCCATGAATCCAAGCAGCACTCGGGGTTGATAATTCTTGGGCGAACTGATCACGACATGGTCGAGCTTCTCCATGGCCCGTTCCGGGGTCCCGGTGCGCAAGGCTTCGAGCGCCTCCCACAACTGCGCGTCGCTTTGCGGGCGCTGCTCCTCCAGTCCTCGCGGCCACTCTTTGCCCTTGGCCCGCCAGACCGAGGCCATCATGCGCAGCTGACAGATCAGGTTGACCTCCATGGCGGACCTGACAACCAGCCCCGCGTCGCTCTTATCCCCCAGCAGGTTGGACAGACCGCGCAGCACGTCCGGGGCGAGCTGCTTTTCCAGTCCGACCAGGATGCCGGTCAGGGCGTCAAGGTCCAGGCGGGCGAAGCGGGACAAATCCGTGACCTGCACGTTGCCGGGCTGCAGCATCCTCGACGGGCATTTGTGCGGCAGGTGCGAGCGCAGTCCGCAATAAAAGCACGGGCTCTCCCCGCCGGAGATCAGGCTTGCGGGCAGAAAGATGTTCAGGCTGCCGCGTCTGCGGCCACTCTTGCTGGAGTGAAAACGGACCTGGAAGAGGTCGCTGAGTTTGGTATTGTCCATGGACGAACGAGAATCCACCGGCACGATTCTGGAATCGGCGAGCTGGTAGATGGTCGACAGGGGCAGGTGCAGGGCGTTCGGTTCCAGGGATTCCACGACATAGCGAACCTTGCTCGCGAATTCCGGGGCAAAGGCCTGATCACCCATTTCGACGGCCATGTACTTGCATGGCCAGGCCGGGCTCTGTTTATCCTCGATCATCGACAGAAGCTCTGCGGTCAGCCCGGCCATGACGCGGTGCGAGGTCACTCGCAGAACCAGATTGTAGTCTTCAGCCTGCAGGAAGGAGACCTTGTATTGCTGAAACACCGTTTCCAGCCTGTCGAAATAGGCCCGCCACCCCTTGGAGAAGGTTTTTTCCTGGCGGGCCCCCTGCGGGCGGATGATCCACAGCCAGCTCAACTTGTAGGACACGCTGACCTGTTCGCTGCCTTCGAGTTCGAACCAGTCGCCGACGAGTCCGTCCGGATTCTGCACATGCTTGAAGGACAGCCCGGTCAGAGTGCGTCCGAGCTCACGCAGGCGCGTACTGACGCGCACGACCAGCCGCCGCGGATATTCCACTCCAAGGGCATGCAGCTCCGACTTGACCTTGAGGGTCTGACCGAGCTTGTCATCGACCAGCAGACTGCCCTCGAAAACCGTCACCGCCGTGGTCATGGGATGCAGCCGGGCCCAGTTGTACAGCCGGGCGAGCCCCAGCATGACCTCGGAAGACGGAAAAAACCACAGGGTCTGCGCGTTGTCTTCCGCAAGGGCCCAGCCGCCCATGTCGGTCAGTGTCTGCAGGAAGCTGACCGGCAGCTGCTGGGAGTGGACCAGCCAGCAAACGAACCCGTTACCCAGTAACCTGGGCGAGACCTGTCTTGTCACCTTCGCGAGCAATGGCTCGATGCGGATCATCTGATTCTCCATTCAAGGGGACGAAACCCGTGGATCTTTTGGACACAACGCATGAGCCAACATGACACGCGGCACAGCCAAGCGCAACCTGCAGGTGGCCCAGTCCGAGCTTGACGGCGGGTGGTGCTTTTCCTAGTCAACAGCCAAACCAGACACCCTTCCCCCGCAAGGAACCGGCATGTTTTCCCTCTTCTTCGACAACCATCGGTGCACCCTGCTGCATCGCCTCGTGGACCTCGCCCTGGAGGAAGACGGGCGCGACCTGACCTCTGAAGCCCTGTTTCCGCCCACCTCCATGCTCCACGCGTCGATCACGGCCAAGGAAGAAACCCTCGTCGCGGGACTGCCGCTCATCGGCATCGTCCTTGAGCGCACGGGCTACCCCCAGCCGTGCGTGACCCTTTTCGCCGAGGACGGCGAAGATGTCCAAGCCGGACGGGAAGTGGCCCGCATAAAGGGTCCGGCACCCATCTTGCTCAAGGCTGAACGGGTCATCATGAATTTCATCTGCCACCTCTCCGGCGTGGCCAACGCGACGCGGCGCTTCGTGCGGGCGGTGGAAGGCACGGGAGTGCGGGTGCTCGACACCCGCAAGACAACGCCCGGACAACGCTATCTCGAAAAATACGCGGTGCGCCTGGGTGGCGGCCACAACCACAGGCTCAACCTCGAAGAGATGCTCATGCTCAAGGACAACCACATCGACCAGGCGGGCTCCATCACCGCAGCCGTGGACGCGCTGCGGGCGGCCTACGCAGTTTGTCCGCCCCTGGAGATCGAATGCCGGACGCTGGACGATGTACGCGAAGCTGTCGCCCTTTCCCCCCAGCGCATCATGCTCGACAACATGCCCGTGGACACCGCGGCCAAGGCCTTGAGCCTCATCCCCGGCCACATCGAATCGGAGATCAGCGGCAACGTGACCCTGGCGACCATCCGCGCCTTGGCCGAACTGCGACCGACCTACATTTCTACCGGCGCCATCACCCACTCCGCCCCGGTCGCGGACTTTTCCATGCGCCTGACACAAAGCCCCCGGGAGGACGCATGACCCTGGCTCAAAAAATCGCGCAGCACAAAGACAGGCTGGGTTCCAGACTCTGCATCCTGGCCCACCACTACCAGTCCGACGCCGTGGTCCGGCATGCCGACATCCTGGGCGATTCCCTGGAACTGGCCCGGCGCATCGACGGACTTGGGGCCGAACACATCGTTTTCTGCGGAGTGCACTTCATGGCCGAAACAGCGGCCATCCTGGCCCGGCCGGAGCAGAAGGTACACATCCCCGACATCAATGCCAGCTGCGTGATGGCGGAAATGGCCCCGGCCCCGCTGGTGGAGAAGGCCATCGCGGCCCTGAACCGGGACGGCAGGCGCATCATCCCCCTGACCTACGTCAACTCCTCCGCTGCGGTGAAGGCAGCGTGCGGCAGCAATGGAGGCAGCGTGTGCACCTCGGCCAATGCTGCGACCATGCTGCGCTGGGCGTTGGGTGAGGGAGATGGCGTACTTTTTCTGCCCGATGCGAACCTGGGCATGAACACGGCCCGGCAGCTGGGCCTAAAGAATACAGAGATCAAGCGCCTTGACGTTCGCGGCGCAGGCAGCCTGGTCACCCCGGCAAGCCCCGGACAACGGCTCTTTCTCTGGCCCGGGCTGTGCGCCATCCACGCGAAATTTCATGCCGACCAGATCGACGCACTGCGTAGTGTCCATCCCGGGGCCCTGGTCCTGGTCCACCCCGAGTGCGCCCCCGAAGTGGTCGATGCGGCCGACGGCTCCGGGTCCACCTCCTACCTGATCAAGGCGGTGGGCGAAGCCCCAGCCGGAAGCACGATCTTTGTCGGTACGGAATGGAACCTGATCAACAGGCTGAAAACCCGGCACCCCGACAAGGACGTCCGCCCCCTGCGCAAGGCCCTGTGCTCCAACATGGCCAAGATCACCGAAGCAAATCTCTCCCGCATGCTGGAAGGCCTGGAAACGGCCACGCCCGTGCGGGTTGAGGAACACATAGCCCGGCCCGCACGTCTCGCCCTTGAGCGCATGCTGACCGCCTGCAAATAGGAAACCGCCATGACTCCCACGCGCATGAAGACCGAAGTCCTGGTCATCGGTTCAGGCATTGCCGGTTGCACAACGGCCCTGTGTCTGGCCGACAAGGGGCACGAGGTGACCCTGCTCTCCTCAGGCGCGACGCTTGACAGCGGCAATACGGCCCTGGCTCAGGGCGGCATCGTCTACACCGGCAAGGACGACTCCCCGGAAAAACTGGCCAAGGACATCATCACCGCTGGCTGGGAGTACAGCCACGAACCGGCCGTGCGCTACCTGTGCGAGGAAGGCCCCAGGGCCGTGGAGAAGATCCTCTTCGAGCGGGTGCAGGTGCCCCTCGACCGCACGGAGCAGGGAGACTGGTACTTAACGCGGGAAGGCGGACATGCGGTGCAGCGCATCCTGACCTGTGCGGACTACACCGGGCGCGCCATCCAGGACAGCATGGTCAAGGAGGTGTCGATTCATCCCAACATCCGCATCCTTGGCAACCGCACCGCCATCGACCTCTTGGCCACGCGCCACCACTCCACCAGGCTCGAATTCCGCTACCAGCTCAACAACCAGTGTGTCGGCGCATATGTTTACAACGCGGAAACCGGCGAACCGAATACCATCCTGGCCGATTACACGGTCCTGTGCACCGGCGGCCTGGGACAGATTTTCCTGCACACGACCAACTCGTCATCCTCCATCGGATCGGGCATGGCCATGGCTCACCGCGCCGGAGCTACGGTCATGAACCTGGAATACATCCAGTTCCACCCCACCGCCCTGTTTCACCGCGCGGACCGCAAATTTCTTATTTCCGAAGCCGTGCGCGGCGAAGGGGCGCGTCTCTTCAACGCCAAAGGCGAGCGATTCATGGCCCGCTACGACGAGCGCATGGAGCTTGCCCCGCGCGACATCGTGACCAGGGCCATCGTCGACGAGATGCTCAAAACCGGAGAGGATTGCGTGTTCCTGGACGCGGCCAACTACGTGGATCAAAATCTGCGCAAACGCTTCCCGACCATCCACCAGAAGTGCAAGGACGTGGGCGTGGACATGACCCGGGACCCCATCCCCGTGGTCCCGGCGGCGCATTATTCCTGCGGGGGCGTGCTCGTCGACCACCGTGGACGCAGCACCCTCGACGGGCTTTACGCGGCAGGCGAGATAGCCTGCACCGGCGTGCACGGCGCCAACCGTTTGGCGTCGACGTCGCTTCTGGAAGGGCTCTTATGGGCGACGACTGCAGCCGAAGACATCCACCAGCGCTACGAGGGTTCGACTCAACTGTGCCAGCGCCTGCAGGACTCCATCGCCGACTGGATCACCTCCGGCAGGACGGAGATGGAAGACCCGGCCCTCATCAACCAGGACTGGGCGACCATCCGCCACACCATGTGGAACTACATGGGCATCATGCGCACCACCCCGCGTCTGGAGCGGGCCTTCGAGGACCTGCGCAACCTGAACAAAAGACTGCACTCCTTCTACAAGTCCATCCGCATCTGCAAGGAATCCGTGGATCTTTTCCACGGCTGCCAGACCGCCTACATCGTGACCACGGCGGCCCTGCGCAACAAGACCAGCCGCGGGTGCCACTTTCGCAAGGGCTAAAGCCCCTCAGCCCGGATTGGACAGGGAACTGACAAACAGGGCGCGAAAAAGGTCGCGCCCCTGTTCGGGCGTCATGCCCCCAAGCGCCTCCACGCCGGATGACTGCACCCAGGCCATGAGCAGTCCCAGGCAGACCAGGTTGCGCTGCAGCAGCACATCTTCCTCGCCGCTGCGCATGGCTTCCAGATAATCCCCCCTGGAAACGACATCAAAGCCCTCCCCTTTCAGGATCAGACGCATGACCCGCTGCCTGCCCCGGCGTTGCGCCCTGGATCCCGCTCCACCCTTGAATTGGAAACGCACATATTTTTCCGAGCCCTCTTCGCACGAGCATTCCGCCACGTACAGGTTCTGCTCGAGGCGCAAGGTGCAGTGCATGAAAAACTGGGAAAGAACCGCGTAGCTGCTGTAATGCGGCATGGACAAGGACTCGTCCTGGTGTGCTCCCGACCAGGGCACGGCAGGGCAGACCAGCCCCAGGAACAGGGACCAGGCGGGAATGGAGCGGACGTCCTCCATGGTAATCGCGGCCCGCTCGGCGGCCGAGGGGAAAAGCCCCCCGCCCAGGTTGAAGATGTTGATGACCACGGGAATTTCCAGACGCAGCTGCTTGATCCCGGCCAGTCCGCGCGCGGGCTGACCGGCAAAGGAAAAAATCTGCGCCAGGCCCCGCTCCATGCACAGGCAGACCAGGTCATGTAACGAGCGGCAGTGTTCGGGCCGCAAAACCTCTCCCTGGGACTTGAAGACGTGCAGCCGGGTGACACGCGGCAGAATCTGGTCCAGCCTGGCGACAAGCGCTGCCGAGTCGGCCTGTCCGTTCCACAGGTGGCAGGTCTGCGCCTTTCCCGGCCCGTCAGCGGCAAAGGCAGCCACGGTCAACGGATGTTCATCGTCGGCCAGGCCCAGGGACAAGCGCAAGGCAAGGGCGGAGGGCGAGAATTTGCAGGCCGCAGCTTCAAGCCAGGCCGCAACGAAATCGGCAGGGCGCACGCCGCTGTCCTCACCGATGAGCACGGCGTCGTCACCTGTGCCCGCGAAGATCCGCAATTCCATGAACTTTCCGCCCGGGGCAAGCTCCACGGCGGCAATTTCCAGCTCGGCCTGCAGGCGCTGCGGCAGAACCCCGGCGCGGAGCAGGGCCTGAGCCTGTCCGCCCAGCTGCTTTGTCGCCACCTCGTTGGTGACGTCAAGCCTGCCCAGCAGGGCGTCAAGCCTGTCACGCAGGTCGTTGGCCTCTATGAAATACTGATACAGAGACGGGGTGGCGACGAGAACCGGGCCAACGTGTTCCGTCGCAAGTGCGCGCAAAACCCAGGAATGGGCGCTCTGCGCGTCAGGAGAGTCGAGCGCCAGCAGATAGGGAGGCCGGGCCGAAAGGGCTGCGTGTTCCGTGGCCAGACGGGTGTAGAAGCTCAATTTGGCGACCCAGTCGTGGGCGTCCATGAACTCCACGGGGTTCATGACCTGCAGCTGGTCCACCAGGTCACGGATGGCGGCGCTGAGCCTGGCGGCCAATCCGGAAACCCGGCACCAGTCCACCACGGTCTGCCCCATGGACAATTCCTCGAAGCGGGCGAGCAGGGAAAAACAAAAGCTGGTCTGGCGGTGGATCTGGCGGAAGGCGTTGTATTTGAGCCGAGGAATGGAGCCCGGGGTGAAGGATTCGAAGCTCCAGTGGGAAAAAAGCTCGGATTCACGTATCACGCCTTCTCCTTGGACACGAAAATATGAAAGAATTCTGCCTGATTCACGCTAAAAGAGTCAACCGGACGCCGAGGTCCAACCATCTTCGCACCGTGCTACGGGCGCTCTTCGCGCCCGGAATTGGATGGCGGGTCGTCCTTTTTACCTGCAGTCTGGCCAATCGTTTCCGGAGCGGGTTTAAACAATTCGGCAAACGACACCATCTGCGTGCCGTCACCGTGCTTGGCCCAGGCCAGAATCCGTTGGTAGAACGGCACACGGCGCATGATCCTGCCGTAAAGAATCCGCACAGCAATGTATATGGGAATGAAAAAAAACGGGTACAGAACAGTATCTCCCACACCGGGCACGGAAAACGGCAGGGTCAGGGGCAAGCCCCCGAAACGCAGTTCCATCCAGGCCAGGGCAAAAGGCAGGGGCCAGATGGACAGGGTGAAGGCCCCGGCCTGGCTGAAAAAATACTTTCCGAAGGCTTCATGGGCCTGTTTGTTGACGGCCTTGTAGGCCTCCTTGTCGGAGTGCTTCAGGGCCTCCACGGAAAGGTTGTGATGACGGACCATCTGGTCATGGTACTTTCCGTAGACCTTGCGGTTCATCCTGCGCACCAGCAGGGAGGAAATGTCGCCCATGATCACACAGACAAGGTTCAGGAAGATAATACCGAGAAAAAAACTGATCCACGGGTCCTGAACCAGCCGGAAGGACCAGATGATGTAAGGGTCCAAGGCCAGCAGCATACTGCGCAACGCATCCATAAAAATCCTTGTCCGATGAACCGTGAAGCCGGTCATGAAAATGGGATAGTGATAAGCACTCTCATTCAGGAATCAGAGCCCCGCATCGGCGCGGCGTCATCAGAGCAAATCCTAGCCGACTCGGGCAAGCACTTCAATCGGGAATGTCAGAAAAAAAGGCCCCGGCGCAAACCGGGGCCTTGAGAAGACGCATCAGAAGGTTACGGGCATTAGAGCAGCTTGATTCCGAAGAAGCCCTTCAGGACGAAGTCGATACCAACATAGAGGGCCAGCACGATGAACAGGCGCTTGAGCCACTTGTCGGAAAAGTACTTGGACGTGTACGGGCCTACGGTGGAGCCGATGGCGATACCGACCATCTGCGTGCCGATAAGCACCCAGTCAATGGCGGTGCCCTTGGTCATGAGGGTGATGATACTGGTCATCATGCTGACCAGAACGGCCAAGGCGGACGTGCCGGCGGCCAGGTACATGGGCAGCTGGGTGATGCTGGTCAGGAAGGGCACCAGCAGGAAGCCGCCGCCGACGCCCAGGAAGGCCGCGACTGCGGAGATGACGACACCACCGGCGATGGGCAGCAGGGGGTTGAAGCTGAATTCAACACCGCAGAAGGTGAAATCAACCTTGCCGATGCTCATTCCGAGAATCTTGACACCGGTGGGGGCGGGGCCGCCGCCGGTCTTCTGGGCCTTGACCGCGTCTTCAAAAGCCTTGGCGGCCTGCTTCTGCTTCTGCTTGTTGGCCTGGCCGGAAGGTGAGGTTTCCCAGAACAGGTATCCGCCCAATGCCAGAACGAAAAGGCCAAAATAGCCCTGGTACTGGGAGAAGGAGATCTTGCCTGCGGTCAGCGTGGCCGAACCCCAGGCGCCAAGCAGGGAGCCAAGACCGAGCGCCAGAGCCAGGGGCATGACCAGACGGCCCATCTTGCCGTAGTTGATAGAGGAAATAAGGGCCGACAGACCGACGAGGAACTGGTTGGATGCGCGAATGGAGTCGGTCACGGACTTGTTGAGTTCGGGGGCCGTGCTCTTGAAGGTGTTGGCATAGGCGCCCAGACCGTACACGGTCATGTGCCCGACGCCGGCCATGATGCCGCCGAAAGCGCCAACGGTGGAGAAAATCCAGCCAACCCAGATGGCCCAGATCAGAGCCAGGATGGGGTTGATCTGCGGAGCTCCGGGAATGCCCAAAAATCCTGCGGGCTTGGACTGGTCGATCTGACCTTTTTCTGTGCCCTGGGGGGCCTTGGCGATGGCCTGCTCCAATCTGGAACCGGTGGGTGCGGCCGCAGGTGCCTCGACGGCAGGAGCGGCGGGAGCCTGCTCGACAGCAGGTGCAGGAGCTGGCTCAGCGGCTGGAGCAGGTTCAGCGGCTGGAGCAGGTTCAGCGGCAGGTGCAGGTTCAGCGGCAGGTGCCGGAGTCTCTTCAGGCGCAGGTGCGGCCTGGGTGGTTGTTTCGGCCGGAGGGGTGGCTTCCTGGGCCCATAGGGGAGCGCCGAAGCTCGCCATCGCAAACAGAACGGACAGAATCATCACATAAAAACGTTTCGACATAAAACCTCCCTTTTCTCCCGTTAAATAACAAACTGAATTTTTCCGAACTGTTACCAAAGCTTCATCTTAATCGGAGTACGTTTTTGAAGATTTTCGTGCATATCACTCTTTCGTTGATAAAGGCAAATTTTGTTTTTCTGAAACATGCCTTGAGCCTTTTGTCACATTTTTCACCCAATTTATGCTCCATAGCCCTCTCCAGGACCTCATATTTCGTTCAAAATTTCACAATTATGCATCATCAACAAGAGGACCAGGCGCGCGTCAGGCAACAAAAAAGGCGCTCCGAAGAGCGCCCGTGATGTGTGGCAAAAAAACGGAATGCCTATGCCGCTTCCGGCTCCGGCTGCTCTTCCGTGTCGACGCGGGGCTTAAAGAGCGCCAGGATCGGGGCCCCCACGAAGATGGACGAATATGTCCCGACCACGACGCCGATGAGCATGGTCAAGGCAAAATCGTGAATCACCCCGCCGCCGAAGACATAGAGGGCGAACACGGCCAAGAAGGTCGTACCGGCGGTGATCAACGTGCGCGACAGGGTCTGGTTCACCGATCTGTTGATGACCACCTCAAGTGAGGGGGACACCTTGGCCCGAATGTTCTCGCGAATGCGGTCGTAAATGATGATGTTGTCGTTCAGGGAGTACCCGACAATAGTCAGCAGTGCCGCGATGATGGTCAGATCCACGTCCTTGTTGAGCAATGAGAATATTCCCAGTGGAATCATGACATCATGGATGAGGGCCACGATGGCCCCCAAGGCGTATTTGAGCCGCAGCACGACGCAGAGCACCACAGCGGCAATGGTCGCGACGATGACCGACAGACCGGTCGGCGCGTTGAGCAGATCGAGTACGTAAACCACCGAAGCCAGCCCGGCGGCCATGAGTCCGGCGACCATCCACTTCTGCTCGAAACGGCCGGAAATGTAGGTGGAAATGAGCAGCACCGCGTAGAAAATGGCCTGCAGGGCTTTTTCGCGCAAATCCGCACCCACCTTGGGGCCGACCATCTCCAGCCGCTGTATCTCGTGGGTCACTCCGGGAAAGGCGGAATGCAGACCGTCTGCCACGGCCTCGCGCACCGCAGTAGCCGACTGTTCGGAAAAGGAAGCGCGCAGCAGCACTTCATGATCGCCGGCTTCGCCGAAATCCTGGACCACGAGGCCCGGCAGGGCAGGACTTTCGAGGGCCATGCGGATCTTGTCCAGTTCCGCAGCCTGGCTGAATTTGACCTGCACGTTGAAGCCGCCCACGAAATCGATGCCGTATTGTGGTCCGCCCTTGACGAGAAGGGACAAAAAGCCGGTCAGCAGCACCACGGCGGAAAGGGCATACGCGTACTTGCGCATGCCTAAAAAATCTATGTTAATATCACTCTTTAGAATTTCAAAGGACATGCTCTGCTCCTTAAATGCTCGGTTGGGTGCCGGGTTGCCGTCTAGTCAGCCAGGCGTCGAAGAAGATGCGGGACACGAAAATGGCCGTGAACATGGAGGCCAGGATGCCCAGGGTCAGGGTGACGGCGAAGCCGCGTACCGGGCCCGTGCCGAACTGGTACAGGATGATGGCGGCCATGACCGTGGTCAGGTTGGAGTCTATGATGGTCTGGGTCGCCCGACTGAAGCCATTGGCGATGGACGAAGCCACGGATTCGCCGCGCCGCAGTTCCTCGCGGATACGCTCGTAGATAAGCACGTTGGCGTCTACCGCCATGCCCAGCGTCAGGATGATGCCCGCGATGCCCGGCAGGGTCAGGGTGGCGCCAAAAGCCGCGAGTCCCGCCATGATGAGGGCGATGTCGAGGATGATGCCGAAGGCCGCGATCATGCCCGCCCGGCGATAGTAGAAGGCCATAAAGAGGACCACCAGCACACCGCCGATCATGGCGGCATTGAAGCCCTTGTCGATGGATTCCTGTCCCAGGGAGGGGCCGACGGACCGTTCTTCAAGAATGGTAACCGGGGCGGGCAAGGAACCGGCCCGCAGCACCACAGCAAGATCGTGGGCCTCTTCCGTAGTGAACTGGCCGGTGATGGAGGCCCTGCCGCCGCCGATGCGGTCCTGGATGACCGGGGCGGAGTGCACCGTGCCGTCGAGCACGATGGCCAAGCGCTTCTTGATGTTCGCGCCGGTCACGTCCTCGAAGATGCGGGCCCCGCGCGCGTTGAAATTCATGCCGACATATGCCTGCCCGTAGGAATCGAACTGCACGTTGGCGTCGGTGATGTATTCGCCAGTCAGCACGACCTCGGACTTGAGCACGATGGGCGTCTTGACTTCCGAGGCTCCCCGATTGTCCTCGAGATATGCCAGCTCGCTTTCCGCCGGAACGGTTCCGGCCACGGCGGACTGAACGTCGGCGGTCTCATCCACGAGCTTGAATTCGAGATGAGCCGTGCGGCCGATGATATTGATGGCCCGCTTGGGATCGTCGAGGCCGGGCAGCTGCACGATGAGGCGATTGTCCTGCTGCTTGCGAATATCGGGCTCGGCCACGCCGAACTGGTCAATGCGGTTGCGGATGGTTTTAAGGGCCTGATCCATTGTCAGCCCTTCGAGATATTTCACGTAGTCCTCGGAAGCGGTGAGCACATAGCGCAGCTGACCGTTTCCGGCATCTTCGGCGGAGGTGATCTCCATGGTCGAAAAGCGGCTGCTCAGAAGCTCGTCCAGTTCTGCGCGCTGCTCCTGCTTGAGCAGGGTGAATTCGAGCTGCCGCGTACCCAAGAGGCGCGGGCGCAGCACCGGAATTTTCTTCTCCCTGGCCTCAAAGCGCAAATCCTGCCCGGTGCTGGTGATGGCATTGGCCAGGGCAGCATCGACATCCACTCCCAGGGTCAGATGGATTCCGCCTTTGAGATCGAGGCCCAGGCTGATTTCATCGGAAGGAAGCAGAGCCCCCAACGATGAATTCCGGACCTGGGGAATCGAGGGCAGAACATGTATCACGGCCAAAAAAATAACGAACGCGGCAAGCAAAGCCCTCCAGCGCAAACTACCCATGAGCATCATCCTTATCCAAATCAAACAGGTTGAATGTTGCCGAAATCAGAGTACGCACCCTGCGCCCGAAGCGCCTGACATGCATACAAAACAAGGCCTGTTCCCGATTGCGGAAACAGGCCTGCCTTATCGTAAGCAGTATGAAAAGGCTACTTTTTCTTGTCCTTGTCCTTGGTTGTCCCACCGGCGGCGGGGGCAAGTCCGGAGATAAATCCCCGACCGACCTGCACATGCATGTCGTTGCCAAGGTCTATGGTCAGGACGTCGTCCTTGGTCTCGATTACCCGGCCGTACAGCCCGCCGGCCGTAATCACGCGGTCCCCGCGGGTCAGGTTTTCAAGCATCAGTTTGTGCTCTTTCTGCTTTTTCTGCTGCGGACGGATGAGCAGAAAATAAAAGATCACGAACATCAGGATAAGGGGCATGAAAGTCATCAGCGGATTGCCCGCCTGTCCTCCGGCCGCAGGGGCCTGACCCATGGCATGGGCGAGATTGTCAAAAAACATGGTATTCCTCCATTACGAATTGTCGCGAAAGCTCGCGGATTTGCTACACTGACGGAGTCCGAAATACAAGGGCAAAGCGTCTCAGATACCCAGAATCTCCCGAAACTCGGAAATCTCCTCGCGGGCCTTGCGCAGTTGATCCTGCTCGGAAGTGCTCCTGGCCAAGGTCTCTGATTTTTGCATATGAAAATCGTATTTGCCGAACTGCCTCTTGTAGGCGAACGACTTGGCAAAGTTGAGATGCGCCTCGAAAGCCCGCCCCACCTCGGCCTGAAAACGGGCCAGGTGCTCCAGCACCTCCGCGTCACGCGGGACGGCCTTGAGCACCCGCTCCATGGCCGTAATACTGACGGCGTGATTGCCCTGCTCCGCCACGGCCCGAGCATAGAAAAAGAGAGCGAACAGATCCTCGGGTTCACGCAGTACGACCTCCTGCAGAGAATTCACTGCGGCCAGCAGGTCTCCGTACTCGAAGGCGAAACGGCCGTACTCCCGCTTCCACAGCAGATCGGCGGGATTGCAGGCCAGCGCGTCGTCGAAACGCTTCCCCGCCGCCTGTATCTGATTCAGGCGGCTCAAGGCGATGGCCTCGCCAAGCACAGGGGCGCACGAAGTGAAACCCGTCGACTGGAACACAGCCCTCGCGGTGTTGGGATCCGAGTACCAGGCCTGCACAAGAAGCTTGGCCCGTTCGAAGGACGCGTTGTCCGAGGAGCGCTTGCGCACCGCTTCGGGCAACCGCGCGATGCGCTCTTGCATGTAGACCAGGCGCTCGTCCATGCCCGGATGCGTGGACAGATAGGAAGGGACGTTTCCGCCGCCTCCGAGCCACTGCATCCTGCGGATCTTGTCGAAGGCGCTGGTCATGCCTGCGGGGGAAAAGTCCGCGTCCACAAGATAGTTCAGGCCGTACTGATCGGCGTCCTTCTCGTTGTCGCGGGTGTACTTGAGCTGCATGGCCTTGGCCCCGGCCACTGAACCAAGCACCAGCGCCCCCGCGCCGTCGCCACCGCCCTGGGAGCCAACCAGCACCCCAGCCAGAATGCCGAGCAGGGAACCAGCCCCGACCAGTTTACTCTTCTCGATGGATTTGGCGATATGCCGCTCGGAGACATGGGCCAGCTCATGGGCGATGACACTGGCCAACTCGTCCTCGGTGTCGAAATTGGCGATAAGTCCCGTGAAGATGGTGATGTGCCCCGCCGCCGAGGCAAAGGCGTTCAGGGAACCGTTTCTGACCACCGTGGTCTTGATGGGGAAAGGCTGCGGGGGCATGGCCGCCACCAAGCGATCCACGAGCGACTGCACGTAGCCGGTTATGCGGGTATCGTGCACCACGGGAAAACGGGTCTCGATGACCAGATCAAACTTGCGCGCCAGCTCCAGCTCGTCGCGGATAGAGAACTCGCCGAAACTCGTGAAAGCCGGGCACGGGGAAGCGAGCAGCATCAGGCAGGCCAGAAAAAAAAACCGCAGGCGTCTGCCTCCCCTAAAAATCACAACGCGACCTTTCTAGGGTCCGCCAGCACTGCCCCACCCCTCTTGTAGCCGCTGAGCAGAAACCTGCGCACAGGGCCGGTCCGTTCGAGGGCCTCACGGCGCTTGCGCTCTTCCGGCGACAGCGCACCGTCGCGCTCCTTGCGGCGCAACAGGAAATACTCGCGAAAAAAGTCCTCGACCTGTGCATAGGACTCAGCCTCCAGCTGATCCAGGTCGGAACGGCTGATGCCCAGACCGTCCGTGGGCACGGCTTCAATGGCCGCCTGCAGGGGAGCGGGGTCGGCCAGACGCGTGCAGAGCATGCGGGCCAGGTCATACTCGACGCTTTTGGGCACAAGTTGGATGGGGCTCACGTCTCCCACATCCCCGTGCAAGGTCCAGAAGCCCGTCAACAGCTCGTCGAGCTGATCCGTGGACAGGACGCACCCGCCATGCAGCTGGGCCATGTGGTAGAGAAAGAGCATACGCGTGCGGGCCTTCAGATTGCCTTCGGCCACGGGATTGGAATGGGGACAGACGCTAGCGAACGTACTCGAAATCTGCCGGTACAAGGCGGTGAAATCCTGAAGATGCCCGTACGCCAATCCCTGGGGCAGGCTGGCGTAGGCTTGGGCAACGCTCAGGCCGCGCTGCGTTTCCTCGGGTGTGGTGGTGTCGATGGGCAGGCAGAAGCCATGATACGGAATACCGCGATGGTGCAGCAAAGCCGCCAGAAAGGACGAATCTATCCCCCCGGACAGACCCATGACGTAAACCTTGAGGCCCGATGATCGCAGGTAATCCTGCAGAAAATCACCCAGACCGTCGAGCAACTGTTCGGAAGGCTTGATTGCGAGGAGCTCAAGCCACGCATCGAAATCGTCGTCGCGGGGGCATTCCATGCGGATCAAACCGGCCATGCAACCTCCATTTCAGGAATTCATCATGTCCAGGAACGTCCTGTTGTTCTTGGTGCCGCGCATCTTGTCGAGGAGGAAATCCATACTGTCCACGGAGTTCATGGAGGCCATGATGCGGCGCAGTATCCAGACCTTGTTCAGTACTTCGGGATCGAGCAGCAGTTCTTCCTTGCGGGTACCGGAGCGGTTCAGATCGATGGCCGGGAAGACGCGCTTGTCGGAAAGATGGCGATCAAGATAGATGTCACAGTTGCCCGTGCCCTTGAACTCCTCGAAGATGACCTCGTCCATGCGCGACCCCGTGTCCACCAGGGCGGTGGAAATGATGGTCAGACTCCCGCCCTCTTCGATGTTGCGCGCCGCGCCAAAAAAGCGCTTGGGGCGCTGCAGGGCGTTAGCGTCAAGACCACCGGACAAAACACGGCCCGACGACGGGGTGGTGGCGTTGTAGGCCCGGCCCAGGCGGGTGATGGAATCAAGCAGGACCACCACGTCAACCTTGCGCTCAACCAGCCGTTTGGCCTTCTCGAGCACCATTTCGGCCACCTGCACATGTCGCTGCGGGGGCTCGTCGAAGGTGGAGCTGATGACTTCGGCCTTGACTGTGCGTTCCATGTCGGTGACTTCCTCGGGGCGTTCGTCGATGAGCAGAACGATCAGGTAGGAGTCGGGATGGTTCACGCTGATGGAGTTGGCAATGGACTGCATGAGCATGGTCTTGCCTGTGCGTGGCGGAGCGACGATAAGGGCGCGCTGGCCCTTGCCGATGGGCGTCATGAGATCGAGGATGCGGGCGGAGTAGTTCTTGTCGCCGTTCTCAAGCCGGAATTGTTCGTCGGGATAGATGGGCGTGAGGTTGTCAAAGAGAACGATACGCTTGGCTTCCTCGGGTTCGCGAAAACAGATCTCTTTTACCCGCAGCAGGGCGAAATAGCGCTCTCCCTCCTTGGGCGGGCGGATCTGACCGGAAATGACATCGCCGGTGCGCAGCCCGAAGCGCCGGATCTGTGAGGGCGAGACGTAGATGTCGTCGGGGCCAGGCATGTAGCTGTACATGGGCGACCGCAGGAAACCAAATCCGTCGGGCAGGATTTCCAGTACCCCCTCGCCGAAAATGGAGCCGTTCTGGGAAGCGCAGGCCTGGAGCAACGCGAAAATCAGCTCCTGCTTGCGCAGTCCGCTCATATTTTCAATCTGGTACTCGCCGGCAATGTCCATAAGTTCGGACATGGACTTGGTTTTCAACTCGGAAAGATTCATAACAAACCCTCGTAACAATGAAATGTCTGGAACCTGGGACCGCTAGAGTGGAACAGACCAAAAAGAACAAAGCATACGCGATGCAAAATTCGAAGAAATAAGGAATATAAGAATACTATGGTATGAATATGACGCCCTTCAAGGGATCAGGTGGAAAATATGAACATCTGCTAACGGACTTGTAGTGTCAGGCAGGAATGAATTAAATTAATATCTGATCGCAGAATAAAAAACAAGGGGCCCAGGGCCCCTAAACCTCAACATCGTCCGCACTTTCGGCGTCCTTGGAGTGCAGGATGTCGGAAAAAAGGGCTTCGATGGACTTCTTCACCTCGGCCTGATCCTGCTTCAGCGCAAAGGACAATTCCAGGGAAATAAGACCCATGGCCTGCTCCAGCAGCCTTCTCTCGCCAAAGGACAGTTCCTTGTCCTTGCCGATAAGGATGAGCTCTTTGAGTACGTATGCGACGTCGCGCAGGCTGCTGCTTTTCAGTTTTTCGGAATATTCGCGATAACGGCGATTCCAGTTTTGCCCCGAGTACCCGGTGAAATCGGTGCGATCCTGGAGATAGACGCGGATCTCGTCCGCCTGTTCGGGAGTATAGACGCCTCGCAGTCCCACATTGCGGGCATTTTTCACAGGAACCATCAGCGTGACGTTATTGCTCAGAATACGCACGATGATAAGCTCAGTGGCAACGCCGCCGATCTCCTGGGTCTCAATCCTTTCGACCTTACCGACCCCCTGCGCGGGATAGACGACAAGTTCATCAACTGAAAACACAAGCGACCTCCAGAAAAACGTAATCGAACTACAAAGGAAGATGACTATAGAATAAAAACAATTCGGCGTCCACTAGGAGCTCAAGCGACAACCGATGTCAGCGGGTGTGCAAACGGTTCGTGGCGACGGTCAATCCCTGGCTGCAATACTGCAGGACAGCATCAAGGGCGATATCAAGGGACCCTGCGACCAGCTCCCACTCGGCAGGCGCAAAGGGGCGCAGCACGTAATCAGACACGGACTCCCCGTCCTCGGGCCGACCGATCCCAAGCCGAACCCGGGCGAAATCCCTGGTGCCCAGATGGGCGGCCACGGACTTAAGTCCGTTATGCCCGGCTAGGCCCCCGGAAAACTTGAGGCGGACAGTGCCGACGGGCAAATCCAGTTCGTCATGGGCTACGAGAATCTGTTCCGCCGAAATACCGCTCTTTCTGCTGAGCTCCCCCACCACCTGACCGCTCAGGTTCATGAAGGTCATCGGTTTGGCAACGAGCCATCGCCTTGCGCCATAGTCCTCAGTGACTTCGAAAACTTCAGCATTCAGGCGCGCGCCGCGAGCCACGCAGGAGGTTCCGGGCTGCCGCCCCCAAAGCTCAAGCAGGCGGTCCGCGAGCATGAAACCAAAATTGTGCCGGGTCCGGGCATACTTGACACCAGGATTGCCCAGGCCCACGATCAGGCCATCATATGACATGGGGAACCGTCAGAAAAGAGGATGGACGAAAAAAGAGAAGAGGAGCCCCGCTACGGCAGGGCTCCACATAAAATCAAGCTATTCTTCTTCTTCGCCTGTCTTGGCGCCGCGGGCGGTCTGGATCGCGATGACGGGGAAGTTGCGATCGTAAACGGCCTTGACCCCTTCGGGCAGCGGCAGTTGATCAACAGTTACCCTGTCGCCGATGTCCATTGTGGTCACGTCCATGACGATGGCGTCGGGGATGATCGTGGGCAGGCACTGCACCAGGACACGCTCGTGCAGAATCTCAAGCTTGCCGCCCAGAACCACGCCTTTGGCGCGGCCAGTGGTTTCCACCGGAACGGTGACCTGGACTTCCTTGTCAAGATCGATGCCGATGAAATCGACATGATCGTAGCGACGCTTGACCGGGTGCGTAACCAGCTTCTTGAACAGGGCGTTGCGCTTCTGCACCTGGCCGTCGACTTCGATCTGCAGCTCAATCATCTTTGAGTAGCGAACCTTTTCGAAAGCCTTGCCCAAAGCCAAATTGTCTACAGTAAAGGAGATGTTCTCACCTTTGGAATTGTAGAACACGCCGGGAACCAAACCATTGGAACGCAAACGGGAACAAGGGCCTTTTCCCCTTTCTTCACGAGGCGTTAACTGCAAACTTGCGACTTCAGACATGCTTTTCTCCTTTATTCATCAACTAAAAAATAATCACTTGCCTGTTCGGACTCAGCTGAACAGAACACTGACGGAAGATTCGGAATGGATATTATGTATAGCCTTGGCAATAAGACTGCCAACGGAAATAACCCTGAATTTCTCACTGCTCAAAGCCTGGGCGCTGAGCGGGATGGTATCGGTCACGATGACCTGCGAAAACGCCGAATTGTTCAGGCGCTCCACGGCAGGCCCGGACAGAACCGCATGGGAAGCGCAGGCCACGACATCCTCGGCGCCGTGTTCGGCCAGCATGTTGCCAGCCTCGGTCATGGTGCCGGCAGTGTCGATCATGTCATCCAGAACAATCGCGATCTTGCCCCTGACGTCGCCGATGAGCTGCATGGCGTGAGCCTGGTTGGGACCTTCGCGACGCTTGTCCACGATGGCCAGTCCAACGCCAAGGCGCTTGGCGTAAGCCCTGGCCCGCTCCGTGCCACCGGCATCAGGCGAAACGATGATCAGATTATCACCGAGTTTGCGGATATATTCAAGCAGTACCTGGGCCGCGTAGAGGTTGTCCACGGGCTTGTTGAAAAAGCCCTGGATCTGCCCGGAATGCAGGTCGATGGTCAGAACACGGTCCACGCCGGCAACGGTAATGAAATCCGCCACCAGCTTGGCGCTGATGGGTGCCCTGGGCACGACCTTGCGGTCCTGGCGGGCGTAGCCGAAATAGGGCACTACCGCCGTGACACGACCCGCACTGGCGCGTTTCAAAGCGTCGAGCATCAGGCAGAGTTCCATAAGGTTGTGATTGACCGGAGCGCAGGTGGATTGAACCACATACACATCGTCACCCCGAACGTTGTCTCCCATCTCGACGCGGATCTCTCCGTCGCTGAACTTGTCGACCAGAGAATGAGTCAACTTGCAGCCCAGATGGTCACAAATCCGGGCAGCCAGCGCCGGATTCGCGGTTCCCGTGACGATCTTCAACTCGCCCATGCGTGGCATAATCTGTCCTTGGATAAAAAATGGCTGGGGCGGGAGGATTCGAACCTCCGAATGACGGAACCAAAACCCGTTGCCTTGCCAGCTTGGCCACGCCCCAACAAAGGTCGCCTGGCCTGTCCGGCCCGTGGCTTCCTCAAGTAAAAGAAAAAGACCGCCAAGTTTGTCGACCCGCAGCCCCGCCTTCAAGATTTCACGACACGTGTACCTTGCTCAGGCCCTGGTCGCGTAACACCCCAACCCCATTTTACGCATCGCTGTTTCGCAGCACCCGGCACTTTCCGGAGACGAAAAAAGGGCCACAAAACTTGAACCGCTTCCACTCATGACACAGGCATCGGGAAAGTGATTCAGTATCTGTTTTTTGACCTCGTAAAGCATTGGAAATTCTTGAAAAACAACTTCTTCAAATCCATTCCAAAGCCTGGGCGGTTTCGTGAAGCAAAGACTCATAATAGGGCTCATTTCGGGTGTCAACTCTTTTCTTGGACGCACCAGCCCCCGCGCGTGCATTTCGTCCCAGCGCCTGTAAGCCCATTTCGTGTCCACGTGCACACCGGGACAGACAACCAGCACCGTGAAGCCGGTCAGGTCGCAGGGGGCCGGTTCAAGTTTTTCGCCGATGCCCGTGACCCAGGCCGGCCCCTGCTGAAGGAAAAAAGGGACGTCCGCCCCCAGGGTCAGGGCCAGGGCGGCCAGATCCGCAGAGGGCAGGGCCTTGTCCGCCGCCTGGGTGTTGAGCCAACAAAGGAAAACGGCAGCATCGCTGCTGCCGCCTCCCAGCCCCGCACCCATGGGAATGAACTTGTGCAGATGCGCCGCAACCCCCGGGGCGAAACCCGTGGCTTCGGCGAACCTTTCGTACGCGCGGGACAGAATGTTCTGCGATGCGTCCAGCCCCGGCACGGAGCAGGACAGCCGCAATCCTTGTCCGCTAACCCGGCGCAACTCCAGGGTATCACCGGGCGCGGGGAGCGGGTAGAAAAGGCTCTCGATCTCGTGATAGCCGTCTTCCCGCACCCCGACGATGTCCAGGTAGAGATTGACCTTGCACCCCGCGTGCAGCGTCCAGACCTTGTCTGTCATCACGCGACTTCCCCGTGGCTAGGACAGAGGAACCGTGCGGAACACGTTGCGGCCCTGACGCTTGATGAGCAGCATGATCACGCCCTTTTCCTTGCCGTCGCCCTCGATCAGTTCACGGAAGGCCTTGACCGTGTTCACGGGCTTTCCGTTAGCCTCCAGAATCACGTCCCCGGCGTTCAGGTCGTTCTGGGCGGCCGGGGAGCCCTGACTTACCTCCAGCACAAGCAACCCGGCAGCACGATCAAGTTCCAGGGCACTAGCCTCGGTTTCGTTTACAGGCCGGATGCTCAGCCCAAGGATGTCCTCACCCCGACCTTCCGGAGTGCCCGGCCCTCCCTGGGCCACCTTTTCCACGTTGCGTTCGCCAAGAACCAGAGGAATCTTGACGGTCTTGCCGTCGCGCCACACGGACAGGGTGATCTTCACCCCGGGTAGCAGGTCGCCGATCTTACGGGTCAGATCGCCGGCGTCGCTGATGGACACGTCATCCACGGCGACAATGACGTCCCCGGCCCTTATTCCGACCTTTTCCGCCGGATCGCCGGGAGTCACCGACGAGACCAGGGCGCCGCGAGCCTCTTCAAGCCCGAGAGCCTTGGCGGAATTGGGATCCACATTCTGAATGGACACGCCGAGCCAGCCGCGCTTCACGCTGCCGTGCGCCTTAATCTGCTCGATGACTTGGCTGGCCAGGCGGCTGGGAATGGCGAAGCCGATGCCCTGGCCCGAGGCCACGATGGCCGTATTGATGCCGATGACCTGGCCGTCGAGGTTCAGGAGCGGTCCGCCGCTGTTGCCGGGATTGATGGACGCGTCGGTCTGCACGAAATTGTCATAGGGGCCGGCGCCAATAGTCCGCCCCTTGGCGCTGACGATCCCGGCCGTGACGGTGTGGTCCAGTCCGAAGGGGTTGCCGATGGCCAAGACCCACTGCCCGACCTTGAGCGCGTCGGAATTGCCGAAGACGAGGTAGGGCAGCGGCCTTTCGGCCTTGATCTTCAGCAGGGCCAGATCCGTCTCCTTGTCCGTGCCGATGACCTCGGCGTCGTAGGAGCTCTCGCCGTTCTTCGCGGACTGAAGGTTGACCTTGATGGAACTGGCGCCATCGATGACATGATTGTTGGTGACGATGAATCCGTCAGCGGAAAAGACGAAGCCCGATCCCAAGGAGCGCTGTTCACGCGGCACGCCCTGTCCCTGCTCCCCGAAAAAGCGTTCGAACTGGTCGAAAAATTCCCCGAAGGGGTGTTGTCCCTCAGGGCCCTGGGGACCCTCGCGGAAAATAGGCGGCACCCTGCGCTGATTGTTCACGATTTTGACCGTGCTGATGTTGACCACCGCCGGTCCGGAAACCTCCGCCAGCGAGGTAAAATCGGGCAGTTGGGCGGCCACGGGAGCCGAAATCAAAAGCGTGAGCATGACGGCAAGGAGCCTGATTGCATATTTCATTGGATACCTCCATGTCTTGGTGACAGCTTGGAAAAAGCACGCTTCGTGCCAGAGCCAACAGGCTGATCGGACACGTTAAAAAATCATGTGCAAGAACGGATGTGCAATAGTCCGCAATTCCGTGAACACAGTTTGGGCCAGACGCCTCATTCCTGCACTTAGCGCCCCTGGAGCCCGCGCAGAAACTGCATGGTCATCCATTCCGACCAGTACATTCCGTCTCGCCCCGAACCCACGAACCCCACATGCCCGCCCGTGGCGGGCGTGAGCAGCGTCAGGCTCGGGTTGGCCTTAGCCTCCCGGACCGGATAGCACTGTGGGCCCAGAAAGGGGTCGTTGGCGGCGTTCACGATGCACGTGGGCCGGTCGATCCCGGACAAAAATTGGCGCGAACTTGAGCGTCGCCAGTAGTCCAGCGCATCGTTAAACCCGTGCAGCGGAGCAGTGAAGCGGTCATCGAACTGGCGAAAGGTGCGCAGTTTCTCTACGCCGGTCAAATCGAGCGTTCCGGGAAAAAGCCGACTCTTTTCAATAATCTTCTTTCGCAATTGGTCAAGCAGATAACGGGAATAGAGGGCGCACTGGAGCCGGGCCAGCGCTCGGGCCGAGTCCTCCAGATCGCAGGGCACGGAAATGGCTACGGCCCTTCCGACGATGTCCGGAATGACGGCCGGGTCCTCGCCCAGATACTTGAGAACCACGTTGCCACCTAGGCTGAAACCCACCAGGTGCACGCTGCTGTAGCCTGTCCGGGCCGCAATCATGAGCAGGGATTCGTGCAGGTCGCGGGTCCAGCCCGAATGATACATGGCGACCTTGCGATTGGGCTCCCCGCTGCAGCCCCTGAAATTCATGGCCACTGCGTCGAAGCCGTGCAGGCGCGCGGCCCTGACCATGCCGAGCACGTACTTGCGCCGGGAGTGGCCTTCCAGTCCGTGCAGAATGAAGACCAGGCCTTTGCTTTCCTCTCCCCGGGACCAGTCCAGATCCACGAAATCGCCATCGGACGTCTCCAGGCGTTCCCGCTCGTACCGCACTTCCGGCATGGGCCGGAAAAACGGCGGGAACAGGGTCTGCACGTGGCCCGAGGAAAAGGGAAAGGCGGTGGTGAGCCGCATCACAGATCAGTCTTCTACGCTGACGCGAACGATGAACACGGGCTCCTTTGGCACATCCTGGTGAAAACCGAAGCTGCCCGTGGCCACACCCGCGATCTCGTCCATGACCTCAAGCCCTTCCACCACCTGGGCGAATACGGCGTAGCCGAAATCCCGCGATCCGTGATCCAGGAACGCATTGTCGCGCAGATTGATGAAAAACTGCGAGGTCGCGCTGTCGACGGCCTGGGTGCGGGCCATGGCCAGGGTGCAGCGCAGGTTCCGCAGGCCGTTGTCGGCCTCGTTCTTGATGGGATCGCCCGTTTTCTTCTCGCTCATTGTCTCGCTCATCCCGCCGCCCTGTATCATGAAATTGGGGATAACGCGGTGAAAAATCGTGCCGTCGTAAAAGCCTTCGCGCACGTAATTCAGAAAGTTCTCGCAGGTCAGGGGAGCCTTGTCCGCAAAGAGTTCGATCTTCATTGTGCCTTTGGATGTTTCCATGACTATCATTGTGTAGTTTCTCCTTTATTTTTTGCGCGCCAGGCAGATTCCGTCCTGCTCTGGCGCATGGTCCGGCAGAAATGCATAAATATTGACCGCGTCCCAGCACCCGTTATCCCGCACCAGGGTGCTAAAGGCGCAAGCATCGGCAAAGGCCGTGTTGTCGGCCACCAACAGCCCCCCCGGGCGCAGCAGGCGGCGGCAGACAGGTTCGAGCTCGGCGTAGTAGCGCTGGTCAACGTCCAGAAAAACGAGATCGAAGTCTTCGTTCCCCAGCGGCAGAGCGCGGGCATCGGCGCAAAGCACGGCGCAGTTTTCGGCAAGGCCGCGCAAGGCAAGATTGGCGCGGGCTTCGCGGCAGTGGGCTTCATGCATGTCCACGCCCACAACCAGGCCGCCCGCGTCGCGCATGGCCCGGGCCAGAAAAATCGTCGAGTAGCCCACGGCCGTGCCCAGTTCAAGCGTGCGCGTGGCCCCCATGATCCGGCACAGTAGTTCGAGCAGCCCGCCCATGGCCGGTCCGATGACTGGAATACCCCGCGCGGCGGCCTCGGCGGCCAGCTCCAGTTCACGTACTTCCCGCTGCGGGACATACTCGCGAAAGCAGGCATAAGGGTCCGCTACGAATCGGGGCATGGCGTCCACTCCAGCACCAGGGCGTCCTCGCCGCTGTCGGCGTAATATCTCTTGCGCACGCCCACCTGCACAAAACCGCTGCCTGTGTAAAGGGCCAAGGCAGGGGCATTGCGACTACGCACCTCAAGCACCACGCGGCCAGCGCCTCGCGCGCGCCCCTGCTCCAGGAAGAATCGCAACAGGGCCCGGCCGACCCCTTGCCCGCGAAAAGGCGGAGCCACGGCCACGTTGACTATTTCAAGCTCACCGGCCACACTGTAAGCCGTCAGATACGCGCACAAGCCCGACGGACCAAAAGCGCCCGCACCCAGAAAACGATCCTGGCCGAGCAGATCCCTGAAGCGCTCCTCTGCCCAGCCGTCGGCAAAAACCTGGGCCTCCAGGGCCGCAAGGGCCGACGCGTCCTCAGGCGTGAGCAGACGCAGCTCGGGAACCGTTTGAACCATTCTCACCTCAAGCCAATATAAGGGATATCAGTCCGTGGAGTCAGAGCAGGAAAAAATCTACGTCGTGGACGAAAATAACCTGCCCCTGGCCGTTATGGCTTCGGAACAGGTCCATCTGCAAGAACTCCGTCACAGGGGTTTTTTGCTCTTGCTGGCCGACGGCCATGGCCGCCTTGTGCTACGCAGGCTGGACAAGAGCCACCCTCTGTATCCGGGGCGCTGGGACATTGTCGGTAGCGGGCACGTCACCGCCGGACAGGCCGCCGAAGAAGCCGCCGAGGCATGTTTGCCCCCTGCCGTGGCCGATCTCGCGGGGAGTCTGCGGCATCTGTTGACCCTGACCACGGGAGCGGGAACGGGCCTTGAGATCGTCGAGGTGTTCTGCGGCGATATCCCGAACCAGGCCGCCGGGCTCCTGCTGGATGATCGTGCATTCCTGGCCGTGGACCAAGACGAACTGAGCGCCCTGGCCACCTCCTACCCCGACCAGCTCTCGCCTGCGCTACTGACCGTCTGGGACTTTCGCCTGCACCCCGTGGCCGCTAGTTGATGTAGACCTTCGAAAAATTCGCCTCATCCTCCAAAGCCCGTCCCGTCCCGCGCACCACTGTAGTCAGGGGGTCGTCATCGATATGCACCATAAGCGAACTGTGCTGAGTGATGAGCTTGTCGAGCCCCTTTAAAAGCGCCCCGCCCCCGGCCAGCAGCAGCCCATTGGTGGAGATGTCAGCAACCAGTTCGGGTGGGGTCTTCTCCAGGGCCCTGCGCACCGCCGCGACAATGGCCGCCACGGGCTCCTTGATGGCCTCGCGGATATGCGAGTCGGTCAGGATGACGGACTTGGGATTGCCGTCCACCAGATTCTTGCCCGCCACCCGGAACTGCAGGGGTTCCGGCAGCGGCACGGCAGATGCGATGTGGATCTTGGCCGCTTCGGCCATGTTTTCTCCGATCAGAAGCTGAAATTCGTCCTGCACGTAGCGCTGGATGGCGTCGTTGATCTCGTCCCCGGCAATGCGCACGGATTCGGAGTAGGCCACCGCAGACAGGGAAATGACCGCCACTTCCGTGGTACCGCCGCCGATGTCCACCACCATGTTGCCTCTGGGCTCGTGGATGGGCAGGCCCGCACCGATGGCTGCGGCCATGGGTTCCTCGATGAGCTTGACCTCGCGCGCCCCGGCCTGCAGGGCCGATTCGATGACCGCCCTCTTCTCCACCTGGGTGATCCCCGCCGGCACGCAGATGACCATGCGCGGTTTGACGATGCGCATGCCGGTGACGACCTTCCTGATGAAGTAGGCGATCATGGCCTTGGTGACCTCGAAATCGGCGATGACCCCATCTTTCAAGGGACGTACGGCGCGAATCCGTTCCGGGGTGCGCCCAAGGTATTCCTTGGCTTCCCGGCCGACAGCCAGGATGGAATCATTGCGGATGTCGAGGGCCACCACCGAGGGCTCGTTGAGCACGATCCCGTCCTTGGGCGAATACAGGAGCGTGTTTGCCGTGCCGAGGTCCATGGCCAGATCCTTGCCGAGAAATCCGAAAAGCTTGCTGAAAAACATATTCGCCCTACCTGACTTAAGGATGGTAATCGGGGTTGTCGAAATCGGGGGCGTCGCCCGGGTCGAGTGCGCTTGTTGGAGCAAAACGCCTGACCTTGCTCCTCAGATACAGATTCTCCAGAAAAAGAGCCAAATAATCCGCCGCCATATGCGCAAAAGCCCGAAGCTCGCCGCTGATGACCAGGCTTTCGCGATCCCCGAAGACCAGGACGCCGCGACAGCGGGTGTGCACTTTGAGGGGAAAGGCCATGAGCGTGTTGAGGACCGGGCCGGGAATGTCGCGTCCGAACAGGGGCGTGCGCCCCAGTTCGCTCTTGCCGTCGCCGAAAAAGACCGGCTGATTCTTCTTGAAAACCCAGCCCAGCAGACCGCTGCCCGTGCTGAAAGCCTGCCTCGCGGCAAAGGTTTCGGGCATGAAGGGCTTGTTGCTGCCTTCAAGCAGATAATTGTTTCCCCACTCGTCGCTGACCACGAGAAATGCGTATTCATACCCGCTGGCTCCGGCCAGCAGGGCCAGATAACGATTCAGGAAGTCCGTCCATTTGGGATGCGCCTCGCGCAAGGCGTAGACCTGCTGCAGCACCCGGTAGAGGGCCTGTTCGTGGCTGGACACTCCGCCCTCTCCCACATCGCTCATGACTGCGGACACAACCAAGGCGAAGAGGGACAGCACGCGCTGATCCTTGGACGTGAAGGCGTAGGTCTTCTTGCTGTCCATGCACAGGGCCCCGGCACCGCCGGGCAGGGGGCAGCCCACGAAAACCTTGATCTGCTCGTCCTGCTCGGACCCATAGTATCCCAAAAAAGTGTTCTTCTCGTCGAACTTCTCAACCACAAGGGGCGAGTCGTTCTTCAGGATCCAGCCCACCAGTCCGTGACCCTGCTCGATGGTCAGGCCCTTGCGGATGGAATCGCCAAGACTGAACGAGGAGGTCAGATCGAAGGTTCCGCTGGAATTGCGGCAAAAAAGAACCACCGAATAGGCGTCGAAGACGCTTCCGATGCTCTCCAGCAGTCTGTCCAGGGAGGGATATTTCATGGTCATGATATGAACGCTCGCACTAGGCGGCCGTGGTTCCTTACATACATCGCCGCAAAAAAGCGGACATACAGGGATCGCGAAAGCTCATCAACCTCCGGCGAGACCGGCGCTGCGAACTGAAAATCATGTTTACGGGCGGAGCGAAACATGAAAAATAGTCTACACACTACCGTAACAAACACAATGATATACTGGCTTCCGCATGAAATGGCAAACCGCATTTTCCAGAATCGAGACAGTAAAAGCCCTTAAAAACGGCCACCTTCTCTCAAAAACACCGCTGCGGGGCCTGGAGGCGCTGCGGCGCTTCCTGGACCTGGTCCACACCAAGTTCTGCCTGCTCAAACCATATGCCGAGATCAAAGGCTACCCCGTGGTCGACGCACGCGACCTGCTGCCTTCGTTCGAACCCAATTTGACGGAGTTTTCTGAACTGCCCGGCTTTTCCATGGTCGCCCTGGGGCGTCCTCTGGACTACTTCAACGAAACCTTCCAGTTCGACCTGCTGCACACCTGCCGCGACCCCGACATCAGGGTCCAGGGCGACAGCTGCGTACTGGAAGCCACGCTGCAGGGCAAGAACCAGGAGTGCTTCCTGGCCCACATGCCCAAGGACATGCGCGAGGAATTCAAAGAGGCCGTCAGCGATCACCACATCTCCGACATCGCCTCCTATTCCCTGCTCATCGGTTTCCTTAGCCGCATGGACCGGGCCCATGTGATGTCCCTGGACCGCGACGGGCTGTTCTATCTGTCCGGCATCTACGCGTCCCTGCCCTCGGACCTGGACACCGAACTCAAACGCTTCGGCCTGCGGGCCCGAAAATTCAGGTCCGGCGACAACCGCCTCTACGAACAAAACCGCGAGTTCGTGTACCAGTTCCTGATGGAGCTTTACGGCTACCCCATCTCCTCGGAACGCAAGACCTCGGCCGCCATTTTCGCCCGCCGCCTGCACAAGACGGGGGAGAATTTCCTGGTCAAGGCGCTGGGGCAGTCGGATCGCACCCTGACCTCCATCTTCAGTACCCAGACGGGGCGCGCCTACCCGTGCGTGGAGAAGATTGCCCTTGTCCCAGTGGAACTCCGGGGCATGGATGTCATCGATTTCCTGGACCGGGGCGGGTTCTTTGTCGATCGCAAGCGGCGCATCGTCATCCTGCGGGTGATTTACCGGCAGCACAAATTCGACCTCAACAACGTGCGCCAGGATCGCGCCCTGTCCGTCTGGCGGCAGGAAATCGTCCATCCCCTGACGGCAGAGGTCTGCACCTCCGTCAACCTGCTCAAAGATACCTACACCATGAGCCTCAAACTCAACGACATCGTGCGCGGCGAGTTCATCGGACGGGTGGTCTACAAGAAAAACGACATCGTCGAAAACACGGACAGCCACGACAAGCGACTCAAATTCCTGCACGCTTGGCTGACCAAGCACCAGCGGCGCATGATTGGCTACTCCGACGAATTCTACGCCGAAATCGTGCGCGTCCTGGACGGTTACCTGACCGACCCCGGACTGGCCGAGGAGTTCGGCGAACTCTACGACCTCCACCAGGAAGTCTGGACCACTTTCAGCTACATCAGACAGGCCAGAAAAATCAAAGAACTCGAAGATTTGAAGGGCAGAATCCACAAGGGAAAAAAAATTTCGTACCTGACCATGCTGCACCTGAGCACCGCCATCCTGGCCGACCTAAAATTCGAGTTTTCCAATTATTTCGACATACTGGTCTCCAAGGCCATCTTTTTTTCCGAGGCCATGCTCAACGACCGCTACCTGATCAGAACCTACCTCACGCCCCGGGAAGACCAACTGACCGAAAACGGGCTGAGAATCAGAAAGCTTTACCGCAGGCTGGTTTCACTTGTTGACGAACTTAAAGCCATACGCAAGACAAAGGCCGAAGCGTAAGCCCATCACCATTTAACGGCGGGAAACACCTATGTCCGAATTGCTGACCACCCCCCTCCACGCCTGGCACAAGAACAACGGAGCCAGAATGGTCCCTTTCGCGGGTTGGGACATGCCTGTGCAATACGCAGGGATTCTTGAGGAACACAAGCAGACCAGAACCAGCGCCTCCATTTTCGACATCTCCCACATGGGAGAATTTCTGCTTGAAGGCGACGGCGCGAGCCAGGCCCTGTCCCTCATCGTGACCCACAACCTGGCCACCCTGGCTCCGGGAAAATGCCGTTACGGCTTTCTCCTCAATGACAAGGGCGGCGTACTCGATGACCTCATCGTCTACCGCCTGGGAGAGGAAAAATTCATGCTCGTGGTCAACGGGGCATGCATCGACACCGACTTCGCCTGGATACAAAGCCGCATCCCGTCCAACCTGACCATGGGCAACCAGAGCTTCGACATCGCCAAGATCGATCTGCAGGGACCGGCTTCCTATGACGTACTCAGCCGGATCATGCCCGGAGACTGGTCAAGCCTGGGCTATTTCGGATTCCGCGAGGTGGAATTCAAGGGGTTCAAACTCATTGTCAGTCGCACCGGCTACACCGGAGAACTGGGCTACGAGTTCTATCTGCCCTGGAACAAGGCGCAGGTGCTCTGGGATGGGCTCATGGCCGACGAGCGCGTCCGCCCGGCGGGCCTTGGCGCTCGGGACACCCTGCGCCTTGAAGTCGGCCTGCCGCTCTACGGCCAGGACCTGGATCCGGAGCACACCCCGGTGGAAGCGGGCTACGGCGGCATGCTTAAGAGCGAGGCGGATTTCATCGGCAAGGCCGGACTGGCCGAGGTGCGCGAGAAGCTCATCGGCCTGCGCATCGACGGCCGCCGCAGCGCCCGCCACCATGACGCAGTCTATGTGGGCGACGAGTTGGTCGGCGCAGTCACCAGCGGCTCCATCGCCCCGAGCCTCGGCTACTGTGTGGCCATGGCCTACGTGCGGGCGGACGCGGCCGAAGCCACGGCCTTCACGGTCAAAGGCCCCCGAACCGCCCTCGAAGCCGTGCGCGTTGACATGCCCTTTTACACCGCCGGAACGGCCCGCAGGAAACTGGCCTAGATGGCCCGGCTCAATTCCTTTTATCTGGCTCCCGCCCTGTGGCGGGAGCCTTTTTCGGTCCAGGGGGACGAGTTCCACCACCTGACCCGCGTGCTGCGTTCAAAACCCGGCGATACGGTCCGCCTCTTCGATGGCCGGGGAAGATGGGGGCTTTTTCGCATCGTCCTGATAAGCAAGCGTGACGCTGCCCTGGAACTGATGGAGGAGCATATCGCGCCGCGGCCCGCCCTTCCCCTGACCCTGGCCGTGGGCTGGTCCAAGGCTGTGCGGCGCGGATTTCTGCTGGAAAAGGCAGTGGAACTCGGCGCTTCCGCCGTCTGGTTCTGGCAGGCCGTAAGATCGCAGGGCGAGGTCCCGGAGCAGGGCAAGGAAGGGTGGGACCGTCAGCTTTCGGAGGCGGCCAAGCAATGCGGGGCCGTCTGGCTGCCGGAAATCCGAACTTTCGCAGGACCGCTGGACGTAATCCGTGCCACCGGGGAGACGGGCTCGAAGGTGCTGTGCTGGGAAAAGGAAGACGCCCGCCTGCTGGACCCGGACATGCTGGGGCATGCGCAGGGCTGCGTGGCGGTGCTCGGGCCGGAAGGAGGGCTGGACGACGCAGAGGCGCACCTCTTTCTGGAACAGGGCTTTGCCCCGGTCACCCTGGGCCAAAGCATCCTGCGCTTCGAGACCGCCGCCACCGTTGTCCTCTCGCTGCATCTCTGGGCCGCGTCCAGGAAATAACTTTTATCCTTGAGCCTCGCGCTTGCGTCTACAGCCGCGACATCCGCTCCAGTTCCTCTTCCAGAAAACGGCGCAATTCCAGCTCCAGGGCCATGGTTTTGGAATCATCACCAGATGTCGCGGCCTTGAAATATTCCGCGCAGAGTCCACGGGCTTCCCGGCTCCAGGCGCTGGAGAAGCCCTGCTTGCCGCCCTCATCCACCATCGCGGGCAGGAAATCCCCGCCCCGCCAGGCGTGGGACCAGTGGATAACATACCAATAGTGCAGCAGAACGCGGTCCAGCAAAACGAAAATCCACTGCACCGTGTCCAGAGGACCGACCTGCACGCTGCGCCGCCCGATGCCCAGCCCCAGAACCTTGCCCCGCACCAAGCCCTCACCCTTGAACAGAGCCGCGAGTCCTGCGGCGGCCCCGCCCATCGTGGCAAAAAGCCCCAGGCTGCTGCCCAGTGTGGCCAGGTCCAGAGCCACCCCGGCCGCGCCTCCGGCGGCCACGGCGGCGGCTACGAGCTTGCCTCTGCTGAGACCGAACACGGTCCAGGTGGTGCGTGAAAAAAGATCCTGCCGCAGCACAGAGTGTTCCGGCAGTTCAAAGGAACGCCGGTCATGGCGAAACTGCTGGCAGATCTGCTCGTGCAGTCGCTCTTCCAGGTTGCGGAGCCCCGCCTCCAGACGCGCGGCGAGCATGGCCTCCACCTCGGCCTTGCGCGCCGTGTCGAAAAGCTCCGCAGTCTCCGCCATGCCCAGCGCCGTTCTGAGAAAATCGCAGGTCATGGCCGCGCATTCCGCGTTTCTGCGCTGCCAGTCACGGGCAAAGACATCCACCACCTGGCCCAGAGCGCTCTCCCAATCCTGTTCAAGGGCCCGCAGACTTTCAAGCAGACGCATGCGCTCGGCGAAAGTTGCGCGCAGGGCGTTGAAAGTACGCACCATGTTGAAATGTCTGCGCAGCTCCGCTTTCCATTCCTCCAGAAACTGCTCTTCGCCGGTTTTGCAGTTGAGGATGGCCATGCGCGGCCTACCGGTCAGACGCAGAATCTCCATCTCGGCCTTGTCCACCTGCCGCAAGGGTCGCGACGCATCGAGGACATAGATGATCCCCGCCCCGTCGTGCACCGGGGTCAGCAACTCGCACTCGTGCGCCATGCCCGGATCGTCCTTGAATTCGACCAGAAAAGCAGCGATCACCTCACTCTCCGGACCTTTGAATTTTCGCATCCAGCCCAGGGTCTGCACCGGGTTCTGAAATCCGGGGGTGTCCACAAAGGCGATGACGTCCTGACCGTCAATGCTCACCGGGTAGGTCATGGACTGTACGGTCTCGCCGGGCCGGGGACTGATGCGAATCCGGTCGTTTTCGACCAGCGTGGCGACCACGGAGGATTTTCCTTCGTTAGGATGGCCGATGACGGCAAAAACGGGCATGCTGTTCATGATGAGGCTCCAAAAATGTCCACACGCAACGGGGCCAGGCGGGCCACGGCATCGTTCCAGGCTTCCCGCGAGTCCTCGTCGGGAGCGGTCAGCCAGTCTTTTCCCGAGGGACGGCCGCACAGCACCAGCACCAGGCTCCGGCCCCGCTTCTCTTCTTGTCCGAGGAGCTTTAAGGCTTGCAGGTTTTCCCGGATCGGCGGCTGCCACGCCTCAATGAGGGCCACGAAACGCTCATGCCCTCCAATCCAGTCAAAATCGGCGCATTCGTCCAGCGCCTGCCGTACATCCTGCGGGTCGAGGGTGGCCGGAATTATGCGATGGGCTGGGTAACCGCAAACACGCACGGTCAGATCCAGGAGACGCTCCTCGTCGATCCGGTCCACAAGCTCCGGCGGCAGAAGCAGGACGCAGCCCACTCCCTCCTGAGCCTGCCCGGACGCGCGCAGCGCCTCCGGGGCCGATTGTCCATCAAGAGGCAACGGCGAGGACGGGGCCTCCCCCATCCTTGCCGAACCGAGCAGTGGAGAGCGCATGCGGTCGACGATGCGGCCAAGGTCGGGATGAGCAAGCTCCCCTTCCACCCTGCGCAGCATCCAGTGCGCGCCAAGCAACAGCACCAGCCTTGGCAGCAGGGCGTAGACCAGCAGGCACATGCACAGAAACGGCCACCACGCGGCAAGATCCGCGCTGGCCAGGGCCTGCATGCCATCCTTGAGGATGATGCGGCTGCCCTCGATCTGGGTCAGAGTCGGCGTCATTCCCCACTGGGCAGGCAGCCAGGACCATGGCGCGGCCAGGGCCGAAACCAGGGAATGCATGCCTTGCGCCCCGACCTGCAGGGTCGATTGCCACCCGAAGGCCAGATCCGTGACCGCGACACTGACGGTCATCCCCGCCAGGGAACCGAGCGCCAGACAAAGCCCGCCCAGATGCGCCAGACGCAGGCTCTCCCAGCCGAGCATCCGCACAGGGCGGCCTCTGCACAGAAAAAGGGCGCGGACGAATCCGGCCTGGGGCGACAAACCTCCGGGTCTGCGCCAAAAAAGGTCGAACAGCGGGCGCAACGGGATGCCGAATTCCTTCCGCCGCAGCCCTCTGAGCACCAGCAACCCGGCCCCGAGAAAGCAGAGCCCGGCCTGGGGCAGCACAGCGAGCAGCAGAAAAACGGAGACATTGACCGGTTCGACTCCGGAATAGAGGAGCAGCGCACGCACCAGGGAGACCCCGGCCAAAAAGCCGCCGAGCCCCAAGACCAGGCGCAGGATGATCAGGATCGAGCGCAGCGAGCTTGAAGGCACCCCCCCCTCTTCTGCTTCGCGCCGCCGCTCCAGCCAGAACGATGCCTGTCGCTCCGCAGGAACCGAGAGGGCCTGGGCAGCCAGACCTATGCCCCGGTCCCGGTCCAGGATCGCTTCCGCTTCCAGGACCCTGTCCTTTTCCAGAAACCATTCCAGGTCGAGATAGTCGCCAAGCCGCATGCCGTGTTTCATGACCGATGGTCTTACCAGTACACGGGCGTGTTGGCAAAAGAGAGAAGCGGACAAAATTTGCACTCTTGTAAAACAATTCTCGAAACGCTAGCGTGCACCTTCGCTTGACCGGTACTCCCGGCATACCCGTTTTTCTCATTTTTTGGAGAATAAATCTCAGGATTTCATATGTTTGAAACACGACACAGCCTCAGCCTGCGCCTGATCATCTCCATGGGCCTTCTGAGCCTTGTGGCCAGCGCCGTTCTGGTGGCGATCCAGTTTCATTTCAAATACGAAAGCAATATCTCCGCTGTACACGAATCCTTGAACCATGTGGCCTCCGGCGACCTCAAAAGCATCTCCGCCAGCCTGTGGCAGCTCGACACCAACTTGCTGGATATCCAGTTGCACGCTCTCATCGCGCGACCCAACTTCGTGCACGCCGCCATCATCCAGTCCGGCAAGGCCATTGCCGAAGCGGGTCGGGTCGAAGCCAAAAGATCCATACGGCGTCAATTCGACCTTACTTTTTCATTCAACGATCAGCCTTACGACCTGGGCACCCTGGTGCTGGTCGCCTCACTGGACAGAATCAGGGAGCAGGTTGGCCGGGAGTTCATGGAAATTCTCATCGGCCAGGCCATTGTCGCCCTGATCCTGGCCTCGACCCTGCTCTTTCTTTTCC
>Ga0180017_100069_pt1 | contig 42445 bp, 32 predicted proteins | sample KR46_S_MetaG_FD_129674 | JGI IMG/M metagenome (GOLD analysis project Ga0180017, IMG submission 129674) | Groundwater microbial communities from the Olkiluoto Island deep subsurface site, Finland - KR46_S_MetaG | ecosystem: Environmental > Aquatic > Deep subsurface > Groundwater | place: Finland...
ATGCCGTTCAGCGTGGCGCTCGACCAGCCTGTCAATCGCCTGGCGGCCGGCGAGAAGCAGAAGCTCGAACTCCTGAAGCAACTCTATCTCGGCCGGCATTTCCTCATTCTCGACGAGCCGACCTCGGTGCTGACCCCGTCAGAAGCCGACGAACTGCTCGGCATGGTGCGCGACCTCACCCAGGCCGGCGCGCTCACCTGCCTGATGATCACTCACAAGTTCCGCGAGGTGACGGCGTTCGCGGACGTCGTGTCGGTGCTCCGGCGCGGCGCCCATGTCGGCGGTGGCAAGGTGAGCGAGTTGAGCCATGACGACATGGCGGCGATGATGATCGGCGACAAGACGCTGACCCGCTCGGCCGACCGCAGCGGGGAAAAGGGCGAGGCTGTGCTTACGCTCGATGGCATCTCCGCATCCGACCGCTCCGGCCTCAAGACCATCGAGGTGGAGAGCTTGCGCGTCTCGGCCGGCGAAGTCGTCGGCATCGCCGGCGTCTCGGGCAATGGCCAGATGGAACTGATGGAGGTGCTGACCGGGCAGCGCCCCGTGAGCCGCGGCCGCGTCAACGTCAAGTCCGAGGCCTTTCACGGAACACGGCGGCAGGCGCGCGACCTCAAGGTCCGCTTTTTGCCCGAGGAGCCTTTGCAGAACGCCAGCGCCGGGCGCATGAGCGTGGCTGAAAACCTGGCCTTCCGCACATTCGATCTGAAGAAAAACGGTGGCCTGAACGGCAAGAGCACGCGCACCTGGCTCGACAGGGCCGGCATGAGCAGGCTCGCGGTGGAACTGGTCGACGCCTTCAAGGTCAAGACAGCGTCGATTGAAAGCCCGATTGCCTCGCTGTCAGGCGGCAATGTGCAGCGCGCAGTGCTGGCGCGCGAACTTTCCGACGAGGTGGACCTGCTGATCATCGCCAATCCCTGTTTCGGCCTCGATTTCTCCGCCGTCGCCGAGATCCGCGCCCGCATCATGGCGGCGCGCAACGCCGGCGCCGCGGTGCTTTTGATCAGCGAGGATCTGGACGAGATCCTCGAACTGTCCGACCGCGTGCTGGTGATGTCGGAAGGCCGCATCGCCTATGAGACGCCGATCGCGACGCTGGATGTGGGCGAACTCGGCCGGCACATGGCGGGGCACGCGTGATGGTCGAGATACAAGCATCGCCATTTCCGTTCCGGCTCGACCCCGCCCGCGCGGCATTGATCATCATCGACATGCAGCGCGATTTCGTCGAGCCGGGCGGCTTTGGCGAAACGCTCGGCAACGACGTCTCCGGCTGCAAGGCGATTGTGCCGGTGGTGCGCCGGCTGCTGGATGCATGCCGTGAGGCGGGCCTCGCCATCGTCCACACCCGCGAATGCCACAGGCCCGATCTCTCCGACTGCCCGCCGGCCAAGCGCGAGCGCGGCAATCCCGGCCTGCGCATCGGCGATCTGGGTCCGATGGGGCGCATCCTGATCGCGGGTGAGCCCGGGGCCGCGATCGTCGATGAACTCATGCCGCTGCCGGGCGAGATCGTCATCGACAAGCCGGGCAAGGGGGCGTTCTACGCCACCGATCTCGGCGATCAGCTCGGCAAGCGCGGCATCACCCAGCTTATCTTTGCCGGCGTCACCACGGAAGTCTGTGTCCAGACCACAATGCGCGAGGCCAATGACCGCGGCTATGAATGCCTGCTGATCACCGACGCCACCGAGAGCTATTTCCCTGAGTTCAAGCAGGCGGCCATCGCCATGATCGTGGCCCAGGGCGGCATTGTTGGATGGGCCGCGACTTCGGACGATCTGATCGGCAAAATCGCATGACCAGGCCGATTGTCCTGCGCGATCTCATCACCGGCGGATGGGAAGATGTGGCCTTCGAGCCGTTTCGCGACGGCGTGACCATCCATCATATCTTGAAGGGCGAACCGGCGATCGCGCTGCTCCGGTACGAGCCCGGCGCGCGGGTTCCCCGGCACCGCCATGCGGGACTGGAAACGATCCTTGTCCTTGCCGGCACGCAGATCGACGACAACGGCGCCTATCCGGCGGGCGCCATGATGGCCAATCCGGAAGGCAGCGAGCATTCGGTCTGGTCCGAGACCGGCTGCGTGGTGTTGATCCAGTGGAACCGGCCCGTCATCATTCTGGACGACGAAGACCAAGGATAGACCCGTGCTAGCAGACCTGCCCTTCACCATTGCCTCCCTGCACACCGCCTATGGCGCGGGGGCGAGCGCCGCCGAGATCGTCGCCGAGTGTTTCCGGCGCATTGCGGCGGTCGACGATCCCGGTATATTCATCGAACTGTTCAGCCCGGCGGAAGTGAGCGAAGCGGCCGCAGCGCTCGGGGATTTCGATCCGGACGCCAGGCCGTTGTGGGGCATTCCCTTCGTCATCAAAGACAATATCGATGTGGCCGGAAAGCAAACGACCGCCGCATGTCCGGACTTCGCCTATACGGCTAAAGACGATGCGTTCGTCGTGGCTCGGCTGAAACAGGCCGGCGCGCTCCTCATCGGCAAGACCAACCTCGACCAGTTCGCCACCGGCCTTGTGGGCGTGCGCTCACCCTATCCGGCGCCGAAGAACGCGCTGGATCCGGCGATCGTTCCGGGCGGGTCGAGTTCGGGCTCGGCGGTGGCGGTCGCCCATGGAATGGTGACCTTCAGCCTGGGCACCGACACCGCCGGCTCGGGAAGGGTGCCCGCCGCGCTCAACAACATCGTCGGGCTCAAACCCACACTCGGCGCGCTGTCGGCCTCGGGCGTGGTGCCCGCCTGCCGGACGCTCGACACAATCTCGATCTTCGCCCTGTCGGTGGAGGATGCCTATGCGGTGTTTGCTGAAGCCTCGGCGTTTGACAGCCAGGACGCCTATGCCAGGCGGTTTCCGGCCACACCGCTCGGGCCTGTGGCCAAGGCGTTCAAGGTGGGTGTGCCGTCCCGAGAGACTATCCGGTTCCTCGGTGACGCTGTGCAGCAGGCCTCCTTCGAGGCGGCCCGGACAGCCATTGAAGCGCAGGGCGGCAAGATCGTCGAGCTCGATTTCGACCCCTTCTACGCCATCGCACGGATGCTGTACGAAGGCGTCTGGGTGGCCGAGCGCTACACCGTTGTGGAGGCGTTGCTGAAGCAGAACCCAGGCGCGCTCCATCCGGTCACCAGGGCGATCATTTCGAAAGCGGAGAATTTCTCTGCCGCCGATGCGTTCCGGGATTTCTACCGCTTTGCCGATCTCAAGCGGATTGCCGAGCCGCTGCTCGCCTCGGTCGATCTGCTCTGCGTGCCGACGATCCCCACCTTCTTCGCGCTCAAGGACCTGGAAGCGGACCCGGTCGGCCCCAACAGCCATTTCGGCACCTACACCAATTTCGTCAACCTGATGGATCTCTGCGCCATCGCCGTGCCGATGGGCCAGCGAAGTGATGGCCGTCCGGCCAGCGTGACGCTGATCTCAAAGGCCGGGGATGATGGCCGGTTGGCGTCAATCGCGGTCCGGCTGCATGGCCATGCGGGGGGCAGCATGGGCGCGACGGGCTGGCCGGCGCCCATTCCTGTGGAACGGGCCACTGACGTGAGCCCCGGGGAAATCGCGGTTCTGGCGGCAGGCGCGCACATGTCCGGCCTGCCGCTCAACAAGGAACTCACAAAGCTCGGCGCTCGCTTCCTCAAGGCATGCAGGACTGCGGGCAATTACAGGCTCTATGCGCTCGAAGGCGGCCCGCCGTTTCGCCCGGGCCTGGTCCGCTCTGAAGAAGGCGCGGGAATCAACATCGAGGTCTGGGCGCTGCCCAAGGCCGCGTTCGGCGAATTCATCGCGGGCATTCCCGCACCGCTCGGCATCGGCACGGTGACGCTCGCAGATGGAACCAGCGTGAAGGGCTTCATCTGCGAACCGTCGGGTCTCAAGGGCGCACGCGACATCACCCACTTCGGCGGCTGGCGGGAATTTGTCGAAGCGGGCGCCCCGCCTGCCGCATGATCCTCCACCGGTTCAGTCGGCCGGTTCGAGCAGGATGCCGTCGAAGAAGGCTGCCAGTTTGTCATGGGCATTGAACGGCAGGATGTGGGCGACATACTGGTCGGGGCGCACGATCACCAGGCATCCGTTCTTCCGGTCGATCCCGCGCGCGCCGAAAATGCCCGGCCCGGCCTTCAGGTCCGGGCAGAACATCTTCTCATAGTCGACAAGGCCGAGCTTGCCTTTTTGCGGCTTGAGAAGGGCGGGCAGCGTTTCAAGCGCCAGTTCGCGCGTGCCCTGCTGGAAGATCGCGCGAAAATCAATCACCGCGTCGATGTCCTCGTCGGGCCGGGTGAAACGGCGCACCGGCGATCGAGGGTCGTCGGCAAGGAACCGGCAGAGACCGGCAATCGCCGAATCGCCGGACGCCGGATCCTCATAGGGGCAGAAGGCAAAGAGCCGCCAGCGCGCATCCGCCTTCACCACGTGACCGAGGTGCACCGGCTTGGCATCGGCAAGCCGGACCACCGGGGCGGAATGGAACCGGGTCCCGATTTCAAAGCCCGGCGCAAGCGATTGCCATGTTGCCTCACCTGTCAGCGTCGAGGCGTCGTACTTGACCGACATGCCCGCCGTATAGCGGCCGTGCTGGATGAAATAGCGCTGGAATTTCGGCGCCTCGCCGTTCTCGCCATCGCCGGTTTCGGGCCGCTCGCTCATGATCCGCGACCATTCACGGTCGAAATCAATGAGGTCCTTGGCGACGGCCTGGCGCTCGGCGGAGTAGCTGTGCAGGATGTCCGGAGCTGAGCGGCCCTGTAGCACGGCTGCCAGTTTCCAGCCGAGATTGAACGCATCGCCCATCGACACATTCATGCCCTGGCCGGCCTTGGGGCTGTGGGTGTGGCAGGCGTCGCCGCAGATGAAGACATGCGGCAGACGCGTGGCGACCTCGTTCTCAGGAACGTCGTCGAACTTGTCGGTCAGGCGCTGGCCGATCTCGTAGACCGACCACCAGGCCACATCCTTCACGTCGAGCGAATAGGGCCGGAAGATGCGCTGCGCCGCCGCGATCAGGTGGTCGATGGTGATGTTGCGGTTGGCGACGCGCTCGCCGGACTTCAGCTTGTCGAGCTCGATGTAGAGCCGGGTCAGATAGCCGCCTTCGCGCGGAATGATGATGATATTGCCTTCGCCGGCCGACTGAATCAGGGTCTTGCAGCGGATATCGGGAAAGCTGCTGACGGCCAGCACGTCCATGACGCCCCAGGCCTGGTTGGCGGAATCGCCGGTGAGTTCCCGGTCGATGGCCTTGCGCACCGCGCTGCGCGCGCCGTCGCAACCCACGACATAGCGCGCCTTAAGAGTAAACGTCTCGCCTTCGCGGTCCGCCCTTTCGAGCGTGGCGGTCACCGGATAGTCGCCGCCTGCGGGATCGATTGTCAGGCCCGCCAGTTGGATGGAATAGTCCGGCTCCAGCCGTGAGGGGGAGTTGCGCATCACTTCGAGATACATGTCGTGCACGCGGGCCTGGTTGAGGATCATGTGTGGCATTTCCGAAAGCCCGTCCTCGACATCCTGGATGCGGCCATTGCGGACAATCCGGTCCGGGGTTTTCGGATCCGGCTTCCAGAAGGTTGTCTCGTTGACCCAGTAGCCCTGCTTGAGGATCTTTTCGGCGAAATCGAACGCGTTGAACATCTCCATAGAGCGGCAGGAAATGCCGTCCGCCTGGCCCTTGTCCATCGGACCCGCCCTGCGCTCGACAATTCGCGTCCTGATGTCGGGGAAAGCGGCAAGCTGGGCTGCGAGGGTCAGGCCGGCCGGGCCGGTGCCGACGATCAGCACATCCACCGGTTCGGAAAAACCCGGGTCGGACAACGGCCTGCCGGGCGCGGCATCGTGAATGTGAGGGTCGCCTGGACGAAAGCCGTTTTGATGATATTGCATTGCCACTCTCCCAAAGTAATATGTGTACTTATTAATAGCCCGGAAGCGGCGATGAATCAAATGATATGTACAGATATTATTTTCGGGTAGACTGGCTTCGGGCATCGCAATTTCATGGCGCTGCCGCGACGGTTGGCGCAATAGCGAGAGACACGATGCCCCATGTTTCAAAAATGCCCGGACATCTCATCCGGCGGCTGCACCAGATCTCGACCCATGTCTTCATGACGCGCACCAGGGAAGCAGGCTTTGACCTTACGCCCGTGCAATATGCCGCCCTTGACGCGATCCGGCAGAGCCCGGGGATCGATCAGGCCGGTCTTGCCGATGCGGTCGCCAAGGACCGGGCGACCATCGGCGCCGTGGCCGATCGGCTGGTGCACAAGGGGCTCGTCAGCCGCAAGGTCAACGCAAGGGACAAGCGCGCGCGCAAACTGGCGTTGACGGAGGAGGGGGAGGCCCTGGTGGCCACTCTGACGCCGCTCGTCGAAGCGCTTCAGAAGGAAATTCTTACCGGCCTTGACGAGGCCGAGTACAGAATGTTCGTCGAACTGGCCGCCAAGGCGGCGAGGGCGACGGGATCCGTCGCGGGGGATTGAGCAGGGAATTTTGCCGCCCCGGCAAACCGGAGCGGCGTATGCTCTACTGGAACATCGCCTGGGGAATGATCAGCGCGATCTGCGGGAAGACGATGATCGCCAGCAGGCCCACCGCCATCGCGATCCAGAACGGGATGACGCCGCGGAAGATCGTCGCCATCGGCACATCCTGGGCAACGCTCTTGACCACAAAGACATTGAGGCCGACCGGCGGGGTGATCATGCCCATCTCGATGACGATGACGGCGATCACGCCGAACCAGATCGGATCGAAGCCCATGCCGGTGATGATCGGAAAGAAGATCGGCGTCGTCACCACCAGCATCGCCAGCCCGTCCATGAACATGCCCAGCACCAGATAGGCGAGGATGATCAACATCAGAACCCCGTAGGGACCGAGACCCGCCGATGTCATCGCCTCGCCCAGCGTTGCGGGCACATAGGTGAGCGCCAGGAAGGGATTGAGCACGCTCGCGCCGATGATGATGAGATAGAGCATCGCCGTGGTGCCCACGGTTGCGGTGATGGCCTGCTTGAACGCGCGCCATTCCAGCTTGCGCATGGCGAGAGCCATCAGGATGACCAGCCCGGCGCCGACACCGGCGGCCTCGACCGGCGTGAAGACGCCGAGATAGATGCCGCCGATGGAGACGACGATCACAATCAGCAGCGGAAACGCCCTGAGCAGCGCCATCATGCGTTTCGCCATCGGCACCCATTCGCCGCGCGGACCGGCCTTCGGGTCGATGAAGGTCATGAGCCCCACGGCCGCCATGAACAGGAGCGTCAGCAGCAGACCGGGCAGAATCCCTGCCATGAAGAGCTGGCCGATGCTTTCCTCGGTGAGAATGGCATAGAGCACGAAGCCGGTGGATGGCGGGATGAGAAAGCCGAGCGTGCCGCCCGCGGCAATGGCCCCGGTCGCCAGTGCGTCGGAATAGCCGAAGCGCTTCATTTCCGGCAGGGCAACCTTGCCGATGGTCACCGCGGTGGCCACCGACGATCCGCTGACGGCGGCAAAGGCGGCGCAGCCGAGGATGGAGGCGGAGGCGAGACCGCCGCGCAGCCAGCCGACCCAGGCGAAGGCTGCTTCGTACAGACGGCTGCTGAAACCCGCGACCGACGCGATATTGCCCATCAGGATGAACAGCGGGATCACCGTCAGATTATAATTCGACGTTGCCGAGAAGGCTTCCGTCACAAACATGGCGTTGGCGGAGCGGCCGCCGCTGATCAGCATCGTGCCGAAATAGCCCGCGGCCAGCATCGCCATGCCAACGGGCATGCGAAACACCATAAGGCCGAACATGGCCAGAAGGCCACCGACCCCGATCATGAAATCACTCACTGCTGGCCACTCCCGACCGGAGGATGTCGACGAGCTGGATCGCCAGCACGATGGCGTAGAGCGCTGCACCCAGCACGAGAAGTCCGTAGAATGGCCAAAGCGGGATGCTGAGCATGTTGGTGACGTCGCCATATTCGGCGGCGTCGGTGAGCTTGCCCCACGCGCGCCAGCCCAGAAGCGTCAGCAGATAGATAGAAAGGCCGCGCGCCACGATGTCGCCGGCAAACCGGCCGAACGCGCCGATAAGCCCGTCAAAGACATCGACCCTGATATGCATTTGCCTTTGCGCAGCACCCGGCATGGCCAGCATCACCACGGCGACCGAGACCAGTTCGATGATCTCGTTGGAGCCGAGAATCGGCGCATTGAAGAAATAGCGCATGACGACTCCAGCAAACGTCACCAGCAGCAGCAGGCCCAGCGCCAGCGACGAAGCAAGGGTCAGCATGCGCACGGTCCATTCGACAGGTGTCGAATGGACCAGATCATGTCTTGGTGTGCTCAAGACCGGCTCACTTGCTCTTCAGCGCATCGACGAAGGCTTGGGCCGCAATCCCTTGAGCCTCGGCTTCGGCGACCACGGTGCCGACAACCGGCGCTGATGCAGCATTGAATTTTGCCGCTTCATCATCGGAAAGCGTGATCACTTCCTTGCCTTCCGTTGCGGCAAAGCCGGAGAGCGCCTTGTCGGCGATCCCGAGCCAAGCGGCGTTGCCGTTGACGGCGGCTTCGCGGCCGGCTTCCAGAACGACTTTCTGATGCTCTTCGCTCAGATCATTGAAGCTGTCGCGGTTCATGATCAGGAAGAAGCTGGAGATGGTCGTTTCCATGCCGACGGTGATGTAGTTGGTCACTTCGGCAAGCTTGAAGGCGCCGAGCGTTGTGGCGTCGGTCATGGCGCCGTCGATCACGCCGGTCTGCATGGCGTTGTAGATTTCAGGCGCGGGCATCGACACGGGCGAGGCGCCCCATGCTTCCACGACCAGGCCGGCATTGCGCGAAGGGACCCGGATCTTGAGACCCTTGAGGTCTTCCATGGCGCGGATCGGCTTGTTCGCCGTGAAGATCACGTTCGGCGCATTGTTCCAAAGCCCCAGGAGCACGACGCGCTTGTATTCATCCGACAGCATGTCGATGTTGGCAAGGATGCTCGCGGTGCCGGTCTCGGCGGAAATGACGCCCGGAAGTTCGGTCAGCAGTGTCTGGGGAAATGTCGAAGCGGTGTAGCCCGGCAGGCCGAAGGCGATGTCCGTCACGCCGTCCACGGCACGGCTGTATTGCTCCCTCGGACCCGGCCCGAGTTCTCCGCCCATGAACACGCTGACGGTGACTTCGCCGTTGGTCTCGGCCGCGACCTTCTCGGCAAACGGCGTGTAGGCCGCATCGACGACGAAGTGGCTCGGCGGCTGAAAGTCGGCGAGCTTCAGATCAGCCGCTGAAACGGCTCCGGTCACAAGGCCCAGCGCTGCGACGGCGCCGGTGATGGCTTTGGAAATTCGCATGGTCTTCCTCCCTGGTTAAACGTCCAGCCGAAACCAACACGGATTCGGAATGTCAGTCCTCCCTACAAGTCCAAGGCCTGTGAAGCCATTCCAAAGACATGCTGTGCATATAAATTGAGGCTATAGTCAACCTTCGAAATCGCTTACCAGCGCGATCAGTCTTGCCTGCGATGGCGTTGGTTTCCAGCCGCGGCGGGTGGTGATCCCGATCGGTCGAGCCGTGTCGGACAATTCAAAATCGATGCGCGCGATTCGTCCGGCCTTGATCTCCGCCTCGGCCTGCAGGGCTGACACGCAGCCCAGATGATGGCTGTTGACCAGCAATTCGCGAATGAGGATGAGCGACGCCGTTTCGACAATGCTTTCTGGCGTCTTGAGGCCCGCGCTGGAAAACATCCGCTCGAAATGGTCGCGGGTCGGCGTTCCCGCGGCAGCCACCGCCCAGGGATAAGTGATGAGATCCTCGACGCCCAGTCCCGATTTGCCGGCCAGCGGATGAGCGGGCCCCGCGACGATCGCCAGGGTGTCATCGAACAAAGGCGTCTGTTCGACGTCGCCGATCGGGGCGGGGTTCCGCAAGGCGCCGATGAGGAAATCGATTTCGCCGTTCCTCAGGCCGGAAATCATTTCGTCATAAGGCCCGTCAAGAACGCGCAGCGGCAGCCGCGGCCAGTCCCGCCGGAACTGTGCGATCACCCTGGGCAGGAGATAGGCCCGCGACAAGGGCATCGCGCCTATCACGATGCGTCCGGTTTCGCGGCCGAGCGCCTCGGCGATTTCCATGTCCGCCTGAACCAGCTCCGCTTCCATCAGGCGCGCGGCGCTGGCAAGCAATTGTCCGCCGCGTGTCGCCACAATCCCCGCCGAGGTGCGCTCGAACAGCGGCCGCAAGGCTTCCTTTTCCAGCTGGCTGACAGCGCGGTGAACGGTCGGCTGCGCAATGCCGAGCCTTCTTGCGGCCAGGGTGAAATTGCCGGTCTCGCGAACCGCGATCAGGGCTTCAAGCTGCGACGCCGTCGCGGTCAGCCTCAAGCGGGGCGCAACCGACAGGAACGCCGCGTCGATGATCGATAGCGCCCGGCCGATGCGTCCGGCATGCACGGCGCCAAGGTGGGTCGCGAACACCCCCTGCGGCGTGCGGTCGAACAAGGCGGCGTCGAATTCCGCTTCCATCTTGTTGATCGCCTGGGTCACGGCCGGCTGCGACAACCCGCATTCCCGCGCGGCCTTGCTGATCGAAGCCAGTTCGGCGACCGCGAGGAAAATCCGCAGATGGCGAATATTGTGATTCACGGCACGGCCCTGTCCGCGGACAGGGCGTCCAAAATCCGGTCGGCCCGGTCGGCGAGATCCGCCGTGCCGCCACCGAGATCAAGGCCTGCGATCTGCGCCTGCCATTCGGCGATGGCGTCCGACATGCGCGACGGCAATCCCAGCTCGGCAATGGTCCTGGAGACTTCCTGCATTTCCGCCGCCCGCCTTTCGCCGTGAACCATCATCCGCTCAAGGCTGTAGGCGGAGCGCGTCGCCCAGTCAAATCCCGGATCGGACGCCTGAAGCGAGGCCAGGACATCGCCCTCGACGCCCGCGCGCCGCGCCGCCAGCAGGCATTCGCCGGTCAGCGCTTCCAGCCCCTTGATCATCACCGAACGGAACATCTTGATGGAGGACGCCTGTCCCACCGTGTCGCCTGCCAAAGCCGGTTTCATGCCAAGCGCTTCGAGCAACGCGACCGCAGCGACGGTCTCCGGGCCGGAGACCAGCAGGGGTGTCCGGTGCCGTTTCGGATGAACCGGCGCCATCACCGCGACATCGACATAGACGCCGCCGGTCGCTTCAATGGTACGGGCGGCTTGGCGTTTGGTTCCCGGCGAGCAGGAATTGCAGTCAAACCACAGGGCGCCGGGACGGAGATAAGGTGCGCACGCCTGCGCGGCAATCAGCGCCTGATCGGCAGTAACCAGGCTGAAGATGACAGGCACGCCGGCAATTGCATCAGCGGCGGTTTCGGCGATCGTAACGCCTGAATTGCGGCCTCGCGCGTCGAGCCCGGCCCGTCCTTCGGGGTGGCGGACCTTTACGTCGAAAGCGGCGATGCCGCCGTCATAGGTCTCGCGCCATCCCGAGGAAAAGGCTTCCGCCGCCTCGCCAAATCCGATGGTCGCCAGTTGTTCCGGCAGCTGTGTCATGGCTCGGGCCTCCCGCATTTTGCTGCGCCAAATCTGGCAGAATTGGAGCATCCAATCCACACGCTATAGCAAAATCTTATGTCAGGCGCGCGGCATTGAAATTGCCCCTGCGGCCTGGAGCGCGCAAAAATCAGCCAACCGGAAGGGAGAGTTCCAGATGCCTGTGAAGAAAACGGCGCTCGTCATCAGCGCCCACGCCGCCGATTTTGTCTGGCGCTGCGGCGGCGCCATCGCCGCCCATGCCGAGCTTGGCTATGACGTCACCGTGCTTTGCCTGTCCTTCGGCGAGCGCGGCGAAAGCGCCAAGCTGTGGAAACAGGAAGGCATGACGCTTGAGAAGGTCAAGGATGCCCGCCGCAAGGAAGCCGAGGAGGCCGGCAGGGCACTCGGGGTGCATGATCTGGTGTGCCTTGATCTCGGCGATTATCCGCTGGAACTTGGCCGTGAAGACAAGAACCGGGTTGTCGACGTGATCCGCAAGGTGCAGCCGTCCTTCATGCTGTCGCATTCCAAATATGATCCCTACAACACCGACCACATGTATGCGACTCAAGTCGCCCTCGAGTGCCGGATGATCGCCCAGGCCTGGGGCCACAATCCCGGCGAAAAGGTGCTGGGCGCGCCGCAGCTCTATCTGTTCGAGCCGCATCAGACCGAGCAGATGGGATGGAAGCCCGATACATTCCTCGATATCACGCCGGTATGGGAGAAAAAGCGCGCGGCCATCGAATGCATGCAGGGCCAGGAGCACCTCTGGGAGTACTACACCAGGGTGGCGATGAACCGGGCCAACCATTTCAAGCGCAATTCGGGCGGCCAGTCCGGGGGGCGGGACTGCAAATATGCCGAAGGGTTTGAATCGATCTTTCCGCGCACAGTGGACGAGCTGTGAGCCTGCGCTGCGGCGACAAGCCCCTATTGGAGAACTGACATGACTGAACCCTGCTTTGACCTGGCGCATCTGGCCCATGTCGAGATGTACACCGACAAGTTCGAGGAAAGTCTCGACTTCTTCACCCGGGTCTATGGGCTCACCGTGTCAGGTCAGGATGAGAAGTCGGCCTATCTGCGCGCCTGGGACGATTACGAGTTCCACAGCCTGAAGCTGACCCGGCACCACACCACCGGCGTCGGCCACATCGCCTATCGCGCCTCATCGCCGGAAGCGCTGGAGCGGCGCGTGGCCGCCATCGAGGCAAGCCGCTTCAAGACCCTCGGATGGGTCGACGGCGATCTCGGTCACGGCCGCGCTTTCCGGTTCGAGGATCCGTTTGGCCACGTCTTCGAGATCTACTGGGACACGGTCAAGTATCAGCCGGATGCCGCGCACACGCCGGCGCTCAAGAACATCGCGAGCCGGTTTCATGCGACCGGCGCCTGTCCGCGCCGCATCGATCACCTGAACCTGCTCGCGACCGATGTGAGCGAGTTCCGCGCCTTCATGGAAACCTGCCTCGGCTCCCGGGTGACCGAGATCATCCAGCTCGACAATGGCCGGCTGGGCGGCTGCTGGTTCACGATCAACAACAAGACCTATGATCTGGCCTGCACCGAGGAACATGGCGGCGGCGTGGGGCGTCTGCATCACGTCACCTACGCGACCGATACCCGCGAGGACATCCTGCGCGCCGCCGACATCTTCCTCGAAAACGGCGTTCACATTGAAACCGGACCGCACAAGCACGCCATTCAGGGCACCTTCTTTCTCTATGTTTGGGAACCGGCGGGCAACCGCGTGGAACTGGCCAATTCCGGCGCAAGGCTGATGCTGCAGCCGGACTGGGAGCCGGTGGTCTGGACAGAGGCCGACCGCAAGAAGGGCCAGGCCTGGGGTCTCAAGACAATCCCGAGTTTTCACACGCATGGAACGCCGCCCGTGGGCGAAGACCACTGAGGGGATCATAATATGCCGGTCGTCACGCAATCCATAGAACGCGCCAGTGCGGAAATCATCCGGGAGTTCGGTCTTGCCGGAGTCGCCACCGTGCATGAGGCCATGGGGCGCTCGGGCCTGATGAAGGCCGCCATGCGCCCGATCCAGCAGGATGTCGCGATCGCGGGTTCCGCGGTGACGATCTCGGCTGCGCCCGGCGACAACTGGATGATCCATGTGGCCATCGAGCAATTGCGCGAAGGCGACATCATGGTTCTGGCGCCCACCGCGCCCTGCGACATGGGCTATTTCGGCGACCTGCTTGCAACCTCCGCCATGGCGCGCGGCTGCAAGGCGCTGGTCATCGATGCCGGCGTGCGCGACACACGCGATCTGCGCCGGATGGGATTTGGCGTGTGGTCGACGGCGGTGTCGGCGCAAGGCACGGTCAAGGAAACACTCGGCAGCGTCAACGTGCCGATCGTCTGCGCCGGCGCGCTGGTCCATCCCGGCGACATCATTGTCGCCGATGATGACGGTGTCTGTGTCGTCCCGCGTGCCGATGCGGAAGCGGTGCTGGCGGCAACGCGCAAACGGCTTGATGCGGAAGAAGCCAAGCGCCTGCGCCTTGCGGCAGGCGAACTGGGTCTGGACATTTACGACATGCGGCCCCGGCTGGCCGAAAAGGGCCTGAAATATGTCTGACGGCATCCCCTGCCTGTGGATGCGCGGCGGCACCTCCAAGGGCGCGTTTTTTCTCGAGCGCGACCTGCCGGAGACAACCCAGGACCGTGACGCGCTGCTGCTGCGGATCATGGGCTCGCCCGACCCGCGCCAGATTGACGGCATCGGCGGCGCCGATCCGCTGACCTCGAAAGTGGCCATCCTGTCGCCCTCGACGCGGGACGATGCCGATGTCGACTATCTGTTCCTGCAGGTCTTTGTCGACCAGGCGCTGGTCTCTGGCGCGCAAGGTTGCGGCAACATCCTTGCCGCTGTCGGCCCCGCGGCGATCGAGCGGGGGCTGGTGAGCGTCACAGGCGAGATCACCCCGGTGCGCATTCACATGCTCAACACCGGCGAAGTCGCCACTGCACGGATTTCGACGCCGAATGGCCGGGTGAGCTATGCGGGAGACGCGGCGATCGACGGCGTTCCGGGCACCCACGCGCCTGTGCCGCTGATGTTCGAGAACATTGCGGGCTCGATGTGCGGCGCGCTGCTGCCCACGGGCAACCATGTTGACAGGATTGACGGCATCGACTGCACCCTGATCGACAACGGCATGCCCTGCGTCATCCTGCGGGCTTCCGATCTTGGACGCACCGGCTATGAAGGCCGCGAGCAGCTCGACGCCGATACGACCCTCAAGACGCGGCTCGAAACCATCCGCCTTCAGGCGGGCGAGATGATGAGGCTCGGCGATGTCACCGACAAGCCTGTGCCCAAGATGACGCTGGTCTCAAGGGCCCGTTCTGGCGGCGCCATCAATACCCGCAGTTTTATCCCGCACCGCTGCCACGCCACCATCGGCGTCTTTGCCGCGGTCAGCGTCGCCACGGCTTGCGTGCTTGAGGGCTCGCCCGCCAACAGCCTGGCAGATCTGCCAGGGGACGGCCGTTTTTCCATCGAGCATCCGACCGGCGCCGCCGAGGTGCTGATCACCCTGGACAGCCATGGCCAGGTGACGGGGGCGGGCACATTGCGGACCGCAAGAAAGCTTATGGACGGTCTGGTTTTTCCTTAAACGGTCGTCGCCTGGCCGCAGTCCAGCCTGTTCCCGGGCGAGCTCTTTTTATCACGTCCACTTCGATACGGTCCCCGCAGGAGCCTGGGCGGGAAAACTTGGCTTGACCCGCGCGGCCATCAGACTCAAGTTGAAAGGAGGAATCGCAAACGGGGATTGCCGGTTTATGCAAGAGATGATGAATGCCCTGGACGGCGTCAGTATACGATGAATTCAGACACGACCGATCAGACGGACGTTGTGGAATTTCTCAGCGATCCGCAAACACACGGAATCGACACACCGGTCGAATTGGTCACAACGCATTCGGCCTACGTGTTTCTCGCCGGCGATTTCGCGTTCAAAATCAAGCGTGCGGTCAAATACAACTACCTTGATTTCAGCACGCTCGACACCCGCCGAAAGGTCATTGCGCATGAGCTTGCCCTGAACGCCCCGGCGGCGCCTGCGATCTATGACCGCGTGGTGACGATCACCCGCGAGGGTCCGGGCCGGCTGGCCCTCGACGGCAAAGGCAAACCGGTGGAATATGCGCTGCGGATGCACAGGTTTCGCCGCGAAGACGAATTGACCTCCATCGCTGACGCCGGAAACCTGACGAATGATCTTGCCGAAAAACTGGGCCACGTCATCGCCGGTCTTCACGCCGCCGCCGAGAGACGGTCCTCCGATGGCGCGGTTCTGATTGGCGAAATCATCGAGGAGTTGCGGGAGGCGTTGGGACCCATGGAATCGACCCTCGGCGAGGACAGGCTGGCGGTCTATTTCAGTCAGGTTGACCAAGCCTTTGGCGACGTGGCTTCCCTCTTGTCGCAACGGTCCGGCGAGGGGCGCGTGCGGCGGTGCCACAGCGATCTGCACTTGAAAAACCTGGTCATGATTGACGGGCAGCCGGTGCCCTTTGACGCCCTCGAGTTCGACGAGCGGCTGGGCACCTGCGACACCTTTTACGACTTCGCCTTCCTTGTGATGGATCTGCTGCACCGGGGCCTGACCGAGCAAGCCAATGTCTTGCAGAACAGCTATCTTGGGAAATCGCGAGATTTCTCCGGGCTCGCCACTCTGCCGCTGTTCTTGAGCATCCGCGCCGCGATCCGCTGCATGGTTGCGGTGCAATCCATGTCCGGCGCGGTGGCCGGCGAAATCGCCCGTGACGCACAGAGTTACCTTGATCAGGCCACAGGTTTTCTCTCCCCGTCGCCACCAAGGCTGGCGGCAATCGGAGGGCTCTCCGGCACCGGCAAGACCACGATTGCCGTTCGAATCGCTCCGGGCCTGGGGCCTTCTCCCGGAGCTGTCCACCTGCGCAGCGATCTGGAGCGCAAGGCGATGTTCGGTGTCGAGCCGCTGGTCAGGCTGCCTCAAGAAGCGTACCGGTCCGAAGCCAACCGGGAGATCTACGCGCGGTTGTTGAACGAGGCAGAGCAGGTCTTGCTGGCCGGCCACAGCGTCATCATCGACGCAACCTTTCTCGCCGGGTCTGACCGCGAGGCGATAGGCGAGCTCGCCGCTCGCCTGCGTGTCCCGTTTGACGGCATCTGGTTGAACTCAGATCCTGCCACGCTCGAACGCCGCATCGCCAGTCGCACCGCAGATGCCTCCGATGCGGATAGGGATGTGTTGCGCGCGCAACTCAAGCGTGGGCCCGGGCCGGTGGCCTGGACCGAAATCGACGCAAGTGGCGAGCCGGAGCAGGTCGCTGAATTGGTTAGAGCAACCCTGTCAAAGGTGTGAGTGCGCCGTGGCATTGACAAACCATGATGACAGTGCGACCGAGCGTGGATTGATTGGGCGGTGACGCTCGACAGATTTGCTTCTTCTGCTGCCTCCCTGCCCAAATGGGTGGTCATCGCATCCGCTGCAGTGCCTCCCACCGGTTTCCTGCTCGCCGTTGAGACTTTCAATTTTTGTTGAAACTGCTTTCACATGGAGCCCTGTGGAGCGATTGAGATAAAAATGGTCAGCCCGAAGTCCGGGAATCTTGGACCGTTGCCACCTTCCGTTTTGATGCAGCCTTTAGTTTCTCTTCAAGCCTGGTCTTGACGATCGGGAAATTGTCTTCTGAGCAGAAAATCGCATCGAGGGTCAGGGCTTTGCCCTTCAACAGGATACAATGCCGTTTGGGGTCTGCTTCGAGCTTTTGAATGGCATGCCACCGGGTGAAGCGCGAGGAGTTGCTTTGGGCCAGAAGTCCCGCGCCGGCCGCCGCGGGGCTGCGCGCCAGCACGCCGAGAACAATCGCCATCGTCCGGCCGACCCTCGCGCGCTGGTCAACGACCCTGGAGCGGACGCCGTCTTCGGTGAATTCAAAACTGACCGTCATCCGGTTGTTGAAAAACAGCAAGATGGCAACCAGCATCAGGACCGCCAGAATGGCCAGGACGCCGACCATTGCTCGAAGGATGGCGCCGAGATCATCCAGACTGCCCTCGATCCATGCCAGCCCGACCAGCAGCAGCGTCAGAATGCCAAGCGGAATCAGGACAACGGCGGCAAGTTGCCTGACAATGACCGGTGTCGACAGCAGGGGCACTTCGATGGTCCAGGCGAGGGGGTCCGACATCATCACAACTCTGTTTCCCATTGTCGATCATAGCCCCGCAATTCGGCTCCGGTATTGACCTCGGTCAATGATCGGCGAGCGCAAAGCTGATGTCCTTGGGTAGTGCGGAAACTTCCGGTCGGCGGAAGGCAGGGATAAGAGAAATCGCTTTCATGGGGTTGCGGCAGGTTTCACCAGTTTCGGCGGCGGCGTCCTTGGCGTCAGGTCGCCGAACCGCGTTCATTCTGCTGTTTGCCGCCTGTCTCGCATTCATGGTGCCGCATGCGGCGAGCGCCGACGACGAGGCGGAGCAGAAAATCTACCAGGAAATGCATTCGGAGGTGAAAAGCACCTTCGATGTCGTCAAGGGCAAGTTTGATGAGCTCTACGACAAGCTCGCATCCATCCGCAGCTCTGTGACCAACTGGCGGCAAGCCACAACCAGGCGCACCCAGGACGCTTCGATCAAGGACATCAATGATCTTTTTGAGGGTGAACTGGTCGCCGGTCGCGATGAGCTGCTCAAGAAGGTCTTCAGCGCGGAATTCGTCGAGCAGATGAAGAAGGTCGAGGCGGAGCTCGGCATCCAGATCGGCATCCCCGATACGGAAACACTTCTCAAGATGCTTGTCGACAAGCAGGGAAGGGAAAAGCTCTACGGCTATATGTACCAGTTGAGCGGTTACGAGCGGACCCTGCGCAACAGCGGGGTTTTCGACAAGCTCGACAAGATCAAGGCCCGGTTAGAAAAGGGATCGGCCTATATCGGCAAGGCCGGAGACATGCTCGATTTCGTCGCCCTGTTCGACCCGTCCAACGTCGACCCGGACTCCCCGATCAGCAGTCTCAATGCCATCGGCAACGTACTTGGCAAAATGAAGGATTTCACCAGCGCGATCCCCGGCTTTGGCCACCTCCTGGATTTCTACATCGACGCGACCAGGCAGTTCACCGAAGCGCTCGGCGAGCTGAACAAGAAGATCCTGGATGCGCGTGATGGTTCGATCTGCGGTCAGCTTGGAGTTCTGTCGACGGAGCTGAAGGCCCTTGATGAGCACATCAAGGGTGGCGCCTGCATCAATTTCTATACCAATTACGAGCTGCAGGCCCTGCTCAAGCCCTTGCTGGTCTGGACCAATGCCGAAAGCAACGAGACTTTTTTCTACGACAAGGACCACGACGTCGCCGCCTATCTGACCGCGGGCAATCAGGCCGATCTGCTCGAACCTTTCCGGGCGCTGAGGGAAAGCGGGATTGCGTCCAACAGCGACCGCGCCACGGCGTCGGTGTTCATGTCGCTGGCCCGCGTGGTCACCCGGTCGAAGGCGGTCGTGGCCAAGCCCGAATGCGATGAATATGCGACGCTGTTTTCCGACAGGAACTTCCGGGCCGTCCTCGCCGAAGTCGGCGCACTCGACAGTGCCGGCGCCGTCAGTGCTCCGGGCGGGACGGTGCTTCAGCCGGCGATCACAAGTCCCGCGGAAATCAGCGGGTTGTGCCTGTATGATCCGCGCATGCGGCTGGTGATGCGCAACCTGGCGGATCGCTATCGCCATCTGGTCGCCGTCACCATCGATGTCTATCCGCTCGACCGGGCGCTCTCTCCCGTTGTAACTGAGGTCCGGATCGACGGCATTCCGCTTGTCTTCGGCGAAGCCGGAGCCGGCATGAGAAGGGTGGCCGGATTCACCCGGATCGAGGCGCTGGTCGATGCCCGTCACCCCATCAGCGTCGAGGTGGAGGCCGAGGGGTTCAGGCCGGCGCTCAAGACGCTGAGTCTTTCGGCACAACGCAGGTTCGCGACGATCTACATGGACCGCGAAGAGGCCGAGCCGGTTGCGCCGGAGGACGATGCTGCGGGCAAGGCGGACGCCGATGCGGACCAGCCGGAGGCGGCCGATGCCCCGGCGCCGGTCAGGCCCGATCCCGCAGTCAAGCAAACCGTTCCGGTTCCGGCCCCTGTTCCGCCCGTCGCAGTCGACGCGCCGCAGCCTGCGCGTCCGCAGCCGGTCCCGCGGGAACCGCAAGATCCTGCGGCGCAGCAGGCCACCGCACCCGCTACGCCAGGGGCGGCACTGCCCGCCGATCCGGTGGAAACTGCCGGAGATGTTCCTGCCCCGGCGGAAAGCGCGGAGACTGCGGGGGATGTGGTGGCCCCGGTGGAAGGCACAGAGACAAGCTCGGAATCCGGAGCTGATGATGCCGGCGATGCGGGTGCGCCGGTGGACCCCGCCGTTGCCGGCGCAGCCGATGCCAAAACCGAAATCGATGAAACGCCTGCTTCAGCAGACACGCCGGAGCAGGCCCCTTCAACTGCAGAAGCGGCCGGCGGAACAGCGGAAGAGGCAGGCAAGGCCGTGGCTGGAGCCGGCGATGCGACAGAGCCGGCGGCGCCAGGCGCCGACAACATCGTCGGCCTCTCCATTCCGCGCGCTCAGGTCTATCTCGGCGAAACCGTCCTGATCTCGACGCCCTATCGGGGCGAGGATCTGGCGTCGGACGGGGCGGATGATTGCGATCCGAACAGCACCAATCCGTTCACGGGTTGCGCTGTCACCCCGTCTGGAACCGGTGGCGCCAGCGTCTATATCGGTTCCCCCGACGAGGAGGAATGGGGCGGGCCGCAGCCGGCGATGGTGGAACTGCAATATATCTGGCACGGCAGCGAGGGCGTGAGCTTCGAGCCAACGACATCGACCGATGGCCGCACATCCGCAACGTTCGAGCGTATCGGCGACATCAAGATCTGGGCCCAGGTGGTCAAGCAGGGCTCGACAATCGCCGAGACCGAGCAGCAGACGATCAAGGTGCTGGCGCCATCCCTGTCGATCAGGTTCGATCCGGCTTCCGGGGCGAAGGCGGGATCGAAGATCAAGGCGACTGTCGTCGCGACCCCGATGGTTCTGTCCAGATACTGGACGGTGCGATGGCTGGAGCCGCCGACCTCCAACCGGGAGGAACTCAACGACAACGGCTCCGAAATCCGCTTTTCCGGTGCGGCGGGCAAGCCGGTAACGCTCGCGGCCACCGCCAATGTTGCTTATTACGGCGACGTAATTGGCTCGGTCACCAGCAGCTACAGTCTGGTGGCTGGCAGTCTCAATGTCACCGCCCGGTCGCGCGGGCCGCGGCCGCAAGTCTGGAACCAGGCCAGCGGCGGCCTGGTGGATGTGCCCGAGGGGCACTATGTCGACGGACAGGAAATCGACTTACGCGCCGAGTTCGCAAGCGGTGACGCGCCGGACGATGTCCGCTGGCTCTGGTCGGTCAATGACGGCACGTCGATCTCCAACGAGATATCGCAGACGCCGACGGTCTCGCGTTCCGAAGCGGGGCAGATCGAGGCGAAGGTGACGGCAACCGACAAGGACGGGATCGAAATCGCGTCGGGTTCGATCAGCCTGAGCGTGCAGCCGCAGGGGCAGGCGCCAAAGGACAAGGCCGGGCCGGCGGCAACCGCCACGCCGGCTCAGACGCCGGGGGCCGAAACCGCCGGGCCGGTTGCACGGGAGCCCGCCCCAACAGCGGAACAACCCGTCACATCCCCAGGGCAGCTTCCGTCCCAACAACCGGTGCCGGAACCTGTCATCCAGACGCCAGCGCCCGGTGCCACACCCGGTACGCCCTCACCTGCATCGGAGCCCGGCGCGACCGGTCAGGCAACGCCGCCGGCCCCGGTTCAGCCTGCCACGTCATCGCAGTCGCCATCGTCGCAGCCAAAGCCAGCCCAACCCGTAGCGCCACCTCAGCCGGCGCCGCCCCAACCGGTAGCTCCACCCCAGCCCGCCAAGCCTCCCGTCGTGGAAACCTGCGCGCCGGGCTCGCCGCACTACACAGCGGCGGTCGATCTATGGAGCAGGGGCCTGTCGATGCTTTCGGGCGGCAATGCCGAGGGCGGCGTTGCGGCGCTTGAGGCCAGTCTTGTGGTCTGTCCCGATCCGACGCGGCAGTCCCAGCTTGACGCCTTGCGCCAGCAGCTTGGCGGGGTAGGGGCTCCCGCCCCCCAACCGCCATCGCCTGTTGCAGACTGCCGCCCCGGCGGCAGCCTCCATGCCGAGGCCGTGAGCAACTGGCAGCAGGGGCTCGCGTTGCTGGCCGGCGGCAATGATGAAGCCGGCGTGGCGGCCCTTGAGCGAAGCCTCGGCCAATGTCCCGACCCGCAACGGCAGGCCCAACTCGACACGTTAAAACAGCAGCTGGCAGGCGCCGAAGTCCCGCAGCCCGAGGACGCTGAAGCATGCCGGCCGGGCGGTGACAGATATGTTTCAGCCCAGGATGCCTGGCAGCGCGGCATTGCCCTGATCGGGAGCGGCGAAGTGGGCGCGGGTGTCGCGCTCCTGGAAACGAGCGTCGGCGACTGCCCCAATGAAATGCGCCAGACCCAGCTTAAAGCGCTGAAGCAGCAACTGGGCATCTCCGAGGAAAGCGGCGCCGACGTGGCCGGAGACGCAGCCCAGCCGGATGCGCCGATGACGATCGAGGAAGCGATCAGGGATGCCGCCAAGGCCTGCGAGCCCGGCGGCGCGCGTTACGCAGAGGCTGAAGCAAGCTGGAGTCACGGCAGCGATCTGCTGGGGGCGGGAGAGCGGAGCGCAGGGCTGGCGGCGCTGCGCAAAAGCGTCTCGCTCTGCGCCGATCCTGACCGCATCGCCAATCTGGAGCAGGTGAGCGTGCTCATTGAAGAGGCCGAGGAGAAAGAGCGCCAGGCGCAGTTCGATGCCCAGCGCCAGGCCGAAGAGGCGCAGCGAGCGGCTGAGCAGGCGGCACAGGCACCGCAAACCCAATCGCCAGGCGCCGGCTTGACACCGCAATCGACGCGATACACCGGGACCGTCGAGGGTGCGCCGCAAAGCAGGCTCTCCATCGAATATTCCAATGGCCGGATCAACGGCCAGATCACCGGGATCTATGAAGGCGACCAGATCAATTTGTCCTTTCAGGGAAATGTTGACGGAAACCGGTTCAGCGTTCCCCTGAGCGGCTACCTGATCGATTCATCCGGCCGCTATGGGCGCGTTTCCATCACCGGCACGGTGTCTGGAACCTATGCCAACGGCGCCTTCACCGGGGACTGGAGTGCCGGAAACAATTACCAGTCCGATCGGGGCGGCTGGATAGCCAGCCCGCAATAGGAGGAACAGGCATGCCAAGGTCCAATCCGGGAGTGCGAGGGCTTTTGCTGCTCTTGCTGTTGTTTCACTTCTCCGGCAGCGGCGCTGTTGCCCTTGATCTCGGCAAGTCCGGCATCGGTCTCAATCCACCGGCGCAGGGCTGGAAACTTGAGGAGCACGACGACGCCGCGCTCAAGGTCTGGCATCTGCGCGCCGAAACCTGGGATCCGGCGCCAAAGGAATCCGGGCTGATCGCCGTCACGGTCACCTTTCTTGACGGCGATCCCTGGCCGGATATCGGGGCCATGCGCGACCGCGCGGCGGATATCGTTGCCGGTCAGTTGATGACCGCGGTGGTGGCGCGGACGCCGTTTGAGCTGGTCGCGGGCCGCTTCGAAATCGCCGGCGCTGACTTCGAAGGCGGGCTCGATCTGGTCTCGGAGGGCAACAAGCCAGTCAGCGCCCGCCTACTGCTGATCCGCACCCGAAGCGGCTTTCTCATGATCACCGCTTTCTCGGTTCTCCCTTTGAGCGAAAAACCGTTCACAGCCCTGTTTGGCGAAACCGGCATTCTGACCGCCTATGGCCCCGGGGCTGAAGGGTTGAACGCAACGCCTGTGAGGGCCGAGGCAACTGAGCCGGCTCCACGTGCAGCCGACCCTGCCGCGATCGAAGATCTGCTCAGACAGATGCAGCAGCAGTTCCAGCCGCCGGCAGGGACCGGCAATTGAGGGAGGCGAAGATGAAACGGTCCTTAGGTTTGAAGCGCGTCGCGCCCATCGTCTTGTTCGCCTTCTTTGGTGCGGCGATGCCGGCCTCGGCCGATTATGTCGGCAATCTCAATCCCAGCGGAGACAGCTATCTGACGCTGCGCCAGTACTCGTCCTCGAAATCGCGTGAGATCAGCCGCATGGGAGCCGGAACGATTGTCGAGGTTCTGGATGCGGATGGCGACTGGCTTTACATTGAAACCCAGGACGGGCGCATCGGCTGGGCGCACAGCAATTACATCCTGCCTGGTCTGCCTGACGGCGCTGCGTCACCGGGTGGTTATGCGGATGAGGCCGGAGATGTGCCAATCGAGCCTGATCGGCAGCCGGCTGCAGGCATGGGCGAACTGGTGGCGCCGGTCAGCCCGGCCGCACCGGATGAATTTGACTGGCTCGAGGGTCACATGATGCAGTTCCACAGTCCTGTGAGGGACGCAACGTTGGCCATCTACCAGAACGCCCGTTTCGGCACGGTGATCAGCTATCCGGCAAGCCTGTGGACAGCATTGCCGGAATCGGAAAATGGCGACGGCCGCCGCTTCGAAAGCCTGGACGGAACGGCCGAGATCACGGTCTATGCCGGCCACAATGCCCTGGAGCGGACCGTGCCGGAACTGCTCGGCGATACGCTCGGCAGCGGCTTTGAGAGCATCACCGCGACGAAGATGCAGGGCAACCGTTTTGAAGTCAGCGGCGTGCGCGATGGCCGCACCATCATCCATGCGGAAATTCTCGACGCTGCCAATGTGCAACATGTGGTCGAAATCTCGATGGATCCCTCCGTGGACGCCACGACGCAGCAGAGTCTGGCCGACATTGCCGCCTCGCTTCGCGTTGAGGCGGGCGCAATCGGCACACAGGGCGTATCTGCGCCGGAAGCAGACAAAGGCGCGATGGAACTGGCGTTCTGGAATACCATCAGCACCTCCATGGATCCGGCGGAATTCGAGGCCTATCTGGCGCAGTGGCCAAATGGCACCTTTGCCGCGTTGGCCCGGAACAAGATCAATCGACTCCGCAGCGGAGGGGCCCCGTCACCGGTCCCGACGCCCCAACCGCAGGCCGATCAGACGCGTGCAAACCCCACCGCGACGCTGGGCGCCACCGAGCCCCAGACGTTGATGGATTCAGGATGGTGGGTTGTTGTCGGGTCGTTTCCAACCGAACCCTGGGAACGACAAACCAGCGATTATGAAAGAACCCAAGCCACCGCAGCGCGTTGCGGCCTTGCCGTCTTCAACGATCTCTCTGCCAAATTCAGCGGCTTCAGATCAGGATACAATGTTTTCGTCATTGGCGCATTCGAGAGCAAATCGGTTGCCGACAGCATGCAGAAACAAGCGCGGAAGTGCTTTCCGGATGCCTATGTAAAAAATGCGAAGTATCTGGGTGAATGAGGCCGGCTCATGAGCCGGTGGGCCTCCAGACAATCATTTCCGGCACCCTGTGCCAGCAGGGCGCTGCAGCCCTGTTTGCTCGTTTGTCGAAATCGGCCCGCGATCGCTGGATTGTCACGCAATTCGACACCGGGTATCGGGCCGCATATCCGGCCGATGATATGTTTCCTTGATGTGCATCAATGTGGTCTGCCCCGGCTGCCGCAATACTGGCAGTCAGGGAGGATTGCCGATGTGGGAGACCATCATCAAGCCGGAGACGCTTCGTGCGACTGCTGAACTCACGTCCGGAGTTCGCGCCGCTTTTTCCTGGGAAAAAATCGAGAAGGAACTGCTCGACGGGCTTCCCGGCGGGGCGATCAATATCGCCTATGAAGCTGTAGACCGGCATGTCGCGCATGGTTTCGGGTCCGTCACGGCGCTTCGGTGGCTCGGCAAGTCGGGCGAGCGTCTGGATCTGAGCTATGCCGACCTCAGCGTCGCATCAGCGCGGTTCGCGTCGGTGCTGGCCAGCCATGGGCTTGGCCGCGGCGACCGGGTGTTTTCGCTGCTCGGTCGACAGCCCGAGGTCTTCCATGCGGCGCTTGGCACGCTGAAGGCCGGGATGACCTTCACGCCTTTGTTCTCGGCCTTCGGACCTGAACCGATCCGGACCCGGATGGAAATCGGGCAGGCCAATGCTCTCGTCACCACCGAGGCGATTTACCGGCGCAAGATCGAGCCCTGGATCCGGGACATCCCCTCGATGCGGCTCGTGCTGATTGTCGGCGAGACAGCGCCCGAAGGCTGTGTCGCGCTCGATCCCGCCATGCAGGAAGCCTCGCCCGGCTTCGAGGCTGTTCCGACGCGTCCCGAGGACGAGGCGCTGATTCACTTCACCTCGGGCACCACGGGTCGCCCCAAGGGCGCTGTTCATGTCCATCATGCCGTGCTCAATCATGCCGCGACGGGCCGCTACGCGCTCGAACTCAGGCCCGGCGCCATCTACTGGTGCACGGCCGACCCCGGCTGGGTCACGGGCACTTCCTATGGCATCATCGCGCCACTCGTGCACCGCGCAACGCTGATCATCGACGAGGCCGAGTTCGATCTTGAGCGCTGGTACGCGACGATCGAGCGCGAGAAGGTCGAGGTCTGGTACACCGCCCCCACTGCCATCCGCATGATGATGCGGGCCGGCAAGGAGGCCGCCGCCAGATATGATTTCTCCTCGCTGCGTTTCCTCGCCAGCGTCGGTGAGCCACTCAATCCGGAGGCCGTCGTCTGGGGCAGCGAGACCTTCGGCCTGCCGTTTCACGACAATTGGTGGCAGACCGAAACCGGTGGCATCATGATCGCCAACACGCTCGACATGGACATCAAGCCGGGCTCCATGGGCCGTCCGCTGCCTGGAATAGAGGCTGAGATTCTCAACCGCGAGGATGGCGGCATCAGGCCCTGCAAGCCGGGAGAGATCGGCGATCTCGCGCTGAAAGCCGGCTGGCCTTCGATGATGAGGGCCTACCTGCATGAAGAGGCGCGCTACAAGAAGTGTTTCGTGGACGACTGGTACATCTCCGGCGACCTGGCGCTCAAGGATGAGGATGGCTATTTCTGGTTCGTCGGCCGCGCCGACGACCTGATCAAGTCCTCCGGCCACCTGATCGGGCCGTTCGAGGTGGAGAGCGCGTTGATCGAGCACGAGGCGGTCGCCGAGGCCGGCGTGATCGGCCTGCCCGACGAGACGGCTGGCGAGGTCGTCAAGGCTTATGTCTCGCTCAATCCCGGCTACGAACCCTCCGACGAGCTTGAGAAATCGATTAGGGGCCATGCCCGCAAGAAACTGGGTCCGGCGGTGGCCCCGCGCACGGTCGAATTCCGCAAGACCCTGCCAAAGACGCGATCGGGCAAGATCATGCGCCGCCTGCTCAAGGCGCGCGAACTTGGCCTGCCCGAAGGCGACATTTCCACGCTGGAGACGGATGAGTCATGAGCAAGACCGAAAAGACCCACCTGAACCACGCCCATGTTACCGAATTGCTCAAGGGCATGATCCGCATCCGCCAGTTCGAGGACAAATGCGCCGAACTCTACACCCAGCAGAAGATCCGCGGGTTCCTCCATCTCTATGATGGCGAAGAGGCGATCGCCATGGGCGTGATCCCTGTGCTTGGCACTGACGACCGGATTGTGGCGACCTACCGCGAGCACGGACAGGCCCTGGCCCGCGGCGTGCCCATGCCCGAGGTCATGGCGGAGATGTACGGCAAGGCCGAGGGCTGTTCGGGCGGGCGGGGCGGCTCCATGCACCTGTTCCACGCGCCCACGAATTTCTTCGGCGGAAATGCCATCGTCGGTGGCGGCCTGCCCCTGGCAGGCGGTCTGGCGCTTGGTGACAAACTGTCCGGCGCGCCAGGCATTACCGTATGCTTCTTCGGGGAAGGGGCCGTTGCGGAGGGGGAATTTCACGAGACGATGAATCTGGCGCAGCTGTGGCAGGTCCCGGCGCTGTTTGTCTGCGAAAACAATGGCTATGCCATGGGCACGGCGCTCGCCCGTTCGGAATCGGAAACCGACATCCATGCCAAGGCAGCATCCTACGGCATTGTTTCGGAAGTCGTGGACGGGCAGGACGTCGTGGCGGTGGAAGCCGCCGCCCGGCGGGCGATCGCCAGCATTCGCGAGACCGGCAAGCCGTATTTCCTCGAATGCCGCACCTACCGGTTCCGCGCCCATTCCATGTTTGACGCGCAGCTCTATCGCGACAAGGAAGAGGTTGCCAGATTCCGCGCCCAGGGACCCATTGTAAGGTTCCAGGGGTGGCTGCTGGAAAACCACCTTCTCCAGGGCAGCGACATCACCCGCATCGAGGCCGAGGTCGCGGCGGAAATCGCCGAAGCCGTTGCCTTCGCCGAGGCAGGCACCTGGGAGCCGGTGGAGACACTGATGCGGCACGTCGTGGCTGATGAGCCAGCGCCTCGGCCGGTTGCCGCAGCAGCCTCGGGCCGGACCCAGGAGGTGACCTACCGCGAGGCGGTCAAACAGGCGATCCGCGACGCCATGATCCGCGACGAGCGGGTCTTTCTCATGGGTGAGGATGTCGGGGCCTATGGCGGCTGCTACGCCGTGACCAAGGGGCTGATGGCGGAGTTTGGCGAGGCCCGCATCCGCGATACGCCGCTGTCGGAATCGGGCTTCACCGGTTTCGGCATCGGCGCCGCCGCTGTTGGCATGAGGCCCATTGTCGAGCTGATGACGGTCAATTTCAGCCTGCTGGCGCTCGACCAGATCATGAACACCGCAGCCACGATCCGCCACATGTCGGGCGGTCAGTTCGGCGTGCCGCTGGTGATCCGGATGGCGACCGGCGCGGGCAAGCAGCTCGCCGCGCAGCATTCGCACAGCCTCGAGGGCTGGTATGCCCATATCCCCGGGCTTCGGGTGCTGGCACCGGCGACGATCGAGGATGCGAGAGGCATGCTCTGGACGGCGCTTCAGGATCCCGATCCGGTGCTGATCTTCGAAAACGTGATGCTCTACAACATGACCGGCGCGCTCGACGAGGCGGCGGGGGCGGTGGATATCGATCGCGCCGCCATCCGGCGAAAGGGCAGGGACGTGAGCCTGATCACCTATGGCGGCTCGCTGTGGAAGACGCTGGAGGCGGCGGAGAAACTCTCCGCCGAGGGCATCGAGGCGGAAGTCATCGACCTGCGCAGCCTCAGGCCGCTGGACGACGCCACGATCATGGCCTCCCTGGCCCGGACCCGGAGGGCGGTGGTGATCGACGAGGGCTGGCGCAGCGGCTCGATTTCCGCCGAGATCATCGCCCGGATCAATGAACAGGCGTTCTGGCATCTCGATGCGCCACTAGGCCGGGTTTGCGCCAAGGAGGTGCCGATCCCCTATCCCGCCCATCTCGAAGCGGCGTCGATCCCCCAGATTGCCGATATTGTCACGGCGGCCCGCGCAGCGATGGGACGGGGTAAGGGTAAGGGTCAATGAGCGTCTTCGTCATGCCTTCGCTTGGCGCCGACATGGAGGACGGCAAGCTCGTCGAATGGCTGGTCAAACCCGGCGATGCGGTCCATCGCGGCGACGTTGTCGCCGTGGTCGAGACCCAGAAGGGGGCAATCGAGATCGAGATCTTCGAGGACGGGATCGTGCAGTCGCTGGAGGCGGAGCTTGGCGCGACGCTGCCCGTTGGCGCCGCCCTGGCCTTGATCGGGGATGGCTCGGGAGAACCGGCCCCGGCGCAAGAACCGGTCCTGGTGCAGGAGGCTGTTCCGCCCGCCACACCTGCCAAACCGGAGCCAAAGGCGCCAGAACCCGATGTTCCTCCCGCCACGGAGACGCACGCGCCAGTACCCCAGGCTCCCGTGCCCGAAGCCGCGGCGGTGCCGCCACCCCCGGCGCCGCCGATGCCGGCTCCCGCCGCAGCACGCCTGGGCATCGCCGCATCTCCCGCAGCACGCGCCCTGGCGGCGGAGAAGGGGATCGATCTTACCCGCGTCACCGGGACCTGGCCCGGCGGCGCGATTGTCCTGGCCGATGTAGAGCACGCGATCGTCCCGGCGTCAGCTTCGCCGGCAATCGAGGCGGTTTCGCTTACAAAACCCGTGCGCGGTTTTGATATCGAGGCCATGCGCCAGGGCATCGCCGCCGCCATGACGCGGTCCAAGCGGGAGATTCCGCATTATTACATGACCCATGAGGTCGACCTTCAACACGCCACAGAATGGCTCGCGGCGAAGAATGCCGATGTCGGCCCTGCCGACCGGCTGCTGATGGGCGCGTTGTTCGTCAAGGCCACGGCTCTGGCCGCCAAAGCCGTCGACGGCTTGAACGGCACTTTCGAGCAGGGCGTCTACCGTCCCTCTGAATCCGTCAATGCAGGTGTCGCTGTCGCTTTGCGCGGCGGCGGCCTGGTTGCGCCGGCGATCCCGGCGGCGGAGGACAAGACCTTGGCCGAGGTGATGGCCGGCATGCGCGACCTGGTCGCCCGCGCCCGCGCGGGACGGCTTCGCTCCTCGGAAATGACCAGCGGCACGATCACCATCTCAAGCCTTGGCGAGCGTGGCGTCGACCAGATGAGCGGGGTGATCTATCCTCCGCAGGTGGCGCTTGTGACCTTTGGAACGCCGCGGGCGGTGGCGCGGGTCGTGGGCAGCGCCGTTCAGGTCCGCCAGGCCGTGGCGGTGACGCTTGCGGCGGATCACCGGACCAGCGACGGCCGGCGCGGCGCCCGCTTCCTCAGCGAGATCGACCAGCTTTTACAAGCCCCGGAGGCCCTATGACTTACGATACGCTCTACGCCCTGTTCATCGAGGAACTTGTCAAGGTGGCGCCCGACCTCGATCCTGCGACAATCAGGCAGGACGATCAGCTCCAGGATGATCTGGAACTGGATTCCATGGATGTGCTCAACCTCGTGGCGGCTCTGCACGAAAGGTTGGGAGTGGATATCCCGGAGGATGATTACGTCCTGATCGAAACGCCGGCCAAGGCTGCAACCTATCTGTCAACCAGGCAGAAATGAGCGGAATGAACTTGGCCGGCTTTCATTATCCTGATCGAGGGTTTCGAGCAGGGCGCTGCTGGCCGCCGGTCTGGTTGCCGGTCGGGGCGCGTTCTGGCTTTGACAACATTTCCGCGAGACCTTGACAGAAGCCCTCCATCCGTTCGCTAACCCAATGCGCAACGTCATCGGACAAGATCCGGATGGCGGCCCCGGGTCGGTTCGGTCAGGGCAAATAGGCTAGAGAGCATCTGCTTGGACTTCTCCATGAGCCGATATACACAAATGCATTTCCGGATCTGATCAGGAATTCGATGGCCAATCGCATTTTGCCCGAAGTTTGATTTGAATGCGCCCGGCTTATCGCGGTACAAAGCCTCGGGGGAGGAGTGATGTCACAGGATCGACGGTCAGGTTTTGCCGTTGCCCTGTCCCGCCGGCGTTTTATCGCGGGCGGGGCGTGCGTTCCGTTGGCATTTGGTTCGAGCAAGGCTTCCCGGGCGGGTTTGCCAGCGATCAGGTTTGGACTGACTCCGGTCTTTCTCAACAATGACATCCAGCTGCTGGACGCGTTGAAGCTCTATCTGGAAGCGGCAACAGGCCACAGCGTGGACCTGGTCACGCGGCGCACCTACCAGGAAGTGACCTCGCTATTGGTGTCGGGGCAGCTCGACGCAGCCTGGATCTGCGGCTACCCCTATATCCAGTACCGCGACGACCTTGAGCTGGTCGCGATCCCGGCCTGGAACGGAAAGCCGTACTACCAATCCTATCTGATCGTGGCGGCGGATCGGGATGCGGAAACGGTCCTCGATCTGCGTGGCGACATCCATGCCTTCTCCGATCCCGATTCCAATTCGGGGTTTCTCGTCACCCGCACCTTGATGTTCGAGCATGGTCTGGATCCGGAGACCTTTTTCCGCAAGACGCTGTTCACCTATGGCCATCGCAATGTCATTCGCGCCGTTGCCTCCAGTCTGGCCCAATCCGGCAGTGTCGACGGCTATGTCTGGGAAGTGATGCTGGAACTGGAGCCCGCGCTTGTTTCCCAGACAAGGGTCTTGCGCCGTTCCAAGTGGCTGGGGTTTCCGCCGATTGCGACAAGCCGGAAAATGGCGGGAACGGAGAAGGCCCTGGCCCTGCAAGAGGCCCTGGTTGATATGGGATCGAGCCCGCAGGGCCGGAAAGTGCTGGATCTGCTGAGACTGACCGGTTTCGAAATGCCCCAGGAGAAGGCCTTCGAAGGGATAGCCGGCATGGTGGCCAGGCTGCGAGGTGTGTTGTGAGGGGCCGGTTTGGCTTCTTTCGCCTGCCTTTGATCTGGCGGGTGCCGCTCGCCGTCTCGGTTCTCATGGTCCTGGTGTCGGCGGTCATTACCGAGAGAGTTCTCGACCGCCTCGGCTCGATCCAGGAAACCTACCTGCAAAGCATCGCCAACTCCTATCTGGATGGCGTGACAGCGTCGATATCCCCCTCGGTCCTGCGCGAAGACAGCTGGGAAATCTTTGATGCGCTCGAGAGGTTGCGGCCGGTCAATACAGCGATCGTCCCGGTCGAGACCATTGTCACCACGCCCTCAGGCAGCATTCTGGCCGCCACTGACCCGCTCAGATATCCGAGCCTGGAAAAGATGGACGACCAGCACATCGAGCAGTTTCCCGACAGGCAGATCAGGATCGAGAGCGATGACGGGCTTGCCTATCTTGAAAGGGACATTGTCTATCAGGACACCACCATCGGCCGCATCTACACAATTTTCGACGCGCGCCTGCTTCTGGCCGAACGCCGCGACGTTCTATCGACTCTGATCCTGACGAATGCCGGGTTGACTGTGCTCCTCGTGCTGGTCGGGTTCATGACCGTGCGCAGGATGATCAGACCCATGCAAACCCTTGAAAGCCATATGATCGAGGCGGCGGAGGGAAAGGCCACGCGTATCGGGGTGTCTCCGCAGACGTCAGGCAATTCCGAGACGAGGCGGCTCTTCATGGCCTACAATTCGCTGCTTGATGCCGATGAAGAGCGCAGGGAGCTGTCCACCAGGCTGGCCGAGGAGGAAAAGCTTGCAAGTCTTGGCCGTCTGTCTTCCGTCATGGCTCATGAGATCAACAATCCGCTGGGCGGGCTGCTCAATGCCGTGGACACGCTGAAGAAGCACGGCGCCGACGCCGGAGTGCGCAAGTCTTCGCTGGATCTGTTGCAGCGAGGTCTGCAGGGGATCGGTGAAGTGGTGCGCGCGGCACTCGCCACTTACAGGCCGTCACGCCAGGCAAGACCGCTCTCCTTGAGTGATTTTCACGACGCAAAGATGCTGCTGTCGCCGGAGTTGCGCAGTCGGGGACAGGCGCTGGAGCTCTTGCTGGAATGCGAGGACGGTTTTGCCTGCAACTGTCCGGCTGATCCCGTCCGTCAGGCCGTGATCAATCTTCTTCTCAACGCAAGCGCGGCATCACCCGACGGCGCGGATCTGTTCCTGTGGGCGCTCAAACGGGAAGACAGCCTCATGATCGAGGTGGGCGACCGCGGACCTGGCTTTCCGTTGGACTCTCTCAGTCTGCTGACTGGCCCGGCCCCGAAAAACCTGCCGGAAGGCAAGGGACTTGGATTGTGGGTCGTGCGGCAGATAACCGACGAAATCGGCGCAGGGCTGGCCGTTGAGCCAAGACCCGGCGGCGGCAGCATCGTCAGGATCACGCTTGATTCGGACGCCTTCGTGGAGATCAATCATGCAGCCTGAGGTGTTCAAAGTCGGATTGATCGAGGATGACCCCATAATGGGGGAATCGATCGTGCAGCGCCTGAAGATCGAAAGATGGTCGGTGGACTGGTGGCGAACCGGCAAGGATGCGCTTGGATCGCCGCAACTGGCCCTGGCCGATATCGTCATATGCGACATCCGGTTGCCGGACATGACCGGAGAGGACATATACCGGCGCAGGCTCGGCGCCGCCGACACGCCGCCGTTCGTCTTCATCACGGGATATGGCGAGATCGACCAGGCGGTGCGCCTGATGCGTCTGGGAGCTTCGGACTATATCCTCAAACCCTTTGTCTTCGAGGAGTTTCTTCTGCGGTTGCAGCAGAACGCCCGGAAAGGTGGCAGGGCGACACTGACCGACGCGCCCCGCCTCGGGGTCTCGCCCCGGATGCGCGAAGCCGAGAACCTGCTTGACCGCTATGCCCCCACAGATCTGCCTGTGCTCATCACAGGGGAAACCGGTGCGGGCAAGGAGGTTGCCGCGCGTGTCCTTCACAAGCGGTCCGGCTTTGCCTCCGGGCCGTTCATGGCGGTCAATTGTGCGGCGATTCCCGCCGAACTCCTTGAGAGCGAGATTTTTGGCCACGAGCGCGGCGCCTTCACCGGAGCCGACAAGCAGCATCACGGCTACGCGGAGCGGACCAAACAGGGCACACTGTTTCTCGACGAGATCGGCGACATGCCGCTTGCGCTTCAAGCCAAGATTCTCCGGCTCGTGGAGGACCGGTGTTTCTTCCGTGTCGGCGGCGAACAGGCCATCTCCTTTACGGGGCGGATCGTTGCCGCTACCCACCGGGACCTGCTTGAGGAGAGCGGCCGGGGGAAATTCCGCGAGGATCTTTTCTACCGGCTGGCCGTGTTGCCCATCCATATCGATCCGCTGCGGGACCGCCCCGAAGACATTCTTCAATTCATGGGCCAGTTCCTTGCCGAAGCGGCCGAGCGGCAGAACCGGAACTTCAAGGGATTCTCGAGCCTTGTCGAGGAACTCGCGCTGGATCATCCGTGGCGGGGCAATGTGCGCGAACTGCGCAACCGGGTCGAACGGGCGGTCGCGGTGTGCCGATACGACTACATCCTGCCTCAGGACATGTTCCCGGATCTGGTGAAAGGCGAAATCCCCCGGTCGGGTTTTGAACCCTTGTCGGGAATCCGCGACGATGCCGAACGGCGCCACATCGGACGGGCGCTGTCGATCACGGACGGCCAGATCGCCGAATCCGCCCGGATTCTCGGTGTTTCCCGCACAACATTGTGGGAAAAGATGAACCGTCTGGGCATTGGCGGCAAACGTTCGGAAAACTGAACCTTCGGCGCCGCACCATGTTCGGAATCCCGATGAATCACGCCTTCAATTTTTGCCCATAACGAAAAATATTAAATTATAACAATAACATAGAAGTTTGGCATGCGCATTGCTTACAGATCCCTGCAGACAACCGCATGGGAGGAACGCATGTCTCGATGCAACAAAATGGTCGATCTCGGCCGTCGTCATTTCCTGAGGGGCGGGGCGATCGCCGCCGCCGGGGCCGCAACCGCGACCGTATTGCCGGCGGAACAGGCCCGCGCAGCGTCGGGGAGCGCCTTGCTCGATTATCCGGCGAACAGGCTCGGCAATGTTGCCGATCTCGCGGTAAACGAGCCCGTCGACATCACTTATCCGGACGAAGACAGCCCTGGCATCCTTCTCAAGATCGGCCACGCGGTCGAGGGCGGCGTCGGGCCCGATGGCGATATCGTGGCCTACTCCGTGCTGTGCCCGCACAAGGGCTGGCTGATGAGCTACCGCGCGGACGACAAGTCGCTCAATTGCCCGGGTCATTTCTCCCGGTTCGACTGCGAGGCCGGCGGCCAGCAGATCTGGGGCCACGCCACGCAGAATGTGCCGCAGTTCACGCTCAGCGTGGACGACAAGGGCGACATCTATGCCGAGGGCGCAAGCGACCTGATTTTCGGCCGCCCGTCGAACGTGCTCTGAGGGAGGAGAAACAATCATGGCTTACAAGAGACAAATCGATCGCCTGCCCATCCCCCCCAAGGATGCCAAGGTTCACAACGTCACCTGCCACTACTGCATCGTCGGCTGCGGCTACAAGGCCTACACCTGGCCGCGCAACAAGCAGGGCACGCTCACGGAGAACGCCTTCGGCATCAACCTCGGCGAACAGCAGGCAGCCGACGGCACCTGGATCGCGCCGTCGATGTACAATATCGTCCGCCAGGACGGCAAGGATGTCCATCTCGCCGTGGTTCCCGACAAGGATTGCGTGGTCAATTCCGGCCTCGGTTCCGTCCGCGGCGCGCGCATGGCGGAAGCCCGCCCGTCCTATGTCACCGGCACCCAGCAGCAGCGGCTGAGCGACCCGATGATGTGGCGCAACGGCGTCTGGCAGCCCACCTCCTGGGACGATGCGCTTGATCTTGTCGCCCGCGTCACCGCCCGTGTCGTCACGCAGGGCTCCGAAGACGATCTCGTCGTCTCGATGTTCGACCATGGCGGCTCCGCCGGCGGCTATGAGAACACCTGGGCCACCGGCAAGCTCTATTTCGAGAGCATGAAGGTCAAGAACTGCCGCATCCATAACCGCCCGGCCTACAATTCCGAGGTCCATTCGACCCGCGACATGGGCGTCGACGAGTTGAACTATGCCTACAAGGACTACGAGATCACCGACACGATCTTCATGATCGGCGCCAACTCGCTCGAGACACAGACCAACCTGTTCCTCAACCACATGGTTCCGGGCATGCGCAACGGCGCCTGCTTCGTCTCGGTCGATCCGCGTCGCACGGTCACCATCAACGCCGCCGAGGAAGTCGCCGGCAAGGAAAACGTCCTGCATCTGGCGATCAACGAAGGCACCGACATGGTGCTGTTCAATGCGCTGTTCACGCACATCGTCGACAATGGCTGGGTCGACAAGGACTTCATCGCCAACTCGACCTTCCAGGGCGGTGAGGCGACGCCGCTGGACGACGGCCATCCGGCCGGCCTCGGCAGCCTCGACTACGCACTCGACGCCTGCCGGACCTCGCTGGCCGATGCGGCGGAAATCTGCGGTGTGTCGGAAGCCGACATCGCCAAGGCGGCGGAATGGATCGCCAAGCCCAAGGATGACGGATCGCGGCGCACATGCGTCACCGCCTATGAGAAGGGCATCATCTGGGGCAATGACAATTATCGCACCATTGGCGCGCTGGTGAACATTGGTCTGGCCACCGGCAATATCGGCCGCGAAGGTGGCGGCGTCTGCCGCCTCGGCGGCCACCAGGAGGGCTACTACCGTCCGTCTGACGCCCATGTCGGCCGGCCGGCGGAATATGTCGACCAGCTGCTGATCCGCGGCGGCGGCAAGATCCACCATGTGTGGGCCTGCGACCATCACAAGACCACGCTGAATGCGTCCGAGTTCAAGCGGGTGCACAAGCGCCGGGCCGACATGGTCAAGGAAGCCATGGATTATGCTGCCGGAGGCACACGCGAACAACTGGTCGACGCCATTGTCGGAGCGGTCAATGGCGGTGGTCTGTTCGTGGTCGATGTCGACATCATCCACAGCCAGATCGGTCACAATGCCCATGTCATCCTGCCCGCCTGCGAAGCCAACGAGATGAATCTGACCTCGATGAACGGCGAGCGGCGCCTGCGCCTGTCGGAAAAATACATGGACCCCTATGGAAACTCGAGACCGGACTGCCTGATTGCCGCCGGCGTCGCGCAGAACATGGAACGGGTTCTGCGCGAGATGGGCAATGAAGCCTATGCCGACCAGTTCAAGGGCTATGACTGGCAGACCGAGGAAGACGCCTTCATGGATGGCTACAACAAGGGCAATCCGGAAGTCACCTACGAGCGTCTGCGCGCCATGGGCAACAATGGCGTGCAGGAACCGGTGAGCGGCTATGCCGACGGCAAGCTGATCGGCACCGAGCGCCTCTACACGGATGGCCAATTCACCCGGCACGGACGCGAGGACAAGAAGGCGCTGTTCTGCGCCGCCAAATGGCGGGGCTGGCAGGCTGCCGGCAAGGCACGCGAGAAGGAGACCCACAAGTACTGGATCAACAATGTGCGCGCCAACATCTTCTGGCAGAACCAGTTCCTGGATCAGGACATCGACTTTATCCAGGACCGCTTCCCCTATCCGTTCATCGAGATGAACGAAGAGGACATGGCGGAAGAGGGGATCGCTGCCGGGGATCTGATCGAGATCTCCAATGGCAACGGGGCGACCCAGGGCATGGCCTATCCGACCGACACGGCCAAGCGCGGCCACGTCGCCATGGTGTTCGGCTCCCCGGCCGGAAGCCAAGGCAACGTTGTCAGTCCCGGCGTGAACGAACTGGTGCTTCCTGACTACAAGCACACATGGGGCAACATCCGGAAAATCGCCAATGCGACGCCACGGGTGAAAGCCGTCTCCTTCAAGTCGAAGGAATACCGGTCGGCCTAGATCCTCCCTCCCAGACCAGCCCGCCGCGATCCGTCGCGGCGGGCTTGCTCATGTCTGGAGACTGTCCCGGATGTCATATCTATGGCGCGGCCGGCTGACGAACAGGATGTCGTCTTTAAGACCGGCGGCGTGCCGGCCGGCGCAGAAGATCACATGCTCGCCCCGGCGATGTTTGCGAGGCGCTCGACCGGCCGGACGCGGTCTTCGTCAGTCAGTCCTGTCTCAGGGCATCCGCCAGCGAGAGCGGTGGGGTGTTCGGGCCGCTCAAGTTGAGGCCGGAATGCAGATCAACAATATGGCTGCGCATGATTTCCTCCGCGGCCGCGGCGTCCCGGTTCTCAAATGCTCTCATCAAGGCATGATGCGAATGGCTTTCGCAGGTGGTGTCGGCCCGACGCCAGTAAAGCGCGATGATCAGCGAAGATCGGGAGATGAGCGAGTGGATGAAGCTGGTGAAGACATCGTGGCCGGCGATGTCTGCGATCTTGAGATGAAATCCGCCTGAAAGCGCCAGCGCCTTTCCCTTGTCGCCTGCATGCATGGCGGCATGTTCGTCCTCGGTGTGGATACGCAGGATTTCGAGTGACTGGTCTGTCATCCGCTTGGCGGCCATGGTCGCAACCCGCGGCTCAATCAGGCCGCGCGCCTCGAAAACCTCATGCGCTTCTCTTGGGCTGGGACTGGCGATGAAGGCGCCGCGATTCTTCTCGATGGTGACAAGTTGCGAATGGGCGAGCGACTGAAGCGCGGAGCGCACGATGGTGCGGCTGACGCCAAAGATATCCCCGACCTCATCCTCCGACAATTTTGTTCCGGGTGCGATCTTGTGTTCAAAGATCGCACGCTGAAGACCGGCTACGACCAGATCAGATCGGCTTGTCGACCCTGCGTCGTCGCGCAGGTCGGCTTTGGAAGGGAAAAGCGCTTTGTTCACTTCGGAACGCCTGGAATCTGGAAGCTTCTGACTGACTTACATAGGATTTGCCGCCGATCTTGGCAATGGAATATTGTATACAATATTTGTGCATATCGTATTAAATGTTGGCTACGTTTTGAGCAGGCCACATCGGCGAGAGCTTGTCGCAAAATAAGATCAAATAAAATCAATAACCTATGGGTTTGTCGAATCTGGCACGCGTCTTGCTGATCTCATGACCGAGGCAAGGAGCCAGGCCATGATGGACAAATCCGAAGCAGAACTTGTGGCAGTCACCAAGTCCTATGGACAGTCGATTGCCGTCGACGGGATTTCGCTGAAGATCCCCGGCAATTCCTACACCTGCCTTCTCGGCCCGTCGGGATGCGGCAAATCATCGACATTGCGCATGCTGGCCGGACACGAGACCGTATCTGAAGGCGATATCCTGCTTGGCGGCAAGAACATCACCGACCTGGCCCCCGCCGAGCGCGGCACGGCGATGATGTTCCAGAGCTATGCGCTTTTCCCCCATTTGAGCGTCGTCGACAATGTCGCGTTCAGCTTGAAGATGAAGGGGGTCGAAAAGACGGCGCGCCGCGCCGAGGCGACGAAGCTGCTGGACTTGGTGGACATGGCGGCCCTGGCCGAAAGGCTGCCGGCGCAGCTGTCGGGCGGCCAGCAGCAGCGTGTCGCCCTGGCGCGCGCGCTGATCACCAATCCCTCGATCCTGTTGCTTGACGAGCCATTGTCGGCGCTTGATCCGTTTCTGCGGCTCCGCATGCGCTCCGAACTCAAGCGGCTGCAGCGCGAATTGGGCATATCCTTCATTCACGTCACCCATTCCCAGGATGAAGCGCTGTCCCTGGCCGACCGGATCATCGTCATGAACAAGGGCCGGATCGAACAGGTCGGCAGCGCCCAGGAGGTTTTTGACAGGCCCAAGACGCAATTCGTCGCCCAGTTCATGGGAGGCCACAATGTCATGCATGACGGCCAGTCCAGGCTCGCCATAAGGTCCGACAAGATCACGATTGCAAAGTCAAATCCGGACGGCAGCGCCGGCATTCCGGCAACCGTGCGCGCCATAGAATATCTCGGAACAACCTTCTCCGTAGCGCTTGACGCGACAGGAATGGCCCAGACCTCGAACCCGGTCAGCGTGACCGTTCCGGATTCTGTTTTTTCCCACGAAACAATGGAGATCGGCCAGACGGTCTTTCTCACCTGGATGCCAGACGACGCGCACCGTCTGGCGAGTTGACCCAATCCAACCATCACCAAGGAGAATGAACATGACTGAAACATCGAAAACCAGCTCCGTCAGCCGCCGCTCGCTGCTCAAGGGCACGGCGGCGGTTGCCGGCGCCGCCATCGGCTCGGGTGTTGTGACCGGATTTCCGACCATCTGGGCGCAGAACATCAAGGACGTGACCCTGCGCCAGTTCGGCACGGGGGTGTCCAACCTCAATGATGTTGCCATCAAGGTGAAAGAGGACCTGGGCTTTACCCTTGAAATGACAGCTCTCGATTCCGACAGCGTGACGCAGCGCGCGGCGACCCAGCCCAAGAGCTTCGACATTGCCGACATCGAGTACTGGATCTGCAAGAAGGTCTGGCCGACCGGTAACCTGCAAGCGATGGACACATCCAAGATCAAGAATTTCGACAGGATTGCGCCCATCTTCACCACCGGCAAGCTGACGCCCGAAAGCACAGTCGCACAAGGCACTGCGCCGAGCACTGTCGGTTTTGTCGAAGGCCAGGACGGCACCGCGTTCGCCAAGGAAGTGACCGGCTGGATGACGCTGATCCCGACCATCTACAATGCCGACACGCTCGGCATTCGCCCCGACCTCATCGGCCGCCCGATCGACACATGGGCTGAGCTGCTCAATCCGGAATTCAAGGGCAAGGCCTCCATCCTCGACATCTCGTCAATCGGCATCATGGACATGGCCATGGTCTGCGAAGCCATGGGCGAGATCAAATATGCCGACAAGGGCAACATGACCAGGGAAGAGATCGACAAGACCATCGGCATCTTCATGGAAGCCAAGAAGAACGGCCAGTTCCGGGCCTTCTGGAAGAGCTTCGACGAGAGCGTCAACCTGATGGCCTCCGGCGAGGTTGTCATCCAGTCGATGTGGTCGCCTGCCATCACGGCCGTCAAGTCCAAGGGCATCGAGTGTGTCTATCAGCCGCTCAAGGAAGGCTATCGCTCCTGGGGCGGCGGCATCGGCCTGTCGGCCAACCTCTCGGGCCTCGAGCTGGAAGCCGCCTATGAATACATCAACTGGTATCTGAGCGGCTGGGTCGGCGGTTATTTGATGCGCCAGGGCTACTACTCGGCTGTTCCGGAAACCTCCAAGGAGTTCATGTCCGAGAACGAGTGGGGCTACTGGTACGAGGGCAAGCCCGCAACCGGCGACATCACCAGCCCGACAGGCGACAAGCTGGCCGCCGCCGGCGACGTCCGCGATGGCGGTTCGTACATCGAGCGCATGGGCGCCGTTGCCTGCTGGAATGCCGTCATGGACGAGAACCAGTACATGGTTGGCAAGTGGAACGAGTTCATCGCCGCCTGACGCCTGTTTAATGCAATTCCCCGCGCCCATCCCGGGCGCGGGGCCCAACCGGACGGTCAGGTCATCCATGTCTTCCAAGCAAAATTTTTCCGATGCGCTTTCCGGCTGGCTGATGGCCGCGCCGCTGGTGATCGTGCTTGCGCTGTTTCTGGTGCTGCCGATTGCGATGATCGTGGTGGTGAGCTTCTGGGGAGCGACGGAATTCTCGATCTATCCGGCGTTCAAACTCGACAATTACGAATTTCTGTTGCGCTCGTCGGTGACCTATTCGGTCTATCTCAAGACCTTCATGTTCACCATCATCTCCTGGGCGCTGTGCCTGGTGATCGGCTTCACGGTCGCCTATTTCCTCGCATTCCACGTCCGCACCCAGACCTGGCAGATCGTGCTGTTCCTGCTGTGCACGGTGCCGTTCTGGACATCGAACATCATCCGGATGATTTCCTGGGTGCCGTTTCTGGGCCGCAACGGCATTGCCAACCAGACGCTGATGTCGATGGGCGTGATCGAGCAGCCGCTGGAATGGCTGCTGTTTTCCGATTTCGCCGTGGTGCTGGCCTTCGTCCATCTCTACACGCTGTTCATGGTCGTGCCAATCTTCAACACCATGATGCGGATCGACAAATCACTGCTGGAAGCTGCCCGCGACGCGGGCGCCACCGGGTTTCAGACGCTGACCAACGTCATCCTGCCGCTGACCAAGCCCGGCATCATGATCGGCTCGATCTTCGTGGTCACCCTCGTCATGGGGGACTTCATTACCGTGCGCTTCATGAGCGGCTCGCAATCGGCCAATGTCGGGCGGCTGATCTCCAATGATGTTGCGCTGCTGCGATATCCGTCCGCGGCGGCCACCTCGGTGGTACTGCTGATCACCGTCCTGATAACGATCGGCATCATGCTGCGCTTCGTCAACATCCGGAAGGAGCTTTGAGATGTCGGAACAGCGCGGACGCTCCTTCTATGTGCTGGCGGGATTTTTCATTCTCTTCATCCTGTTTCTCTACGGCCCGACGATCACCATCGCCATTCTCTCGTTCCAGGGACCGCGCGGCGGCCTGACTTTCCCGATGAACGGCGTCTCGCTGCATTGGTTCTACAACCTGTTCGAGCAGCAGGCGGTGGGCGATATCTGGGGCTCGTTCCGGCGGTCGCTGGCGCTCGGTCTGATGGTGATGGTCACCACGATCATTGTCTCGGTGATGGGCGGCCTTGCCTTCCGCAAGCGTTTCATCGGGTCAGGCGTGCTGTTTTATC
>Ga0180017_100071_pt1 | contig 41035 bp, 33 predicted proteins | sample KR46_S_MetaG_FD_129674 | JGI IMG/M metagenome (GOLD analysis project Ga0180017, IMG submission 129674) | Groundwater microbial communities from the Olkiluoto Island deep subsurface site, Finland - KR46_S_MetaG | ecosystem: Environmental > Aquatic > Deep subsurface > Groundwater | place: Finland...
CGGCGACACGTTGAGCTGCGCCAGGGTGAGTTGGCCGATGACCCCGTCCGGATCCAGCCCGTGACGAATCTGAAAATCCATGATGCCCCTCACGATATGCCCCTCGAAGCGCTCGGTGAGCGGCGTGTCGCCGGGCAGGTCGCCGAGGGCGATAAGACGCAGGATGATCAGACCCAGACCGACGTAAGACTCCCCGATCTCCAGCTTGCGGTCCGGCAGGGGAGGCAACTGCGTGCGCCACAGCTCGCTGAAAACCGGATCAGCCGCCATTTCGCGATACTGCGCCAAGGCCCGGCGCAGTTCGACGTAAAGCGGAAAACGCGGGGCGGCCTCAAGCACGGCTTCGGGCAGGCGTTTTTGCATGACCGCCCAATGCAGATGCGCCGCCGGGTCAAAGCTGTCCAGAGCGCGGGCGGTGAAATTCTCCTGAATCCGGCGCGGATCGATCTGGCCGAAGTGGAGATCGGAAAAGTAGCCGGTCATCGCCGTCGTCAGGTCCGCTTCAAAACGCATGGCGTCCTCGGGCGGAAATCCCTCCCCCGCCTGCGTCGCATGCAGGACCAGACCCAGGGCGGCAGCGTTGTACTGCTGCGGGGACAGCCCCTCCTCGGCGGCGGCCTCAAGGATGGCAACGGCCTGCAAGGCCTCGGCGGTAGGTCGACCGTCGTTGAGCCAGAGGGATTCGGCGCCTGCAAGGGCGGTCGCGCTCCCGGTGCCCGCCAGGAGAAAGAGACAGAACGGTATGATCAGCATGAAACACAGGCCGCGCATGGCGCGGGGCCGGATGCGCGTGGGCAGGAAATAGTCGCGGCAGCTCAAGATCTCAATTCTCCTTGGTATGGGACACAGCTCATAATAGAATCCGCATCGAAAAACGTGCCTTCGGATCAAGGCGGCGGGACGCCGCAATACGTTCGGCAGCCTCCAACCCGGCTCGAAGAACACCGGACACACCGCCACCCGAGGCACACATGCACACAAACGGCCTAAACATTCCCGTGAGCGCGCGCAAGAGAACGCCGCTCCCCCTCCCTTTGCGAGAGGGTATGAGCGGCGTGGTGACGAAAACGAAATTGTTCAAGACACTCGCGACACAGGCCCTAATTCACCGAAGCCTTGAACTCGTCGCGCCTGTTCTTGGCCCAGGCTTCCTCATTCGATCCGGGAACCGCCGGGTATTCCTCGCCGTAGCTGATGATGGTCAGGCGGCCCGCTTCGATGCCCAGGAGAACAAGGTATTCGTAGGCCGCACGCGCCCGGCGCTCACCGAGAGCCATGTTGTATTCATTGGTGCCACGCTCGTCGCAGTGCCCTTCGATAAGCAGGGTCAGGGCAGGATGCGCCTTTAAGAGTTCGGCCTTTTCGGCCAGGACCTGGCGCGACTGATCAGACAGATCGCTCTTGTCGAAGGCAAAATGGATCCGGTCCGCGCCGATCTTGTCGATGGCCTGGCGCTGCAGTTCGGCCAGGCGCTGCGCCTCAAGCTGTTCGGGGGTCAGACCGCCCGCACCATCACTGGTCCCGGCGGCCGAGGTACCGGCAGGGGTGGAGCTGACTTTTTTGGAGCATCCGCCAGCCACGGTCAGGCTGAGCGCCAGAACGATCAACACGAACACATTCAATTTTTTCATGACATCCCCCTTTGGTCAAAGCGTTAAAAAAAATACAGTCCTTAAATTTTTCTGGGCTATTACTCTATTTTGCAAATAAAGGGTAGAGTAATTCTTAGCTGTTCCCATCCTTGCAATGTTTGTCAGCTGTGTTAAATTTAAACCATGAAATCGACCTGATATGCAACGTAACAATCTGCCCGGAGGTGAAGTCATGAGCATGTTTTCCAAGATTCTCTGTCCTGTGGATTTTTCCGAGTCCAGCACGGCCATCGCCAAGACTGCCAGGGAGTTCGCCATTAAATTCGATGCCGAGGTTCTGGTGGTCTACGTCGCGCCGTCCATGATCCAGTACGAGATCTTCGACCTGCCCGCCGCATCCCTGCCACAGCTTGTGGGCGACATCGTCAGCGGCGCGGAAAAAACCATGACCGAGTTTGTCGACAAGCATTTCTCCGACGTGCGGGCTACGGGCAAGGTGGTCAGCGGCGACGCGGCCGAAGCCATCGTGGCCCTGTCCCAGGCGGAAAAAGCGGATATCATCATCATGTCCACCCACGGCCGCCAGGGCCTGAATCGACTGCTGTTCGGCTCCGTGGCCGAAAAGGTCGTCAAGACGTCCGACGTGCCGGTCATGACCATCCGCCCCCTGTAAACAATCTTCCCGGGCCCCTCTCCCGGGGCCTGGGGATTCTGCCATGATACTCACCTTTCGCTCTTTGCGTTGCAGTTGCGGCACGCTCTGCTCCGTCGCCGCCTACGCCCTGACCATGCTACTGGTGGTCTGGGCCGTGCTGCGTGGCGCCGAGAGCATGGGCTACAATTGGCAGTGGTATCGCATCCCGCGCTTCATCTTCCTGCCCGACGGCAGCCCCGGACCGCTGCTGCAAGGCGCGGGCATCACCCTGCTCGTGTCCGGCCTGGGGTTTGTGGGCGCGGCCGTTCTCGCGCTGGGCACGGCGCTGCTGCGGCTGTCGGACTCCGTGGTCGGGCAGGCCCTGGCGCGGGGGTACCTGGAACTGATCCGCAACACGCCGCTTCTGGTGCAGATATTCTTCATCTATTTCGTCCTCGCCCCGGCCGTGGACCTGGGCCGGATGTCCTCGGCGGTGCTGGCCCTGGCCCTCTTCGAGGGAGCCTACGCCTCGGAGATCATCCGCGCGGGGATACTGGGCATCCCCCGCGGCCAGTGGGAGGGGGCGCTGAGCCTTGGCATGAAACGCAGCAGCGTCTACCGCCAGGTCATCCTGCCCCAGGCCCTGCGCAACGTCCTGCCGCCCCTGACCAGCCAGGGCGTGTCCCTGGTCAAAGATTCGGCCCTGGTTTCAACCATCGCCATCTACGATCTGACCATGCACGGCCAGGCCATCATCGCGGAAACTTTCCTGAGCTTTGAAATCTGGTTCGTGGTCGCAGCCATCTATCTTGTCTTCACGCTCACGCTGTCGTCCCTGGCCAGACTGCTGGAGAAGCGTTCATCATCACACCTGGAGGACTCATGTACAGGATAATCGCCACCCTGATTTTTTGCCTCGCCCTCAGCGCAGGCCTGCCCCCCGCCCAAAGCCACGCCGCCGAAAAAAGCGTACTCGACCAGGTCATGGAGCGCGGCGTGCTGCGCGTGGGCTTTGACACCTTCGTGCCCTGGGCCATGAAAGACAAAAACGGGGAATACATCGGCTTCGAGATCGACGTCGCCCGCCGCGTGGCCGCAGACATGGGCGTGGAGGTGGAGTTCGTGCCGACCAAATGGTCGGGCATCATCCCGGCCCTCTTGACCGGAAAATTCGACGTCATCATCGGCGGCATGGGCATCCAGCCAGGCCGCAACCTCAAGGTCAACTTCAGCGCGCCCTACGAATTCTCGGGCATGTCCATGGTCGCCAGCCTGGCGGCCGCTCCCGGCCTGTCTTCCCTGGCGGATTTCAACAAGCCCGAGATCGTCCTCTCCGCCAAGACCGGGGCCACGTCCGTGGCTGCGGCCAAAAAGCACATGCCCCTGGCCACCGTGCGCATGTTCGACGACGAGGCCCAGGCCCTGCAGGAAGTTTTAAACGGCAGGGCCAACGCCATGGTGGCCTCCGCGCCGTTCCCGGAGCAGCAGGCCATCCGCAACCCGGACAAGCTCTATCTGCCCCTGGGCGGCGACACCTTCACCCGGGAGCCCATCGGCTTTGCCGTGCGCAAGGGGGATCATGACTTTTTGAACTTCCTGAACAACTGGGTCCTGGTGGCTGAATCCGAGGGCTGGCTGGCCGAAAGGTATGCCTACTGGTTCAAGACCATGGACTGGGAAACCCTGATCAAGTGATTCCCGCAACGCGCCAGATTCCAAACCGCGGGCTCCAGACGGGCCGCCGCAGGGCGGCCCTGACCCGGCTCGACGCCGTCCTTGTCGCACTCCTTGCGGCAGGCGTCGGCTATATCGCCTGGCGTGTGCACGCCCAGGGCGGAAGAGCCTGGGAGTGGGAAGTACTCGGCCAATATCTGCTGCGCGAGGACGGCCGCCCCGGCCTGCTTCTGCAGGGCCTCTTCACCACCATCCGCCTGACCTGCTGGTCCGCGCTCATCGCGCTCGTGCTCGGCGCTCTGGCCGGACTGGCCCGGACCAGCCCGAGCCTGTACCTGCGACTGGTCGGCGGCACCTACGTGGAGCTGTGCCGCAACCTGCCGCCTTTGGTCCTTATCTTCCTGTGCTATTTCTTCCTCGCCGACCAGATCGCCCCGTCCATCGGCCTGCAGGACAGCCTGCGCACGGCCCCGGACGCGGTCAAGACCGTCGCCGGGGTTCTCTTCGGGCGACTGGACCAGGTCGACGCCTTTGTAACGGCGGCCATCACCCTGGGCCTGTACGAGGGGGCGTATGTGGCGGAGATCGTGCGCGGAGGAATCCGCTCCGTGGATGCGGGACAGTGGGAGGCGGGGCGCGCGCAGGGTTTCACGCGTTTCGGGCTGATGACCTACATCATCATGCCGCAGGCCGTGCGGAACATGATCCCCCCGCTGGCGGGGCAGATCATCTCGACCATCAAGGATTCGGCCATCGTGTCGGTCATCTCCATCCAGGAGCTGACCTTCCAGGGCATGCAACTCATGGCCACGACCTACCTGACCATGGAGGTCTGGACCTGCGTGGCGCTCCTGTACTTCGTGCTGACCTTTTCCTGCTCCATGGGCGCGGCCCGTTTGGAATATCGGTTGCGGCGCAGGTATTCGGTTTAAGCGCTTCGCTTAGTTTTATGTTTTAGGGTTTTAGGGTGTTAGGGTAATGCGTGATGCGTAGTGCGTAATGCGTTGGATCGCTTGGTTTTTGCTTAAACATAAAATTTAAAACGTAAAACGTAAAACACAAGCGCTTGCGCTTGCCTAAAATTCACAGCGGATGCCGGCGTAGTACCCGCGCCCGCGCATGCGATCGCGGGGCACGCCCTCTTGGGCGACGCCGGTGTGGCCGGCGGAGGAGAAGACGTTGGTCACGTCGAGAAGAAAGGTGAAGGTGAACAAGTCCTTTTTCACGGCGTCGAGTTCCAGGGAAAGATCCGAAGCTACTCCCCCCGAAATAACGCCTTTCTTGAACGCGTCATGGTATTCCTGCTGCTCATTAAGCCACTGAGAACTCTTAAAGGTCAAGCTCGTGGTAGTCGTGCCGTGGGGAGTTTCTGCAGATACCCGGGCGTCCCTGAGCAGACCGGTGGTCGAATCCCGCCAGCGCGAAACCCAGTTAACGCGAAAGCGATCGTCATAAAAACTTCCCAACCACGAAAGCGTGAGCACCAAAGGGGCGTTATAGTTGTCGGCAGGCATGTCGGCTCGATCTATGAGCTCACCGTTGTAGTAGACTTGGTTGTAATTATAGTAATATCCAATTTTATTTATTGTTGTCGGCTTATCCAATACAATATCACTGTCATACGCCCCGTTGAATGTCCGTGTCATAGACTTTGTCGCGCCGAGTGTGAAATTGTGATCTCCCAGATTCGGAGTCGCAAATGAACGGGCCAGCCGCAGAGTTATGCCATCGTACGTACTTTTCCCGTCATTGGTCAGTGTGAAGGTGTCGTCTCCAAATTTTTTGCTGATGACCTGATCCCTGTGATCGCGGTGCACGAGTTCCAGACTGTATTCGACGCCCCTTAATTCACCCATCACGCCACCCATGACCTCGTCGGAATACGGAGTTTTAAGACCCTTAGCGAAGTAACTATAGTCAACATTCGGTTTGGGTTCGGTGGGTGGTTTATCCGGCCGTATCAGGTTGGTAAACGCGGGCCGATGTCTGTCGAAGGCATAGGCGCGCAGCTGCTTCCCGTAGTAGCGGTTGGCCCCGGCCACCAAGCGCAACCGCCCGTCGCCCATGGTGTCGAATTCGACTTTGAAGCGCGGTGAAAAATCCGTGTTGTGGGAAAAATCATCGTAATCTAGGCGCAAACCCGGGACAAGGGTGACACGGCCCAACTCGACCTCGGCCTGGGCATACCAGCCTAGGGAGTTCAGACTCTTGGTTTGATCGTACTCCATGTAGTGCGAATGCGAAACGACCCATTTGCCACTGAGAGGATAATTGCCCGTATCGATCCAGGTTTCTTCGTTCCACATATCCGTCGTGACATTGGTGAAATCCATTCCACTGGAAAACCTCCACAATCCGAAATCCGTGTCCATCTCTTTCAAATCAAATCCGAGACCCAAATCAATGCTGCGGTTCTCAACCGTTGAGTCCCCTACACCGCCAAGATACACCCACTCTTCCTCGGGTAAAGATTTTCCGGTGAGTTGTACGTAATGATTGCGCAAGGAATCACGGCTATACCCATTTTGCGAATAGGCGGCCTTGGCTGTCAGATCGCCCCATCGCGTCGCCAGGTCAAGCGAACCGCCAAAACGCCAAGCCTTGTTCTCAACTTCCCAATCACTGTCGATCCATTTTGGCTTCCACCGCTTTTCCATATAAGGGGCATAGGTCGCGTCCAGCTTCAGTTTCAGATCATTTCCAGGCTGAAGAAGCAGCCTGGCAAAATAATTCTCGCTGCGCCGATGCTGATCCTTCTCATAAATCGAGCCATCCTGTTCCATGACCAGCAAAGGAATGACGGACTCCTTTCTCGACATGGCGAACAGCAAACCGGCATTCCCGGAAATTGGACCATCCACGGACGTAAACATCCCGTATTGTCTGAAGCGAGGCTGGTTGTCTGACGAGTCCGAATCATCGTCGACCGCGCGGAGGTCGAACCATTCGCTGCGGGTATGGCGGCCCTCAATCTTCCCATGCCACCTGTCCATGCGGGGGTCGACAAGTTCTGCGGCCACAACGCCTCCCAAAAATCCGCCGTATTTAGCAGGCACGTTGTTCGAAAACACGGTAACCGTATCGACTAATCCCGCGTCGTAGAAAATGGTCTGGTCCGCCCCGTTCACGGCCAACCGGCTGTGCAGTAACGAATCCCCGTCAGCATCCAGCCCGCTGGGATTGAGCGTATTGCTCACGCTCATGCCGTCGATGAGGAAGTTGTTTTCGTAGGGTTTGGCGCCGGAGATGACCACGCGGGGCGGACGGATTTCGCCGCCGGTGAGGCTTGAGATTTCGTCGTTGGAGAACTGGACGCTCGAAAAACCCTTAATGGCCTCAGTGATAGACCCGGTATGGGAAGGCAGGGAGTGCAGTTCCTGGCCTCCGATGGCCGCCTTGCCGGCTTGATGCTTTTCCGCCAGCACGCGGACCGGATCAAACTGATAAACAAAATCTTCCGGAACAGCAGGTGCTGCCAGTTCCTTCGCCACGGGTTCGGGCACGTCGGAACTTTCATGAACGCTGTCCGTGGCAGTGCCGTTGCCACCGGTTTCATCATGCCGACGGTCGGAATCAACGTTGCCTGCCGCTGATAAAAACGGGACATCCACGCCATCTGCTGCCCGGACGTCTCCGGAAACCAAAAAAAACAGCAGGAAAACAAGGAAGATATTAAACACTCCGCCTTGCCATTACTCTTTTTGAAAAATCATGGTTGCACTTTTTTTCCACAAATGCCACGCACCTGTTGCTACTAAGTATTCATTGCAGAACTCTCCTTGAAGTATGTATTACAAAAGATCAAGCTCCCCATGCGAACCCTGATTTTTATCCTCAGCCTGCTACTTATTCCGCCCAGCGCCCTGGCCATCCAGGATATCCCCCTTGATGTCAGCCAGTTGGATATTTCCTTCGAACGCAACAGCCACAACAGTGTTATCGCCACGGCCCAGGACTCCCGGGGCTTTATTTGGCTCGCTTCCGTCCGTGGTCTGCACGTGTATGACGGCAAGACCCTGCGGCCGGTGCTCGGGGACGTGCTGCAGGGGACCAACGTCGGGGACATGCTCATCGACGGCAACGACGTCCTCTGGGTCGGGACCAATTCGGGCATACTGGCCTATTCCCTGAAGACCATGACTCCGCGCTGGTACAAGACAACTGAGACCTCCGCAGGCCGCTCCACCAAATTCGTCAAAGTCCTGCGCGTGGATCAGAAGGGATCGCTGTGGGCGGGAACGAGCCACGGGGGACTGCATCGATACGAGCCGTCTTTCGACAGATTCGAGATGATCGACATTTCCCCGCCGGACCCGGACGGCACGTGGACCGTTTTCGACATCGCCGAGAGCCCCCAGCGCGACATCTGGCTGGCCACGGGACAGGGCGTGCTTCGTTTGACCGGAGCCAGGGGGCCGGCAACCGCCATCCCTCTGTCCACAGGCGAGTCCTATACGGCCAGGGCAATCACCTTTGACGGCGCGGGAAACCTCTTTGTCGGATTGACGAACAACGGGTTATGGACCCTGGCCGCAAGCGCTCAGCAGGAGCGGCTTGTCGCCGTGGAAGTGGTGCCGTCTGTCAGCATCAGGAACCTTTACACCGACAGCAGCGGAGACGTCTGGATTTCGACGCGCCTGGGCCTGTACCGTCATTCAGTCCACAAAGACCGCATCTTCCGCCACTCCTTCCGCATCCTCAATTCACGAAACAAGGCGCCCGCGAACATCGCCTCCATCGCGGAGACGCGTTCCGGGACACTTTGGATCGGAACGTACAACCACGGACTGGTACACAGGCTAGCCTCTCCCGGCGCGAAGCTGCTCGAACTCAGGTTCAAGGGACAGAGCGAGACGCTGCATAATGTCGACGCCGTTTGCACCGTTAATCCTGCGGACTCCCGCATCTACGTCGCCCCGCGTGACGGGAAACTCTATCGTTCCGAGCCCCTCGACGCTCACCAGCTTTCCCTCTCGGCCAGCCTTGAACTCGAAGAGTTCCTTGACTCCGAAAGAATCCACTCCCTGGCCTGGACCGCCGACCAATCCCTTGTCTGCGGCATCCAGAACGCAGTGCTCCACGTCGGGCCGAACGGGGAAACACAACGCATTCAACTTGCTTTCGACGAAGATAATCCTGGTTTGTTAACCAACTTCGTCCGCCATATCGCCCCCATGGGCGACGGAAGGATATGGTTCTCCAACAACAGCGAAGTCTATTCCTGGCGGCCCGGCGAGAGCGCGGCGCGCAGGGAGATGACCGTTCCTGGCAACGCGGGAGGCGCAGTCCTGCTGCGCGCAGGCTCGGATCTGTGGGTTGGGCACGGGAGAACTCTCGACCGGATCAACATCCCCTCCGGTCGCAAGGACAGCTTCACGTTGCCGATCCAGATTCCGGATGACGAGACCTCCAACATCAAATCCTTGCTCGCAACCAATTCCGAGGAGCTGATCGTCGGTGCGACCAAGCAACTGTACCGCTTCGACCTGAAGTCCAAAAATCTCACGCCCCTGCTCTCGCTTGACAACAAACCCATTGCCAGCGTTCTTTCACTGTGGTCCGACTCCGGCAGGAACGTCTGGCTGCACACCGTTTCAAAAGTCTTCCAGCTCCCGTTCGGAACCAACCAGGTCAGGGAAATGGTTGCGGGCTCCCAGCATCCGGCGTCGAGCATCACCTCCGAGCCTACCGCCCTTGGGAGCATGCTCATCTACGGGCACACGGACGGACTGCTGATCATGGAACCGCAAAAGCTCCTCTCGCGGACTCCAACCCTGCCCAAAATTTCCAATGTCCGCATTTTCGACCGCCCGGTCAGCGCCACCCCACTGGGGCGGATGCCCGAAAGTCTGGAGCTCGACCATCAGCAACACTACCTGACATTTTCCTTTTCCGTTCCGGAAAAAAGCGCCCTCGGCGCGCCGCACTTTCTCTATATGCTCGAAGGTGTGGACGCGACCTGGAACGACGCCGGGACACAGACATCGGTCAGTTATGCGCACCTGCGGCCGGGCCGCTATGTGTTCCATCTCAAGGATGGTCTGGACGGAAGCGTCACCGATTCCATGAGCATCACCATCCGTCCACCATGGTGGCTGACGGCCTGGGCCAAGACAGGCTATGCATTGGGCCTTGTGCTCACCGTCCTTTTGTCATCGCTCCTTTTTGCACGGCTGCAGACAACGCGCATCCGCAAGGACATGCTTGAAAACCTGGTCATGCTGGATCCGCTCACCGGAGTGCCCAACCGGCGTAAATTCCAGGAAGTGCTCGCGGCGGAAAAAAGTCGCTGCAAGCGCAGCAACCACCAGATCTCGGTGCTCATGATCGACATCGACTATTTCAAGGGATTCAACGACCGTTTTGGTCACCAGGCCGGTGACGAAGCCCTGAGTAGCGTGGCCAAAGCACTGAGCCAAACGCTCATGCGGCCGGAGGATTTTGTCGGCAGGTACGGAGGTGAGGAATTTGTGATTGTCCTGCCCAGCACCAATCGCAGCGGCGCGGAGCGGGTGGCGCAGAAAATTCAGCAGGCCCTGTTCATGGCCAACATCCCCTATCCGGGTTCACCCCTTTCGGACAGGATCACGGTGAGTCTGGGAATTTCGACATTCAGCCCGCAATCAGACCTGCATATAGACTCGGGGCTCTTTTCGGCGGATCAGGCTCTTTACCAGGCCAAGCGAAATGGCCGCAACTGCTTCTTCTACAAGGACCACTGCCTGGCCCTAACTCCCGTGCGACAATGACGGCAAGAGGTCCATGCCGCACAGCCGGCACTCCCCGCAGCCGGAATCGGGGCACGGAGGGCTGACCAGTCCATGCCGGTATTTGGTCCATTCCGAGTACAAAAACTTCCTTGAGACGCCAATGTCCAGGCGCTCCCACGGAAAAACGCTGTCCCGCGCGAGCGGCCTGTGCAGCACCTCGCGCACGAGCTCGTCGAATTCCCTGACCGCTGCCCCAAGCCCGACCTCGGCCGCCCGTTCCAGGCAGGGAAAAATCTCCTCCCCGCCTCTGGCCAGAAACATCTGCACCCGCGCCTGACCTGGGTTTTCCCCGGCGAAACGCATGCCCTTGAAACGTCCGACCGCTTTCTTGAAACGCCGCATGGCCGCCTTGAACCACTCCTCATCGTGAATCGCCGCCCACTGCAGGGGCGTCCAGGCCTTGGGCACAAGGCAGCTCACTGAAAGAGAGATGAGCTCCACCCCCTTCTTGCGATTGCCCTGACCCGCTCTGCGGGCCTCGTCGATACGCACGAGGAAAGACTCGAACTCAGCCCAGTCCTCCTCATTCTCGCCTGGCCAGCCGGTGATCATGTACAGCTTCAAGGTGCCGAACTGCATGCGACTGATGCGCGTCACGGCCTCCAGAAATGCCTCTTCCGAGAAATGCTTGTTCATGGCCCGGCGTAGCCGACGGCTCGCGCCTTCCAGAGCCAGGGTCACGGAACGAGTGCCGGTGTGCCTCAGAAACTGAAGCAGCTCTTCGGTCAGGCCGTCGGCACGCATGGATGACAGGGAAAACTTGATCTTGCGCTCCTGCAGCCAGCGCAAAAAGGGCAGCAGGTCGGGCCAGTCGGTCAGGGCCGTGCCCACCAGCCCGACTTTCTGCGGTTGGCAGCGGGACACGATCTCTTTTAGCGTCTCTATTCTGGCGTGGCGGGGCGGCTTGTAGATGCTGCCTGCGGCGCAGAAACGGCAGCCATAGGGACAGCCCCGGTTGACCTCCAGCAGCAGCATGTCACGGAACTGGGCTTCGGAGCTGATAAAACAGGAATAGGCGGGTTCACTGAGTTCCCCGGAGCCGGACACGTGGACCAGCCTGTGCACGGGCAGAAGGCTCTGGCCCGGGACCAGCATCCCGGGCATGCGCGCCATCTCGCCCAGCGCCAGGGATTTTTCGCCCCCGGAGTTCCAGACTCGCGCGATGACATCAATGACTGGGTTAAGCCCTGCCTCGGCCTCGCCGACAAAGATGCCGTCCAGGGCGGGCAGCAGCGGGAAAGGATTCAGAAATGCCAACGGCCCCCCGGCCAGGACTAGGGGCCAGGAGGGTCGTTCTTCTCTTGTTACGGGAATGTCTGCGTCCTGCAGAAGGCGCAAGACCGTGGGAAAATCGCCCTCGAAATTGAGGCTGAATAGCACAAGGGGGAAGAGGCCCAGGTCGCGTCCGGAGTCAACGGACCTGGGCCTCGGGGACGTGGGATCCCAGAAAAATCGCTCGACGGCCAACTCCTCGCGATCCGCGAGGAGCCGGTAAACGACCTGCCAGCCCAGGGTGGAAAGTCCGTGCTGCGCGGCTTCCGGAAAAACCAGAGCCACGGGCAGCCGTCCTCCCCAATCCTTGAGCCGGGGGACCGTTCGGCCTAGATACAGCTCGGACACAGGTCCCTCCCGGGGTGGGGCGCAGGTCTTAACGCGAAAAACCTAGTCTGCCTGCATTCTGATGAACGACGGAATCTCAAATTCCTCCTCTTCGAACAGGAACTCGCTGTCGTCGCCGCCGTTGACGATCTTGCGCGGCTCATGCCGCCGTTCTTCCGTGCCCGGCTGGGTCTTGGCGCGGATGTAGGCGGGCACGCTCAGGTCGGCGCTTTCGTTGACCGTGATCTTTCTGGTACGCGGGCGAATGAAGGCGCCTTCGTTTTCAGCCGCAAGCCTGGTGGCGGTGTTTGCGGGAAAGGACGTGACCTTGGTTCCCTTTTCCACGGGATTGTTGCCGTCCTGGATACCGGTGGCGATGACGGTGATGCGCATCTCGTCCACACAATCCATGTCGAAGACCGTACCGAAGTAGATCTTGGCGTCCTCGTGAGCGGCTTCGTGAACGATGCTGGCGGCTTCGCTGACCTCTTCGATGGTCAGGTCGGGTCCGCAGGTGATGTTCATGAGCACGCCGCGCGCACCGTCGATGGTCACGTCTTCCAGCAACGGACTGGTGATGGCCTTGAGCGCCGCTTCGCGGGCGCGTCCGTCACCGGAGGCGATGCCCGTGCCCATCATGGCCAGACCCATCTCTTCCATGACCGCTTTCACGTCGGCAAAGTCGAGGTTGATGAGGCCGGGTACCATGATCAGGTCGGAGATGCCCTTGACCGCATGAAAAAGGACTTCATCGGCCTTGCCCAGCATGTCCACAAACGAGGCCTTCTTGGAGGCCAGGGTCAGCAGGCGGTCATTGGGGATGGTGATGATGCTGTCGACGATGTCGCGCAGCTCCTTGATGCCCCGCTCAGCCTGCTGCTGGCGACGCTTGCCTTCGAAAAAGAATGGCTTGGTGACAACGGCCACGGTCAACGCGCCCATATCCTTGGCCACCTGTGCGATGACCGGAGCCGCGCCCGTGCCGGTACCGCCACCCATGCCCGCAGTGACGAAAACCATGTCGCAGTCGCCCAGGATGTCCCTGATCTGGGCCTGGCTTTCAAGAGCCGCGTCCCGACCCATGTCCGGATTGGCGCCTGCGCCCAGGCCCTTGGTCAGCTTGTCGCCGAGCTGAATCTTGTACTCGGCCTTGGAATGTTTGAGGGCCTGCATGTCCGTATTAGCGGCGATAAAGGTCACGCCCTGCATGGCGGCCTTGATCATGTTGTTTACCGCGTTGCCGCCTCCGCCACCCACTCCGATGACTTTGATCAAAGCATTGTCTTCGCGTTCAATTTCCAGGAAATCCATACTTCCCCCCACGTTTGCATTGTTCCGTTCTCCGTTTTCCCGTTCCCGTCAAACCCGTCAACTGATGTCCACGAACCATTTCTTCATCCGCGCCAGGATGGAGTGGAAGATGTTCTTGTCGCGGATGCGGATCTTGCTGTCCCGCCCGTGCTTTTCCGCGCCATAGAGAAGCAGTCCCACCGCCGTGGCGTAAGTGGGGCTGTCAACCACATCCTTGAGTCCGCCTACTCCGGCAGGCGAACCCGTCCTGGTCGGCAGGTTGAAGACCTGCTCCGCCAATTCCTGAATCCCTTCGATGCGCGAGGCGCCGCCGGTCAGCACCACTCCCGCGCCGATAAGCTTTTTGTACCCGGAGCGGATCAGCTCCTGGTCCACCAAGGCAAGAAGTTCCTCCATGCGCGGCTCGCAGATCTCGGCCAGGACCTGCCTGGTCAGTTTGCGCGGCTCGCGGCCGCCGACGCTGGGCACCTCGATGATCTCGTCTTTTTTGACCAGTTCCGCGAGCGCGCAGCCGTACTTGATCTTGATCTTTTCGGCGGCCTGGGTCGGCGTGCGCAGCCCAAAGGCGATATCGTTGGTCAGGTTGGTCCCGCCGAGGGCGATGACTCCGGTGTGTTTGATGGAGTTACCGTGAAAAATGGCGATGTCCGAGGTGCCGCCGCCGATGTCAACCAACGCTACGCCGATCTCGCGTTCCTCGTCGGTCAGCACGGCCTTGGACGAGGCGAAGGCTTCGAGCACGATGTCTTCCACGTCGAGGCCGGACTTGTGGCAGCTCTTGACGATGTTCTGGGCGCTGGTCACCGCGCCGGTCACTATGTGTACCTTCACCTCAAGGCGCACCCCCGCCATGCCCAGAGGATCGGCGATGCCGGTCTGGTCGTCGACGATGTACTCCTGGGGCAGGATGTGGATGACCTCACGATCGAGCGGTATGGCCACGGCCTTGGCCGCGTCGATGACCCGCTCGATATCGCGCACGGTCACCTCGCCGCCCTTGACCGCGATGACGCCGTGGCTGTTGAAGCCCTTGATGTGACTGCCCGCGATCCCGGCGTACACGGCGCGAATCTCGCACCCAGCCATGAGCTCCGCTTCTTCCAGGGCTTTCTTGATGGACTGCACGGTCTGTTCGATGTTGACGACCACGCCCTTCCTAAGACCCGTGGACGGGCTGGTGCCGATGCCGATGATGTCCACGATCCCGTCCGTGCCCGCCTCGCCGACGACGGTGCATATCTTGGTCGTTCCGATGTCCAGACCGACGATCAATTCAGACTTGGCCATACTTCCCCTCATCTCCCGGCTCTCGCCGGCATGCTTTCCCTAGAGTGTTTGATCGGCATGCAGCCTGATCCATGCCCGTTTGGGCATGACAAACATGAATGCGGTGCGATCCAGCTCGCCCCGGCCCCTCAAATCAGCCCACAGCCTGTTCAGGCTTGTCAGCGTGGCGCCCAGGTCAGCGCCATCCAGTTGCACGAGTACGCGCGGCCTTTCCAAAAATATGCTGAACTGCTCCGCGCTGTCCTGACGCAGCCAGGCGATCTGGCTCATGCCGAAGGGCAGAGAGTTCCGGGCGACTTCGTCAAGGAGCATACGGATGCCGCTGCCCACCTGCGTCCCCTCTTCCGTCTCAAGGAGCGGAAGCGATATGAACTTGTCAACGCTCACCGGGGCGATGATGTGCCCGCCGGCGTCAGCATAAAAAAGCTGTCCGTCCCGGCGCGTCAGGAATGCTGGCTCGCGCTCACTGACCTCGATGATCAGGCCGTCGGGCAGCACCCTGGTCACACCCACGCTCTCCACCCACTCGCTCGCGGCGATGCGACGCTGCACCTCCGCGATATTGATGTTCAAAACATTTATTCCCGTGCCGACCCCGCCTAATTCCGCGATTTCCTCGGGGCTCAGGCGCTGGGAACCCTCGACCCGCAGATTTACAAGGGCGAAAAACTCGTGGGCCGTGACCCACCTGTAGGCAAAAAGAATCCCGAAGCTGACCACCAGCAGAGCGGCGATGCCCAGAGTCCACCGCGTCAGGACCAAGATCGTGCGGCACAGGCCAAAAATGAATCCGCCAAGCATCGCGCCCGCATTCGCGGTTTGCTCGCGAGTCTTGCGCCGAGGCACATTCCGGCGAACCTTCTTGCCCATTACCGCCGTGTTCACGGAGTCCCCGCCTTCTCATCCAGGTAGCCCTGACCAACGGTCCAGATGCTGCCCGCACCCATGGTCAAGAACAGGTCACCCTCCTGCAGAATCTCCCCCAGGGCCGACTCCATGGACGCAAAATCCTCGAAAAAGCGCACCGGAGTGCTGGTCACCTGCCTGATGGCCTGGGACAGACTCTGCCCACTGACTCCGGGGATAGGCGACTCGCTGACAGGGTAGATCTCCGTCAACAAGAGCAGATCGACTCCGGCAAAGACCTTGGAGAATTCCCCGAAAAGGGCCTGCGTCCGCGTGAACCGGTGCGGCTGAAAGGCCACCACCAGGCGTTTGTCCGGATAGCACAGCCGCGCGGTTTCCAGGGTGGCGGCTATCTCGGTGGGGTGGTGACCATAATCGTCCACCACCAGTACTCCGCCTCTCTCGCCCTTGTGTTCGAACCGCCGTCCCACCCCGGCGAATGCGCCCAGGCCGTGGATGATGTCCTTTTTCGGGATCCCGGCCTCCATGGCCACGCCGATGGCGGCCAGGGCGTTCAAGACATTGTGCCGACCGGGATGGGCCAGCGAGACCTCGCCCCACTCTTCCCCGTGCCGATAGACAAGAAAGCGTGATCCCCGCTCGCACGTGATGATCTCGGCCCGGAGCACGTTTTCTTCCCCGAACCCGTAGGTCAGGACCGGACGGCGCACACGGGGCAGAATGGACTGCACCCCGGGGTCGTCCCCGCAGACCACGTTCAGACCATAGAACGGCACGCTGTTCATGAAGGCCACAAAGCTGTCGCGGATTTCGTCCAAATCCTTGTAGTAATCGAGATGGTCCGCATCGACGTTGGTGACGATGGAGATCCTGGGCAAAAGGCACAGAAACGACCCGTCCGACTCATCGGCCTCGGCGATGAGGTAGCGGCCCTGGCCGAGCATGGCGTTGGAACCGTAGGCGTTCAAACGCCCGCCGATGATGACCGTGGGGTCGAGGTGGGCCTCCATGAAGATCGTCGCCAGCAGCGAGGTGGTCGTGGTTTTTCCGTGGGTCCCGGCCACGGCCACGCCGACCTTGAGCCGCATGAGTTCGGCCAGCATTTCGGCGCGCGGGATGATCGGCACTCCATGGGCCCTCGCCTCCAGCAGTTCGGGATTGTCATCGCGCACAGCGGTGGAACGGACCACGACCTGCGCATCGCAAACATTTTCCCGTGCATGGCCGGCGTGAATCGTTGCGCCAAGAGACTCCAGGCGCAGCGCCACCGGACCCTTGACCAGGTCAGAGCCCGACACTTCGTACCCCAGAGTCAGCAACACCTCGGCGATGCCGCTCATGCCTGCGCCGCCGATGCCAACCATGTGGATTTTCTTAATTTTCGACTTCATATTCACCGCTTGTCACGCCGTGTTCTTTTCGACGCCAAATCCTGCAATTGCGCCACCACCCGCTCTCCGGCATCGGGGATGCCCATTTCGCGGGCGGCCCGGGCCATCCTGGCCAGATTTTCCGGCATCTGAAAAAGATCGCCCACCGCCGCGGACAGGTTCAGTTCGTCCAACTGGCGCTGCTGAAAGACCATCGCCGCCCCGCCCTTTTCCAGCGACCTGGCGTTCTTGAGCTGATGGTCATGGGTGGCGTACGGAAAAGGCACCAGGATGCTCGGCTTTCCCGCCACCGCAAGCTCGGCGATGGTCGTGGCTCCGGCCCGGCAAATGACCAGATCAGCGAAGCGATAGGCCTCGTGCATGTCGCTGATGAACGGCTCCACGCGTGCCTCCGGGAACTTCTGGGCATAAACCTCGCGGATCGCATCAAACTCGTCCTTGCCCGTCTGATGCCAGATGCCAAGGCCCAGGGACTTGAGCCTATCGAGTTCGCGCACCACGAATCCGTTCAGGGCCGAAGCGCCCTGGCTGCCGCCCACGATAAGAATGTTGCGTCCGGGCATGCGCCGCTCGTCACGCAGGGAACGGATCTCCGCACGCACCGGGTTGCCCGTGACCGTCACCTTGTCGCCCGAGAACGCCGGACCTTCCGTGTCCGGGAAGCTGACCATGATCCGATCCACGCGCCTCGCCAGCACCCGGTTGGTCACCCCAGGGACGCTGTTCTGCTCATGGATGGCCGACGGAATTCCCATCAGGCTCGCCGCCAGGGGGCAGGAAAAACCTGCGTATCCGCCAAGTCCGAGCACCACGTCCGGCCTCAACTCGCGCAGAAGCTTCCAGGCCTTCAGCAGGCTGCGACCGAGCCACCAGGCCGTACCCAAACTCTTGAGTCCGCGCCCCAGCACGCCCTGCGCGGGCAGGGCCATGAACGGCACTCCGGCCGCGCGCGCCCACTCGCCTTCGGGCCCGCGCTCTCCGCCCACGAACAGGATCTCGCACTCCGGTGCCAGGGCGCGAACGGACTCCGCCACGGCCAAGGCCGGGAAGATGTGGCCTCCGGTGCCACCTGTGGTCAGAATGAGCCGCTTCATGCCTTGACCTTCCTGGACAGATTCAAAAGTACCCCGATGCAGAAAAATCCGGCGATCAGGTGGCTGCCGCCGTAACTCAAGAAAGGCATGGGCACGCCCTTGGGAGGAATCGCGCCCAGCACCACGCCCATGTTGAGTAACCCGCCGATGATCACGATGGAGCCCATGCCGAACGCGGTGATGCGGTCATGGATGGATTGCTGGCGCACGCTGATGACCAGGGTGCGCCACAGGACCAAACCCAGCAGGATGATGATCAGCGACACCCCGACAAAACCCAGTTCCTCGCCAAGCACGGACATGATGAAATCGTTATGCGCCTCGGGCAGGAAAAAGAGTTTCTGCTTACCTTCGCCAAGCCCCTGCCCGAACCATCCGCCCGATCCCAGTCCGTAGAGGGACTGCACCAATTGGTAGCCCGTGTTCTGGGCGTCCTTGAACGGGTCGAGGAAAGAGAAGACCCGGCGGAAGCGATACGGGGAGTTGACCACCAGCAGCGCCGCAGACACCAGAGCCAGAACCCCGGCCGAACCCAGGAAGATGATCCGCGTTCCGCCCACCAGACACATCAGAAAAAGCAGACCCGCCAGAAACACCGCGCCTCCAAAATCCGGCTGCAGCAGAAGAAGGAAGCAGAGGCCACCGGTCATGATGATGGGCGGCAAAAAACCCACGCTAAAGGTTTTGACCAGTTCCTGCTTGTTGGCGAAAAAATAGGCCAGGTAGAAAACCAGCGCGATCTTGGCCGCCTCAAGGGGCTGGACTGAAATCGGTCCGATCCGCAGCCAGCGGCTGGCCCCGCCCGCCGTGGCAGCCAGCGGCGAAAAAATGGTCATCAACAGAAGTCCTGCCGCCATCACAATCCAAAGATAGGTGTGGCGGTAGAAAAATTCCATGTTGGCGCGGGCCGCCACCGTCAGCACCACCCCGCCGAGGGCCATGAAGAGCATCTGCTTCCAGAACAGGGCGTATTTGTCGCCATAGACCTTCTCGGCCATGATTCCGCTGGCGCTTAAGACCATGATCAGTCCAAGGGAGGCCAGACAAATCACCGCGCCCAGGAGGATGACGTCAAAATTCATGAGCTGGCGGGCAACTTCGCGTTGGGTGATTTTCATGACGCGCCCTCCACCCATTCGCGCACCGCGCGCTGAAATACTTTGCCCCGCTCCTTGTAGTTGGCGAACAGATCGAAGCTGGCCGTAGCCGGGGACAGAAGCACGCACTCGCCGCTGCGCGCCTCCGAGGCGGCGCGGAACACGGCCTCTTCCAGGGTGGCGTCCCAGCTGATGTCCTTGCCGCAATCAGCCCAGGCTGCCTCGAAAATTTCTCGCGACTGTCCGAAAAGATATACGGCGCGAACCTTATCGCGAATGAGCGGCAGCACCGCGTCCAGATCCCCGCCCTTGAACACGCCGCCCGCCAGAAGACGCACGGGGCAATCCTGGCTTTTGAGCGCCGCGATCATGGAATCAGTGGTCGTGGATTTGGAATCGTCCACATAAACCACGCCGTTGTGCTCGGCCACGGCTTCGATGCGATGGGGCAGGGACGAGAACCCGTCGATGCCACGTTGCACGTCCTCTTCGGAAAGCCCGAAGTAGCGGCACGCCAGATACGCGGCCTCCATGTTTTCGCGGTTGTGCTCTCCAGGCAGGCCCGGGCAGGAGAAACGCGACCCGGCCACAAAATAGACCCTGCGCGCGCCGGTAAAGCTGCGGCCCTCGAGTTCGTCCTTCATGGACAGCGGGACCACGGCCAGATCGCCGCTATCCATGTGCGTGAACATGGACAGCTTCGCGCCAAGATACTCTTCCATGGTCTCGTGGTAGTCGAGGTGGTTGGCCGAAAAATTGAGCAACACGCCCACCCGCGGATGAAAAGACGGGGAATTCTGCAACTGGAAGCTGGACACCTCAAGCACCAGGATGTCAGCCCGTTCCCCGCTCAGCATATATTCGCACAGGGGAGTCCCGATGTTGCCGCCGGTGAAGACCTTTTTCCCGTTTTTCTCCAGGATGCGGCTGATGAGCGTTGTGGTCGTGGTCTTGCCGTTGGTTCCAGTCACCGCGATGACCGGCTCGGACACAAACCAGCTCCCCAGCTCCAGCTCGGACACCACCTGCACGCCAGCAGGCAGCAGCGCCGCTACTTTCGAGCGGGCAATGCCGGGGCTCAGTACGATCATGTCGGCACCACTGAAATGCTCAGGCTTGTGCTCCCCGGCCAGGACCTCGAAACCCTGTCCGGCAGGAATCTTGGCCGCATTGGCCTCGCTTTTCTCGAGCAACCGCACGGCCGCGCCCATCTTCGTGAGCAGCCGCGCCGCAGCGATGCCTGAAGCTCCCGCTCCCAGCACCACCGCGCTATGTCCGCGCAGCTGATTTTCGTGGATGAATTCGCGCATGCCGTCCTACCTGAGTTTCAGTGTTCCCAGAGCCATGACCGCCAGAAGAAGCGACAGGATCCAGAAACGGATGATGATTTTCGACTCGTGAATGCCTTTCTTCTCGAAATGATGATGCAGCGGGGCCATGCGGAATATCCTCTTCCCGCCGCTGACCTTGAAATATCCAACCTGCAGGATGACCGAGAGGGTCTCGACCACAAAGAGCCCGCCAACGATGACCAGAAGCAGCTCCTGCTTGCACAGGATGGCGATGAACCCGAGGGTGCCGCCGATGCTCAGACTGCCCACATCGCCCATGAAGACCTGGGCCGGAAAGGCGTTGAACCATAGGAACCCGAGGCCCGCCCCGACCATGGCGCCGCAGATGACCGTCACTTCGCCCACGCCGGAGATGTACGAAACCTGCAGATAATTGGCGAGATTCACGTGCCCGGCCACATAGACGAAGACGGCAAAGCATCCCGCCGAGACCACGGCCGGGCCGATGGCCAGTCCGTCAAGGCCGTCGGTCAGATTCACGCCGTTTGAAGCCCCGATCATGACGAAAAGGCCGAAGGGCACGTAGAGCCAGGTCAGGTCCGGATTGAAATTCTTGAAAAACGGCACCATGAGCTTGGTCGAATACTCCGGGAACGAGACCAGCAGGGACACCGCACCCACGCTGACGATAAGCTGCCCCAGAAGCTTGACCCGGGGCGAGAGGCCATCGTTGTGCTTGCGCACGACCTTGATGTAATCGTCCACAAACCCGACCGCGCCGAAGCCGAGGAAGACCAGCACCGTCAGCCAGATGTATTTGTTGGTCAGATCGCTCCACAAGAAGACGCTGACCAGCATGCAGAATCCGAACAGCAGCCCGCCCATGGTCGGGGTTCCGCTCTTTGCCTGATGATCCGGCCCGCCTTCCTTGATGTATTGGCCGAACTTGAGCTTGCGCAGCCATCTGATGAAGATAGGCCCAATGATGATGGACAGGATCAGCGCCGTCAGCATGGCATAGATGGTACGGAACGTGATGTACCGAAACACGTTCAGCATGCTGATCTGGTCGCTCAAGGGGTATAAAAGATGATAAATCACGCCCAGCTCCTTTCCAGTGCAGAATAATACTGCTCCATTTTACAACCCCTCGACCCCTTGAAAAGCATCACACCCTCGTCCTTGCGCGTCGCGCCCAGAACCTGCAGCACCTCTTCAGGCCCGTTCACCTTCTGAAAAAATCCTTCGAACCCCAGCAGGCCGGCCTGTACGTCCTGAGAGTGCTGTCCATGAAATAAGCAGTGCGACGCCCCGGTTTGTGCTATCAGCCCGCCCAGCTCGCGGTGGGCGCGGGAAGCGTCCTCACCCAGGTCGAGCATGTCTCCGAGGACCAGGACCAGCCGCTTGCCTGCGGCCAGTCGCGCGGCTTCGCGGATGGAGCGGGCCATGGACACGGGGTTGGCGTTGTAAGTGTCGTCGATGAAAAGCCATGAGCCTACCCGGCTCTGCACGAAACGTTGGGCCACCGGGCTGTAGGCCCTCAGAGCGGACTCAACTGTGGTCAGGGTCAAGCCCAGTTCCATGGCATGGCCGCCACAGCGGCCATGTTCTCGGCGACGTGGACATTGCTCGAAACCCGGCAGCACATATCCTCTGCCTTGACGCGCAGCGTGTAGGTAATCCCTTCGGGGGTGCTATCCTGGCTCAGGCAGGAATAGTCGGCCGGGGCCGCAGCTCCGGAAAACGTCGCCATCCTGAGGGAGCGCGTGGCACACTCGCGCGACAATTCCGGGTAGTCGACGCTGACGCAGGCGAATCCGCCGGTCCTGACATGGTCCAGCAGAATGCTCTTCTGCGCCGCCACTCCTTCCAGGCTGCCAAGGCCTTCCAGATGGCAGCCACCGACATTGAGCAGCAGCGCCGCGTCCGGGGCCAGGATGTAGCCCAGCTCGTCCATGTCGCCTGGGCGGCTGATGCCAAGCTCCAGGACCCAGAAATCCTCGTCGCCGCTCATCTCCAGTATGGACAGGGGCAAGCCGATCTGATTGTTCAGATTCCGAAAATTCTTGGCCGTCACCCCTGCCTTCGAGAGCACCTGGGCCAGCATCTCCTTGACCGTGGTCTTGCCCGCCGACCCGGTGACGCCAATGACCCGGGCCGAAGCCTTCTCGCGCCAGACCCTGGCCAGGCGGCCCAGGGCCGATGTCGTGTCCCGCACCAGCAGCACGGGCACGTCCAGCTCAAGGGGTGTGCCGGCCACCACGGCGCTGGCTCCGTTTTCCACGGCCTGACGCGCGAATTCGTGGCCATCGAGCTTCTGCCCGACGATACAGAAAAAGATGTCCCCCTGCCGCACGGCGCGGCTGTCGATGGACACGCGGCCCAGATTCAGGTCGTGACCCCGGTCGATACTGGCGCCCATGGCCTCGGCGATCTGTTGCAGGGTCATGTTCATGCCAGACACTCCTGCACCACCTCGAAATCCGAGAAATGACGTTTTTCCGTGCCGATGATCTGATAATCTTCATGGCCCTTGCCGGCGACAAGTAGGGCGTCCCCAGGCTGCATGCTCTTTACGGCCAGGGCGATGGCCTTGCGGCGGTCCACTTCACGCAGGACCTGACGGGCACCGGCCAGGCCGGGCTCGATCTGGTCAAGGATGGACTCGGGATCTTCGGTCCTCGGGTTATCGGAAGTGACCACCACGACATCGGCGTGTCTGGCCACGGCCTGCCCCATGAGCGGACGCTTGGTCGCGTCGCGGTCGCCGCCGCATCCGAAAACCGTGATCAGACGACCAAAACCCATGGATTTCAGCGCTATCGAAACTTTCTCCAACGCGTCCGGGGTGTGGGCATAGTCTATGAAAATATGCAGATCATGCGTGTTCGGCACCCGTTCCAGGCGGCCGGGAGCGCCCGTGGCCGTGGACAGGCGGTCGCACTGTTCCGGGGTAAGTCCGAGCAGCATCCCCGCGCCCACGGCTGAAAGCAGGTTGTAGGCGTTGTGCCGCCCCACCAGCGCCGTGCGCAACTGCCACTGCCTTCCGCCATGACGTATACCCAGATGCATGCCCCAGGTTCCCGCGTCGACAATCTCTCCCCGCAGCTCGGCGTCTTCGGAGTCAAGTCCGAAGGCCAGCAGATCGGGGCGCAGCATTTTGAGACGCCTGCCGTACTCGTCGTCGACGTTGACAAGCCCCTTGGCGCAACGCGCCGGGCCATCCAGGAACAGGCGCGCCTTGGCCTCGTAATATCTCTGCATGTCGCCGTGGTAGTCCAGGTGGTCCTGGGTCAGGTTGGTGAACACGCCCACGTTTATGGGCAGTCCAGCCGTACGCTCCTGATCGAGGGCATGGGAGGACACTTCCATGACCACTGTCTGCACGCCGTCGCGGGCCATGCGACCGACGAACCCGTGCAGACTCAGGCAATCCGGGGTGGTCATGGTCGCCGGCTCGTCCACTCCGGGCCAGGAGCAGTGCACCGTGCCGATGAGGCCCGTGGGCATCCCGCTTTCGCTCAGCAGAAAATGGAGCAGGTGCGCGGTGGTCGTCTTGCCGTTGGTTCCGGTAATCCCGACAATGGAGGGCAGACGCGACTCCGTGCCGCATGCCGCGCGGGCCAGCACGCCGAGGGTACGCGCCGGGCTCTCCACCTCACGGCTTAAGGCTCCGTCAATGCGGGAAACGTCCACCCCTGGGCCATGCACCACAACCTGCGCGCCGCGAGCCACCGCATCGTCGATGTACCGCGCGCCGTTGACCCGCGTGCCAGCGATTGCCACGAAAACATCGCCGGGAGCCACCGCACCCGAATGGGTACGCAGTCCGGTTCCGCTTCGAAGCATTTCCAGCACGGTCTCAAGGTTCATACGGTCCACTTCCTAACCTGGTTGCTGCGTCAGCCAGAGCTGACATTTATTGTCCGCCGGCCACTTTTCACCTGGCTGCGGATGCTGTTTTTCGATGATCACGCCCTGGCCCACCACTGTTGGCACAATGCCCCGTGCAACAAGAATCTCAAGCGCCTGGCGCACTGTGGCGCCCTGCAGGTTGGGCATGAATTCCTGATCAACGCTTATGTTTTCCACTCGCCGCACCGGGGCGGAGAATCGCTCCGGGGAAACCTGCGCCATGTGCACCGTTTCCGTCGGCTCGGCGAGCATCCCCGAAGAGGTCAAGAGCTGCACCCCGACATTGCGCACCTCTGGGGCGACCAGCACGCCGCCGTAATGTCCGGCCTGCGGCTCGTCGATCATCATGCTGACCAGGTAGCGAGGATTGTCAGCGGGAAAAACAGCGATGAACGAGGCCACATACTCGCCCCCGTACCCGCCGGTCGGGCTGGCCTTCTGGGCCGTTCCCGTCTTGCCCGCAACCCGCACCCCTTCGATGCGCGCCTGTGTGCCCGTGCCGTCCTCCTGGACGACCTCTTCCATCATGGACATGACCATTGCGGCGACGTCCGCATCAAAAACGCGCGTGCCCTGGACCGGAAGCTCCGGCTCGTGCACCAGACGCAGCGGAAGGCGGACCCCGCCGTTGGCGATGCACAGATACGCATCGGCCAGCTGCAGCATGGTCACGCCCAGTCCCTGCCCAAAGGAAATATTGGCCAGCTCAACGTCTTTCCACTGCTTGACGGGGTTGAGCAGCCCTGCCGACTCGCCGGGCAGGGGCAGACCGATGCGGTGCCCGAAGCCGAGGTCCTGCAGGTACCTGTTGAGCTTGACTGCGCCGAGCTCCAGCCCGATCTTGGCCGCGCCGATATTGCTCGAATAACGAATGATCTTGCTCACGGTCAGGTTTTCGTACTTATGCGTGTCCTTGACCCGCCGTCCCCTGACGCTCCACTTCCCGTTCTCGCAGTAATACTCTTTGGACGGGGTGCAGACCTTTTCCTGCAAGGCCGCCGCGACCATGATCGGCTTCATGGTCGAGCCGGGCTCGAAAATATCCACGGCCATGCGGTTCTTCCACTCGCCCCGGGTCTTCTTGACCGCATTGGGGTTGAAGAACGGATAATGCCCCCAGGCCAGGATCTCGCCCGTGGGGATTTCGACCACCAGCGCCATGCCTGATTTGGCCCTGGCCCGGGCCACGCTGCGCGTTAAGGCTTCTTCCGTGGCCAGCTGCACCTGGCTGTCGAGGGTCAGACGCAGATCCTGCCCGTTGAAGGAGCTTCTGTCCTCGCCCTGCAAGGAAGACATCCTCTTGCCGGCCGCATCCTTCTGCACGGTGTACTTGGTGGAGGAGGGCATGAGCTGATCGTTGAAGCTCTTTTCCAGGCCCTCGATGCCCTGGCCGTCCATGTTCAAAAAACCGAGCAGCTGCCCGGCCATATGTCCCTGCGGATACTGGCGGGAATTTTCGGTCTCCAGGTACACGCCGGGGAGCATCTCGGCGCTGATGGCCATGGCCTGAGCGTCGCTGATCTTGCGGGCCACCCACACGAAGCGTTTCCCGGGGCCCATTCCGGCGGCGATGCCCTTGGGGCTCATCCCGAGAATGGAGCCCAGGCGATGCGATACTGTCCGAACGTCCTTGATTTCGTTGGGGCGGACATACACGGACTGGGTCGCGACGGACTTGGCCAGAAGAAGTCCGTTGCGGTCGAAAATCTCGCCACGCTTGCCGGAAACGGTTTCCGAGGCCCAGTACTGACGGTTAGCCATCTTGGCGTATTCCGGCCCCTTGACCACCTGTACGAAATACGCCCTGGCCCAGAGCCCCATCAGCGCCAACGCAAAAAGAACCCCGGCGAAAATGATCTTGCCGCGGCTTCGATCCTTGGTTGGCTTGCTTCCGGTTTTTGTCACTGCCCTTCCCATTCCTGCAGGGTACGGATCTGGTCACGCCTTGGCGGACGTAGACCCGCCTTTTCCGCCCGGTCGCGCAGGGTCGCCGGGGCAAGCAGGTAGTGTCGCTCCACCTGCAGCTTTGAATGCTGGTCCTGCTTATCCTGCAGTTCCCGCTCAAGAGTCTTGAGTTGGTACGCCAGATCAACCCGCTCGATGTTGACCCAGACCAGTCCCAGACCGAAAATAATGGTTATCACAAACGTGATTCCGACACTGAGGTAACCTTCTCCTTCCCCGCTCACCGCTCTTCTCCGTCAATGCGTTCCGCTACGCGCAGCTTAGCGCTACGGCTGCGGCTGTTGGCCCGCATCTCCTCTTCGGAAGGCAGGAGGGGCTTGCGGAACGGCAGCCTGAGCTTTTTCTCATGTCCGCACTGGCACAAGGGGTATTCCCGCGGACACAGACAGCCGGTGCTGTCTTTGCGAAAGGCCCTCTTGACGATGCGGTCTTCCAGCGAATGAAACGAGATGACGGCGATGCGCGCCCCGGGCCGCAGGTAATCGACGATGCGCTCCAGAAAAACTTCGATTTCCCGCAGCTCCTGGTTCACTTCCAGGCGCAGGGCCTGGAAGGTCTTGGTCGCGGGGTGGTTGCGGGACAATGCGCGCCGTTTGGCCGGATACGCCGCCGCCACGATGCGCGCCAATTCCAGGGTCGATTCGATGCGCGTGGTTTCCCTGGCCGCGACAATGGCCCTCGCAATGCGCCCGGCCATGGGCTCTTCGCCGTAATCCCACAACATCTGGCGCAGTCGCTCGAAAGAGGCCCCGTTGACGATGCCTGCAGCGGGCTCACCGCCTGACCCGGGATCCATGCGCATGTCAAGAGGGCCGTCATGCAAAAAGGAAAAGCCCCGTTCAGGACTGTCCAGTTGCAGAGAAGAAACCCCCAGATCGGCGATCACTCCGTCGAGCTTGTCCCAGCCCACTTCCCGCAGGGCCCTGGAAAAATACTGAAAAGAGGTATGCGCCAACTGCACGTTCTCTCCGAACCGGGCCAGGGTTGTCCCGGCCTTGGCCAGGGCCTGCTCGTCCCGGTCGAGTCCCAGAAGCAGCGCCTCTCCCCCGGTCATGTCCATCAACCGGGCGGCGTGTCCGGCCAGCCCCAGGGTAGCATCCATGTAGACCCCGCCGGGTTTCGGCGCGATCCAATGCATGACTTCTTCGAGCATGACTGGAATATGGTCGGAATATGCGTCCATGGTTTTCTCGATCAGAACCGAAGTTCAAAACCTTTCTCCGCCAGATCATCCATGACTTGGTCAAAGTTTTCCTGCATGGCGGCCCGGCTTGCCTCAAATCGCTCCTGATCCCAGATCTCGAATTTACGCCCCACCCCGGCCAGGACGATATCCTTCCGCAGGCTGGCGTAACTGCGCAAATGCGGCGGAATAAGGACACGCCCCTGCTTGTCGAGGGTCACCTCGACGGCGCCGGAGATGAAAAAACGGTGAAAATCCCGGACCCTGCGATCAGTCATGTTCAGCTTGGAAAAACTCTGTTCAATCTCTTCCCATTCCGGCAAAGGATAGGCAGCAACGCAGTCGTCGAAATTGGTCAGCACAAGCTTGCCTTCGGGAGAATTGGCGAACACTTCGTCACGAAATTCCGGGGGCAGCATAAGCCGTCCCTTGGGATCTTGTGTACGTTGTGAATGCCCTCTGAACATGCTGTCTCCTCAGTCTTTTCCACTTTTTACCACTTTTTTCCACCTTTACCCATGCATCTCGCGGGGAGTCAAGCCATTCCTCCATTTTTTAAGGATTTGGCTTTAAAAAAAACATTCGCTGCGAACCTGCCCCGCGCCTCGAAAAATCACCCTCACGCCCCGGACAACGCCACCATCACCCCCTTTACCGGCTCAAAGTTCGCAACAGGAATACAACTCCCTGAAACGACATATCTTTCATTCTTCGGCAAGATCCTTTCCCCAAAATACCCACCAGACCTATTCGTCCGAATCAAATCGACAAACTTCATTTAGCAGCCTCCATTTCCTTGACTCTCTATTTTGAGAGGCATATCTCCTGGAGTGGATACGATAACGTATAAGCACCGAGCATATTCGTATGCATTCTCAATAGTTTTTTTCTGAACTCGTTTTTATTCGAAAATTTTTAGACTCTCATTCCATGCATTTTTTTCTGTATGGTTTGATGCGCATGATCTTTATCAATTTACTAGCTAAATGATGTAAACATAGAGAAGAAAAAGTGATTTTTTTCACTTGCCAAAAAAAATGGACATAGATCTTTTTCTAACGTGTGCATTGGCAGCAATGCTGGCCAGTTTGCTTGCAAGTCATACAGCCCCGCGCTGGTGGATTGTTTTCACCCTGACAGCTGCGACATGCGCATTTGTTGCCGCCGCAATGGTTCTTTCCGGCATCCCTGTCTGGGAATGGCGCAGCGAGCACACCGTTGGCGGCGAACAGATCTTCATGCGCCTGGACGAGATCAGCGCTTTTTTTCTTCTGCTCCTCTGCGTTGTCGGTGCGGCCGGAGCCATATATTGCCGCTCATACTGGCCGCAGCAGGCCCACCCGCGCTCCGCCGGACAGGGGCGTCTGTGGTGGAGCGCCCTGCTGACCAGCATGGGCCTGGTGCTGACCCAGTCCAACGGACTGCATTTTCTTCTGGCCTGGGAATCCTTTGCCTTAAGCGCCTATTTTCTGGTTACCCTGGACCGCAAAGACCCTGCCGTCCGCTCCGCCGGGTGGCTCTATCTGGGCGCATCCCATGCCGGAACCCTGGCGCTGTTCGGCTTTTTCGCGGCGCTGGCCGCGCAAACCGGCAGTTGGGAACTTGGCCCCATGACGGACCAAGCGTCCCTGGCTCCACTCTTCTGGATTGCCCTGCTTGGCTTTGGCATCAAGGCGGGCGTCTTCCCCTTGCACATCTGGCTGCCTTCAGCCCACGCCAGCGCTCCGAGTCACGTTTCGGCCATCATGTCCGGCGTGGCCATCAAAATGGGCATTTACGGGCTGGTCCGTTTCAGCACATGGCTCCCGTTACCCGTAGAGGCGGGCTGGGTCGTGGTCGGACTAGGCTGCGCCAGCGCGGTTTTGGGGGTCGCTTTCGCCCTTGGTCAGCACGATCTGAAGCGACTGCTGGCCTATCACAGCGTGGAAAACATCGGCATCATCCTCATTGGCCTGGGCTTCGCCATGATCGCCCTTGATCACGGCCGCCCGCAGTGGGGACTGATGGCCCTGGCCGGAGGTTTGCTGCACGTCTGGAATCACGGGCTTTTCAAGGCCCTGCTTTTCCTGGGCGCGGGCGCCGTGCTGCATTCCACGGGAACGCGGGAGATGAGCCGCATGGGCGGCCTGTGGAAGGCCATGCCCTGGACCGCGTCCCTCTTCACTCTCGGGGCAGTGGCCATCTGCGGGCTGCCGCCGCTCAACGGATTCGTCAGCGAATGGCTGGTCTACCGGGGCCTTTTCGATGCCGCCCGGCTCAAGTCCGCCGCGGCTGTTGGTGCGGTGCCCGCCGCCATCCTGCTGGCCGTGACCGGAGCCCTGGCCCTGGCCTGCTTCGTCAAGGTTTGCGGCGTGGTCTTCCTTGGCGCTGCGCGCACGAAATGCGCGCAAGACGCCCGGGAGTGCGACGCGGGAATGCGCGCGGGCATGGCCATTCTGGCCGCCGGGTGCCTTGCCGTGGGTCTCGCACCCGCCTTCATCTGGCCCTCGCTCCTGCGGGTCGCGCAGGCCTGGCTGCGCATCGGACCGGTGCCGGGCGTCCCGAATCATCTTGAGCCACTGGGAGTCGCGCACCCGCTTCTGGCCCTGGCCATCCTGGCCCTGGGAGCGGCTGCACTCGCCATGCTGCGCGGCCGCTGCAGACGCGCCGTGACCTGGGACTGCGGCTACTCGGCTCCAAGCGCGCGCATGCAGTACAGCGCGGGCTCCTTTGCCGGAATCATCACCGCCTGGTTCGCCTGGATCCTGCGGCCGGTTGTGCGCGCGGATCTGCCCGTCGCAATCTTCCCCGCCAGGTCAGCCATAAATAGCCACACCCCCGAAACGGTTCTCGAAAGTGTGATCTATCCGGCCGGAAACCGGGTCTTGCGCGTGGCCGACTTCGTGCGCACATTCCAGCACGGACGCGTCCAGTCGTATCTTATTTACCTTTGCGCGGCTCTAGTGGTCCTGGCCGTCGCCGTGATTCTGTACACCGAGTAGTCAGCCATGAACCCAATCAACAAGGCATCCGCAGTTATGTACATTAATCTCATACAGATAGCCGAATCCTTTGGCGTTTCCGAGCAGGTCGTGACCGAATGGGTGCGCCGGGAAGGCATGCCTCACGTGCACGACCGGGACCGCATCCTTTTTGAACGTTCCCAGGTCATGGACTGGGCGGCCCGCCGAGGACTCGCCGGACTGGGCGGATTTCTCCTGGAACCGACCCCGTCCCAGGCCAATTCGCGGGAACTGGCCACGCTGCTTACGCGCGGCGGCATCTGGCGGGACATCGCCCCCGGCGACCTCGACAATCTGTTTCAGCGCATCGTACGCAGCCTGCCCGGCCTGTCACCGACAGTCATGAACCTGCTCATTCAGCGCATTTCGGCTCCCGGCGGCATCACCTCCGCCCCGGTGGGTGGCGGGTTCGCCCTGCCCCACCCGGCCATGCGTATCGCCCTTGGGGAAGCCTGCGCCCTGACAGCCCTGATCCAGCTCAGTGGCCCCTGGGCCGGAATTCAGGCCCCGGACAAAATCCCGGTCACCCGCCTGCTGTTCTTTATTTCCCCCACTCCCCGCCTGCACGTGAACATGCTGGGCCTGCTGGCACGCAGCATCGCCTCGGGCCAGTTGACCCAGGCCATGGATCAGGGCGCGGATGACGCAGCCTTGCTTGAAATCTTTGCCTCCTGCGCCGAGAAGCACAGCGCCGCCGAGGCAGGACGATGATCGCCGCGCTCCTGGCTTTTTGCGGCCTTGGACTGATCCTGGCTGCGGGAGTGGGCCGCACGCATCCGCGCATCTGGCTTGGGCTCAATTTTTCCGCCACCCTGTGCGGCCTGTATGCGGCCGTGACGATTTTGCTCACCGGCGAAACCTGGCTTTGGCGCGGCGGGTTGGCCCAGGGAGGCGAAATCCCGAGATCATGATCCGGCGATGAAGCCGGAAAAATGCAGCATGGCCGCCTGCACCTCTACATCCTGTATGTTTTCCTCGGAGTCACGGCTCTGGGACTTATGATTCTGCTGGGAGGAGTGTAATGCCACTATACATTGATATTGTACTGCGCCTCTTGCTCTGGCTGCTCCTGGCTCCACTGCTTCCGGGCATCATCAACAAGGTCAAGGCATGGGTGGCCGGACGGCAGGGGCCGCCGGTGCTGCAGCTCTATTACGACCTGGCACGTTTGTGGCGCAAGAGTGTGGTCTTAAGCACCCTGGCCTCGCCCGGCTTCATCATCGCCCCGGCCGTGGCCTGGACCGCCGTGGTCGCGGCGGCCCTGCTCCTGCCCCTGGCCGGAGCGGGCGCGGCGTTCTCCTTTGACGGCGACGTCCTGCTGCTGATCTATTTTCTGGCCCTGGCCCGCTTCTGCACAGCCTGGGGGGCCATGGAGACGGGCTCCGCCTTCGAGGGCATGGGCGCGGCCCGCGAGGTCAGCTTCGCCGTGCTGGCCGAGATCGGCATCATCACCGCTGTGCTGACCCTGGTAGTGCAGTCGGGCAGCATCGCCCTGTCGTCCATGTTCGAGCCACTCCCGGGGCCGGGCGCGGCGCTTCTGGCTGTCGGGCTCTTCATCATCCTGCTGGCCGAGAACTGCCGCGTGCCTTTTGATGATCCAAACACCCATCTTGAGCTGACCATGATCCACGAAGTCATGGTCCTCGATCACAGCGGCCCGCCCCTGGCCATGATCCTGCACGGGGCGGCGGTAAAGCTGATGCTTTTTTGCATCTTTCTGGCCCAGGCGGTGCTGCCGCTCTCGGAACTGCCGCTGCTGATCTCCGTCGCGGCCCTGGCCGGAAGCGTGCTGCTGATCACCGTGGCCGTGGGGCTTGTGGAATCCCTGACTGCGCGCCTGGCGTTCAAGCGGGTCCCGCTGCTCTTGACCATCGGCTTTCTGTTCTGCCTTTTCCCCCTGATTCTGACCTGGATGGGTGAATCATGAACGACACGCTGAATCTGCTCATCGGTCTGGCCATGGGTTTGAACCTTCTGGCGCTGGGCACCAGCCGCCTGCCCGTGCTGATCCGCACCGTGGCCGCGCAGGGCGTGCTGCTGGGCCTCTTGCCTCTGGTGCTCGAAGCCCACGCCCTGGACTGGCGGCTCGTCCTCATCACCCTCGCCACTGTGGCGGGCAAGGGATTGCTCATCCCCTACCTGCTCATCCGCGCCATGCGCTCCGCCAATATCGCAAGAGAACTCGAACCTTTCATCGGCTACATCCCGTCCCTGCTCCTTGGCGCGGGCGGTACCATCGCCGCTGTGGCCCTGACGCGCTACCTGCCGCTGCTGCCCGAGCATACCGGCAACCTGCACGTACCGGGGGCCATGGCGCTGATCCTGACCGGCTTCATCCTGCTCATCGGGCGCACCAAGGCCATCTCCCAGGTCTGTGGCTACCTGATCCTTGAAAACGGCATCTATCTGGCTGGCCTGCTGCTCATCAGCTCCACCCCGATCCTGGTCGAGTTCGGCATCCTGCTCGACGTCACCGTCGGCGTCTTCGTCATCGGCATCATCGTCGACCGCATCCAGCGGGCCTTCGATTCCCTGGACACCCGCAAACTCACGGCGCTGCACGAATGAACGCATACCTGCTGATCATCATCCCCCTGGCCGGGGCCGTGCTGGCCGCACTGTGGCCGCACAAAGACACCCGGCCCCTGTTTCTGCCCGCCGTGGGTCTTGTGCACTCGCTCCTGTGCCTTGCGCTCCTGGTCAAACCCACTGCCGTGGACCCGGCGGCGTGGCTGGCCTTCGACCCCCTGGCGCGGGCCATTCTGCCCGGAGTGTCCCTGCTGTTCCTGATCTGCGCCTGCTACGCGGTGAGCTATCTGCGGCTAAAAGAGCAGGACAACCGCGTCTTTGTCCCGGCCCTGCTGCTTGTGCTCGGCCTTTTGAGCGCGGGGCACCAGGCCAGACACCTGGGCATCCTGTGGATCGCCACCGAGGCCGTGACCCTGGCCTGCGTGCCCCTGATCCATTTCAACGGCACCCCAAGATCCTTCGAGGCGACCTGGAAATACCTGCTCGTCGGCGGCACGGGCATCGCCCTGTCGCTCCTCGGCTCGATCTGCCTGGGGTACGCGTCCCTGCACGGGGGCGGCAGCGGCGACATCACCTTCACGGCCCTGCTGGCCCAGGGGCCAGGTCTTTCCCGGGTCTGGGTCCTGACCGCCTGGGTGCTCCTGCTGGTGGGCTACGGCACCAAGATGGGCCTTGCGCCCATGCACACCTGGAAGCCCGACGCTTACGGGGAAAGCCCGGGCATCGTCGGCGCGCTGCTGGCGGGCGGGGTCACTTCCGTGGCCTTCATGGCTCTTTTGCGCATCAAGTCCGTGGTCCACGCCGCAGGCGCAGGTGCCGTCGCCGACCGCACGCTGCTGGCCATTGGCCTTTTCTCGGCCCTCATCGCGGCCCTTTTTCTGCTGCGCACCCGCGACTTCAAGCGCATGCTCGCCTATTCGAGCGTTGAGCATATGGGCATCCTGTGCATCGCCAGCTCTTTGGGCCCTCCCGGCGTATGGGCGGCCCTCTTTCATGTCTGGAGCAACGGGCTGACCAAGGGCGCACTCTTCCTGAGCGCGGGCAACCTGCAAGCGGCGGCGAACTCGTCCTCCATCGATGAAGTTCGCGGCATGTCCAAGGTCCTGCCGCGCTCCTCCCTGCTCCTTGTGGCCGGCATGTTCGCCATCACGGCCTGTCCGCCCTTCGGCCCATTTTTTAGCGAGCTGCTCATTGTCCGCACCGCTCTCGCCGCCGGACAGGGATGGGCTGTCGCCCTCTTTCTGGTCTGCCTGCTGCTGGCTTTTTTCGGGCTCTCGCGCATCGTACTCTCCGTCGTCGACGGACGCCCGCGACGCAAAAAGACAAATGCCGCGCCCTTCAGGGAATCCGCCGGGCTCATACTCCCCCCACTTTTGCTGCTGGTCGCGTCCCTCTGGCTTGGCCTTTTCACCCCGGACCTGCTTAAAGGCGCCTGGTCCGCCGCAGTCCTTCAACTCTTCCCGACGCCATGAACACACTCGCCCCTTTCTTTTTACTGACCAATGCGTCCAGAATCTCGTGGGCCTCGGTCCCGGTCTTTTCGGTGACCAAGCTCGTCCGCCTGACCAGTGAAATGCTTCAGTCCGGAGCGCGGCTGTGCTCCTGGTTCGGTGTCCCGGACCAGGACGGCACGATCCTGGTCGCGGTACTGGCGCTGGACGCCGAAAGCATCCTCGGCGTGGCCCGCAGCGAACCCGTGAGCGGTTCCTACCCATCACTCACCCCAGCGCACCCCCAGGCCCACCTCTTCGAGCGTGAGGTCTGGGAGCAGCACGGGCTGGTTCCCGTCGGACACCCCTGGCTAAAACCCGTGCGCCACACCTGCGACAACGCCCCGGCCAACGCCCCGTTTTTTCGCGTCGACGGCGGGGAGGTCCACGAGGTGGCCGTGGGCCCGGTCCACGCAGGGGTTATCGAACCCGGACATTTCCGCTTTCAGTGCGCGGGCGAGGACGTGCTGCACCTGGAGATCGCCCTGGGCTACCAGCACCGGGGCATTGAAGAGGCTTTGGCAGGGGGCCCCCACCCGGCGACCATGCACCAGATGGAAACAATCGCCGGAGACACGACCATCGCCCACGCTACGGCCTACGCCTCCGTGCTGGAGGCCCTCGGCGGAGCGGAGGTACCCCTGCGTGCACAGTGGCTGCGAGCCATCGCGCTGGAGCTTGAGCGTCTGGCCAACCACACCGGAGACATGGGGGCACTGGCCCTTGATGTGGCGTTCCTGCCGACTTCGGCGGCGTGCGGAAAAATCCGGGGAGATTTTCTGAACCTCACCGCCCTGTTGTGCGGCAATCGGTTCGGGCGCGGCCTGATCCGTCCGGGCGGATGCATGCATGATCTGGAAGAGAAGCGGCTTTTGACCTTAATCGAAAAGCTCAAAACCCACATGGGTGATGTGGAGCAGGCCATGGCCTGGTTCTGGGACGCAGCCTCGGTGCGGGTGCGTTTCCGCAATGTCGGCGTGGTGTACCCGTCGCAGGCCACGGACATCGGCCTGGTTGGCCCGGCGGCGCGGGCCTGCGGGCTGGTCCGCGACGTGCGCTTCGACCACCCGGCGGGCTGGCACCGCTTTTCCCAGACTCCCGTGGCGGTCTGGCCCAGCGGGGACATTTTCGCCCGTGCGCGGGTGCGATCCCTGGAAATCCAGCGCTCCGGACGCTACCTCTTCGAGCAACTGGAGGCTCCGGTGGACGGGGAGATACAAACCCCGGTCCCGGCACCGCTGCCCGAATCCATGGCCGTGGCCCTGGTGGAAGGGTGGCGCGGTGAGGTCTGCCACGTGGCCCTGACCGACCATTACGGACGTTTGCGCCGCTACAAGATCACCGACCCGTCCTTCCACAACTGGACCGGCCTGGCCCTGGCCCTGCGCGGCACGGCGATCTCGGACTTTCCCATCTGCAACAAGAGCTTCAACCTGTCCTACTGCGGCTTTGACCTCTAAGGAGGGACGCGCATGTTCATATTCGACACCCTCATGAACCGGATGCGGCGCGGCTGCCAGACCATGGCCTACCCCAAGGGCCCGGCCCCGGCCCTGCCCGACCGTCACGGCGGGACCCTGCGCCTTGACGCCGCCCTCTGCCCCGACGGCTGCACGCAGTGCGAAGGCGTCTGTCCGGTAGGGGCCATCACCCTGGAGCCGGGACAGGGAACGCGTCTTGATCTTGGCCGCTGCCTGTTCTGCGGCGACTGCGTGCGGACCTGCCCGCATGGGGCGATCACCACTACAAACGATCACCGCTTGGCCGTGCGCCGCCGCGAGGATCTGATCCTGGGCAGGAGCGGCGAGGAGGAATTGCGTCTGGCCGCGGCCCTGGACAAAAAGATGAAGAGCCTGCTCGGTCGCTCCCTGCGTCTGCGACAGGTCAGCGCGGGCGGGTGCAATGCCTGCGAGGCGGACATCAACGTGCTCGGGACCATCGGCTGGGACCTGGGGCGTTTCGGCATCCAGTACGTGGCCTCGCCCCGGCATGCCGACGGCGTGCTCGTAACCGGCCCGGTGACCAAAGGCATGGAGCTGGCCTTGCAAAAGACCTGGGAGGCCGTGCCGGAGCCGCGCATCGCCATCGCGCTGGGTTCCTGCGCCATCAGCGGCGGCCCCTTCGTCGGCCACCCCCAGCACAACGGCGGGGCGGACCCCATCATCCCCATCGACCTCTACATCCCCGGCTGCCCCCCGCACCCCCTGACCATCCTGGATGGATTCCTGCGCCTGTTGGACCGCCTGCCCAAACACAATCTGTAGGGCCCCCGGGCTGACGCCCGCCACAAGGCGTAAAAAAAGGGCCGGAATCGCTTCCGGCCCTTTTATCATTCTTTAGGTATGAACGGCTTAGTACATGCCGCCCATGCCGCCCATGCCGCCGCCACCGGGCATGGCCGGGGCAGACTCCTGCTTGGGCTTCTCGGCGATGGCGCACTCGGTGGTCAGCAGCAGGGACGCCACGGAAGCGGCGTTCTGCAGGGCAATGCGGGTCACCTTCTTGGGATCGATGACGCCGGACTTGAGCAGATCTTCGTATTCGCCGGTGGCAGCGTTGTAACCGAAGTCATCCTTGCCGTTGCGGACCTTGTCGATAACCACGGCACCTTCAACACCTGCGTTGTTGCAGATCTGACGGATAGGCTCTTCGATGGCGCGACGGACAACCTGTACGCCGGCGGCTTCGTCGTCATCGGCGGGCTTGACGGCATCCAGGGCGGTCTGGCAGCGCACAAACGCCACGCCGCCGCCAGGCACGATGCCTTCTTCAACGGCAGCGCGGGTGGCGTTCAGAGCGTCTTCCACGCGGGCCTTCTTTTCCTTCATTTCGGTCTCGGTGGCTGCGCCAACGTTGATCACGGCTACGCCGCCAACGATCTTGGCCAGACGCTCCTGCAGCTTTTCGCGATCGTAATCGGAGGAGGTCTCCTCGATTTCGTTGCGGATCTGCTTCACGCGGGCTTTGATGGCTTCGGCTTCGCCGGCACCGTCAACGATGGTGGTGTTTTCCTTGTCGATGACTACGCGCTTGGCGGAACCGAGCTGGTTCAGGGCGATGCTCTCGAGCTTGACGCCCAGGTCATCGGAAACAACTTCGCCACCGGTCAGGATGGCGATATCCTGCAGCATGGCCTTGCGGCGCTCGCCAAAGCCGGGAGCCTTGACGGCCACGACCTGCAGAGTGCCACGCAGCTTGTTGACAACCAGGGTAGCCAGGGCTTCGCCTTCGATGTCTTCGGCGATGATGACCAGGGGCTTGCCCATCTTGGCGGCCTGCTCCAGAACGGGAAGCAGTTCCTTCATGTTGGAAATCTTCTTCTCGTTGATCAGGATCAGCGGAGAATCCATTTCGCAGACCATCTTGTCGGGGTTGGTCACGAAGTAGGGGGACAGGTAACCGCGGTCAAACTGCATGCCTTCGACGACATCCAGGTTGGTCTCGAGGCCCTTGGCTTCTTCAACAGTGATGACGCCTTCCTTGCCAACCTTGCCCATGGCTTCGGCAATGATGTTGCCGATGGTGGGGTCGTTGTTGGCGGAAATGGTGCCAACCTGAGCAATTTCCTTCTGGTCGCGAGTGGGCTTGGCGAGCTTGTTCAGGCTTGCAACCACGGCTTCAACAGCCTTGTCGATGCCGCGCTTGATGGACATGGGATTGCGACCGGCGGCGACCAGCTTGATGCCTTCGGTGAAGATGGCCTGGGCCAGGATCGTGGCGGTGGTGGTTCCGTCACCGGCGATGTCGGAAGTCTTGGAAGCGACTTCCTTGACCATCTGGGCGCCCATGTTCTCGAATCTGTCTTCCAGTTCGATTTCCTTGGCAACGGTCACGCCGTCTTTGGTGATGATCGGGGAGCCGAAGGATTTTTCGATGACGACGTTGCGTCCCTTGGGTCCGAGGGTGACCTTGACGGCATCGGCCAGGGTGTCCACGCCGATTTTCAGTTTTTCACGGGCCTTGGCATCAAACTTGATAATTTTAGCAGCCATGTGTGCGTCTCCTTAGAATTCTTAAAAATTAGGCTTCGATTACAGCGAGGATGTCGTCTTCACGCATGATGAGCAGTTCGTCACCATCGATCTTGATCTCGGTGCCAGCGTACTTGTTGAAGATCACCTTGTCGCCAGTCTTGACGCCCATGGGGATCAGCTTTCCGTCATCGGCGACCTTGCCGGGACCTGCGGCAACCACTTCACCCTTGATGGGCTTTTCTTTTGCGGAATCGGGGATGATGATGCCGCCTTTGGTTACCTGCTCCTCTTCGAGACGCTTGACCAGAATCCGGTCGTGCAGTGGTCTGAGTTTCATGTTTTTTCCTCCAAGATGTTTAAGAATTTCTTCCGTGTAGATAATTTTTTTGGCACTCTGACAGGCGGAGCGCCAAAACGCGGACCCGTAAATACACCACTGGTTCCGCACAAGACAGAGGCCCAAATAATCCCTGCCCCAGTGAAGTCAAGAGACTGAGGCAAAAAAAATTCAACTCCCTCCTTCCCGGGCAGCTTGTGATTCGAGCCGAGGCAGGCTATGCAATTCGCCTCACAACAGCCGCCCGCAAGGGCTGAACGCCAGACCGCGACAAGGACATTTCCATGCTCGACATCAAATTCATCAGATCAAACCCGGACGAGATCAGGGACGGCCTGCGCAAGCGCCGCAGCAAACTGGATCTTGAGCAGTTTCTGGCCATCGATCAGAAACGACGCGACCTGCTCCTCGAAACCGAAGAATTGAAGGCCCGCCGCAACCAGGCCTCGGGCGAAATGGCCCGCATGAAAAAGACCGGCGAGAACGCCGAGCCACTGCTGGCCGAACTGGGTATCGTGTCGGCCCGCATCAAGACTCTGGACGAGGAACTGAGGGGCATCGACCAGCAGACTAGCGACTGGGTCATGTCCATCCCCAACGTCCCGCACTCCTCCGTGCCCGAGGGCGTGGATGAGGCGGACAACCGTGAAGTGCGCAGTTGGGGAGAAAAACCCGTCCTGCCCTTCGCCCCCAAAGAGCACTGGGAACTGGGCACAGCGCTCGGTGGACTTGATTTTGAGACCGCGGCCAAGATCACGGGCAGCCGTTTCGTGCTCCTTAAGGGCTGGGCTGCGAAGCTGGAACGGGCACTGATCAGCTTCATGCTTGACGTGCAGACCGCAGAGAACGGCTACGACGAAGTCATGCCGCCGGTCATCGTCAACCGCGAGAGTCTGATGGGCACGGGCCAGCTGCCCAAATTCGAGGATGAGCTCTTTCACCTTGAAAACACGAACTACTATCTCATCCCCACGGCCGAAGTGCCGGTGACCAACATCTATCGCGACACGACGCTAGCCGAATCCGCATTGCCCATCGCCCACTGCGCCTATACGGCCTGCTTTCGCTCCGAGGCGGGCTCCTACGGCAAGGACACCAAGGGCATGATCCGCCAGCACCAGTTCGACAAGGTGGAGCTGGTGCGCTTTGTCCACCCTGATGCCTCCTATGATGAACTGGAAAAGCTCCTCGGCCACGCCGAGAGCATCCTGCAAAAGCTGGGACTGCCCTACCGTGTGGTCACGCTGTGCGCCGGAGACCTGGGCTTCTCCTCAGCCAAGACCTATGACATCGAGGTCTGGCTGCCCGGCCAGGACAAGTATCGCGAGATCTCGTCCTGCTCCAATTTCGAAGACTTTCAGGCCCGCAGGGCGGGAATCCGCTTCAAACCGGCCGATTCCAAGAAGAGCCGGCTGGTGCATACATTGAATGGTTCGGGCCTGGCCGTGGGCCGGACCATGGTCGCCATTCTGGAGAATTACCAGCAGGCCGACGGGTCCGTCATCGTGCCCGAAATCCTGCGCCCTTACATGAACGGACTGGAGAAAATCGAATTGAGAAAAGCCTGAGTTTGCGGCTTGACAAGCAGGTAACCCCCCTATAGAAGCGTCTTCTCTTTACGGGCCGTTAACTCAGACGGTAGAGTATCTGCCTTTTAAGCAGAGAGTCGAAGGTTCGATCCCTTCACGGCCCACCAAAATGCGTCCCCATCGTCTAGTGGCCTAGGACGGCGGCCTCTCACGCCGCTAACAGGGGTTCAAACCCCCTTGGGGACGCCACTTTTTTTCTTTGACGCGAAACTTGCGTCCCCATCGTCTAGCTCGGTCCAGGACACCGGCCTTTCACGCCGATAACAGGGGTTCAAATCCCCTTGGGGACGCCACTTTTTTTGTTTTTAGTTTTTAGTTTTTGTTGGGTGATCGTTCAACGGTAGGACAGCGGACTCTGACTCCGTCAATCTTAGTTCGAATCTAAGTCACCCAGCCACCTGTCCCCATCGTCTAGCTCGGTCCAGGACACCGGCCTTTCACGC
>Ga0180017_100072_pt1 | contig 40849 bp, 42 predicted proteins | sample KR46_S_MetaG_FD_129674 | JGI IMG/M metagenome (GOLD analysis project Ga0180017, IMG submission 129674) | Groundwater microbial communities from the Olkiluoto Island deep subsurface site, Finland - KR46_S_MetaG | ecosystem: Environmental > Aquatic > Deep subsurface > Groundwater | place: Finland...
GTCCAATTGAGACATCCCTAGATTCGTATCAAAATACAAGCTTTTCAGAGTTCGAAAGCCCCGAAGGCGTATTGTCATTACAAGTCTCCCTAATCGTTTGTTCCGGCAATACCCTCAGCGCGCACTGCACCTTCCAGGTGTTGGTTTTCTCAAGGTCGGCCACTTTACCAAAATAGTATTGCCTGCCCCCTTTTTTACACACTCAACGGGGCTTCACGTTCTTCGGTACGGCCATCTGAGGAGACGCTGAGGTTGTACCACTTTCCGCAACGGGAGCCCCACCTGCTGACCAGCTCACCGCTGATGTACACCTCGTTCACTTCACAGTTGTTCGGGCAGTCGGAGCAACCGAAGGTGCGGGGGTTACAGGTAAACCCGGCAATGTGGGACGCCCCCCGGAAATTTGTGGCCCGGCGGTACCGTTCGGCATTGCGCTTAGCCAGGATGGCAGAACCGAAAGCACCCATTACCTTAAAGTTCTCGGGAACAGTGATGTCAATACCCAACCGCTTCTTAAAGGCCCCACGGATGCCTACGTTGGCCGCGACTCCACCCTGAAAGAGGACTACGGGTTCGATTTGTCGCCCCCGGGCGACGTTGGCCAGATAGTTTCCCACGAGAGCCAGGCAGAGACCCGCGATCAGGTCTTCCTTTTTGTAACCCATCTGCTGCTTATGGATCAGGTCCGATTCCGCGAAAACCCCACAGCGGCCCGCTATCTTAATCGGGCTGGTAGAACGGATCGCATAGTCGCCGAATTCCTCGATCGGAATGCCCAGACGTACGGCCTGATGGTCAAGGAACGAACCGGTCCCGGCCGCACACACGGTGTTCATATTGAAACCGATGGGTACGCCGTCACGAAAGAAGATTATCTTGGAATCCTGACCGCCGATATCGATCACGCTGCGTACCTTGGGCTCTACATGTCTGGCGGCCATAGCGTGCGCAGTAATCTCGTTCTTGATGACATCTGCGCCGACCATGATCCCCGCGAGACGGCGCCCGCTTCCCGTAGTTCCAACTCCGGCAACCTTAATATCACCTATTTCGTCGGATAATTCCTTGAAAGAATGCTGTATGGCGTTGATCGGACCGCCTTCGGTACGCAGATAACTGGAATAATGCAAATTCAGGTCACTGTCGATCAGTACCAGTTTGGTAGTAACGCTCCCGACATCTATTCCGAGATAGTATCGCATAAGGTCCTCCTTGATTCCCAGCCGGATTAATCTACGCTTTCTCCGGCTCATTCTGATCAAAAATCGGTCTTACTCACTCCGGTGGCCTATGCAAGGTGCAGCCTACTAACCGTTGTTCCCTCCTGAACATCGCGGCGATCCCGAAGGATGTCCAGAAAGGCCTCGACCCTGGTCTCAAATCCGGCCTCACCGGTTTGGTCGGTGATAATAAAGGTAAGGATGGGCAGATCCAGTTCCTCACCCAGCCGAATCATTATGTTCTGAGCAACGATCTCGGGCATGCAGGTGAAAGGGAACAGATGAATAACGCCGTCCATCTGTTCCTGTTTGGCCAGGGCTGTTAAGCCGACGCTTTTGTGACCGTGACCACCCGGATCTGCCCCGAGATAGGGCCCGGCTGCCTGCTTAATCTGGTTCTTTCGGGCGTTGGCTTCGCGGTTGGGGAACAGGTGCTGGTGAAACCAGGACGTGGCCGAGATCTCCCGGTCTACCCATACCCTTGGTTCCAGAGACTTGCCGAGCATCTCTTCCAGGTGCAGGTTAACATGGGACTCCAGAACCACCCAGATTTCGCCCACAATACGCACCCGAACCGGATCGGTGTCCAGAGTTTCAATCGCTTCGGCATGCTCGGCAAACTCGTGTGCTAGGTGCCAGACCGACTCCGTGGATGAAGCCCGCTCAATCCTTCGTACAAATTGCCTGAAGGCGCGGTCGACCGTTCCCATCTTTACTTCAAAGGCGCGCACCCGGTGGCAGATTGACTCAGCCTTATCTATGGCGGCCATTTTGTGGTAACCAAAATAGAGGGAACGCAGTATCTTCAACCAGGATGCCTGTTTGGTAGTGTGCTTAAGGGTGTCCCGGAAGCTTGCCCAACGCTCGCCGAAGGGCAGAGGCGAATCGATAATGATCATCTCAAAGTCGTAGCCCAGGCGGCGGAGCAGCTGCTCCTGCATCTGGGCGTACCACCCCAGTCGGCACTTTCCTTTGCCGCCGACCATCATCAGGTGTGTGGCCCCGTGGTCGAGCAACCAGCGCATTTGTCCCAAGGTTATGGTAAAGGGGAGACATACAAATTCGGGTGCCAAAGCCTTGCCCAGTTCAATGACTTCCTTGCCAGCGTGAGGGGTCTTAATGGTGTGCACGCCGCACTGAGTTAGAGCCGAGCGGATCGCAACATCCAAGTAGCCCATGGTGGGCATCCCCAGTACCATCAGCTCACGGCGGGGGCCGGGTACAAAGACCGGACTCACGCTCGGAGCCGAATCAATCGGCTTAATCGGTTGCACATCCATAAAGGCCTCGATCCTGGTAACTATCCCGGCTTCCGCAGTGTGCTCGTCCAGGGTTAAGAGGATGAAGGGAATGCCGGCCCGTTCGGCCTCTTCTTCGATGTAGTTCTCAATTACGGACTCCGGCCCGCACTCAAAAGACCCAACCAGAATCACTTTGTCTACAAGCCGATTGCGTATGTAATAGAGGGCCGCCCCGAGAATTTGGGCTTCAAAACTCCAGAGCCGTTCACCTTCCAGCAGGCTGTCCATCTGACGCCTCGTCTCCGCCTGATCGACCATTTCGGCGGTGACCACGCGCGCGTAGCCGGTGACCTTGTTCAGAAGATCTAGGCTGATGGCATCATAGATGATGTACGGATGTCCGATCACGGCGACCACACCCACGTCGGGATGATCTGTAGTTGCCGGATCTACGACGCGGGATAGGTTGCGTCCGCAACCCGTTCCGAGGAGACTACGGTATGCTTTCTCCGTAGTTGCTTTTTGGGACACACAATAGTCCTCAAAATCCCTTTGTGCCTGCCAGGCACTGGACAAGGCTTTGGTGACGGTTTTCCGCGACACACCCAGCTCTTCTCCAAGTTCGAAAAAACTCCTGTGCCACTCGTTCTTGCCGTGGTAGAGATCGATTTGCGGAGAGAATACCCGAGCACGGCTACCCAGTGCGTTCTGAACCATGTAGGGGATGCCGATGAACTTCGGACAACAGAAATTCTTAGGTTCAAGACTGATCAGGCAGGGAATCAACAGACGGTCAACACCTCTGTCCAGCAACTCCTTAGCATGTGCGAAGAGGAGTTTTACAGCCACGCACGGTTCATCCGTGGGGCAGAACTCCAGGTTGTCCATCGTCTTCTTACTCGTGGGCGAGGAAACCACAAGTTCCACACCGATTGCTTTACAAAAGGCCGAAAAGAACGGGTACATATAGTAATAGGACATGGCCCGGGGTAACCCGAGTGTATTCATTCGCTCACCCTCACAAAGACAGAACCCGACTTATTATGCCCGTAGGGGTCGATTTAATGCCAAAAACCTGGAATGGCTAGTCTTTTCAAGGTTAGTTTAGCAGAAGGTGGACATGCCGTCAAACCTATCCAATTAGCGTCTCCTGTTGCAGGAGCACTTGAACGGGCGTCTAATACCTTTAGTATGAAATTACTATTACTAGAAAATTGGAGCTAGTTTATGAATCGACATGGCTTTGACGATCCTGTTCAGTACCTAAAAGGGGTAGGTCCACAACGTGCCGCCCGGCTCAAACGAGCTGGAATTGAGAGTGTTGTGGATTTGCTCTATTATTTCCCGAAAAGATATGAGGATCGGCGCACTCCCACAGCGGTTAGCCAAATGGCACAAGGACAGACGGTCTGGGTAAGGGGAAGGGTGTTGGGCGGATCCTTCCAGCGTCCACGAAAAGGGTTGTCGGTTACAAAACTCGCTCTGGAGTCCCAGAGCGGGGTGGTATACGCTACCTGGTTCAACCAGCCGCATGTGCACCGACAGCTTACCCCGGGCAAAGAAGTAGTGGTTGTGGGCCGATGTGATCGGCGTTTCCGTTCTGTCGAAATTGCCGTCAGTGAGCATGAACTAGTAGGTCAGGGGCGGTTGCTATCGGCGGCCCGGATAGTGCCGATATATGCCTTAACCGAGGGCTTGAATCAGAAGACCATACGCAGTTTGACAGACCACGCCTTGAGCGTCTATCTTGATCAGATTGTAGAGTTTCTGCCACCTGACGTGCTGAACCGATACGTACTTCCAAGAATAAGGACGGCCCTGCGTGAGATGCACTATCCGTCGTCCCTGGAAGATGCAGCAGTGGCACGCCGTCGGTTTGTGTGTGAAGAGTGTTTGCTTTTCCAGCTTGCCCTGGCAAAAATGAGGACTTCCGGACAACAGGATAAGCCGTTCACACATGGTACGGACGGCAACCGCATTTCGGCCCTCATCCGATCCCTTCCGTTCACTCTCACGCCTTCCCAGCGACAGGTGTGGTCCGAAATCTCCCAGGATATGCAGAGGTCAAGACCCATGCGCCGCCTGCTGCAGGGGGATGTTGGATCAGGTAAGACCATCATTGCGCTTTTGGCCTTGGTCAAGGCCACAGAAGCTGGACTTCAAGGGGCGCTGATGGCTCCCACGGAGGTGCTTGCTGAACAGCATTACACCAAAGCAAAGCAGGTACTCAATTCATTAGACCTCAGAGTGGAACTCCTGCTGGGTGGTCAAACACCAAGGGAGAGGACACGGATACTGGAAAACCTGCTCTCCGGGAACGCCGAACTGGTCATCGGCACGCATGCGCTTATTCAGGATTCAGTTCAATTCGCGAGTCTTGGGCTGGTGGTCATTGACGAGCAGCACCGCTTCGGCGTTAGGCAAAGAATGGTATTGCAGGATAAGGGTCTGGCTGTGGACTCGCTGGTAATGACCGCTACTCCCATTCCCCGAACGCTTGCGCTTACCCTCTACGGCGATCTGGACGTCTCTGTGATCGATGAACTCCCACCGGGACGCTACCCGGTGAATACCCACTTTGTCTATCCTGCGCGTCTACCCAAGGTCTATGAATTCGTAGGTCGGGAGGTTGCTGCCGGACGCCAGGCCTACATCGTTTGTCCGCTCGTCGAAGAATCCGAGCAACTGGAGAACGAATCCGCGACCACGCTTTATGAACAGTTGCGCGTCGGTCCCTTTAGGGCGATTCGCCTCGGTCTGTTACACGGACGGATGCCGGGAGATGAGAAGAACCGGGTGATAACGGCCTTCCGCCATGGGGCCATCGACGTTTTGGTTTCTACGACAGTGGTTGAGGTCGGCGTGGACGTACCCAATGCTACGGTGATGATGGTCATGGATGCCGAACGTTTCGGGCTTGCCCAACTGCACCAACTGCGTGGTCGGGTCGGGAGGGGGGCTACACAGAGTTGGTGTATTCTAGTGGGGCAGCCTGGAACAGAAGAAGCACGTCAGCGGCTGGAGACCATAACCTCCACAAACGACGGCTTTAAGCTCGCTGAGACAGATCTGCGCCTCCGTGGTCCGGGGGAGTTTCTCGGAACCCGCCAGGCCGGCCTACCTGGGTTTAAGGTCACAGATTTAATCAATGACTGGGAATACATGGAGCAAATGCGCCGTGAAGCGATAGGCATTTTGGAGCACGATCCTGATCTTTGCGAACGAGATCACCAGCCGTTGACTGCAAAACTGGAACCGTTAATAATTAAGCTTTCCTCATGAATAACAGATACTTAAAGTCGAAAACTTAACTTGTATTAATTGTGTTCCTAGGAACCAAAATAAAAACAGCAATATACATAGAGAGGATGTCTATGATTTGAGATATAAAGTCAAAAGTACCAATGAAGAATTCGGAAACAACATTGACCCAAACGCCAGACACGAGTTGGGGCGCGAAATACAGATTGACTACCGCGGTCTGCGCAAACTACAGGCACAAAAGGCAAAGGTAAAAGCACGAAATCACGACAAAATGTACTAACATATTCGTATGACGCGAGGTTCATACTAGCACTAAGCTACAAAATACTATAATTAAAGGAGGGGAATCAGGAATGAGTCGTAACACCAACAATGAAGTCGTACCGGGAGCCAAGAATGCTCTGAATAACCTGAAATTTGAGGTGGCGAACGAGCTGGGTATCGGTAACTACCAGCAGGTCGACAAGGGTAGCCTTCCTTCCAGAGTCAACGGTTACGTCGGCGGAAACATGACTAAGAAGATGGTTGCTTTTGCCGAGCGTGCGATGGCCTCCGGTGGTCAGATCCCGCAGGTTGCCCAGGCTGCGCCTCCCGATCCGTTGAACAGCCAGGGACAGTAATTAAGACCGGTAGTGTAATTGATCAGAGATAGCAACCTACCAAGAGCAGACGGTTTTGGACCGTCTGCTCTTTTTCCATGTGCCAAATCAGTGTAGGTAAGTAGCATACTCTTCCACAGGAACACCTGGATGAAGAGCTGTGGAGATACCTCCGGCAATGATGCGAGCGCAGTTTTGGATTAGCTCATCAATTTCTTTTGGTGTGACCATGAGATGGCCGCCAAACGGCTGTAGTAGCTGCCCAATAATCTGATCGAGGGTCTGCGCATCTGGAGGTGTACGATCATAGACTTCATATAGTTTGTTAATGGCATCGCCGGCGATAAGCGCGGCGTGAACGACAGTGGGCACACCGACCGAGATAACCGGAACGCCCATTTCCTCTTTCGTGATGCCCCGACGTTTATTACCAATGCCGGAACCGGGATTGATACCGGTGTCACACAGTTGAATTGAAGAAGCAATCCGTTCTACGGCTCCGGCCGCCAGAGCGTCAACGGCAATGATCAGTTCGGGTTTGATGCTGTCTACAACGCCGCGAATGATTTCGGCTGTTTCGATGCCGGTTATGCCAAGCACACCCGGAGCAAGTGCGCTGACGGATCTCATACCGCCGTGGAGCTCCTCGGGCGCATACTGGTAGAGGTGGCGGGTAACCAGAGTATGCTTTACAACTCTTGGTCCTAGAGCATCTGGTGTAGCGTTCCAGTTTCCAAGACCGACTACCAGTACGTTTGCCTGCTCAGAGAGTTGGAACAGACCGGTCAGAGCCTGTGAAAAAATCTTGACCACTTCGCCATGTGCCTGTCTGTTGTTGTCTCTGATTACAGAAGCTTCAATAGTTATGTACTTGCCTTTGGAGCGGCCCATTACCTGTTCACCGTATTCGTCCACGATTTCAACCGTGGTTACCAATCCGTGCGTAAATTTTTGGCGATCCACAATTACACCCGGAATCTCTTGTCCAGTCTGTGCTCTCAGCTGATCGTGCGCCTCAAGTGCCAGATCGGTACGAACACCCAGTATTTGCACATTAGCACCCCCTGCTGTATTTCGTAGAATATGGTAACCTCGCACCGAGAGGTTTATGCGAACATCACGGAAGGCCTATGATTTGTGCCCCAACGTGATATAATAATAGTTATATTTGGAGTCATAGGGTGTATTTTCTTGAGAATAATCGCCGGAGAAGGCAGGGGGAGGCGAATACGAGCACCGCGCGGTCTTAATACCAGGCCGACCGCTGATCGGGTTCGGGAAGCGCTCTTCAACATCCTTGCATCGAATCTTCAGGAATGTCGGTTTCTCGACCTTTATGCTGGTTCCGGCGGGATTGGTCTTGAGGCATTAAGCCGGGGGGCTGGCGAAGTTGTATTTGTTGAAAAGAACCCGGAAGCAACGGCAGTGATCGAGAAGAACATTAAGGAAACGAAACTGCCCGGGGAAAAGAAGGTGTACCGGGCGGATGTGCCGGCCTTCATAAGGTCACAGTCTCCGACGAACCCGGGCTTTAACATTGTGTTCTTGGATCCCCCTTACAAACAAGGGCTTGAGCAGCGAACACTTGAGGCCATCAGTGGTGCTCCTTATGTACTAAAAGATAAGGCGGTAGTAGTTGTGGAGTCTGCCAGGAGCATTCCGCCTTTGGAAAGAGTTGGAACGATGGTTTTAGTCCGGCATCGTGCCTACGGGGACACAGCGCTTTCCTTTTACAGGATGGAGGAGGCCTAATGGCCGTACGGATTGCCGTTTATCCCGGCAGCTTCGACCCGATTACCAACGGTCATCTGGATATTGTGAGGCGGGCGGCGGTGCTCTTCGATGAGGTTATTGTAGCGGTCTCTTTGAACGCATCCAAGAATCCCTTGTTCAGCTTGGAAGAACGCCTGATGCTGCTGGATCACGTGTTGTCGGCCTTCTCCAATGTGCGAATCGACAGCTACGACGGTCTTACGGTACGGTATGCTGAAACACACGGAGCCCAGGCCATCATCCGTGGACTTCGAGCGGTTTCTGATTTTGAGTTTGAGTTTACGATGGCACTGACGAATAAGAAACTGGCGCCGGCCATTGAGACCGTTTTCCTAATGACCGAGGTCCAGTATTCATTTATCAGTTCCAGCACGATCAAGGAAGTGGCACGATACGGCGGATGTGTAAAAGGAATGGTTCCACCTTCTGTGGAAGACATGCTGAGCATAAAGTACCGGAGCCTTAAATAGGACTTACCCACCAAACGTTTAAGGAGGGGTGAAAGTTGGAACTGCTTTCGATCCTGAATGAGATGGAGGAATCTGTGCAGAATGCTTCGCGGGTTCCAATGACCAAGAAGGTGCTAGTTGACGAGGATAAGATGCTCGATTTCCTGGATCGCATTCGGACAATCCTGCCGGAGGAAGTTCGCAAGGCAAAATGGGTGGTTCAGGAGCGGGAAAAGGTCATTAATGAGACCAAGGCTGAAGCCGCGAGGATGATCGAGGAGACCCAAAAAGAGGTCCAGCGCCGGGCCGAAGAGAGCGAAATTTTGAAGCAGGCGAAAGATATGGCGGACGAAATCATCCGCAATGCGGAACAGACTTCCCGTGACATGCGCATCGGAGCCAGGGACTATGCCGACGAAGTGCTGGTGAGGCTGGAAAGCAGGCTCGAACGTTTGGTCAAGGAGATTGAGAGCGGACGGTCTGAACTAAAGGCTATGAAATAGCCGCCTTGTAGTGTAAACCAACATTCCGAAACAGACCAGGAACAGTGGCAGTGCCAGCGCCAGCATGCCCGATACTTTAAAATACTGGAACCAGTTCGGCTCGAGCATTCCTGCAGCGCCGATAGTCGTCACGGTCAGACCGGATTCAAAAAGCGGGAAGAGCAGGATGGTTAAGACAGCGGCAATAAGCATATGCATGAGGCGGCTGATTAAGTAGGGTGCATACCGAATATCCGTCGAGCCGATGAAGGCCGCTACCTGGGCCTGAATTGAAAGGCCGCTCCAGGCCAGAATTAGCTGAATCGCAACCAGTTGATGCAGTAGCGGCACGCCACTTTCCGCGACCAGACGAATCCCGATCGTTATCTCAAACAGACCGGCGGCCAGTGGTTCGTGAAGTTCGGGAGAAATCCCGAGTGGGGCGACGATAAATCCGATTAGGATCGCCAGCAGGGGCAGGCAGTTGGTTTCCCGGAGCAGATTAATCAGAACCGCAAAGAGGATGATGAAGCCCCCGACCACGAGGAGCTTATTCATAGCACCGCGGACGGCATCTCCCATGATTTGCCCTGGGTGTTTCTCGTTGAAGGCGAGAAACTTGTGGTAGGATCGCTGCCAGAGTCGTGATTGTGGCGCCGGGCGGCTACGATCCTGAGGAGCATAGAACCGATAGCTGATTCCCACGATCAGGTTGGCGACATAGTGCACGCCGAGAATGAAGGGTCCAAGGGCGGGGTTATGCATCATCCCTACGGATACGGCGACCAGCATAAACAGGGGGCTGGAGTTATTGGTAAATGATAAGAGGTGTTCAGCCTCAGTTCTGGTGCAGAGTCCCTCAGAGCGCAATCGGGCGGCGATAGTTGCTCCGATTGGGTAGCCGGAGCTGTACCCCACAGCCAAACCAAATGATGCCGCCCCGGGCAGCCTGAAGAACGGCCTCATTACCGGCTCCAAGAGTATGCCGATAGCATGAACCAGTCCTAGTCCGAGCAACAGTTCGCTGATGATGAAAAAGGGGAGCAGAGAAGGAAAGACGATATTCCACCACGTGTCCAGGCCTAGGACGGCGCCCCCGAATACGACCTGTGGATGGGTTATCATCAGGGCTGTAAAGATAATGGTTAGTACTGTAAGCACAAAACGCAGACGGGTACTCGGCATACCAATTGCTCCTGAGGTTATTCGGTGTTTCTCCAGTTAGAGTCTATGGCTTGAAGGCGGCCTTCTAGACCAGATTGTTTTTGGTTGACAATTACTGCAAGGCTCAATTATAATGGGCTAGTTGGATTGGGGTGCCTGCAGTGCTAACTATTGATGTGTCTCAAGCAGCGATTAGACCGGGTCAGATATTCAGGCAGCAGCTGTCATATATTCCTGAAACCGGCGATCTAAGTGAGGATCCAAAATCTGCGGAGCCGGTGACCATAGCAGTCGAGTATTCCTTTCTAAAAGGGGTGTACCTAGTCAAGGGGAAGGTATCAGCCAGGATGGGGATGGAATGCGGTCGGTGCCTGGAGCCTTTTACTCACCTGCTTGAAGCCGAGTTTATCGAGCAATATGACACTGAGACAGTGGCCGATGAGTCCGACTCGGATGCAAACGTGGTTGTTGCGGAGCGTATTGACCTTACTCAGAAGGTCAGAGCGGTTCTCCTTGGTGCGGTACCGATGAAACCGCTTTGCCGGGATGACTGTCCAGGTCTTTGTGGGACTTGTGGTGTTCCGTTGGCCGAAGCCACTTGCGGCTGTGTACAGGATGAAATTGACCCCAGGCTAAAGGATCTTGCTCATTTGATGGAAGGCTTGAAGAAAAAGGGGGTGGAATGATTGGGTGTTCCAAAGCGCAGACATTCAAAGCAGCGCGGGCGCAAGCGCAGAGCACAGTGGAAGATAGAGGCACCGAAGTTGATTCCCTGCTCGCAGTGCCGCGCGTTGACACTATCCCACCGAGTTTGCCCCGAATGTGGCTTTTATAAGGCAAAAAAGGTCGTAAATATTGAAAAATAGGCTTCTGGTGTCACCAGAAGCCTATTTTTCTTATTGTTGCATTTATCTGGTAACTCAGTTATACTCTCACCTAGGAGTCCAGGGAATAACATATGTTACATGACTTGCTCTATTTATCCGTACCAGAGGGGGTTTTTTTGTCTTGCGCATCGCGGTGGATGCTATGGGAGGCGATCATGCGCCTTCCGAGATCGTAAAAGGCTCCGTGATGGCGGCTGAGGAACTGGGTATACGTGTCTTGTTGCTAGGAGACGAGTCACGGTTGCGGGAAGAGGTCCAGGAGACAGCCAGGCTCAGGATTGTGCACGCCCCGGATGTGATCGGGATGAAGGAATCGCCGGTTTCAGCCGTGCGCCGCAAGAAAGAGTCTTCCATCGTAAAGGCGGTACAAATGGTAAAGGATGGAATGGCTGACGGAATTGTCTCGGCCGGCCATACCGGAGCCACCATGGCCGCCGGCCTTTTAGTGTTGGGACGGATTCGTGGTGTGGAGCGGCCGGCATTGGTCGGAGTGATTCCGCACCCTACCGGATGTACGGTTTTGCTTGACGTGGGCGCAAATGTAGACTGCCGCCCCAGTCACCTGCTACAGTTTGCGGTGATGGGTTCCAAATATGCGGAAAAGGGTCTGGGAATAGTTCTCCCGCGCGTGGGACTACTCAGTAACGGCGAGGAAAGCTCAAAAGGTAATGAGCAGACGTTGGCGGCCCATCCCCTTCTAGAAAGAGCGCCGATTCACTTTATCGGAAATGTGGAAGGACGGGATCTGTTCAACGGTCGGGTGGATGTAGTTGTATGTGACGGTTTCATCGGCAATATTGTGCTCAAATCCGGAGAAGGCATGGCCAAGGCCTTCTCCGGTCTAATTAAGCAGCAACTCGCTTCCAGTTGGATGGCCAAGGTGTCCGCGGTCGCGGCGGCGCATACACTCCGGGACCTCCGGCGGCGTTTTGACTACAGCGAATATGGCGGTGTTCCGCTACTCGGTGTCAATGGAGTGGTGGTGGTGAGCCACGGCAGTTCCAAGGCCAAAGCGGTGAAGAATGCCATTCGAACCGCGGCGGAGGCCTCTCGATTGGGTCTAGTTGGGACGATCAGTGAGGGGATCGGTGAAGTGTTTGCGAAGGGAGCCGAGACGGTAAATGCCTGATTTTGTCCCCGTCGGAATTGTGGGCGTTGGAACGTGCCTGCCCGAGAGGGTAGTTTCGAATAAAGAACTGGAGACAATGGTCGAAACGACGGATGAGTGGATCGTAGACCGAACCGGAATCCGTGAGCGAAGAATAGCTAAGAACGAAGAAGCCACTTCCGATCTTGCGGTTGAGGCTGCCAGAAGAGCACTGGAATCAGCCGGGGTTGAACCGCACGAGGTCGATCTGATCATTGTGGCTACAGCCACTCCCGACCACGTATTTCCGGCTACCGCCAGTCTGGTTCAAGATCGGCTGGGATGTCCAAAGGCTGGTGCTTTTGATCTCTCAGCGGCCTGCACCGGGTTCATGTACGCTCTGGTTTCCGGTGCCGCCTTTATATCCAGTGGTACTTTCAAAACCGTGTTAGTTATCGGTGCCGAAACGATGTCTAAACTCCTCAACTGGAAAGATCGTTCCACCTGTATCCTCTTTGGGGACGGGGCCGGGGCCGTGGTGTTGCGTGAGGTACCCCGGGGTTATGGGCTTTTAGCCTCTTATCTGGGTTCTGATGGATCAGGTGGTCCATTGTTGCAGGTCCCGGCTGGAGGTTCGAGAATGCCCAATTGTCATCAGACTCTGGATGCGAGTCTGCAATGTCTCCACATGAATGGTCGCGAAGTTTACCGTTTTGCCGTTAGAGTTATGGGCGAGGCTGCTCTGGAGGTTGTAAAACGAGCCGGATTGGAAAGAAAAGACATCGACTTGTTCATTCCGCATCAAGCTAATATCCGCATCATAGAGGCGGCGGCTAAGAGGCTGGGGCTTCCGATGGACAAGGTACTGGTCAACGTGGACCGCTACGGCAACACCTCATCAGCCTCCGTGCCGATTGCCCTGGACGAAGCGATACGTTCAGGTCGGTTGATATCCGGCAACAATGTAGTCATGGTCGGATTTGGTGCAGGGTTAAGCTGGGGTGCAGTGACGTTTAAGTGGCAGTGACGGAGAGGGTTTAGTTAAGGGGGTTATGGAGATTGATTAAGACAGATCTGTGCGTTCTATTGGGAATCGATTACCCGATTATCCAGGGTGGAATGGCCTGGGTTTCCGAGGCTCACCTGGCGGCCGCAGTTTCCGAAGGCGGTGGGCTGGGCATTATCGGTGCTGGTCACGCACCCGCCGATTGGGTCCGGGGACAGATCAAAAAGGCCAAGGAATTAACCAAAAAGCCTTTCGGTGTCAACGTGATGCTGCTCTCTCCTTTTGCGAACGATGTGATAAAAGTGGTGCTCGAGGAAGAAGTAGCCGTGGTAACCACAGGTGCGGGTAACCCAGGCAAGTATGTCCCGATGCTACAGGCCGCCGGGACCCGTGTAATTCCTGTGGTGCCGTCAGTAGCCTTAGCCAAACGATTGGAACAGACCGGTGTGGATGCGGTGATCGCGGAAGGTATGGAATCCGGAGGGCATATCGGGGAATTAACCACCATGGCCCTGGTACCCCAGGTTGTGGATGCCGTCCAGGTGCCGGTGATCGCTGCCGGGGGTATCGGCGACGGTCGGGGATTGGCGGCGGTACTAGCGCTTGGGGCGCAAGGGGTACAGATGGGAACCCGGTTTGTATGTGCCAGCGAGTGCACCGTGCATCCGCAGGTTAAGGCGCGTATTGTTAAGGCCCGTGACCGGGATACCGTTGTAACCGGTCGCTCTACCGGTCATCCGGTGCGCTGTATTCGGAACAAACTGACCCGTCAGTTTGAAGAACTGGAAAGCCGCGGTGTCGATCTCGCTGAGCTGGAAAAGCTCGGCGCCGGACGGCTTAAGCTTGCGATGGTGGACGGGGACATCGACTACGGATCGGTGATGGCCGGGCAGATAGCAGGCATGGTCAGCCGGATAATGCCCGCTGCGGACATCCTGAAGGAAATTACGTCTGAAGCGGAAGAAATCATTCGCCGGTGCGGTCGCCTGGCGGGTATAGTGTAATGAAAACAGCCTTTCTCTTCCCCGGCCAGGGTTCCCAGTACGTGGGAATGGGTAAGGAGTTTTTCGATTCTTTCCCGGAAGCCCGGGAGACTTTTGAGACTGCAGATCAGGTTCTGGGCTCGGCCCTAAGTGAACTATGTTTCTCAGGGCCGAAGGAAGAACTGGCTAAGACCGTCAATACACAGCCTGCGGTACTTGTCACCAGTGTGGCCTGTTACCGAGTACTGTCTGGATTTGGCTTTTTCCCGGCTGCGGTAGCCGGGCACAGCCTTGGAGAATACAGCGCCCTGGTGGCTTCAGGAGCCTTTCGCTTTGCGGACGCGGTTCGTCTGGTACGTGAGCGCGGCCAGTCTATGCAGGAAGCGGTGCCGCTTGGCAGCGGGGGGATGTTAGCCGTCTTGGGTCTCGATCTCGCTACGGCTAAACGGGTATGTGCCCAAGTTTCCTCGTCCGGGGTTCTTGAAATAGCAAACTTCAATTGCCCGGGACAGATTGTCCTGGCCGGGCATGTGGGGGCACTGGAGAATGCGGTGAAACTGGCTAGGGCTCAAGGGGCGAAGAAATGTGTTCCTCTGGCGGTCAGTGGCCCCTTTCATTCATCATTGATGCGTAATGCCGCAGAACGTTTGGCTGTGGTTCTCAGCGAAACTGAGATTTTCAACCCGAAAATACCGATCGTATCTAATGTCAGTGCGGACTACCTGCGCTGGGGCGATGATGTGCGCACCGCTCTACTCCGCCAAGTATACAGCCCGGTTCGCTGGGAGGAGAGTGTACGGCGGATGCTAAATGACGGCGTGGGTTGTTTCGTGGAAGTCGGACCCGGGAGTGTCTTGTCGGGCCTGGTTAAGCGTATTGCGCCGCGAGAGACAATTCTATTAAACGTAGAAAACATGGAATCATTGGAGAAATCGCTTGCGCGTCTGAGGGAGGTTGGCTAAAATGTTTCTTAATGGGAAGAGTGCCATTGTAACGGGGGCATCTCGCGGTATTGGCCGCGCCATTGCCTTGAAACTGGCACAGTCAGGCGCCTCAGTAATGATCAATTATGTCAGCAACGCTAGGGCGGCCGAAGAGGTACAGGATCAGATCCTGGCCGGAGGCGGCCGGGCTGCAGTGTTTAAAGCGGATGTTTCCAGTTATGACGAGGCTCAAAAGCTGGTCAGTGCCGGAGCAGCCGAGTTCGGTGGTGTTGACATCCTAGTGAACAATGCGGGTATTACGCGTGACAACCTGCTGTTGCGGATGAAGGAAGAGGACTGGGATGCGGTCCTTACGGTGAACCTCAAGGGTGCCTTTAATACTACCCGGGCGGTTATGAAGCCGATGCTGAAGGCGCGCTGGGGGCGGATTATTGCGGTGAGTTCCATTATCGGCCTGAGAGGTAACGCGGGTCAGGCCAACTATGCTGCGGCCAAGGCTGGCCTGATCGGCTTTACCAAATCTGTGGCCCGGGAGGTCGGGTCACGCGGAATCACGGCAAACGCGATTGCACCGGGATTCATCTCCACCGAGATGACCGGTAAACTCAGCGAAACTGTAAAGCAGAAGATGCTTTCAGAAATCCCGTTGGGGAGATTCGGGGAGCCGGACGATATCGCCAATCTGGCGTGTTTCCTGGCCGGAGATGCGGCCGGCTATATTACTGGACAGGTGATTGCCGTGGATGGCGGTCTCGCCATTTAGGTATTTGGGTAACAGAAGTTATTAGATTTTTAGAAAGGAGGGTTAGGAAATGAGTACCTTTGAAAAAGTACAGTCCATCATCGTCGAACAATTAGGTGTTGAAGAGGACGAAGTGACCGAAGGCGCTTCCTTTGTTGACGATCTGGGTGCTGATTCACTTGATTTGGTTGAGTTGGTCATGGCTTTTGAAGAGAGCTTTGACACCACAATCCCGGACGATGAAGCAGAAAAAATTCGTACCGTGGGTGATGCCGTTAAGTTTATCGACTCCAGGATGTAACCTGGGTTTTGCTTTCGATTCACAGGGGGTGCAATAGGTTTTGGGTGTACGCACGGTGATTACCGGTATGGGCATCATCTCCCCGGTTGGAACAGGTCTGGAGCAGTTCTGGCAGGCCATTACCGGGGGTATCTCAGGAGTCCGGCGGATTACCCAATTTGATGTATCGGAGTATCGTACGCAAATGGCAGGACTGGTGCCTGATTTTGACCCGACCCGTTACATGGAGAAAAAGGAAGCCCGCCGCATGGACCGGGTGGCTCAATTTGCCGTGGCCACGGCGGCGATGGCACTTGAAGATGCCGGTTTGAACCCGGACGACATTGACTGTGACCGGGTTGGGGTTGTTTTGGGATCCGGAATCGGCGGGATACAGACGCTTGTGGAGCAGGCCAGGGTCTTGTTTGAACGTGGTCCGGGGCGTCTAAGCCCCTTTCTGGTGCCGATGATGATCGGGAACATGGCCGCCGGGCTGGTAGCGCTACGGTTTGGTTTCTGTGGTCCAAACGCGACACTGGTAACCGCCTGTGCTTCCAGTAATAATGCTATCGGCGATGCGGCCAGGATGATTGAACGCGGTGAGGCGGACGTAATCATTGCCGGAGGTACCGAGGCGGCGATTACCCCGCTTGCCCTCGGCGGTTTCTCTGCGATGAAGGCAATGTCAAACCGCAACGATGAGCCCGAAAAGGCCAGCCGGCCGTTCGACTCCGGACGGGATGGTTTTGTAATGGCCGAGGGGGCTGCGATTCTGGTTCTTGAGAGTTTGGAACATGCTGTTGGCCGTGGGGCGCGGATCTACGCGGAGTTTGGTGGATACGGCATTTCTTGTGACGCCTATCACATGACGGCGCCGGAGCCTGAAGGGCGTGGCGCTGCAAGGGCGATGACGGCAGCGCTGCACGATGCCGGGACTAAGCCCGAAGAGGTGGATTACATCAATGCGCACGGGACGTCCACACCTTTGGGTGACGTTGCGGAGACCAAGGCCATTAAGCTGGTTTTTGGTGAGCAGCCCCGTGTATTGGTGAGTTCCACTAAGTCGATGACCGGCCATCTGCTCGGTGCCGCCGGCGGTCTGGAAGCCGTCGCGAGCGTATTGAGCATTCGGCACGGGGTGATCCCCCCCACCATAAACTATGAGGAACCTGATCCGGACTGTGACTTGGACTATGTACCGAATAAAGCACGGCCTTATCCGGTGAAGGTGGCGTTGTCCAACGGGTTCGGATTCGGCGGCCATAACGCGACTCTGTTGTTCAAGAAATACGAGGGCGGTGAACGGTAATGACGCCGGACAGCCTGAAAGCATTTCAGGCCAGCATCGGCGTTTCCTGGAGCAGTCCGGATCTGCTCCGGGAAGCCTTGACCCACAGTTCCTACAGCTTTGAGAATCCGGGGTGCCGAAACAACCAACGTCTTGAGTTTTTGGGTGACGCCGTCCTGGAGATTGTGATCAGCGAGCAATTATTTGCCCTGTTGCCGAGCTCAAGTGAGGGTGAATTGACGAAGTTGCGTGCGGCGGCGGTTTGTGAACCGTCGCTTGCTGGTGTAGCCCGAAAAATCAGCCTTGGAAGGTATCTACGAATGGGGCGCGGCGAGGAGCTTTCGGGAGGCCGGGAACGACCGTCTGTTCTCGCGGATGCCTTCGAGGCCCTGCTCGGGGCAATGTATCTGGATCGCGGTCTGGAACCGACACGGGCCTTCGTCCAGGGTGTGCTGCGGGAAACGGTGCAAAATGCAATGGACGGCCGGGTGGAGCCGGATTACAAAACAAGACTACAGGAACGGCTGCAGAAGAAGTCGCCTAACCCGATAACATACGTGATTATCCGGGAGGACGGCCCTGACCATTGTAAGGCTTTCTGTTCGGCGGTTCTTTACGGTGGACAGGTATTGGGAACCGGTCGGGGGCGCACTAAGAAGGAAGCCGAGCAGTCGGCGGCGAAGCAGGCACTGATTGAATCAGACCAGGGTACTCCGACTGCCTAAATCCGATCAACTATCCGGGGAGGACGTAATGGGTATTTTCGGCCGCTTGAAACAAAGCTTAAGCAAGACCCGGGAAGCGGTTTCCGGACGGGTCGAGGCGGCGATCTACGGACGTGCAACCGTTGACGAGGAGCTTTACGAGAAGCTGGAAGAGATTTTGATTCAGTCTGACGTTGGCGTCGGCACCTCCATGGAACTGGTTGAGGGTGTCCGGGCGGTATTAAAAGAAAAGAGATGGGACGATCCTACCAAGTTAAAGCCGATCCTGCGCGAAAAGCTGGCGGAAATGGTGGCCGGGGAAGACCAGGTAGCCCTGAACCTGCCTGGCAAACCTTCGGTAATCATGGTCGTGGGAGTAAACGGCACCGGTAAGACTACCACTATCGGTAAACTGGCTCATGTGCTGAGTCAGGATGGTAAGAGGGTGCTGCTGGCTGCAGCCGACACCTTCCGCGCTGCGGCTATTGATCAGCTTGAAGTCTGGGGTAGACGTGCCGGGGTCGAGGTGATCAAGCAGAGCGAAGGCTCCGATCCGGCTGCGGTTGTTTATGACTCCCTGCAGGCAGCAAAGAGCCGCGACTATGATGTGGTTATCGTGGACACGGCCGGTCGGCTGCACACGAAGGTTAACCTGATGGAAGAACTGAAAAAGGTTTATCGTGTGCTGGGCCGGGAGATCCCAGGAGCACCGCATGAGGTTTTGTTGGTTCTGGACGCGACTACCGGGCAGAATGCGATTAGTCAGGCCAAAATGTTCGGTGAGGCGACGGGGGTCACCGGGATAGTTCTTACCAAACTGGACGGAACAGCCAAGGGTGGCATCGTGGTGGCGATCAAACGTGAACTCCGGATTCCAGTGAAGCTGGTCGGTACGGGTGAGGGGATCGGGGATTTGGCTTATTTCGACGCCAAGGAGTTCATCGATGCCATCTTCGGTGAACAGTAAAAGATCAATATTGCGCCCAGTCGGGCGCTTTTTATAGTTAGGGGAACAGGAAATCCTTTCAGGGAGAAGAATATATCAGGTAATCTAACCACAACCTAGGACTTGAGAGGTGATACACACTTAACACCTCCCCAGGTCCTATATTTTGGAGGAGGCTGTCTATGACCGTACGCATCGCAATCATCGGTGGTACTGGAGTTTACGACCCGGAGATACTTGATGACGTTCGTACCGAGCAGGTGAGTACACCCTACGGCGATATCTCCGTGAATATCGGTTCCTACCGGGGGAAACCGATCGCCTTTATTTCCCGGCATGGGCAGGGTCACACCGTCCCGCCTCATCGTGTCAATTACCGGGCTAACATCGCCGGCCTGAAGAAGCTCGGTGTGCGCAGTATCCTGGCGACGGCTGCGGTAGGCTCTCTGAACCGGGCAATGAAGCCCGGCAGCTTTGTATTTGTGGACCAGTTTCTCGACTTTACCAAGGCCAGGGCGCAGACCTTCTTTGACGGAGATGAAAAGGGGGTGGTCCACTGTGACGTCACTGACCCCTACTGCTTGGAACTACGCGAAATCTTGGTACGGGCGGCCTGGGAACTTCGCCAGCCGGCCGCGTCCGGTGGAACCTACGCCTGTACGGATGGCCCGCGTTTTGAGAGCGCAGCTGAAATTACCATGATTCGCCAACTGGGTGGGGACTTGGTTGGGATGACCGGAGTTCCCGAGGTCGTTTTGGCGCGTGAAGCCGAAATTTGTTACGCCAGCATAGCGATGGTCACCAATTTTGCGGCCGGGATCTCTCAGACCCGCCTTACTCACGAAGAGGTACTGGAGGTAATGAGCCTTAATGCCGAAAACCTGCGTCGGTTGATAATGCAGGCGATTACCATGATCGGTGAAGAACGAGAGTGCGCCTGTCACTGGGCGGTCAGCGGTGGTCCCGTCCATTCGAAGGGGGAGGGCTAGCCTTGGAGACGTTATACTGGAAAGACGGGGTTCTCTACGTCTTGGATCAGACTGTCATCCCGCATGACGTCGAATACGTGTCCTGCCGGACTTACAGCGAGGCGGCGGATACGATCCGGTCTATGCAGGTGCGCGGGGCGCCGGCCATCGGGGTCGTAGCAGCCTACGGAATGGTACTGGCGGCCCTGGCGGCTCTGAGTAAGAATCGTGAAGAACTCCAAAATGAACTGATCCGGGCTTCTTCGATCCTGATCGAGACCCGCCCCACGGCCGTGAACCTGCGCTGGGCCCTGGAGCGGATGATGGCTAGGGCGGCAGCCGCGGAGGGGGATTCCGAAGCCGTCTGTGCGGTGATGCTCAACGAGGCTGAAGCGATATTCGGAGAAGATATCTCGTCTAATGAACGGATGGGGGCCTACGGACAGGAACTTGTTCCGCAGCAGGCCCGTATCCTTACGCACTGTAATGCCGGGGCGCTAGCCACGGCCGGATTCGGGACCGCCCTTGGCGTGATTCGGGCTGCGCACCGGGCCGGGAAAGAAATCGGGGTGTATGCTACGGAGACTCGTCCGTACATGCAAGGTACCAGGCTGACGACGTTTGAGCTGATGCGGGAGGGGATCGAAGTCACTCTGATAACGGACGGTATGGCTGCCTACCTGATGTCGGCTCGGGGCCTTGATCTGGTAGTGGTGGGAGCGGATCGGATTGCGGCTAACGGAGACGTGGCGAATAAAATTGGAACATACGGGCTTGCCGTATCGGCCCGGTTCCACGGTGTCCCCTTCTATGTCGCCGCACCACGCTCCACGATCGATATGCGGGTACCGGATGGAGCCCGGATCCCGATCGAAGAACGGGATCACGTCGAGATCACCCACTTCCGGGGCGGGCGTGTGGCACCGGAAGGTGTCGGGGTTTGGAACCCGGCCTTTGATATTACACCTAACGAACTGATTACGGCAATTATTACAGAGGCGGGGGTACTGCGCTCTCCATATGGCCCAGCCCTCGAAGAAATAATGTGGACGGAGGGTACATAGTTGGAGTATCAGATTCGCAACGTCGAACTGGCTGACGCGGGGCGTCTAAAAATTGAATGGGTGCAGGCGCACATGCCGGTACTTAATATTCTTCGTTCGGAGTTTGAGCGTGATCTGCCCTTTAAGGGGATCCGCATCGCGATGAGTATCCATTTGGAGGCTAAGACCGCCTACTTGGCGCTGGTTCTTAGGGCCGGAGGGGCAGAACTGGCGGTCACCGGCTGTAATCCGCTCTCTACGCAGGACGACGTGGCTGCAGGGCTGGTGTCTGCAGGTGTCCCGGTCTTCGCCTGGCACGACCCGACACCGGAAGAGTATGAAGCCCATCTTACAGCCGTGTTGCTTACGAGGCCGCACCTGGTCATCGACGATGGCGGCGACCTGATTCACCTGCTGCATACCAAACTGACCGATGTGGCGTCCGGAGTGATCGGCGGTGCGGAGGAGACTACTACCGGGGTAATGCGGCTGCGGGCGCTGGAGAAGGAGAACCGCCTGCTTTTCCCGATGTACGCCGTCAACGATGCCCGCTGCAAGTTTCTGTTTGACAACCGTTACGGCACAGGGGAATCAGCCTGGTCCGGGATTCTGAGAACCACGAACTTGTTGGTAGCCGGCAAGACCGTGGTCGTGGTCGGATACGGCTGGTGTGGACGTGGGATTGCGATGCGGGCTGACGGTCTTGGCGCCAATGTTATAATCTGTGAGGTGGACCCGGTCCGGGCCATAGAAGCGCACATGGACGGATACCGGGTGCTGAACAGCCTTGACGCGGCAGCTGAAGGCGACATGTTTGTCACCGCATCCGGCTGTAAGGACGTGCTACGGGAGGAACACTTCTCCCGGATGAAAAATGGAGCTGTGTTGGCAAACGCCGGCCACTTCAATGTTGAGATTAACCAGGGAGACCTGGAGGTGATATCCACTCGCCGCTATCAGGCGCGACACAACATTGAAGGGTATGTTTTGCCCGATGGACGGGTGCTCTACCTTCTGGCCGAGGGCAGACTGGTGAACCTGGCTGCCGGGGATGGTCATCCGGCGGAAATCATGGACCTGTCGTTTGCGCTGCAGGCGTTAGCTGCCCGGCACATCCTGGCCGAGGTCGGCACGCTGGAGAAACGGGTGTACAATCTCCCGCCCGAAATCGACCGGCGGGTAGCCGGTTTGAAACTGGCCTCGCTCGGCATCACCATTGATGAACTCACCGCTGAGCAGACGCGTTACCTTCAGGGATGGGAGTAGAGAAAACCGGTTCTACGAACCGGAAGGAGAGGAGGTAATGGCATTGAGTCTGGCGGTAGAGAAGGCCAAGGAACAACTGGTAAAGATGGGGCTGGCTGTAGTTCAGGCGAACTTGGTTCTGGGTTCCTGGGGCAACCTTTCTTATCGGGTGGGACGTGATGACGTGGTGGTGATTACCCCCAGTGGGCTCGACTACGGCCGTCTGCACGCCAAGGACATGGTGGTGGTGGACTTAGCAGGGGCTCCTGTGGAAGGGCACCTTCGCCCGTCTACGGAGCTGCCGATGCACCTGGCGATTTACCATTCCCGTCCCGACGTGCATGCCGTAATCCACACTCACTCCCCGTACGCTAGCGGCCTGGCTGTTGCCCGGCAGAGCATCCCGCCGATTTTGGAGGACTTGGTTTCAGTGGTGGGCGGGACGGTTCCGGTAGCCGATTATGCTCCCGCCGGCAGTGTTCAACTGGCTGAAATTACCGCTGCCACTCTGAAAAATGTCAATGCGGCCTTGTTGGCTAATCACGGAGTGGTCGGGATCGGAAACACGCTGGAAGAGGCGTTTCAGGTCTGCCGGGTGGTAGAAAAGGCCGCTCAGGTTCTGGTATACGCCAGAATCGTAGGGAGTCCCGTTCCTTTGCCCGATGAAGACATCATAGCACTGCGGGACTTCTACCGGAATTCCTACGGACAGAAATAGCAAGGAGACAGCAGATGAGCATTTTGGTTAGGGATGTTGACATCCTGCAGGTTAACGGAACCCCGATGATCAGGAGCGGGGAAATTGCCGTTGAGAATAACCAGATTACAGCCGTTGGTCCAGCGGGCTGCGCTCCAAAAGGGTTTAAGCCGCAAATAGAGATTAACGGAAAAGGATTAGTAGCCACTCCGGGGCTCATCAACTGCCACACCCACGCCGCTATGTCCCTGTTCCGGGGCTATGCCGACGACCTGCCGCTTATGGAATGGTTGAACAACAAGATCTGGCCCATCGAGGAAAAACTGACGGAGGAGGACATCTACTGGGGCACGATGCTCGCCTGCCTGGAGATGATCCGGTCCGGCACCACCACTTTTGCCGATATGTACTTCCATATGAACCAAGTGGCACGGGCCGTAGGCGATGCCGGCATGCGTGCCTCTCTTTGCCGTGGATTGATCGGCGTGGCTCCGAACGGGGAAGAGGCCCTGACTTGGAGCCATGGGTTTGCAAGAGAATTCCACGGATCGGCGAACGGCCGGATCACTGTAATGTTAGGGCCTCACGCGCCGTACACCTGTCCTCCGGACTACTTGCGGCTGGTCAGGGACGCGGCTGTAGAGCTTGGAGTGGGTGTCCATATTCACCTTGCGGAAACCCGGAGCGAGATCACCCAGACGGCGGAAGAGCACGGCTGCACACCGGTTCAGTTGGTGGAACAGACGGGGCTCTTCGAGATTCCAGTTCTTGCCGCACATTGTGTGCATCTTTCGGACGAGGATATTTCGATCCTGACCCGTTACGGGGTGCGGGTGGTGCACAACCCACAGAGCAACATGAAGCTGGGCAGTGGAACGGCACCGGTAGTCAAGCTTCTAGCGGCGGGGATAACCGTCGGCCTGGGTACCGATGGTGTCGCCAGTAACAACGACCTGGACATGGTCGAGGAAATGCGTTCGGCTGCTTTTCTCCAGAAGGTCACCCACGAGGATCCAACGGTGCTACCGGCCGAGCAGGCGCTGTCAATGGCTACCGTAAATGGTGCCCGAGCCTTGGGTTTGGAGGACGGGATTGGAACGCTCGAAGTTGGGAAGAAAGCGGACATCGTCCTTTGGGATATGCACAAGCCGCATCTCCATCCAATGTATGATGTTGCCGCCCATCTGGTCTACAGCGCTCACGGGAGCGACGCCCGGACGGTTATTGTGGACGGCAGGGTGCTGATGCGCGACTATGAGGTACTGGTTCTCGATGAAGAGGCAGTGATGGCAGAGTCAGAGCGCCGCGCCCGCCGGCTGGTGGCTGAGGTCGGATAGCGCTACTTAATCCGGCATAATTTAGAAGAACCCGCTTATGGGCAGGGTTCTTCTCATTGTTTAGCCGTCATCTTTGACCTTGGCGACCCGTTCGTTCCCCGCTATTTTTTGCTGGATCTAAAGGCACCGGTCAGAGTTGAGGTTGCGGCCCCCAGAAAACTCTTCTTCTGCTTCAGCAGCTGGGCGAGTGCTTGAATTACCTGGTCGCATTCCTCCCGGGTCACGGTGAGCGGCGGTTCCAACCGAATCACATTCGGATTATTCAAGGTGTACACCGTAAGAATCTGATGTCGGTTGGCCAGATCCACCGCGATCAGGCTGGCCATGTGACCGAAGTCACCGACCGTCTTCACCGACATGTCAGATGAGAAACGGCTCAGGAAACCTTGGCCGGAGTGTTCAAACTCAAGACCGATCAACAGCCCCCGACCGCGGACGTCTTTCAATACTGGAGACGTCTCCTTAAGTATCCTGAGCTGCCCGAGGAAGTATTCTCCGACCTCGGCCGCACGCTGCGGCAGCTTCTCCTCGATCAGTACGTTAATGGTAGCGATCGCAGCGGCACAGGCCATGGCATTTCCCCAGTAACCGCCGAAGGTCGATGTATGCAGGAGCGCACGGTCCATTGCCCCATAAGCCTTTTTGAAGACCTCATCGGTGGTCACGTAGGCCCCCACCGCCAGCACCCCGCCACCCAGCGACTTGGCCAGGCAGATGATATCCGGGACGATGTCCTCACCTTCACAGGCGAACATGTGACCGGTGCGGCCCATCCCCGTCTGCACCTCGTCGGCGACAAAGAGCGTACCGTAGCGGGTACATAATTCCCTGGCCTGTTTGATGTATCCGGGCGGAGGAACGATAATCCCGCCTTCTCCCTGAATGAGCTCAACGATGAACGCTGCAGCCCGCTGTGTCTGCAGCACTTCTTCCAGCACGTCCAAATCGCCGTATGGGACCTGTACACATTCCGGCAGCAACGGTGCAAAGGGGGTCTTATATTTGTCTCTTCCGGAGACCGACAGGGCCCCCATGGTCTTGCCATGGAAGCCGCCGATGGTGGACACCAACTGGGGGCGTCCGGTGGCGGCCCGGGCGATCTTGATCGCCCCTTCGACGGCTTCGGTGCCGCTGTTACAGAAGAAGGTTCGGCAGAGTCCGCCGGGAGTCACCTCCGCAAGATTATGGGCCAGTGCAGCCGGCAGCTGCTGCAGCGCAGTCGGCATAATCTTAGGGGTGTCTTCGATTTGTTTTAGGGCCTCCAGCACCCGCGGGTGGTTGTGACCGACATTCACCGAGCCGTACCCGGCTACGAAATCCAGGTATTCACGGCCCTCGGCGTCCCATACCCGGGTATCCTTAGCCCTTACATATTGGCGGTCGAAGTTGAGCAGAACCTGGATACTGGCAAAGGGGCTGCTGAGGTAGGTCTTATATTTCTCCCGAACCTGTTCCCGGCGTAGACCCAAGGCGTCATCGACATTCATCAGAGACATTCGTAAACCTCCATACGGGTTATTGTGATAGACATTTTGTCCACAGACGTACCGCTCACAGTCGTGCCTGGTAAGACATGTTTGATCTATTCTAAACCTCATCCGTAGCAGATCGCAATAGATACCTGGTTCTCCGTCCAAATTGAGCCTAGTCATTCTCTTGACAATGAGTGGTAAGTTGTTTAAAATCATAGGGTGTAAAGGAAAACTACTTGATAGCATGCAGACGGGGTATGATGGAGAAGTTTGCGAGAATTAATTTACTGTTTGATTTCTACGGTCCTCTGCTGACCGAGCGTCAACAGAGGATCCTTGAGGAGTACTATGCCCAGGATCTGTCCCTCGGAGAGATTGCCGCAGTGCAGGGTGTAACCAGACAGGCTGTGCATGACACCATCAAGAGGGCTACCCTGGCCTTGGAGCGTTATGAAGCGAAACTGGGACTTGTTGAGAAGTTTTTGTACCAGCGATCCAGAATCGCCGAGGCAGCCGAAGAACTGGATGGGCTGCCGGTTGAACAGGGCGACAGATACCGGCGGATCAAGGCATTGTTGCAGGACGTGCTCCGTGTCGCTGGTGGTTAGATCGGGAGGTGAAGGCAGTTGGCGTTTCAAAGCCTGAGTGAGAGGCTTCAGGAGACCTTTAAGAAGCTGAAGGGAAAAGGTCGTCTTACGGAGGCCGATGTTAACGAGGCCCTGCGTGAGGTACGTTTAGCCCTGCTGGAGGCCGACGTAAACTTTAAGGTTGTTAAGGAGTTTGTAAACAGTGTGCGGGCCAAGGCCGTTGGGGACGAGGTGCTCACCAGTCTTACCCCCGCGCAGCACGTGGTGAAGATCGTCCGTGATGAACTGGCCTCCCTGATGGGGGGCCAGAATGCGAAAATCCAGATCGCCCACAAGCCACCCACGGTGATCATGATGGTAGGGCTGCAGGGCTCCGGCAAAACCACTACTTCGGCTAAACTGGCTAACCATTTCAAGGCTCAGGGGCGTCGTTCCCTGCTCGTGGCCGGGGACATTTACCGTCCGGCGGCGATCAAGCAGCTTCAGGTGTTGGGCGACAAGCTGGACGTACCCGTATTTCAGATGGGCGAACAAAAACCGCCCGCCATCGCCCGCGCCGCGCTAGAGAGTGCCCGGCGTAACGGCCAGGACCTGGTGATCATCGACACTGCCGGCCGGCTCCACATCAATGATGAATTGATGCAGGAGCTGGAACAGATAAAGGCGGGCGTAGAGCCCCATGAGATCCTGCTCGTGGTTGATGCGATGACCGGGCAGGATGCCGTAGCGGTGGCCGACACCTTTCATAAGCGGCTGGGCTTGAGTGGTGTGGTTCTGACCAAGCTCGATGGGGACACCCGCGGTGGCGCCGCCCTCTCTGTACGTCAGGTTACCGGATGTCCGATCAAGTTCGCGGGTATCGGTGAGAAACTGGACGCGCTTGAACCCTTCCACCCGGACCGGATGGCGGACCGCATCCTGGGGATGGGTGATGTACTGACGCTTATTGAAAAGGCCCAGGCAACGATGGATGCCGATGAGGCGAAGCGCTTACAGGAGAAACTGAAGAGCGCCGATTTTGACCTAAATGACTTCCTCAGCCAGCTCAGGCAGTTCAAGAAAATGGGGCCCATCGACCAGGTTATGGGGATGATCCCTGGCTTCGATAAGATGAGCAAGAAGATGAAGGGTCAAATGGACTTCGATGAAAAGGATCTGGTTTTTGCCGAGGCGATTATTAATTCAATGAACGCTAGGGAAAGAGCCAATCCGGAGATCATGGACGGCAGCCGGCGCAAACGGGTGGCCCGCGGTAGCGGAACCTCGGTGCAGGAAGTGAACCGGCTACTGAAGCAGTTTGAGCAGACGCGCAAGCTGGTTCGGCAGTTCTCCGACTGGGAAAAGACTGCGAAAAAAGGCGGCAAAAAGCGTCGCCTTCCGAAATTCCCGTTTATGTAGCAGAATCTCAGGTCAACCTCGGGTTTGGGCCTTGAAGGGATCGGATTAATGCAAGGAGTATCAAGAAAAGGGCCTTAACCTTATTGTGCTACTACCATTAATTACCGGGCAAGCAAGAACCGTCCCCACTTGCTGTGCTGTGCTGCTTGCTGCGGTGTTTCAGATAAACCAAGATGGAATGGTAGTTGAATTTTGGAAGGAGGTGTCACAAGAATGGCTGTTAAGATCAGACTCAGACGGCTCGGAGCAAAGCGGGATCCGTTCTACCGGATAGTGGTTGCAGATGCCCGTGCGCCGCGTGATGGACGGTTTATCGAGGAAATCGGATACTATGATCCGCTTCGCAAACCGGCTGAAATCAAGGTTGATGAGGAAAAGGCACGGGATTGGATGAATAAGGGTGCCCAACTTACCGAAACGGTGCGCTCCCTTTTCAAGCAGGCGGGTATCCTTGGTAATAAGGGTGCCACGCAAGGTGAGGAGGAGAAGGGTTAGCCATGAAAGAACTGGTTGAAATTCTGGCCCGATCCCTGGTGGATCAGCCGGATCAGGTCAAGGTAAGTGTCGTGGAGCAGGAAAAATCCATGGTCATTGAACTCCGGGTTGCTCCTGAAGATATGGGTAAGGTGATCGGTAAACAGGGGCGTATCGCCAAGGCGATTCGGACGCTGGTCAAGGCTGCGGCCATTAAACAGCGTAAGCGGGTAACGGTGGAAATAGTCTAGCAGTATGCTAGGGAGTGACCCTTGTGGAGAGAATTACGATTACCCGACCGGTAGTCGTTAAGATTCGGGTTACCGACGGATACAAGAAGGCCTATGCTGCCCAGACGGACTATTCCGTGCACCGGCTCAACGCCGAGTTGAAACGCCTTGAAGCAGAGGATGGCAAATTTTTGCCGATTCCGGGCTCGGACAAATACCGTGAACAACTGCACCGGGAACGGGAAAAGCACCTGGAAGCCCGAGAGAAGCTGGTGCATCAGGCCCAGAAGGTGCTGGGGCTGGAATCCGGTACAGAGATTGTGCACGGTCGGGTCGAGAGCATTGTGGAGATTCAGGTCGGGGATATCTGGCGTCAGGTGATGGAAGTGGAAGTTATACTAGAGGACGGTCGTGTCGCTGAGATTCGGCAAGGAGTGCCGACCGGGGATGGTTCAAATGAGTGACGGTTTCGTGTCCATCGGGGAGATTGTAAACACCCAGGGTAATCGGGGTGAGGTTCGTGCTATCCCATTGACGGACTATCCGGAGCGTTTTGAAAGAATGGAAACAGTATCCGTCTTTCGTAACGGCAAACGGCGGGAATTGCACATTGAACAGAGCTACCTGCACAAGCGCTTCATTGTTTTGAAGTTTCGGGAGATCCAGGACATGAATGCGGCGGAAGAACTGAAGGGCTCGTTGCTTCAGGTTCGACAGGATGACTTAGTCGAGCTTCCAGATGAGCACTACTACCTGTTCCAAATTGTCGGTTTGGAAGTATATGATTTGCAGGGAGAACGCCTGGGGATGGTCACCGATGTGTTGCAGACCTCAGCCACCGACATCTATGTCATAAACCGAGGCGGCCCGAAGCCTCTGCTGGTTCCCGCCCGGAAAGAGTTCGTGCGGGAGATATCACTGGAAAACGGCCGTATCACCGTGGAATTGCCCGAAGGGTTACTGGAACTATGATCTTTGACATCCTTACTCTGTTTCCGGAAATGTTTCAGGGACCGTTAACCACCAGTATCATTGGAAGGGCCGTGGATCGTAGCCTGATCAAGATCAATCTGGTTAACATTCGGGACTACTCCCAAAACAAACACCGTACTGTGGACGATACACCGTACGGTGGAGGCGGCGGGATGGTGATGACGGCTGAACCGCTGTATGAGGCCGTAGACGATCTCCGCAACCGCTGCTCCGGGAACTTCGGACCGGTAGTGCTGATGTGTCCTCAGGGTGCCACCTTTGACCAGGGTATGGCCCGGGTACTGGCCGACCAGGAGCACGCGGTGCTGATTTGCGGACACTACGAGGGTATGGACGAGAGGGTTCGACCGCTGGTGGACCTGGAGGTCTCCATCGGAGACTATGTGCTTACCGGAGGGGAACTGCCGGCGATGGTTGTAGTGGACGCCGTTTCCCGCTTGATCCCTGGAGTTCTGGGGGAACCGGATGCCGCCGAGGACGATTCTTTTGCCGGGGGACTGTTGGAATACCCGCAGTACACAAAGCCCCGTGAATACCGGAACCTGCCGGTACCCGAGATTCTACTGAGCGGTCACCACGCGCAGATCAATCGGTGGCGCAGGGAAGAGGCGCTCATTCGGACCCTTGTCCGGCGTCCCGATCTGCTGGCTGAGGGTCTTACCGAAGAAGACCGGCGCACCCTGCGGGAAATCGCCAGGCGTGCTTCGGAAATAGGAGATACAGAGGCTTAGAGCCTTGCGGTTTTCCGAACTTGTGGTACAATAAGGGTTGGTTGTGTGACTGACCTGACAAGGAGTTGAAAGTAAAATGCAAATGATTCGCTCTGTAGAAGAAGAGCAGATGAAAACAGATATTCCGAGCTTTCGCCCCGGTGACACGGTCAGAGTGCACGTTAAGGTGGTGGAGGGTGAGCGCGAGCGTACCCAGATGTTTGAGGGCGTGGTTATCAGACGCCGTGGCGGGGGCTTAAGCGAGACCTTCACAGTGCGCCGCGTTTCATACGGAGTCGGTGTGGAGCGGACGTTCCCGATTCATTCACCGCGTGTACAGAAGATTGACGTCCTGCGGCGTGGCAAAGTGCGTCGGGCCAGACTGTTCTACCTGCGGAAATTACGCGGTAAGGCAGCCCGAATTCGCGACAGACGATAGGGTATGAAATAGGCATGGGGGGCTGCTGGGCAGTCCCTTTTTGCTATTGTTTTCAATATATATGAGATTCCGTGGTGGAGGGGTTAAGGTTTGGAAAAGACTGGTCGGCAGCGCGTATCCCTGGTGGGCGAGGTATTCGAGTCCTTAATCATTGCTGTAATCCTAGCTTTGATCATTCGTTTATTCATTTTCCAGTTCTTTGTGATCCCGTCGGAGTCTATGAAACCGACTCTGCTGGTTAATGATCGCATTGTCGTGGCCAAGTTCAGCTACTATTTCAGTGAGCCTCAGCGTGGGGAAATGATCGTTTTCAAATATCCGCGCGATCCCAAACGGGCTTTTGTGAAGCGCCTGGTTGCCCTGGAGGGCGAAACGGTGGCATTGCAGGACTCAGTGCTGTATATTAACGGCGAACCGGTGCCCGAACCCTATCTTCCGGAGGGATTGGATTTCGCCGATTTTGGGCCGGTGCAGGTTCCCGAGGGACACCTGTTCATGCTCGGGGACAACCGAAACAATAGTGATGACAGCAGGGTCTGGGGCTTTCTACAGGATGACCTGCTGATCGGAAAACTGGTGGCCATCTACTGGCCGATCGACCGAATAGGGGTCGCCCGCTAGCCGCCAAACCGACGCCGGCGGGCGAACAAGCAGGTGAAATCCAATGAGTGTACAGTGGTTTCCGGGACATATGGCCAAGACCAAACGGCTGATCAGAGAGCAGCTCAAGCTCTGTGACGCCGTTTTTGAGCTTCTGGATGCGCGCATTCCGTCCAGTAGCCGGAACCCGATGGTCAATGAAATCCTCGGGAAGAAGCCCCGGATTGTCGTGCTGAACAAGATTGACCTGGCCGAGCCCGGACTCACCCGCAGTTGGGAGTCCGTGTTCAACGATCGGGGACACGTGGTTCTTAAGGTGGATTCCATAAGAGGGACCGGCGTCCGGTCGGTTACCGCCGCGGTACAGAAGGCTGTACCCAGGAGTGGCACAGCGGTACTGGGACGCCCGCTCCGTTTGATGGTTGTAGGGATACCGAACGTGGGTAAATCGTCCTTTATTAACCGTCTCGTCGGCCAGAAGTCCGCCCGCACCGGCAAGCGCCCCGGACTGACTCGCGGAAAACAGTGGGTTCGAGTAGGGCGAAATATCGAATTGATGGATACTCCCGGCGTTTTATGGCCCAAGTTTGAGGATCCCAACGTCGGTTACCGGCTGGCGGTGACCGGTGCCGTCCGGGAGGAAGTGGTCGATGTCGAGGAAATCGCCCATTGGCTCTTGAACTGGCTCCTGGCTAATGCCCCGACGGCTCTAAAGAAGCGGTTTGATCTTCGGGCTTTGCCCGGAGAGAGCGGTGACCTGTTGGATCTAATCGGGATTAAACGTGGACTGCTGCTTCACGGGGGGCGTGCAGATCGATCTAAGACCGCCGCTGTTTTCCTCAAAGAGTTTCAGGATGGACGCCTGGGACGCTTCACCTTGGACGAACCCCACGCCTAAGAAAAATGGGGCAGTCGCCCTATTCCGGTCTATCGACCGGCACCATGAATGATGAAAATTGTTAGCTCACTCAGACAGGCGGTCGACTCTGATCCGCGGCTCACTGCGCAACTCCCTGTCGTTTGTTCCGGCAATACCCTCAGCGCGACTGCACCTTCCAGGTGTGGGTGTTTTCGTTTGTTCTGCAGTTCCTCAGAGTACACCCCCGCCGATTATGCTTAGGGTGTTTTTGAGTATGTCGACTATCCAACGTAAGGTGTGCTACATGTGGCAGGGTTTATCTTTCAGGGGAAGAATATTATGCTTCATGGACACAACCAAGCTAACCCTAGCCGAAATCGGTCGGCTGATCAAAAATACTGCTGGTGTTGACCGGGAGCTTCACGACGCCCTGCGTAACGATGATCGAATTGGTGCCAGGGAGTTCTTTCACGTTTTGTCCAGGCGCTTGGAATGTGAGGTTGTTGAGGCCTGTCGCCTTCGAGCGATGTATGAGCGCGAAGAGATGCTTGCCGCACGGGGGGTCGGGCCTGTGGCCGGGCTGGATGAGGCGGGGCGGGGGCCGCTTGCCGGTCCGGTGGTGGCAGCTGCGGTGGTTCTACCGGTTGAGAGATTCATCCCCGGATTGAATGATTCCAAGAAGCTTTCCCCGGCCCGCCGCGAGCAGACGGCCGCAGAGATATGCAATCAGGCCGAGGCCTGGGCGATTGCAGTGGCTTCTGTTACCGAGATCGAGCGTTACAACATTCTGGGGGCCACCTTTTTGGCAATGCGCCGAGCTATACGCTTACTGTCGGTGCCGCCCAGGAGGCTTCTTGTCGACGGCAATCTGGAGATACGGGGAATCCACATTCCCCAGTCTACTCTGGTGGACGGCGATGCTAAATGTGCTTCAATAGCCGCGGCATCGATCCTGGCCAAGGTCTGGCGAGACCGGTTAATGGTTCGGTGTCACGAGGCCTTTCCGGAGTACGGATTCGACCGCAATAAAGGCTACGGTACCCGGGAGCATTGCGAGGATATCATCAGGTTCGGCCCTACGCCCATTCATCGCGGGCAGTTTATCGCCGGCCTTATCAGTACCCGAACTCCGAAGATAGCCATACCAGCTGGGTTCCGACCCAACGGTTAAGTTTGTGAGACTGCGGTGAGTGAATAACAGCGGTGCCTAAGGGGTGCTCACGGAGGAACAGGGATGCGAATTGAAGTGGGGCGTCAGGGTGAATCAATTGCGGTGGATCTCTTGCGCAAGAAGGGTCTTTCCATTCTGGAGACTAACTTTCGTTGCCGGCTTGGAGAGATTGATATCGTCGCCCGTGACGGTCAAACGCTGGTTTTTGTCGAGGTCCGTTCCCGAACCGGTTCCTATTTCGGATTCCCGCAGGAGACTGTCACTTACCGTAAACAGCGCAAGCTGGCACAGGTAGCAGAGTTCTACCTGCTATCGTTGAAAAAGCTTCCACCAGTTCGATTTGACGTCATTGCCATCACTTTCAGTAAGGACTTGGCCCTGCGGACGATCGAACATATTCCTGACGCCTTTGAGATCAGATGAAGTAGTCGATACGGGCGTCAGGGAAATTGCTACGCACCAGATCCCCAAAACGCTCTTTGGCCTCCGCCATCAAGTCCTTCGGATATAGGTACTTTCCATACCCGAATTGTCCGCGCCGGTAAATCCGGGACTCAGGGTTCATCGGTAGCTTGGTCTTGGGGAAGACATCCTCAATGGTCTGCTTGGCCCGATCGGTATAGCGGTGGGTGATCAGTTCAAAGGTGAAATTCACTCCGGCCAAGTCACCGCATATCTCACGCACAGTCAAAAAGAGCCGGCTGTACTGTTCCATCCAACCCTCGTCAAGGATCAGGGGAGCAACGATGAAGCCAGACGGATAGCCTGCGGCAATCACTCTGCGGGCAGCGTCCAGACGGGGGATGAGAGTGGGAGTTCCATGCTCAAAACGTTGGATCACTTCGTCCATGTTGATGCTGAAACGGAAGCGGGTATGGTTGCGATGATCCAATTGTAAAAGAGATGCCACGTCGGTGTACTTAGTGACAAAACGGAATCTTCCGCGCTCCTGGCGTCCGAAGAAGTTGACAGCCGCTTCTAGTGAACCTAGATAGGGTTCAACCGGGATTGGATCCGAAGTGCAGGAACCCTCAAAGGTTACTTCCCGGTCGGGGTTTTCTTCAATGTAAGCTGCCGCCTGATTAAGGATTTCCTCCAGGTTCACGTACACCTTAAGGTAGGGCCGCTTCCCGAGCGTTGTATTAAGATAGCAATATTCGCAAAACCCGGTGCAGCCCGATGAAAGCGGTAATTGATAGTCAGCGGAGGGGCGGGAAGAAATGAAGGAACCGGTGTTGACCACATCCAGTATCAGTATCTTCTTGGCTTCGATGTAGCCTCGGCGAACTGAATCCTTGGCCATGCCCGGAACACGTTGGCGAGCCTTTAGCACGCTGACTGGTACTCCCATCCTTCGAAACTGGGTTATTGCCTCCTGCCCCCGTGGGTAGTCCAGTGCCTTTTCTCGTGCGTATACTCTTTCCGGGATAAAGGCCACGCCTTTCACTCTCCTTATTGGTAGAAGTCTGCCCCGGGGCATTCCGATTGACCCCGTGACCTTATAAATAATCAAATCCATTTTTGGTGTACTAAGATAATCTTGGCTGGAGAATATTGTCGAACTACCTCAGCCCGGTATATGATAGGACAAGTACCGGGTATTGGAAATCCGCCAACGGGTTTCGGGCGTCTTCCCTAGCGAGAGAGGTTTGAAAGGGTGATCGGTCATTCGTCAGTTAGCGGCCGTAGCGTTAGTGTTTGCTTTGTTTATGGGATGTATGTTGCTGGGATCCCCGACCGCAGCTGCGGACAGGCCCGGGATCAGCATTGTCATTGATGGGAAGCAGGTAGTAATCCCTGATGGAGACCAATCTCCGTTCATTAAGGACGACCGGGTCTACGTACCGCTCCGGGTGGTCAGTGAGAACCTGGGTGCCCGGGTGGAGTGGATGCCGAATCCCAGGCAGATTCTTATTGCCACTGCGGGCCACAGTCTTGCTCCCATAACAATATCAACCGCAAAAACAGACATTCGGGTTGTTGTCGACGGATCTGTAAAGGATTTCCCTGCCGATCTGGGTCAGCCCTTCATCACCAGCTTAAACCGGGTCGTGGTTCCTTTTCGAGCTATTGGTGAGGCTTTAGGTTGCGGAGTAAACTGGGATTCTACGACCCGTACGGTGAGCATTGTTTCACCACTGCCTCCGCCACCCAGCCGGGGGTTGGTGCGAGATAACGGACCTCCGGACGCTATTCAGCCGCCTCCGGGGACAAGCAGTCTGCTGAATGAACTGGCTTCCTACCGGACTAACCTGCGCTTGTTGGATATGACCTTTATCAATTCGGCGGAGCTTCTGTACAGGACTGAGGTAGACTTCAGTAGTGCACAACTTGAACAATTTCAGCGCTACCTAACGGAACTCGGGAAGTACAGTCCGACCATCCGGTTACCGAACGGTACGGTAACCGCCAGCTCAGACCTTACCATCCGCGGTCAGTCCATGGCCACGGCAGCACAACTAAGAGCATGGATAGACAGCGAAACCCCGCGCCTGAAAGCTAAGATGGAAGGGGAACTAGGACGACCGTTCATCCCGATTCCCGACCTGGCTGAACTCTACATTCGCATTGGCGCCGAGTACGGTATCCGAGGTGACCTGGCTTATGCTCAGGCGGCAAAGGAGACCCATTTCTGGCAGTATACCGGTTTGGTGAAGCCGGATCAGAACAACTACTGCGGCCTTTATGCCACCGGACAGATTCTGTTGGGCGGAGAGTCCATAAACGGTGCCGATCGCGGGCTGGTTGTGCTCGAGGCGGGAAGACACGGGGCTACCTTCGCCACGCCCGAAGTCGGGGTCGAAGCCCACATCCAGCACCTATATTCCTATTCTTGTAAGGATCCACTGCCGCCGGGCAAGACTCTCTTAAGCCCGCGTTTCAACCTGGTACAGAGGGGTTGCGCCTCTACTTGGCAGGGGCTTAACGGACGCTGGGCGGTTCCCGGCACTACCTACGGACAGAGTATCATCCAGAACTACTGGCTGAAGGCTCTCTAGCAACTGCCATCTTTAATCTTACTTGAATTATGTGACGGATTTAAACAATCAGCCGCTTCACCGGGGTGTTGCTCGTCAGCGTATACGGGGAGCGGTTTTCGATGCTGTGCCTGTCGTAATGGATGGCGGGGAGCTCTATGCTTGCGTTTAAGCTTGGCCATAATGTATTTTCCACCGCGAACCGGGTTAGCCCCCCATTTATTAATGTGACCTGCCAGCTACCTGTTCTATACATCACACCGACCAAGAAATTAAGGGTCGGGTCCATTGCTTGTAAAGGGATTGCGGACAGCCTGGTAAGCTCGAAGGTCAATTCATTTGCAATTGTCAATTTCCGCGCAGTAAACCACGTTTTTGCTCGAACAGTGGCAGGAATTATATTCCCTGACAAAGAATGCTAGATTAAGCGGAAGCATGTCGTTCTTAGCGAGTGGTTATGGTGTCTACAAGGATGGTGCGTAAAAGTTGTGGAGAATTGTCGAAAATCGGCTGTGGCAGTTGTACGCCCGGGTGTATGATACTATCCTGCTAAGGTTTTTGCCTTACCGCCGGCTGCTGCGGGTTTCCGCCGAGGCGCTTAACTCAGCACCTGGATGGAAGGTATTGGACGCTGGGTGTGGGACAGGCAACCTCACATCCCACATTGCCCGGACTCGTCCGGAAACGCTGTTGACTGCTGTTGATTTCGCTCCGGCTATGCTGCGGCGGGCTGCAAGAAAGGTTAAGAATAACTCAAAGGTCACCGTCCGGCAAGTCGACCTCAACCGCCTTCTTCCGTTCGCTGAAAGCGAATTTGATGCGGTTGTCTGCGTCAATGTACTTTATGCCGTCGAAGACCCCGAGAGATTGCTTCGGGAACTAAATCGCGTCTTAAAGCCTAACGGGCGGTTTGTCTTGGTCAACCCGGCTAATCAACCTAAGATGCGCTTTATTGTCCAGGAGCACATTAGTGAGTTGCGTTTGAGTCAGCCGCTTCTCTGGCCGTTTCTGCTTGCCGGTCAGGTGCTCAGGACTTTGCCGCAGCTCTTGGTTTTTACACTAGTGAATGCGCATATTCAACGGCAGCAGGAGTATCATTTTTACTCGGTTAAGAGACTTGTTGAATCTATTGGGGACTCGGGTTTCAAGGTTATTCGGAGCGAAAGGGTATATGGAGAGCAGTGTTGGTTTATGATTTGCGCCAAGGAGTTTACTAGTCGCGGTATCGATACGCATCGGGAAAGGTGGGCACATCTTGCGTGAGGTTGTGATCACCGGTCTTGGCCCCGTTGCGCCCAACGGTGTTGGCAAGGAACAGTTTTGGGATGCCCTAAAAAAGGGCGAGTCTGGAATACGCTATATTGAACATTTTGCCGAGCAATATCATCACCATGAGTTTGCCGGGGTTGTGCCGAGACATTGGCTAAGTGGGGAGCAGGGCGGTTCTTGGCGTAATCTGATGATCGTAACGGCCTCGCACCTGGCAATGGCTGATGCCGGAATTAGCAAGGATGAGTTCTCGCGGCGACGCTCCGGAATCAGGATCGGAATTGGTGCGGTAGACATGGAGATTGGGGAAAGGGAGTACGACAAATTTAAGCAGTCCGGTACGACTGCGTCGTCGGTAATCGCGGCGACTATTCCCCACGCTGCGGCCGCAGAAATAGCAAAAGACCTCCAGTGCAAAGGAAAAGTACTGACGTATGCCTCAGCTTGCACCTCCGGGATCATTAGCATTATTTCGGCAGCTGATTCTATCCTGGACGGGGAGGCTGATATGGTACTAGCGGGCGGAGGGGACGCTCCGCTTACCCCTTTTACGGTGACGTGTTTTGAGAAAGCTGGTCTGCACCCAGTGAACAATATGGGTCTCGGGGATAATCCGTCCACCGCCAGCCGGCCCTTTGACGCTAAGCGAGAGGGGGGCGTAATCGGAGAAGGAGCTGGCATGATTCTTTTGGAAGACCGCGAGAGCGCTAGCCGACGCGGGGCAAAGATTTACGCTAGGATTGCGGGCTGGGGCATCGCGAATGCAACTTCTCTAAAGACGTTGAAGGCGGCCTATGTCGCGGCGATGACTGAGGCATTGAATAAGGCCCGACTTAGCCCCAACGAAATTGACTATATATCCGCTCATGCCCCTGGAATCATGTTTACTGACCGGATCGAAGTGAGCGCGATAAAGGAAGTATTCGGGCGCTACTCTAATAACGTGCCTACAGGCTCCATTAAGTCAATGATCGGAAATCCGTTGGCGGCTTCCGGTCCACTGCAGGTGATCGCCGCCGCACAATCCATTGAACACAAATTCATTCCGCCCACTACAAACTACGAGAATTTGGATCCACAATGTGATCTTGATTGTATTCCGAACCAAGGTAGAGTCGCCCGGGTGAGCAGGGTGTTAATCAATGCTTCGGGCGTGGGAGGCTGTGTTGCTTCCCTAATTATCTCCGACCTTGAGCTAGCTGGGGTACTGCCTTGGACATCCTAGGATCGGCGTCGGGATTCACCATTTTCACAGCAGTAGCCTTGATCTTGACAGCGATAATTAACGTCGCATTGGGTGTAATCGTTTTTGTCAGGGCTCCCCAAGCCTTACTTAATCGTCTGTTCTTCGGGTTTGTACTAACCACCAGTCTCTGGGTGGTTGCCGTACTATTAATTGTATGCCTTAATGAATACCTCAGCCTTCTGTTTTGGATGCGGTTTTCCCACGCTGTGGGGGCTATTTTGGCTTGTTTCATCTTTGCCCTCGCTTACTCCTTCCAAGGTGAAAACAGTTACCCATATCGTAAGGTTGTTCCTATCTTTCTCCTCGGTTTTCTGTTGGCTGGGGCTAGTATGTCTTCAATGATTATCCAGGATGTGGCCGTACCTCTGGAGCAAAAAGAGTTGGTTTACGGCCGCTATTTTCTAGTTTTTCCGATATTCTACGGTACGGTAATCGTTTTCGCCCTTTACCAGCTTATTCGCCAGTTAAAGGTTTCACGGGGCTTGGTTCGGTATCAAATACGTTACTTTTTTGGCGGCATCTTGATTTCGGTCACCCTTGCGAGCATGGTCAACGTCTTCCTACCTTTGATGGGCGTAACTGTGGCGGGTTTTCGCAATCTTGGTCCTTTGTCGATTCTGGTTGGGGTAGGATCCATTTCCTATGCCATCATCCGGTACCGTTTGATGGATATTCATCTGGCCCTACGCAAGGTAGTCTCTTATGGTCTGGCGGTATTTTTGCTGACAGCAGTTTGTATATTGCCCGCATTTGTGTTGGAACACTTTTTCTCTATTGTATTTGGATCGCCTCTTCTATATGGCTACTTAGTGCTTGTAACCCTTACGGCTGCGCTTTTCTTCCATTCGCTTAACAGGATTGTTCAAGCTGTTGTAGATCGCTATTTCTATAGGGGAGTCTACGATTACTTTGACACACTGATTGATGCTAACAAGGGAATGGTTTCTATGCTGAGCAGGGATCAACTGCTTAGGTTCCTGGTCTTTAGGGTGGTGGACACTGTCCATATCACGGGTGCCTCATTCTACGTCCGAACGGTTGACCGATCTTATACCCTGATGGCCTCCCGATTTTCAAATAATCCTGATGCCCCTGATGATAACGATAGCCGGCCATTATTACCCGGAGGACTGTCTTTCCACCTCGAGAGTACAGGGGATGTATTGTTGCAGACGGACCTGCACGTGGCGACATTTAATGAGAAAAGGGATCTGATCCTAAACGAAATGTTCGAGTTGCAGGCTGAGGTTGCTGTTCCGGTGATGGTTGAAGGAAAACTGGAAGGCGTGTTTCTTCTAGGCTCAAAGCAATCCGGCGAGCCTTATTCCAGCCAGGATGTGAAGCTACTTTCGGCGTTAGCCTCACAATTGTCGGTGTCTTTGAAGAACTCCCAACTCTACCAGGAAGTGCTTGTAATGAAGCGCTACCTGGAGGGAGTGCTGGAGCATATGGGGAATGGACTGGTTGCAGTGGACGCTAACGGCCTAGTTACCACTTTCAACACTGCGGCCGAGAAGTTCATCTCCAAGACAAGTGAGACAGTGCTGGGCAAACCCGTTGAGGAAGTGTTGAGTGCAGAGCTTTGTGCGCTACTGCGGCAGACGGTGGAAGACGGGCAGTGCATAAGCGAGGTCGAGGTGACCATGTCCGCGGAGGACAGTATGCGCTATATCTCCTGTAGTACGGCGCTGATGGAAGAGCCTGAAACCGGAGGGCGGGGGGCGATCCTGGTCATAAGCGACGTTACCAGGATTAAGGAACTGGAACAGGAGAGGAACACCATTCAACGGCTAGCATCTCTGGGTGAGGTGGCAGCGGGTATGGCCCATGAGATCAAGAACCCCTTGGTGTCCATTAAGACTTTCGCAGAACTGCTACCCGAAAAATACGAGGATTATGAGTTTCGCCACAATTTTTCCCGGATCGTTAGTCAGGAAATCGATCGCATCAACAACCTTGTGGGGGAACTGCTCAGTTTCTCCCGGAACACTGTGCTGCGCCGTGAGGATGTTGATGTTGGGACGCTGGTCGATGAGGTCCTTCTTCTCTTGACGCCGCAACTCGACGCCCAGAA
>Ga0180017_100073_pt1 | contig 40308 bp, 36 predicted proteins | sample KR46_S_MetaG_FD_129674 | JGI IMG/M metagenome (GOLD analysis project Ga0180017, IMG submission 129674) | Groundwater microbial communities from the Olkiluoto Island deep subsurface site, Finland - KR46_S_MetaG | ecosystem: Environmental > Aquatic > Deep subsurface > Groundwater | place: Finland...
ATCCTGAAGCAGGCCCAGGAGGCTGCCTTCCCGCTGGCGCAGCTCAAGGACTACACGGCCAAATACCAGCAGGCGGGCGGGGAAAACTCCTTTGCAGATTACTACACGGCCAACAACAAACGGGCGTTGCTGCGGCCCTTCCTGAAAGAGCGGATCTTTTTTTCCGAGCACAACCTGGTCACGGACGGAGTTTTCGGGGAAATGCACCTGGTCGTCTGCCGCAACGTACTCATCTATTTCGACCGCGAGCTGCAGGATCGGGTGGTGGGACTTTTTGTTGACAGCCTCTGCCCTGGGGGGTTTTTGTGTTTGGGAAGCAAGGAGAGTCTCAAGTTCTCCAGGCATGCTGACAAATTCGAGCCCGTGCGGGAGAAGGAGAAAATTTTCCGCAAGCGCAGGGACGCATGAAGCGGATATTCAAGGCCGTGGTCATGGGCGTGTCCAGCGGAGGACTCGAAGCGCTCAAAACCCTTGTCCCGGTCCTGCGCCCTGATTTTGGCGTGCCGGTGCTCATCGTGCAGCACCTCTCGGCGCAGGCGGACTCGTACCTGAGCACGCGCCTGGACGAGGTCAGCGCCCTTTTGGTCAAAGAGGCCGAAGACAAGGAGATCCTGCAAGCGGGTGTGGTCTATGTGGCCCCGCCCGACTACCACCTGCTGGTAGAGGTGGACGGCAGCCTGACTTTAAGCGTGGACCCCAAGGTCAATTTTTCACGGCCCTCGGTGGATGTTCTCTTCGAGACCGCATCCGACGCCTTTGCGGACAAGCTCGTCGGCGTGATCCTGACCGGGGCCAACCAGGACGGAGCCAGAGGGCTGGCCCGCATCAAACGTCGCGGGGGGCTGGCCATCGTGCAGTCTCCGGATTCGGCCCAGGCGGACGCCATGCCCAGGGCCGCCCTGGAGTCCACCAGCGTGGACCATGTGCTGCCCCTACACGAAATCGCCCCATTTCTGAACAAACTGATTGGATCCAGCCATGACAACACCCATTGATATCCTCATCGTGGACGACCGCCCGGAAAACCTGCTGACCCTGGAGCACCTCCTGGACAGCCCGGAGCTGCGCATCGTGCGCGCGAATTCCGGGCAGGAGGCCCTGGCTCGTCTCCTGGACCACGACTTCGCCCTGGTACTTCTCGACGTGCAGATGCCGGAAATGGACGGGTTCGAGACGGCGGAGCTGATGCGGAGCAACAAACGCACCCGGAACATCCCCATCATCTTTGTCACCGCCAATCACACCGAACGCCAACACATATTTCGCGGATACGATTCCGGGGCTGTCGACTACCTGTTCAAGCCCCTGGACCCGCAGATGCTCTTCTGCAAAGTGCGCATCTTCCTTGAAATACACCGCCAGCGCCAGGCCCTGCAGGCCAAGACGCGGGAACTCGACGCCAGGATCTCAGAACTTAACATGCTGCAGGCCGAGCTGGAGAAGAAAAACCACCAGTTGCAGCTCCTCTCCTCCCTGGACGGGCTGACCGGCATCCCAAACCGCCGCCAGTTCGACGAAATGCTCGGTGTGGAATGGAATCGCATGGCGCGCGAAAAACTTCCCCTTTCGCTCATCATCCTGGATGTGGATCACTTCAAGAACTACAATGACCGCTACGGACATCTGGCTGGCGACTGCTGCCTGCGGCGCGTGGCGGAGTCACTGGACGCCATGATGCGGCGGCCCGCGGACATGATCGCCCGCTATGGCGGCGAGGAGTTCGCGGCCATCCTGCCGGGCACCAGCATAGAAGGGGCGCAGATCGTGGCGGAGAGCATGCGCCTTACCGTGGCCGGACTTGAAATCGAACATGCGGACTCGCCGGTCCAAAGCGTGGTCACCGTCAGCCTGGGGATCAGCTCCGTAATCCCGATTCCCGGATGCACCTCTTCGGACCTGATCCAGGCGGCGGACCAGGGACTGTACCAAGCCAAACAAGCCGGCCGCGACCGCTGGGTCCGCGCCGACTGCGTGCCTGTGGCCTGCAAATCCCCGTGGAGCTAGGCCCCTGTCAAAGCCAATGCATGATGACAGTGGAGCGCATGAAATGACCGAACCAGACTCATCGGCACCCAACGCCTACTGGATTCTTGACGGTCAGGGACATGGACAGCTTCTGGCCTGGCAGCCGGAACAAGACTTGCCGCATGACACTGGTCTTGCATGGTTCCATCTGAACTACACCGACCCACAAGCCCGCGACTGGCTGCTGCGATCCGGACTGCTGAGCACTCCGGTGGCAGAATCACTGCTCGACGAGGAAACACGGCCCCGCGTGCTGCATCATGGTGAGGGGTTATTGCTGACACTGCGAGGAGTGAATCTCAACCCCGGTGCCGAACCCGAGGACATGGTCTCCATACGGCTATGGATCGAAGACGGCCGGATCATCTCCACACGCAAGCGCCAACTCAAGTCTGTGAAATCTGTCCAGGCCATGCTTGGCGCGGGAGAAGGCCCGCGCAGCAGCGGGGAATTCCTGGCAATGCTGCTGAGGCTCATGACCGAGAACATTGGAGAGGTCATCGAAACACTAGAAGACCAAATGGCCGAGGTGGAAGAGAGAATCGTCGAGCATCACGGTGCCAAGGCCCGAGCAAGCCTGGCGGATCTGCGCAGGCAGGCCATCGCCCTGCGCCGCTACCTCGCACCGCAACGCGAAGCCCTGTCGCGACTCACCACCGAGCGGGTTCCATGGATGAGCCCGGATGATCACTTCCGCATCCGCGAAACCACGGACGAACTCATTCGCCACATTGAAGATCTTGACGCCGTCCGTGAACGCGCGGCCCTCGCTCATGAGGAGTTTGTGAACCACGCCACGGAACAGCTGAACCGACGCATGTTCATGCTCTCAGTAGTGACGGTCATTTTCCTGCCCCTGGGTTTTTTGACGGGGCTGTTCGGCGTCAACGTGGGCGGAATCCCCGGAGCCGCGAGCCCATGGGGTTTTGCCGCATTCTGCGGGGGTGTCGCGCTGGCCGGAGCGGGCATCTTCCTGATCTTCAAACGCTCCCGCTGGCTATAAAAAAAGAGACGATTGATCATTCCAAGCATGGATTCCTGCGCGGCGCCACCATGACGCGCACGCAACGGAGCTGATCAATCGTCTCAAGTGCCCTGTAACATCCTGATGAGCCTCTCTGCAAGAACGGATTACGTTTCCAATCCGGCATTTGTTCTGTCAAAAAAACCGCTCAAGTCACGCATAAGCCGCACGGAAATGCAGGAAAATCCTGCTTCAAGGAGCGCGTGTTCCAACTCATTGAGCATCGACGATGAATGGATCTCGCGTCCAAGATGCAGTTCGCATCGATTCGTGTCGCAGAAACGCAGGCGAAAAGGGAAATCCTCGAATCCCCCCGCCATCAGCATCTCCTCCACGACTCGTTCGCCTTCAGCCAGATGAGCGAGCAGCCGGGCGTCCGGCCTTCTGCCGTAAGGCAGGCGAGTCAGCAGGCAGGCCCGGGCCTGTTGGTCGGGACGCGAAAGACCCGTCCGGCGGGCCAGGGCGCGAATCATGTCCTTGGTCAACCCGGCCTCGGCCAGGGGAGAACGGACGCCGAGTTCGAGCAGGGCTCGCCTTCCGGGTCGGAATTGCACAGCATCCGAAGCGTTGGATCCGTCGCAGACAGGCCCTTCGGAGGCGGCCAGAATATGCCCGAAAAGGAACCGCTTACAGGCATAGCAGCGCTCCGTGGATCCGGCGGCGACCTCCGGAAGGCTCAGGGGATCAAGCCTGCGCACGCGCACGGAAAGCCCCGCAGCCTCGGCCCAGACAAGGGCGTACTCCGATTCGGCGGACGCGACATGGGGGCCCCGGACATGCACGAGGTTCACCGGCACGGCGGCCAAGCGGGCTGCATGGGCCAGAAAACGGCTGTCAATGCCTCCGGAATAGGCCAGAGTAAAAGGGCCCATTCCCCGGAGCTTTTCTTGAAGCTCGTTCCATGCAGGCGCGTCTGTGTAGATTTTCATGCTTTTATTCTTTTACGGCCATGCGGCCCCTGTCAACCACTTCCCTGCACGACGAAAAATAGATAGACAGTGGGCATGAGCCACGCCAGCACTATTCACGAGATCAGCACCGGGGATTTTTCCGTCCGCAGCATCCTGATCCAGGGCAGACGGTTCTGTCTTGTCTGGGACACCCTGACCCATCCGCGCGACATGGCCCAATTTGCGGAAATCGCAGCCAGCCAGCAGTGCTTCGTGGTATACAGCCACGGCGACTGGGACCACATCCAGGGCACGGCGGCGCTGAATAACCCATTGGTCATCGGACACCGGGAATGCCTCCAGCGCTTCCAGGGCGAGGCCCAGCAGACCCTGTCGGACATGCAGGCCAGGGAGCCCGGCAAATGGGACGAGGTGAGACTCATCGCGCCAAACATCACCTTCGACCGCCACCTCGATCTCGACCTCGGTGGCATCACCGTCAGCCTGCACGCCATGCCCGGGCACACCTCGGACTCCATCGTGGCATTTATTCCCAGCATGAAACTCCTGCTGGCCGGAGATGCGGTAGAGCTGCCCTGTCCGTGCGTACCGTCGGGCTGCAATCTGGACAAATGGATCCGCAGCCTGCTGCGCTGGCGCGAGCACGCCGGGGTGCGCACGATCATCCCGTCCCACGGTCCGTCCGGAAACAAGGAAATCCTGGACCGCACCATCGCCTACTTGGACGGGCTGCGCCACGGAGCTCCGCTGCCGCTGCCGGATGATGCGCCGCTCATGTACGCCAGGACTCATCAGGACAACCTGAAAAATTGCAATCTTTGCGCCGGGTCGTAATTCGCATTCGCACCCTGAAAATAATCGTTACCCAAACACTATTAGGAGAGCCTGATGAAGGTCGTCTTTCACCTGGATCTGGACGAAGAGAAGGTGCTGCGCATCGCCCTGACCAACATGGAAAACCTGCGCGCGGCCAAGCCCGGAGCACGCATCAACCTCTTGGTCAACGGACCCGCGGTTAAATTTTTCCGCAAAGACGGCGAAGATGAATTCCTGACGCGCATCAAAAATCTGATCCAGGCCGAAGTGACGGTCTTCGTATGCCAGAACGCACTGCGCGCCTTCGATATCCCCGAAGGAGATCTCTGCCCCGGATGCGAAACCGTCCCCGCCGGTGTGGTCGCCCTGATCAAACTGCAGCAGCAGGGCTGCGCGTATATCAAACCGTAAACCGATCGATCGTCATTATCCCCCATTACCAGTAATCTCGTAGGGGCGAAAAATTTTTCGCCCCTACCCGCCCCGCCTTCCTATCAATCCGCGCGAAAAATAATTCATCGACACTAACTTTTTTATTGACTTTCCACCACCCGGCCGCATAATGACTTCATCCAGACAAACATTTTGCGGAGAAGACATGAATCCTGACCTGCTCATCACCCTTGGCGTCATCGCCGTCGCGGCCATCTACCTCCTGCGCCGCCACTTTGGAAAAAAATCATCCTGCTGCGGTTGCTCGGGCTGTTCGAACAATCTCGAACCCAAGCCACTTCAGGACTGCTGCTCCAGAAAAGACTGACCGGACGCAAAATCGTTACCTCCACTCCTCTGCCAAGAGGTATTTTTTTACACACACAATTAGACTCAACTAACTTGGAGCGACCATGCAACAACCCATCACCCTCAGATCCATGCACGCCAATCAATCCGGCATCATCGATTCCGTCAGCGCCACGGGCGAACTCGGTCGGCGCATCCGCGACATGGGGCTTGTGCCCGGCACTCCCGTGACCATCATGGGCCGCGCGCCGCTCAAGGACCCGGTGGCGCTCAAACTGCGGGACTTCATCCTGACCCTGCGCAACAATGAAGCGGATCTGATCATGGTCAACGTGAACGAAAGCGGAGAAATCCGTCAATGAACGCCACTCTGGCCCTGATGGGCAATCCCAATTCCGGCAAAACCACGCTGTTCAACAACCTGACCGGCGCGCGACAGCATGTAGGCAATTATCCCGGCATCACCGTGGAGAAGCGTGAAGGACGCCTCAAGATCGAGGAACTCGACATCACCGTGGTTGATCTGCCCGGTACCTATTCCCTGACCGCCTATACCCAGGACGAACTGGTCGCGCGCAACTTTCTGATCGAGAACAATCCCGACGCAGTGGTCACGGTGCTCGATGCGACAAACCTCGAACGATCCCTGTACCTTGTGCTGCAAATTCTCGAACTGGGCACCCCGGTCATCGTGGTCCTGAATATGATGGACGAAGTGCGCCGCAAGGGCGTGAGCATCGACACGACTCGTCTCTCCGCGCTCCTGGGCACGCCCATCCTCGAAATGGTGGCCCGCACGGGCGAGGGACGCGAAGCGCTGCTTAAAGAGGCACGCAAGGCCATGCTCGAGCAGCGCCCGGCGCGCACGGAGCTGCGCATCTCCTATGGGCACGACCTGGACGAGACCCTGGACGCCATGCAGGAGCTCATAGATTCCTCAAATTTTCTCGACGGCCGCTACCCGTCGCGCTGGCTCGGCCTGAAGTACCTGGAAAACGATGCCGAGGTGCTGGCCCTGGGTCAGTCCAAGCCGGACGTGCACGCGCGGCTGAGGGAAATGACGGCCACTTTGGCCGATCATTGCCGCAAGACCCTGAACACGGAGCCCGAATCGCTCATCGCGGACTATCGATACGGGTTCATCAGCGGCCTGCTCAAGGACGGCGTCGTGACCAGGCCAACGACCCAGGCGCGCTTCGACCTCACAGACAAGCTCGACACCGTGCTGACCAACCGCCTGGCCGGTCCGCTGCTCATGTTCGCAATCATCTATCTGATGTTCGAACTGACCTTCACCCTGGGCGAGGTGCCCATGGGCTGGGTCGAATCCTTTTTCGGCTGGCTGAGCGAGAAAGCCTCGGCCACCCTGCCCGAGGGCCTGCTCAGTTCACTCATCGTCTCCGGCATCATCGACGGCGTGGGCGGTGTGCTCGGCTTCACGCCGCTCATTCTGATCATGTTCTTCTTCCTCTCCTTTCTGGAGGACTCGGGCTACATGGCGCGCATGGCCTATATGCTCGACCGCGTATTCCGCATTTTCGGTCTGCACGGCTGCTCGGTCATGCCGTTCATCATCTCCGGCGGCATTCCCGGCGGCTGCGCCGTGCCCGGGGTCATGGCCGCACGCACCCTGCGCAGCCCCAAAGAAAAGATCGCCACAGTGCTTACCGCGCCTTTCTTAAGCTGCGGAGCCAAGGTCCCAGTGTTCCTGCTTCTGGCCGCGGCCTTTTCCCCGGCTCCGGGGCCAGCGCCCTGTTCTGGATCACCTTGGGCGGATGGGTCATGGCCCTTCTGTCGGCCCGCATCCTGCGCTCCACCGTGATCAAAGGCGAGGCAACCCCCTTTGTCATGGAACTCCCCCCCTACCGCATGCCCACCTTGAAGGGCATGTGCCTGCACACCTGGGAGCGGGTCTGGCAGTATATCAAGAAGGCCGGCACCGTGATTCTGGCCATCTCCATCCTGCTCTGGGCGGCCATGACCTTCCCTGGCCCTTCTGAGGAACAGACCGCGCGCTTCGAAGACCAGCGCGCAACCACCCAGGCCATGGCATGGGACAGCGACGAGGCCCTGGAAGAGGCTCTGACCGGGATCGACAACGCCGAGGCCCAGGAGGCCCTGCGCACCTCCCTGGCGGGCATGATCGGCACGGCACTGGAGCCTGTGTCCAAACCCGCAGGATTCGACTGGCGCACCAACATCGCGCTTCTGGGTGGATTTGCGGCCAAGGAAGTCATCGTGTCGAGTCTCGGCACGGCCTACTCACTGGGTGAAGTGGACCCCGAGGAGAGCGTCGGCCTGTCCGAAAAACTGCGCTCCGACCCGGCCTGGAACGTTTGGGTGGCGGTGAGCCTTATAGCCTTTGTGCTGCTCTACGCGCCGTGCTTCGTGACGGTAGCTGTCATCGGCCGCGAGATCGGCTGGAAATGGGCCGCCTTCTCCGTGGGTTTCAATACGGTCCTGGCCTACGGGGTGTCCGTGACAATCTACCAGGTCGGCATGAAGCTTTAGAAACCTGTCCCTCCATCACCCTCCTCCCACCCGGAGCGGCAGAGCATCGCCCTGCCGCTCCGAACTCTTTTCCGGCCCCCACCCGTGCGTTTCGTCGGCACAGTTGACCGCTTTTGCATCAAGAAATACTCTGATGTATTCTCGGAAAACGTATACGGAGGGCGGATGCAGAAAAACACCATTGTCAGATTCGATCAGGACACGCTTGCCCTGCTTGATCAGCTTGTCCACACCCTGGGGCGGCCACGCTCCAGGATAATCAACGACGCCGTGAACAGATATCTGGAGCAAGAGGTTTGGTTTATTGAAGAAGTGCTTAAAGGTCTTCGCGCCTCCGAAGGAGGCGATCTCGTGACCCACGAAGAAGTCAAGAGTGCTGTGCGGAGCCAGGGTGTCGCTGTCGACTAAGTAGCCAGTAAAAACGCCCACTTCCAATCGAAAGCGGGCGTCAACGCATGAACTTCCGTCCCTCTACCGCATGGCCTTCCTGGCAGCCTCGGCCAAAAAACCGGAACGACTGAGACCATGGTTGGCGGCGTAGGTGTCAATCTTGGCCAGCAGGAGTTTCGGAAGAGTGATATTGAGTTTGGCTGCCGGTCCGAAATACCTTTCCACAGGAGCTTCGACTGCAGCCCAGATCCAGCCCGCGAACTCCGGCCGGGCCTGGTGATCGGTTATGGATTTGAAGGCCGGGATATCACGGCCAGCCTCGATAGCGGTCTCACACCATAAATCAATGGCACCCCGTGCGTTATCCATGGCTTCTTCCAGAGTATCGCCAGCGGAAAAACAGCCCGGCAGGTCCGGTACAACAACACCGTACGCCGTAGTTTCAGAACCCGGTTCAATGGCGATGACAAATTTCATACGTCCTCCTACTTGAGCCCGGCGGCTTTCATTATCTGATGCGCCAGCCCTTTTCCCAAATCCTTTCGCGGGTGCGGCACAACCACATGCCCTGATTTCTCGGGATGCACAAACACATGATGGCTCCCCTTGGCCCCGCGAAACAGCCACCCGTCGGCTTCCAGTTTCCTGATAAGTTCGGCACTTCCCATAGTGGTTATAATAACCACCACCCTTGCACCGTCAAGCCCTTTGATGACTCTATAATCCGGAGAACCCTGGGTCCCCTTCTACATGGCAGGGCGGACCTTACCAAAACAAAGACCCCGCGCAAAAAGCACAGGGTCGTCAAATGGCGTTCTTGTAACGCGGGTTGTCCTCAAGCGCGGCGCGGATCAACCCATGGAGGAAAAAACTATGGCCGCATGCACGCCCACCACACAGGCCGCGACCGCCAGGCCCAGAACCAATCTCTTACCAAAATCTGCAAGCATTTCTGCTCCTTAAAATGCGCATAAAAAAACATTGCCTTTGCCAGGGCGGCTGCATCCGCACTCCGCCGACCAACCTCGGAACTTCTAACGCGCCCGAGGGAGGCTGTCCACGAAATTCGGACGTCTTGCAAAAAACCCTTGCCGGATGACTCCGGCAAGGATTTTCGCGGTAGTTTTCAAGGCAAAGAACGCCTTGTTTTCGGTACTTATTCGGTCTGAGCAGCGGGATCCTTGTACAGGGCCGGATCAACGCCGAGGGCGGAAACCAGGTTGCCGGACAGGGTCATGAGCTTGTAGGCCGCGATCTGCTCGTTGACGCTGGAGGTGACCAGCTGGCTGGAGGACTGGAACACTTCGTTCTCGGAATCAAGCACGTCGAGCAGGCTGCGCTGCGCCACGCCGAACTGCTCCAGGTAGACTTCCTTGGTGTTGCGGTTGTACTGCACGGCAGTGTTATATTCCTTCACCTCATTCAGGGAGGACTGATACTGAGCCCACGTGGTTCTGGTCTCGTTCTCCACGGCCAGGGTCAGGTCGTACTTGTCGGCTTCAGCCTGGCGCTTGCGGGCTTTGGTGGCCTTGTGGGCCGCCACGTCGGAGCCGCCGTTGAACAGGTTCCAGTTGAAGCGGACCATGGCCGCGTCAGTGCGCTCCCAGTACTCCTGATTCTCGACGCCGTCGGAATAGGAGGAGGACAGCTCAAAGTAGACATAGGGATGGTAGTTGGCCTTGGCGATGTTCACGCGCTCGGTTTCGGCGTTCACGTCTTCACCTGCGGCGTTGATCTTGGGGTTGCTCCCGAGGGCCTGGGCGTTCATGTCGTCCAGGGAGGCGGGAAGCATGTTCTGTGGATAGGGGGCCATGGCGATCTTGCCGGGCAGCACGCCGGTCAGGCGCTGGTATTCGTTCAGCGCAGCCTGCAGGGCTGTGCGGGTCTTCTCAATGGAGGCCTGAGCCATGGCCAGACGGGCCTGGGTCTGGGTCACATCGGCCACGCTGCCTGCACCGCCCTCCTCGCGCTCACGCAAGGAAGACAGGATGTCGCGGTGCGCCTTGGCGTTCTCTTCGGCCAGGAAGAGCAACTCGCGCTGACGGAACACTTCCAGATTGGCGATGACCGCGTCCAGGGCCAGGGATTCGGCGTTGTCGAAGACCCGGTGGTCCAGGGAAGCGGCGCGGCGTTCGTCGAGGCGGATCTGGCTGAAACCTTCGCCGCCGTCATAGAGGCGCTGGCTCAGTATGGCGGATATTTCGCCGCGGCTCATCCAGTCGCCTTCATCCGGGGGACTGCCTTTTGAGTTATAGGAATCAGAACCATAGCCGCCGCGGATGTCGAGCTTGGGGTACCAGCGGCCCTTGGATTTATCCAGGTCGTGGGCCACGGCTTCACGGTTGTGCTTGATCATCTCCAGACGCGGGGCATAACGCAGTGTGTCGATGACGCTCTTTTGAAGAGTTATGCCATCATCGGCCACCGCCACGCCAGCCGACAGCATCACGGACAGTGCCAGGGTAAGACTCAATTTTTTTACATTCATAAACTTTCTCTCCTTGCTAGGGTACAACTCGGACTTTATTTTTTTGTAACTATGGCAGGGGTGTTTGTAAATGGGAAAAGGGAGCTTTGCACTCCCTTTTTGCTAAAAAAACAACTGTCTTACAGGATATGTAAGACGCATTATGATTCGTATGAGGTCCTGATCACATGTTCAAGCAGATCAGAGGTGAAATCCCCGCCTCCAAGGTCCAGGCCCGGATCGGAAATCAAATATCCCCCGGCCGAAACCGCAGAAAGCTCCGCCACCGGACCAGGCAAATCCACAACCAGACCCACGGCATCCTCCAAGGCCAGGATGTCATCCATGGACCAGGACTGGAAGTCAGGCATGGCCTCCTCCGGAGCCTGTTCGCCAAGGGCGAACGAACCAACGGTGGTTGTACCGTCCAGGGCTTCGACAACGTAACTGTAATGCGTGGCAACCATGGACAGCCCCCCGTCTTCGGACATGGGACAAGTAAAAGCATACTGCCCATCGGGCCACACGGTCAGTTCACCGCCGAAAGGCGGAGCCAACACCAGCCCGTCCTCGGGAACCTCAAAGCCCGCGAATTCGACGACGCGCTGAAATTCGGGCGCGTCGGACTGAAGGCGGAAATGGCCGGTTTGGGCGTGCAGGGGCTTGTGCGAGGAGGATGCCGTCATGGTATTTCTCATTAAACAGGTTGTCTTGAATTCTCATCAAGGAAGAAGGGAGGGGAAAAAACCCCTCCCTCCAACCCGTTGTAGTTACGGCAACTCTGGGTTGATTGTTGTAAGCATCGTGTCAATACCATCCTCGAAATCCGTGATCGTATCCGCACCGTTTGCAGGCTCGAACGAATCGCTTCCAGCCCCTCCGGTCATGACATCATCACCCGCGTTTCCGACCAGGAAGTCGTTTCCGTCTCCGCCGAGCAGGATATCGTCACCGCCTCCGCCGAACATGGCATAATCCTGATCATCACCAGCGACCATGACATCGCTGTCAGTAGGATCGATAATACCGTCCACAGTTTCCATAAGGATGGCATCAACTCCCGAGGCAACCACAGACACATTGGAGCTGGAGCTTTCATTCGTGACGTTTGTCACCGTATCATTGCTGACGTCAACAATGTTTCCGCCGTCATTATAGTACACATACGTATTGTTGACAGTTGTTATCGTCGAGCTTGACTGCAAGTCAGCATTGCCGACGACCGTATCCGTACCCACAGCGTGCATGATTCCGTCATTGTTCGCGTCGATGGTGACATGGAAGTCGCTCGATACGTAATCATTGTCGCCATCAGTCACGCCAACCTTGTAAAGCAAAGTAATGTCATAGGCCGTGTCTTGGATAGTTGTCGTCTCAGTCGTCACAGTCGTTGTCGTGACAACAGTCGTTGGAACTTCTATCACATAAGAGTAGTTAACCTTGATGCCAACACCTGGATCGATGCGATATGAGCTTCCATCACTGGCCGTGAATGTTACTTGCGCTGTAGAACCGCTACCTAAAACAATGTTTACGGGGATATCGTTCGCCTCATTGGCGCCATTACCAATGCCGCTAATTGAACCATCATTTGCGGATCCTGGCGACACGTCCCATCTTGCAGTTTCATCACTACTAAGGCTGTCAAACACCAGACTAATGCTGTCAATTTTAATTCCGGTCACGCCACTTGGAAGGTTCGTCGCAGAAAACACCAACTTCAACGACTCAGAGGGGTCCCACTTGGGATTGTTTATGAAGTTATTACCAACCCCAATGCCTTGACTAGACCAGTTTACGAAGTCCGAATTCTCACCATTTGGAGAAATATTATCACTACCTGTCGCCTGAATATTTAACGTGATTCCTGTATCGGCATCAACCTTGGATATATTGAGAACCTGGGCCTTGCCGCCACCACTGTTATCAGCACCATAAAAGGTCAAACTGTCTGTCTTGGTCAAAGAGACCGGAAGGCCAGATGTTTCGGAGGAAGTCTCTGAAGTGCTACTCGTTGTATCGGGTGCGCCTGGCACGACATAGGGATCCACCGTACCAAGCATGGTAACCGTGTACGTCCCAAGCGGGGTGCCATCTGGCTGCTGATCCAGGGTCACCTTAAAGACGATCTCCCCGGCTTCGTCGTACGTCTTCGCGACAAGGCCGCCATTGCCATCATCTTCATAGTACAGCTTAACTCCGCCCGATGTCGCAATGATCGGACTTCCATTGGCAGCAACGGCAGTGACAAATCGCACACTACCAGAGCCATCATCCATTGTCGCAACATCGGAAATCAGAGCGCTGCCCCACCCATCGGCACCGATGGCAATTCCCAGATCTGCCGTGGCGGACACCGGCACAGGAGGCCCTGTAACTATCGTGCCTTCCAAAAGGTTGAGCATGTTACTGGTATCCGTAACCGCCACAATCTGCGCCGTCCCTCCACCAAGCGGAGTAACCCCGTTCACAAGATTCACCAAATCCAGATCCGTCACGCTTGTCTGCACCGCGATCACGAAAAGGTGGTTAACCGTCGATGCAACAAAGTTCTGCCAAGCCGTGACAAAACCAGAATCCACCGCAGTTCCAGACACATCAATCACAGTCTGGGAAACTCCGTAATCGCCTTGGTACTCTCGATTAGGGGCCCCATCAGTCACAAAATAGGCAACGGTCTGGTCCGCAGTCGGATACGGATCCGTCTCCACCCCCGGGTCGTTACTATCACCAAGAATGGTATGGAATATTGCGGCTTCGTAGTTGGTATACCGGGCTTGACCGGTAAATACGCTCAAAGAAGCAAGCAGGGCCTTGGCCGCGCTCGCATCGAGCCAAGCCGAGCTCGGGCCAGCATTGGTTCCAAATGTCGTAAGCTGCACATTGACGCCACCGTTGGCCTGATACTGGTCAATCAGGAAAGTCATCGCATTGATGCTGTCCGTAAACTTGGCGCCTGCCATGCTACCAGACAAATCCAGCGTCATAATCAGATTGGTCACAGTCGGAACAGTTTCCGAGGTTCCAACCGCATTGGCTATTACAACATTCTGCGCACCATTTGCCACAGGAAGGTCATCAATAATTTCCACATTAAGCTTGATACCGCCAGGAACAGCGTCCCCATCAGCATCCTGGGCCTGAATCGCAAAACTCTTGATCACCTTGTTCGTGTCAACCAACAGGTTGTCCAACAAGGTGAACGTGTACGTACCATCCGCCTTGACCAACAGACTTGCGGCGGCTTCGGCAGAACCGGCCTGAACGGCACCTGATTCATCAAGATACACCGTCACAGAACTCTGTCCGTCAGCAATCGATGCGCTACCGCCGTCCCAAGTTACACCTGTGACCTTCCCAAATCCATCAGCACCCCATTTCACGTTGTCCTTAATATCGCCACCGATCTCCAAGGCTTCGCGCGGAGGATTGGGGTCGTTTCCATCATATTCTCCCTCTCCACGAGTAGCCAACAGGTCGTTTTCGTTCACACGGACAAACTCGGCTTTTGAGGCGGCAACAGGAGTATCATCGATCACCTTGATGTAAAGCGCGTCACCCAGGGTGATGGTGTCACCGTCAAAATCCGTAGCTTTGACGAACGCGGAGAGATTCAGCAAAAGCAAATTCTCTCCCTTTCCGGGCTCGTGATCAATGGGGCCCTTCAATGTGAACTTAAAATAACCGTTGCTGCTCAACTGAAGGGTGAAAATCTCAAGATCTCCCGCCTTGGCGGTGAGCATGGTGTTGACGATTGAATACACTACCGGTTCGCCATTCGAAGAGATTGCCGGCAGCCCTTTGCCTTCGAGGGAAAGAGCAAAAGAACCCTTGTCATCCGCGCCAAAAGAAACCTGAGAAGCCAGAGAACCTGTTGCAACTTTGAAGTTGGTTCCGTCTCCCCACTCCTGATTGCCACCGGGGAGCATCTCTTCCTCGACAAGGCCGTATACGGCGCGCCCAGTCTCAATCGGCACATCATCGGTCACATTGATGGCAAAACCCTTGGTCAAGAGCAAGACGTCTCCATCGCCATCCGTTGCCATAAGCACGGAGGCCAGATGAATGGGCAAATTGTTTTCACCGCCGCCCTTGGGGTGATCCAGTTGATCAAAAAGACTGAATTTATAGTCTCCGTCAGCTTCCAATTCCAGGGTAAACACCATGCGGCCACCTGCGGACGCAATCAGCGTGTCGCCGGCCTCATTGAGGGAATACTCCAGTGCATCTCCCTTGGAGAATAATTTCTGACTCTCCAAGGCCTTGAAATTGTCCGAAAGGCTGAAAGTCCCGCCGTCAGCGCCAAAAGACACAAGATGACTCACACTCCCCGACACGTTGGCCGGGCCGCCAGTGGCGTAAGCGGGATTGCCGGTATACGAGCCATCTGCGTTTCCGTCATCGGGATAGTTGCCCTGCGAAAGCTTGGTCTTGATGTCGTCCTCGTCAACCTTGACTTCTTCAACGCCTTTCACTGCCACAGGCACGTCATCCTGCACCTTCAGATACACCTTCACATTGACCTTATCGCCATCGCCATCCTGGGCCGTGACGGTGACCGTATCCAGAAGGTTGATCTGCTCGCCCTGAACGCCCTTGCCCAGCAGCATGTTGTCGAGCAGCTTGAACGTATACGTGCCATCGCTGTTGACCACCAAGGATGCCGCCGCGCCCTCCGGAATTCCCCCGTTGTCTTCGTAATCCTGGGTTTCCGAGACCGCTCCCTCCAGGTAAGGAGGAACACTCAAGAAGTTGCCATTCTGGTCCCAATAGACAATGTTGCCGACAGGGAATTCATGTCCATCAATGGTGAACGTGGTCGCTTCGCCGAAACCGTCCGCGCCCCAGGCAACGTTGTTCACGATGGTGCCCTCAACGTAGCCCTTCAAGCCGTCCCACTTTTCGTTATTGCCGCCCTCCATGGCTTCATCTTCGACAATGGCGATGTCCGGGACGGTGATGCACAAGGGCACATCGTCCTGAACCTGCAAGGCGACGCCCACGCCTATCTCATCGCCGTCATTGTCGACGCCGGTGATCACGACCGTGGCCAGTTCGTCGATCTGCTCTCCCTGTTCGCCTTCACCAAGCAACATGTTGTCAAGCAGCTTGAAAAGATACGATCCGTCACTGTTGACCGTCAGGGATGCCGCAGCACCTTCCCCTCCATCTTCGCCCAGAAAGCCACCGTCTTGCTTCCAGAAAACTGTCTTCACTGTATCTTCCGGCCCGAACGTGAACTCCTGTTTGCCAACGCTGAATTTGGTCACGCCGCCAAATCCGTCGGCACCCCATTTCACGTTGTCGACAATGGTGCCCTCGAAATAACCCTTCAAACCATCAGGCTCATCCGTAGCAAGGCGCCCCAACCAATTCTGCATCTTTTCGTCTTCGACAATGGCCGTATCGGACCCCATTTGATCCCGGATTTCAGGCACATCGTCCTCAACATTCAGATTCAGGGGAATCGACACCGTGTCGCCGGTCGTGTCGGCCCCGATGATCTGCACGGTGGACAGAACATTGATCTGCTCGCCCTGCACTCCCTGACCGAGCAGCATGTTTTGAAGCAGCGTGAAGGTATAGATGCCGCTGGTGTTCACAATTAAGGACGCGGCAGCCCCTCCGCTGGAAGTTCCCAGAAATGCCCCGTCTTGGCCCCAGAAAACCGTGGTTCCGGGAGCAAAAGACGCTCCGCCAACGTTGAAACTGACCACTCCGCCGAAACCGTCGGAGCCCCAGTTCACATTATCGACAATGGTGCCGGTCACAAAACCGACGCCACCGTCGTCTTCGTCGTTGCCTTCGATCATTTTTTCGTCTTCAACCAGCACGCTTTCTCCATCCAAAAGCTCCGGGATGCTATTGATATCGTCAGCATCCAGGGCCTCCACACTCACCGAAGTGAACTCCCGCGGATCCAGCACACCCAACTTGGCAACGCCCTCAAGCAAATCACCGGCACCTTCCCGGTACTGGCCCACACCACCGCTTCCGTCAGCACCACCCTCGGGGCCGGCTGCGGGCTCTACATCGCTTTCGCCCAGGGAAGCGAGAAACTGCTCCATGTTCAGGACCGTGCCGTCAGGCATGACCACGTTGGGAGCCTGGGCGGTGCCGATGTCCGAGAAGTCGAGGACGACCTGTCCGCCGTTGGCGAACTCGAAAATGACGTTGCCGCTGTCCAGTTTCACTTCGGCCTGATCAAATGCTGCCTCAAGCACAATGTCCTGACCCGGGATCGCGTTGACGATCACGGTCTGTCCGGCCTGAGGGGCCTGTACGTTCTGTTTGGAATTTTGCGTTTCAGCCATGGAGTCCTCCACCTGCGGGGTTATGAAAAATATTGGCTCATTTCCTATTTACAACCACTTTAACTAATATTGATTACTCATATGGGATGTTCGATAGCTAGGGTCAAGCATGAAAGATTTTTTTCGAGGTATGAATTTATAATATGGAGCAAAAACAGGTTTAACTAATCATTTATAGGTATTATGACGTAGATAAAACTATCCTTATGCGTAGGTGTACCGAAAATGGTGCTACCGACTCATACTTATGCATGACGCCCACGGTTCCAGTCCTCGAAAAATTCCTCGCCAATTCCCCTCCTGCCAAGGAGGAGGGCCGAAGGGCGGGGTGGTTGCCTCCGTTCCCGGAACGTCTGGGACTGGCGGAACGGGGAGGCGGCCACGCAGGGCCGCCCCTACGGATGGGCGACGGACGGATCATGGCGGTTGATTACAATATTGTTCGCTGCGACCCTCATTTTGCGATTTTGCTTTGACACAAGACAAAATGACCATTAAAGTAGTCACTAGATAGCTTTAAGGCCATAATAATGATCATCTGGTGGAGACATGGCAAAACTGAGAACCTATTCGAAATATGCACTCGACGCCGCCTTGCTGCTGGGGCAGCAAATCAGGCTGGCCCGTAAGAAGCGCAGGTGGTCAGAGGCGAATCTGGCGGAGCGCGCGGGGATTTCACGTGCGACGCTGCAAAAGATTGAAGCCGGCGAGATGTCACCAGCCATCGGCCTGGTGTTCGAGGTCGCGACGCTGGCGGGGGTGCCCTTGTTTGAGCAGGACAGCCAGCGCCTGGAAACCAGCATCGACCTGACCCAAAGCAAGATAGCCCTTCTTCCGAAACGGATCAGAGCACAAACAAAAGTTGCCGATGATGACTTCTGAGCAAAACAAAGAAGCCTATGTCTGGATATGGCTGCCGGGGAAAACAACGCCAGTTGTCTGTGGAAAACTGGAAGCTGACGGCGAAGTAGTTCGTTTCAACTACGGTCGCAGCTATCTGGAAAGGCCTGATGCAATCCCCGTTTACGACGTTGAACTGCCTTTGCAGCATGGCGTTTTGCCACTTCTGGGGGGCCTTGATCTTCCTAACTGTATCCGCGATGCCTCCCCGGATGCTTGGGGGCGGCGCGTTATCATCAATCGACAACTGGGAAAAAGAGGCCGTGACACGGATACGGCAGAGCTTGGCGAGCTGACATACCTGCTTGAGTCAGGCTCTGACCGCATCGGTGCCCTTGATTTTCAGCAATCTCCGAGTGAATACGTTCCAAGATCGGCCAATAACGCCAGGTTGGAGGAATTGCTGGAATCCGCGGATCGCGTGGAAAAAGGGGTTCTCTTGACACCAGAGCTCGACCAAGCCCTGTTCCACGGCAGTTCCATCGGCGGAGCGCGGCCAAAAGCCTTGATTGAAGATCGCTGCACAAAGTATATCGCAAAGTTTTCATCAAGTTCAGATACCTATAGCGTGGTTAAGGCCGAATATGTTGCCATGAGGCTGGCTGAAAAAGCTGGCCTGAATGTCGCGCCCGTCAGACTGGTTAAGGCCATCGGCAAAGATGTGCTTCTGATTGAACGTTTTGATCGTATGCGGATTGTTTCGGGATGGACGCGCAAAAGCATGGTTTCTGCCCTGACATTGTTCGGTTTGAGCGACATGCAGGCACGCTATGCCAGTTATGAGGACTTCGCGCAGATTATTCGCGCACGGTTTGCCAATCCAAAACAGACGCTGCACGAGCTCTATGGCCGCCTGGTGTTCAATGTGCTGTGCGGCAATACGGATGATCACGCCCGAAACCATGCCGCATTTTGGGATGGACGCGAACTGAGGTTGACCCCAGCCTATGACATTTGCCCTCAAAATCGCTCTGGCAATGAAGCAACTCAAGCAATGTTGATTGTTGGCAATAACCGATACAGCCAGCTCAAGACCTGCAAAGAGGCTGCAAATCTCTTCTTACTCACCAACGATGATGCTGCAGGCATTATTGACAAGGTAATAACGGCCATACGTGACAATTGGGATACCATCTGTGAAGAAGCCCAGCTCACTCCGGTTGATAAAAAATTGATGTGGCAACGCCAATTTTTCAACCCGTTCTCAACTGAACTGTAAAGATCCGTATACAGTCGAAACCGCCTCCTCCGCACTGAAAAATCGGCGGAAAAGATGAGCGCCACGTCGGGCGTTACGGCAGGGAAAATCCGAATTCCCCTTGCAAGATGGCGGGCCAAGTCTTAGTTTCAGGCATCATATCAATATCATTGAGGCCAAGCACGCATGAACGATCCCAAGGTCGCCGTTCCAGTACCCGCTGCCCCGTCAGTCGCCAGGCCGCGGCCGACTGTTACCGCCCAGCTCAACCCCTCGCAGGTGTATTTCACTCCGCCGCTGGTGGGCTGCCTGTCCGTCATCTCCCGCCTGCAAGGGCGGCCCGTCAGCGCCACGGCCCTGGAAGCCGGACTGCCGCGCACTCAGGAAGGCATGACCCCCTACGCGGTAATCCGCGCCGCCCGGCGCGAGGGCATTGACGCCCAGATCACGCACAAGCCGGTCATCGACAAAATATCGCCGCTGAACTTGCCCTGCATCCTGCTCATGCAGGACGGTTCGGCCTGCGTGCTGGTCGAGGTGAAAGCGGGTCAGGCCCGTATCATCGTGCCCGAAAATCCCAACGCCCCCTTCGACGCCCCGCTCGAAAAGCTCAAGGAAACCTACACCGGGCACGCGGTCTTCGCCCGCCCCAAGGCCAGTCTGGACAACAGGACCGAGGGGCTCAAAATCTTCAACACCAAGAAATGGTTCTGGGGCACCATCCTGCATTTTTTGCCCATTTACCGGCACGTGATCCTGGCCACGATCTTCATCAACCTGCTGGCCATCGCCTCGCCGCTGTTCACCATGAACGTGTACGACCGGGTCGTGCCCAACAACGCCATTGAAACCCTGTGGGTGCTGGCTCTTGGCGTAGGCATCGCCTTCTTCTTCGACTTTGCCTTGCGCAACCTGCGCGGCTATTTCGTGGACGTGGCCGGGCGCAACTCCGACATCCTGGTGGCCAGCAAGCTCATGAGCCACCTCCTGTCCATCCGTCTCGACCACAAGCCCGAATCCACGGGTGCGCTGGTCAACAACGTGCGCGAGTTCGACTCCCTGCGCGAATTCTTCAGCTCCACCACCCTGCTGGCCCTGGTGGACCTGCCGTTTCTGATCCTCTTCATCACCATCATCTTCTACATCGGCGGCCCGGTGGCCATCGTGCCCGCCGTTGCTGCGCCCATCGTCATCCTGGTCGGTATCATCATGCAGGGCCCGCTCAAACGCGCCATCGAGGGTGGCTACAAGGAGTCGACCCAGAAGAACGCCCTCTTGGTGGAGGCGGTCAGCGGCCTTGAAACCATCAAGACCAGCCGGGCCGAAGGCTCCATGCTCGGCCGCTGGGAAAACATCGTCGGCATGGGCGCCAAGTCCGCCATCCGCTCCAAGTCGCTGTCGACCTTCTCCTTAAGCTTCACCCAGTTCGCATCCCAGATCGTGTACGCGGGCGTCATCATCTGGGGCGTGTACCGCATCTCCGAAGGCGAGATGACCATGGGCGGCCTCATCGCCTGCTCCATCCTCGTGGGCCGGGCCATGAGCCCGCTCGGTGCGGTGGCGGCCATGCTGACCCGCCTGCAGCAGAGCCGCATGGCGCTCAAGAACCTGGACCTGCTCATGCAGATCCCCAGCGAACGCCCCGAGGACGTGCAGCATCCGGAACACCAGGACCTGCGCTCGACCATCACCTTCGAGGACGTCAGCTTCAAATACCCCAGCGCCCTGACCAACGCCCTCTCGCACGTCGGCCTGCACATCGCTCACGGTGAACGTGTGGCCATCATCGGCAAGATGGGCTCGGGCAAGACCACCCTGGGCAAGCTCATCAACGGCCTCTACGAGCCCCAGAAAGGGGCGGTGAAGATCGGAGGGCTGGACATCCGCCAGATCGACCCGGCGGAGCTGCGCGCCAAGATCGGCTACATGGCCCAGGACAATTTCCTGTTCCACGGCACGGTGCGTGAGAACATCACCCTCGGCGCGCCCCACGTCAGCGACCAGGCCCTGCTGCGCGCTGCGACCATTGCCGGGGTCACGGACTTCATCAAAAACAACCCCGCAGGCTTCAATCTGCAAGTCGGAGAACGGGGGCTATCCCTGTCAGGAGGGCAGCGGCAGGCCATCACCATCGCCCGCACCCTGCTGCTCGACCCGGACATCGTCATCCTGGACGAGCCCAGCAGCTCCATGGACGTGGGCGTTGAGGCCGTGCTGAAGCTGCGCCTGTCCTCGGCCCTGAAAGGCAAAACCCTGATCCTCATCACCCACAGGCCAAGCCTGTTGTCCCTGGCCACGCGGGTCATCGCCCTGGAAGGCGGATCGATCATCGCCGACGGGCCGCGCAACGATGTGCTGGCCGAACTGCAGAAACGCGGTAACGGAGCCAAAAATGCGTAATCCCGTCTACTCCGAATCCGATCTCGAATACATGAGCGTGGTCGATGCGGCCATGTACCGCAGGGGCCACCGCTGGGCCTACGTGCTCTCCGCGACCATCTGCCTGCTCCTGGGCTCGCTTCTGCTCTGGACCCACTTCGCCATCCTGGACGAGGTCACGCGCGGCATGGGCCAGGTCATCCCCTCCCAGCGCGTGCAGGTCATCCAGAACCTTGAAGGTGGCATCCTGGAGGAAACCCTGGTGCGGGAGAACCAGATCGTGGAAAAGGGCGACATCCTGGTCCGCATCAGCAACGAAATGGCTCAGAGCACCTTGAAGGACACGGCCAGCCAGGCTCTGGAGCACCAGGCCGCCATCACCCGCCTGGGGGCTGAGTTCTCAGGCACAGAGCCGGAATTTTCCGAAGAACTGCAGGCCAAGGCCCCGAGGGCGGTCAATGACCAGATGGCCATCTACCGGGCGCGCATGGACCAGCTGACCCAGGAGATGAACATCCTGCGCAGCCAGCATACCCAGCGCGTGCAGGAAGCCAGCGAGATGGCCATCCGCCGCAACCAGACGGCCCAGGACCTGAAGCTGGCCCAGGAGCAAATGTCTATCGCCAAGCCGCTCATGGAAAAAAACGTGTACCCCCGGGTGGACTACCTGTCCCTGGAGCGCGCGGTCAGCTCCCTGCGCGGCGACCTGCAGAGTCTGGGCGTGGCCATCCCGCGCACCCAGCAGGCGGCCCAGGAGATCAAGGAACGCCAGGCCCAGCGCATGGCCGAGTTCAGGGCCACGGCGCTCCAGGAGATGAACCAGCACCAGGTGGAACTCAATTCCAAGATGCACGCCCTCTCCGCAGGCCAGGACCGCGTCACGCGCACGGACGTGCGCAGTCCCGTGCGCGGCACCGTCAAGCAGGTCATCCTGAACACCGTGGGCGGCGTGGTCAAACCGGGCGAACCGATCCTTGAGATCATCCCCCTCGATGACACCCTGCTCATCGAAGCCAACATCAAGCCGGCCGACATCGCCTTTCTGCATCCCGGGCAGAAGGCCATGATCAAGATCACGGCCTACGACTTCTCCATCTACGGCGGACTTGAAGGCTCCGTGGAGCAGATCAGCGCCGACACCATCCAGGACCAGAAGGACCAGAAGGGGGAGAGCTTCTACAAGGTCAAGCTGCGCACCCAGGCCTCGGCCATCGTCTACCGCGGCGATAAGCTGCCCATCATCCCCGGCATGACCGCCAGCGTGGACATCCTGACCGGCAAGAAGAGCGTGCTCGACTATCTTTTAAAACCCATTCTCAAGGCCAAGGAGAACGCCTTGAGGGAGCGCTGACCTCTTGAAGTGGACCGCCTGCCTCATTCTTTTGCTGCTGGCCGGGGCCTTGGTCATCCCCAGCGAATTCGCGGCAATGGGAGCCGCGCCCGGGCAGGGCGTGGAGACGGGGGTTACGGCGGAAACGGAAAGTCGGGCCGCAGACTCGGAAGCCACGGCGAAAGAGCACATGCGGGCCACGGAGGCACAGACCCAGCCGGAACAGGCGCCCTCGGCGACAGCAAACGTCCGGGAAACCGGAAACGCCGCGCCGCAGGATCAGGACCGATTGGAACAATCCTCTCCCCAGCCGGTCTGGCGCCAAGGGAAGCAATCGCCGACGCCGCCGGAAGAAGCCCGGCCCGCGCGAGTGGAAAGTGCGCCCACTCCGGTCTGGCGCCAGGGCGCGGCGTCCGGGCCCGAAACACCGGCGGCGCGGGTGCAGGGGGCGGCAAAGACCGGTGACGGGCCGATCCGGCTTTTCCAGAGCGCAGCCTTTCGCGGCAATTTCAACGCCCTGCCCAAATGGAAACGGGTGTTGTCCAAGGTCAAGGGCGAGATACAAACATTGAACACTTGCGCCGCGCCCAAGACCTGTCCGCCCGGTACGACCAGCTGGCAACGCATCATGAAACAGGCCCGGGGGCAGGAACGCATGGAACAGCTCAAGATGGTCAATTCCTTTTTCAACAAATGGCCCTACCGACTGGATCAGGATGCCTTCGGCGTCTCGGACTGGTGGGCCACCCCCCAGGAATTTTTAAAAATTTCTGGAGATTGCGAAGATTACGCCATCATCAAATACTTTGCCTTGCGAGAGCTCGGCATTTCGCAGGACGATCTGCGTATCGTGGTGGTCAAGGACCGCATCCGGGGCATCGCCCACGCCGTCCTGGCCGTGTTCACGCACGGGGACGCCTACATCTTAAACAACGTCTCCGACGCCATTTTCACGCATGACAAGTACAGACACTATACCCCGCAATACTCCCTGAACGAGGAGCACCGATGGTCACACATCCCTGTAGCGAACTAACCTTAATGGAGAAGGGAATATGACAGCAGCAAGCAGCAGAACAGCTCCGCCCTCCATGGGCAAGAACAGGTCCGAACTGGTCATGGGGGTCGCCATCATCTCCCTGATCATCGTGGCGCTCTTGACCTGGGTGGCATGGAGCGTGAAGGCCAAACAGGGAGAATTGCAGACGCAGGTCAGGGACAGAATCGAACTGCTGGCCACCAGCCGCGCCGATGTCCTCTCGGCCTGGCTTGCGGGCCTGGTGGAACAGACGGACAAGCTCATCTCCTCCGACCTGTTCCGGCTTTATGCCACCGACATGGACCTCATCGACGCGGATCCGAGTTTTCTGATCACCGGCATCATCCCCGAGGGCGATTCCTATGACCAGATGGCGCAGCTGACCGACCAGTTTCCGCTCATGCACCAGACCTTCTCGGATTTCACGATCTTCGCGGGCTTTCTGTCCGGACGCATCGTGCACCGCAGCGGGCAATCCTACATCGGCTCCGACTCGCGGGTGACTCCGCTCTCCCCCAGCCAGACGGCCCTGATCAAGAAGACCTTCGCCTACCCCCTGCCCCACTTTTCCCCCCTGCGGCAGACCGACAACGGCCTGGTCATCGACATGTGCGTGCCCATCTTTTCCACTGCCGAGGAAACCGGGGAAAAGAAAGCCGTGGCCGTGGCCATGCTTACCAAGAGCGCGGCCATGACCATCACCTCCCTGCTTTCCAACACGCCCCTTTCGGCCAGCGGGGAGCGAACCCGGATCATGCAGATGACCGAGACCGGTTTCCAGGAGATCGTGCCCTGGAGCCCCGGCGGAATCGCGCCGATCGCCTCCCCGCCTGAGCTGGACTCGGCCCGGCGCCTCGGCTTTGCAAATCGAAACAGCTTGGGCGGCCAGACTCCCGTCTTCTCCCTTGGCGTAAAGATTCCCGATATCGACCTGTGGATCGTGCAGGAGGTGGACACCGGCAACGCGACCAAGGGGCTGCAGGAATACACCCGCATCTCCGTACTCATCGCGGGGCTCATCGCCATGGTCACCAGCCTGCTCTTCGGGGCCCTCTGGTGGCGGACCATCGGCAAAAGCCATAAGCGCATCGCCGGGGAATTTCAGGACCTGGCCCAGGAACTGGAACAGCAGCGCAACTTCCTCGATTCCATCAACGGCACCATCCCGGATTTTATCGCCGTGAAAAACCTGAGCGGCAACTACACCTATGCCAACCCGGCCCTGGCCGAAGGCGTCGGCCGCGACGAGGACGAAGTCCTCGGCCTGGACGATGTAGCCCTGTTCGGCTTCGACACGGGCAAGCGCCTGGAGCAGTCCGACGCCCGCACCCTGCAGACCGGGGAGCCCGTGACCGTCTCCGAGCGCATCTTCCTCAAATCCAGGGAGCACCATTTCCAGATCACCAAGGTCACCCTGAAAGATGACCTCAACACGCCGCAGGGCATCGTCTCCGTGTTCAGGGATATCACTGCCATGGTCCAGGCCGAGGAGCGCAAGCGCCAGGCCATCTCCCAGACCGTGGAAGCCTTGGTCAAGGCCATCGAGTTCACGGACCCGTATCTGGCGGGCCATTCCCTGCTGATGCGCGACGTGTCCTCCCTGCTGGCCGAAAGCCTGGACCTCTCCCCCGAGGACAAGTCCACGGTGGAGATCGCTTCCAACCTGTCCCAGATCGGCAAAATCTTCATCGACAAGGCGATTTTGACCAAGGTCGACCAGCTCACCGAAGAAGAAAAGGAAATGGTGCAAAAACACGTGGATCACGCGGCGGACATCCTGTGCCAGATCGACTTCGAACTGCCCGTGTTCGAGGCGGTGTACCAGATGAACGAGCGCCTCGACGGCAGCGGCTACCCCAAGGGTCTGCACGGCGACGAGATCGGCATCCAGGCCCGGGTCTTAAGCGTGGCCAACAGTTTCTGCGCCATGATCAGGCCCAGGTCCTACAGGCCGGCCATGAGCCCTGAGCACGCCCTCGATAACCTGCGCGCCTCGACGCACAGCTACGACCTGCATATCGTGGAGGCTCTCGCCGCGGCCTTGAAAACATCGCGCGGCAACAAGGTGCTGGAAAAAGCGTTCGAATAGGCCGCCCCTTAACGCACAAAGGCCCATGCGCTGAAATACGCATGGGCCTTTTTCTATTTTTCATGCCGGATACGACCGGCGGGGCATCAGGCCTGGAGCTGATTCATGGTGCGGGCGAGCTGGTTGCCAAGGGAGGTCTTGCGGCTGACTTCCTGCTCCACGGAGGCGATGCCCTTTATAACGGTGGAATGCTTGCGGTTGAAGCGCCGCCCGATGTCCACCAGAGAAAGGTCGGTGTGCTTGCGCGCCAGGTAGAATGCTGTGTTGCGGGCGATGACCCGGTCGCGCTTGCGGCTCTTGGAGCGCAGATCGTCAAAGCCGAACCCGTAGGCCTGGCAGACAAAGCTGATGATCTTGTCGAGATCGATGGAGGCGCTGTCGAGGTTGTAGTTCTGCAGTATCTCCCAGGCCAGATCCATGGAGATATCCATGTTCAGGAGCTTGGCCTTGAGGATGATGTTTTTAAGGCAACTCTCGAGCTGACGGACGTCGGTCTTGATCCTGTCGGCCAGGAGTTCGGCCACGCTGCCGGGCATGCTGACCTGAGCGGCCATGGTCTTGGCCTGGATGATGCCCATGCGGGTTTTGTGGTCGGGCTTGTCGATGACGGCCATGAAGCCCTGGGCGAAGCGGGAGAGCAGGTTGGCGTCGATGTCGGACAGTTCCCGCGGCAGGAAGGTGCTGGTCATGACCACCCTGCGCCCCTGATTCTGAAGGGACTTCAAGGTGTTAAGGAGTTCATCCTGCATTTTCTCCTTGCCCTGGAAAAAATGCACGTCCTCAAGCAGCAGCAGATCCACGTTGGAACGGAAGCGGGCCTTGAACTGCTCCACGGCCTTGGCCTTGATGGCCATGACCAGTTGGGAAGCGAACTCCTCCCCGCTTAAGTAGCAGACCCGCAGGTGCTGCCGGTTGGTCTGCCGGGCGATCTCGCTGCCAATGGCATGGACCAGGTGCGTCTTGCCCAGACCCGGCGCGGAGCACAGGAAAAGTTGATCCGAACCCTGCACATCCTGACAAAAGCTGCGCGAAGCAACGTACGCAAGATTGTTGCAGGGGCCGACGATGAAGTCATCGAACTGATGTCGCCAGTTCTGGACGGTCTGTGTCTGCACGGCATGGGCCATGGGCAGTCCCATCTGGCGGGTGACGATCTTTCTGGCAGGCGCGGACTGGATCTGCGCGACGGGAGCGGCTTCAGCCTGGGCGGAACGCAACTCCACGGCCGGAGCGAACCCGAGGGTTTCGGCCGCCGCGTCCTTGATCTGGCCGAGCATGCGCTCCCGCACCCAGGTGCATACAAAGGAGTTGGGGGCGCAAAGAACGAGGGTGTCGTTATCGAAACACCCCTGCAAGGGTTTGATCCAGAGCTGGAAATGGCCAGGGGTGAGCTTCTTCTCAAGCGATAAGGAAATGTGGTGCCACGCATCAATCATGGGAAAGGTATCTAGCCAAGCGACAGTCCTGCGACAACTCCGGTATTGCCAGCCAGACGCGACTTGGACCATCTCTTTGTATACAGGACAACATGTTCAAATATATAGACTTCCCTCTTACCTATGGCTTTTGTGGCGCTGACGCCAAGCTGACATTATCCCGCCAACCGGGCCTCCCGAGTTGTCAACACTTTGTTTTCAACATATGATGAAAACTTATCCACAGGTAAAAAAATAATATCTCTTATTTTCTGCTATTTTCTTGAAATTTCATATTTCAGCTCTAAAGGCTTGAAACTTCCAGGCCTTTCTCTGCCGACAAACTGTCGCGAAATATACTTACCTCAAATATAAGCGTAAATACTTATTTCTACGTAATCTGACTTTTCTGCTTGACTATGAAATTACCCATCAAGGCCTAGAAAAACGGAGCAACGCGCTCCGAATTTTCTGCAATGGAAAGACAAAACGGAGATTAATTCGCCTTAAGGCTTGTTTCCGGGGCATACTACGATTCTGTCAGACATTTCCTCACATCCAAAAAACAAAAAAGGGCACGTTTTTTGAACATGCCCGCAGGTATTTTTTTAGAGAAGGAAAAAAATCAGTAGAGCCGGGCGGCAGCGCCTTCGGCGGCCAACTCGGCCATGTCCTGGGAAAATCGTTCCCCCAGATCGTCGAAGAGCAGGGGGATACGCTCTTTGAACGCGCCCAGCAACGGAAGCATGATCTGACGCATCTGCGGATGGGCGGCCCGATCGCAGCGAAGTTTGAAGATATGCCGCCATTCCCGGATGTTGGCCGTGGTCACGATCTCGGTCTTCAGGCTGTTGGGCAGCACACTGCGCGCTTCCTGCGCCGTGGCTCCGGCCTGCACCAAACGCAGGTAGGCGTCCTCGCAGGCCTGCATTGCCGAGAGCCACATCTGGTAGCGCTCGTCATCTTCAGCCCAGAAAAAAGGACGTATGACGGTGATCTCGCTGCCGAACTTGTCCTGGGCGTAGTTGGCGTAGCGCGTGCTTTCCTGGGAAAAGGAGCACAGGCGGTGACGCACCAGTTCGTGGGTCACGCCCCGGTCGCAGATAATGCGCACGGTCACGGATATGTGCTCCAGAACGCTGTCATGCCCCAGGCGCACAATGCGGGACAGAAGCTTGCGGGCCGAGTCGGGGCTGGCCTTGTCCTCGGATTTGTAACAGGTCCGCGCCGCCAGTTCGAGATGGCTCAGCACAAACTCGCCGTCAGGCAGGTGCATGAAGGAAAAACACGGATCAATGACTTTCATGACTCCTCGCTGGGCTTATGTGATCTGGATCCAAAAAAGTGAGAGCGAAACCGATAACCGGAAAATTCCCGGGCGCGACACCCCTGCCTACTGACCGCGCAGCTTGAGCCCGCCGTCGATGTGCTGATAGGCCTTAGGCGTGACCACCCGGCCCCGGGGGGTACGCTTCAAAAACCCGCACTGGATGAGGTAAGGCTCGTAGATATCCTCGATGGTGCGTACCTCTTCGGAACAGGCCGCCGCGATGGTCTTCACGCCCACTGGCCCGCCGCCGAAATGGTCAATGATGCATTCGAGGATCTTGCGGTCCATCATGTCCAAACCACGCGAATCCACATCCATGATATCAAGGCCCTTGGCTGCCACGTCCGCATCGATAAGCACGTTTCCGGCGACTTGGGCGTAATCGGCCACGCGGCGCAGCAATCGGTTGGCGATGCGCGGCGTACCTCTGGAGCGCTTGCCGATCTCGAGCGCTCCGTCAGGGCTGATCTCAAGCCCGAGGATGCGCGCGGCACGCGTCACGATCAGTGACAATTCCTGAGGATTATAAAACTCAAGCCGGCAGATCACACCGAAACGGTCGCGCAGCGGGGACGTCAAAAGCCCGATGCGGGTCGTCGCCCCGACCAGGGTGAACGGCTCAAGTTCTATCTTGACCGTACGCGCCCCAGGCCCCTGCCCGACGATGAGGTCGAGCTTGAAGTCTTCCATGCCCGGATAGAGGATCTCCTCCACAATGGGCGGCATGCGGTGAATCTCGTCGATGAAAAGCAGGTCGTGCCGGTTCAGGCTGGTCAGGATGGCGGCCAGATCGCCGCTGCGCTCCAGGACCGGCCCGGAGGTGGAGACCATGTTCACGCCGAGCTCGCTGGCCATGATCTGGGCCAGGGTGGTCTTGCCAAGGCCGGGGTTGCCGTAGAGCAGGCAGTGATCCAGCTGCTGACCACGCTCCTTGGCGGCCTGCAGATAAATCTTCAGGTTGCCGCGGACATCCTCCTGGCCGATAAAATCGTCCAGGGTGCGGGGCCGGATATGCTCTTCGCTGGGACTTTGCATCATGCTATTTGGCGGCAAAAATCTTCAGGGCCTGCCGGACGGCGCTGCCCGCATCGAGGTCGGGCTCCTTTTCGAACACGGTCCTGACCACCTCGTCCACCTCATGGCGCCCATATCCGAGGGAGGCCAGGGCAGCGGCGCAGTCCGAAGCAGCCGAAACCTTCGGCGCGATCCTGCCGGGAGCCAGGGACGGCTGCGCCACGAGCTTGTCCTTCAGATCAAGGAGCAGGCGTTTGGCCGTCTTGGCGCCGATGCCGGGCACGCGGGTCAGGGCGGCGACATCCTCGCGGGCGATGCATGCCGCCAGCTCCGCGGTATCGTAACAGCCAAGCATGGCCAGCGCCGTCTTGGGCCCAAGCTTGGGCGCGCCGAGCAGGGTCACAAAGGCCTGCCGCTCCTCCCAGGATGTAAATCCATAGAGAACAAGCGCGTCCTCGCGGACCAGGGTGTGGATGAAAAGCCGGGCCACCTCTGCCCCGGGTCCAAGAGTGGACACCCCCTGTGTGGTCAGATGTACCTGATAGCCCACACCCCCCGCCGTAAGCAGGACGCAAGACTCTTCATCGCGGCGCAGGATCGTTCCTTCAAGGTAGGCTATCATGTGTGGGAGCTATAGACGAGTTGCCCCGTCTTGACCAGTGGCCTGACCGGCACTGACGGCGGCCATGAACCGAAAATGGTTCAAATGGCAGATGGCCAGGGCCAGGGCGTCGCCCGCGTCCTCGGCCCAGTCCGGCTTCACGCCCAGGAGCTGGCCGACCATGAAGGATACCTGGCTCTTCTCGGCCCGCCCCGCCCCGACCAGGGATTTCTTGACCAGGGTCGGTTCGTAACCAAAGACCTGAGCCCCGTGCACGCCGCATGCGGCCAGCACCGCGCCGCGCGCCTGGCCGAGCTTCAGGGCCGAGGCGGAGTTGCGCGCGAAGAAGACGTTCTCCACCGCCACGGACTGGGGCTCGTGGGCGCGCAGGAGCTCGCCGATGCGGGTGAACATAAGCCCCAGACGGGCGCTCATGGCCTCTTCGTCCGGCCGCACCACCCCCGCCTCAACCAGGGACAACACCCCGGACCGCTCCCGCACCAGGCCGTAGCCCATGCAGCGTGACCCGGGGTCCACCCCCAGGATGATGCGCTCGGCAGTCATGCGGCCTGGCTATATCTCGGCCAGAAGTTCTGCCGGAAGCTCGAAGTTGGCGTAGACGTTCTGAACGTCGTCGTTGTCGTCCAGAGCATCGTAAAGCTTCATAACCTTGCGCCCCGTGTCCACGTCCACGGCCACGGTGTTCTGGGGAATGCGGTTCAGTTCGGCGCTCATCATCTCGATGCCCGCAGCTTCGAAGGCGGCCTTGGCAGTCTGGAAATCCTCGGCCGCGCAGAGCGCCTGCCAGGAATCGTCATCATCGAGGATGTCTTCAACGCCGCCCTCGAGTCCGGCTTCAAGCAGCTGGTCCTCGGTGTACTTTTCCTTGTCAAAGGCGAACACGCCCTTGGTGTCGAACATCCAGGCCACGCAACCCGCCGCGCCCATGGACCCGCCGTTCTTGCTGAGGATGTGGCGCACTTCGGCCACGGTGCGGTTCCTGTTGTCCGTGACCGCCTCGACGAGGATAGCCACGCCGCCGGGCGCATACCCTTCGTACATGATCTCTTCCAGCGCCTCGGAAGCCAGCTCGCCGGTGCCCTTCTTGATGGCCGTCTCGATCTTGTCCTTGGGCAGGTTCACGGCCTTGGCAGCATCAATGGCCGCGCGCAGGCGGGCGTTCATGTCCGGATCGCCGCCGCCCTTGGCCGCCAGGATGATCTCCTTGGTGACCTTGGTGAACATCTTGCCGCGTTTAAGATCCTGCCGCCCCTTGCGGTGCTGGATGTTCTTCCATTTACTATGTCCTGCCATACAATCATCCTCCAAAAAAAGTTATGCGGGCAAAGCCTCGGCAGCCATGGGAACAAAACCCAGTCCCAGAATGAATATCTCCTTGCTCTCCGCCCGGCTGCTTTTGGGCTTGAACATCGCGACCTTGGCGAAACGGGCTTTTATGGACTGCACGAAGGGCTGTACATCCGGCCCCTCGAAAACCTTGGCGACAAAGGTGCCGCCGGGGACGAGCCATTCTTCGGCAACATTGAAGGCCGCCTCCACCAACTGGATGGAGCGGGCCTGGTCCGTGAACTTGGAGCCCGTGGTTTTGGGAGCCATGTCGCTCATGACCACATCGAAAGGGGCAAGCGCCTGCAGATGCCCAAGAAAGTGTGGGGAGCGGGCAAAGATGTCTTCCTGCAGAAATGTGACCTGCTCCGGAAAACGGGTGTCCGGCATGTTCAGGTCGATGCCCAGCACCCGCCCTCCCGCGCCGACGCGCTCGGCGGCATAGAGAGTCCAGGAACCGGGGCAAGCGCCGAGATCAAGCACTTTCTGGCCCTGGCGCAAGAGCTTGTGCGCCTTGTCCATTTCCTGAAGCTTGTATACGGAGCGGGCAGGATAATTGTCCTGCTTGGCCTTTTTGAAATAGTAATCGCGGTATTGTTTCATGCTTTTATGACCGGGGCAGCATCCCGACCACCCAAGCGAGCGCCTTCATGCCAGCCAGACCCATACGTGTAAAGTTGAAAAACGAACTAGGGATTTCTACATCGCTCCCCGCAGGAGAGCAATATCTTCGTCTTCAGGGTCGCGGCGAGGATCTGCTCATCACCTGTCCCGGTCCGGAACCCGAACTCTGCGCCCGGTTCACGGGTGGCGCGGGGCGGATCCTGCTGCTGCGCGTGCCGGAGATCGACTCGCAGATGCCCCCTGCCTGGCACGCGTCCCTCCCGGCCGACTGGGAAGACATCCCCCTCGCGCAGGCTCACTGCCTGGCGCCCGGCATGCCCGTCCTGCACTACACCCCGGCAAGTCGCCTCTTCCCATCCATTTTCGCCCCCCTGCTGGCCAGACTGCGCCCAACTCAGCTAAGCCAGCCGAACAAAAGCCTTTGGCTGCCGGGACCTGAGAACGCCCTCATCATGCCCGAACTGATCCATGCGGCGCAGGAAATGGGCCTTGCAGCCCGTCGCCTGCCCGCAAACCTCGATCCCGAAAGCCTGATCCGTTTGCTGGATCAGGAGCGACCCGGTCTTTTCCTGAGCGTCAACTTTCACGGCCTGGACCCGTATGGGGAAAACCAGGCCCTGCTGCAGGCGGCCGGGGTGCCTGTGGCTGTCTGGTGCGTGGACAATCCCCTGCATCTGCTCACTGGCCAGAAAAGCCAGCTCTGGAAAACCCTGCCCCTCTTCGTCACCGATGACTGGTTCGTAGAGCCCCTGCGAACCCTGGGGGCCGACGCGAGACATCTGCCCCTGGCCGCGAGCGCGCGCTTCTTCGCGCCCGGGCCGCCGTGCCCGGCGGGTAAGGACCTGACCTTTGTCGGCCGCTCGGCCTTCCCGGACCGGGACCGCTTCTTCGCGGCCTGCCGCGTTCCGCAGGAGTTGGACGAGGAGGCCCGGGCCCTGTCCGGTCGGGAGGCCCACTTCGGCTGGTGGAGGCAGCGTCTGCCGGATCATGCGCTCTGGCCCGGAAACGATGTGCGGACCATCGGCCTTGGCGCCGAAACATCCTCGGCCAGATGGCGGCAGGACTGCCTCACCGCACTTGCGGCAATGGTCGATCTGACTGTTGTCGGCGACGACGCGTGGCGCGGGCTGCTGCCCGGAGCCAGGCTCCTGTCCCCCGTGGACTACTACTCAGGGCTGGCCGAGGTGTACCGCCGAGCGTCCTTTTCCCTGAACCTGACCAGCCTGCTCCTGCCCCACGGCCTGACCCAGCGCCACTTCGACGTGTGGGCCTGCGGCGGCTTCCTGCTCACGGACGACACCCCCGGCATGAAAATATTCCCGCAGGAGTTGGCCCGAGCCGTGATCTTTGCCTCTCCCAGTGAAGCAGCAGAACTTCTACGCAGCCTCGCCGCCAACCCCAAAGGCAAGGAAGAGCTGCGCCGGGCCTGGCAGGAACACGTCTGTGCGGAGCATTCCTACGCCGTCCGCCTGAGAGCCATCATCGCGGGAAGCGCCTGAGGGTCGAAACCAGTCCGTCGCTGTTCCTCCATCATCAAAAAAAAAGCTCCCCGGTCAGGGAGCCCTTCCACTGCAGGCACCCACAACTGGGTCAGCGCTCATCCATGGTGCAGATCCTGTTCCGCCCGCGTCCCTTGGCCCGGTACATGGCCTTGTCCGCCTCGTCGAGGAGCCGGGCTGAGGGCTCGTCGGCCCAGTCCTTTTTCAGCTCGGCCACGCCGATGGACACGGTGATCTTGATGCCCTTCTGCAACACCTGGCCGTTGTGATCGCGGATGATGAAATTGTAGTCCTCAATGATGGTACGCAGGTTCTCGGCGTCATCCGCCGCCTCGGCAAGACCCACCCCGGGCAGGACGACCACGAACTCCTCTCCGCCGAAACGGGCCGGGAAAAAGCTGCGGTTCGGGGAGGTGCCGTATTTCTGCGCATAGCCCGTCAGCTTGCTGGCCACGGTGACCAAGGCCTGGTCTCCAATGCGGTGCCCATAGGAGTCGTTGAATTCCTTGAAATGGTCGATATCGAGGAACATGAGGCTCATGGGTTTGCCCGTGACCATGTACTCGACCAGGGTCGTCTGAAAATAGCGATCAAAGGCCCGGCGGTTGCTGAGTTTGGTCAGGGAGTCCGTATAACTCATCTCCACCAGATCCCGCGTGTCCTCCTCCATATGCGTGAGCACCTTTTCGAAGGCGGCCTTGATCCCAAGGACAATGTCCTCCAGGGCGTTCTGGTCCGTCACCGTGCTGATGGTCGTCTCCCGCAGGTCGCGCACCTCCTTGGTGCGCTGGATGTTCTGGGAACGCACGTGCTCGATGAGGGCCACAGTTTCGCGGAAGGTCTCCTCCAGCTTCTTGTTCCAGGTCTGGTAGAGGATCTGCTCCTTGCGCCGCACGATCTCCTTGAATTTCTTTTCGGAGAAATCCCCGTCCCGCACGACACCCATGACCAGGGTCTGCATCTGCCGCTTCTGCTCGGCGGACAGGAAATCGTACTCCGAAAGAGAGCGCATATAGAGGATGAGCGCGCCCCACTTGGAGTTGGCCGGAACCCTGGCCTTGATGAGAGACTTGACGACATCGTTCGAACAAAAGAAGTTTTCGTGCTGCATGTACCCACCCGAAATTTTGGTGCTAGCTCTTATCGCCGAAAGGACGGCCGATCTCGAAGGCCTGGCCCAGGTACTGGCCCACGGTGTGGTAGGCCCTGGTCACCGGGGTGAAAATAATCGGCTGGACCTTGGCCGCGTCGGGATAGCCCTTCTGGTCGAGGACATCCTCCTCGGCCTTGACATCGACGATCTCCCCTACAAACTGAATATGCATGCCAAGCTCCACCGTGCGCAGCAGGGTGCATTCGAGCACCAGGGGAAATTCGCCCACATAGGGGGCATCGACCAGCTCAGACCGCACCGGGGTCAGCCCCGTAGCCGCGAACTTGTCCTCGGCTTTTCCCGATGCGATGCCGAAATAATCGGCCTGCGCGGCGTATCGGGCCGAAGGCACGCTGATGGTGAACGCACGGCGGGCGATGATGGATGCATAGCTGTGGCGTTCCTCACGCAAGGAGACTGCAATGCACGGCGGTTTTGAGCAGCATATGCCGCCCCAGGCCGCAGCCATGGCATTGGCCTTTCCCTCTTCATCATACGACCCGACGATCCACAACGGCGCAGGCTGGGCCAGCGTCTTTGCGCCAAGCGAAATTTTCATTCACGTCTCCGTAATGCAACACTATTTCATCGCGTATTTCCAATGCCACTTGTCAGCCATTCTCATATGGTTATAGGAAGCATCCCGCAAGTCAAATATCATCCTCTAACCCTTCTCAAATGAGACTTCATGGATACCAAGATCATACATATAGCAGGCGCGCGTCAGCACAACCTCAAGAACCTGACCCTGGACATCCCCCGCGACAAGCTGGTCGTGGTCTGCGGGCCGTCCGGATCGGGCAAGTCCACCCTGGCTTTTGACATCGTCTACGCCGAAGGACAGCGACGCTACGTGGAATCCCTGTCCGCCTACGCCCGCCAGTTTCTGCCGCAGATGGACAAACCGGCCATCGACCTCATCGAGGGCCTGACCCCGGCCATCTCCCTGGAGCAGCAGACCCTGTCCAAGAACCCGCGCTCCACCGTGGCCACATTAACGGAAATCTACGACTTCCTGCGCGTCTTCTATGCCCGCCTCGGCACGCCCTGCTGCCCGGACTGCGGGGTGCCGATCGCGGCCCAGAGCAGTGACGAGATCATGGACCGCATCCTTAGCCTGCCCGAAGGCACGAAGTTCATGGTTCTCTCACCACTGGTGGACCACAAGAAGGGCACCCACGCCGATCTCTTCAAAAAGCTAAGGACCCAGGGCTTTGTGCGGGCCAGAATCAATGGTGAAGTGCTCCCGCTTGACCCGCTTCCCGAACTGACCAAAAACCTGAAGCACAACATCGACCTGGTCGTGGACCGACTGGTGCTCAAGCCCGACATGCGCAAGCGCCTGGCCGATTCCGTGGAACTGGGCCTGAAAAGCGGCGAAGGGCGCATCATCGTCTCGGTCATCGGCGGCGAGGATATCTTTTTCTCCACCGACGCGGTCTGCCCAAAGTGCAGCCTGAGTCTGCCAAGGCCCAGCCCCCAGCTCTTTTCCTTCAACAGCCCCCAGGGCGCCTGCCAGCACTGCTCGGGCCTGGGCACAGTGGAATACTACGAACCCGCGTTGCTCGCCCCCAACGGCGGTCTGTCCCTGCGCCAGGGGGCGATCCTGCCCTGGAAGGGCCGAACCCTGGACCGCTACGCCCAGGACTTGAAGGCACTGGGCCTTCTGCACAATTTCACCCTGGACACGCCCCTGCGGGACTTCAGCCCAAAGGCCCGGCAGGCCCTGTTTCACGGCGAAGCGCAATGGCCGGGTGTGACCCATTTTCTCGAACAGGGCGGAGGGCTTGGCTACATCTGGCGCGACGAACTGGCCCGCTACCGACAGACCATGGACTGTCCTGCGTGCAAGGGCGCGCGGCTGCGGCCCGAGTCCCTGGCCGTGCGTGTCGAGGGCCTGAGCATCTTCGATTTCTGCTCCCTGCCCATCAGCCGTGCCCTGAACTGGCTGATGGGCTTGGCCTTTTCCGGCGTGAACGCGGAGATCAGCACCCCGCTTTTAAAAGAGCTGCGCCACCGCATGGAATTTCTGTCCAACGTAGGCCTCGACTACATCAGCCTGGCCCGTAACATGTCGACCCTGTCCGGCGGAGAGGCCCAGCGCATCCGTCTGGCCGGGCAGCTCGGCTCGGGCCTGGTCGGTGTGACCTATGTCCTGGACGAACCGAGCATCGGCCTGCACCCGCGCGACAACCAGCGCCTGATCAACACCCTGCGCCAGCTCCAGGGACGCGGCAACACCGTGCTTGTGGTCGAGCACGACGAACCCACCATCCGTGCTGCCGACCATGTGCTGGAGCTTGGCCCCGGCTCGGGCTTTCTGGGCGGGGAACTGGTTTTTGAGGGCTCGCCCCATGATCTGGTCACCAAATCCAACAGCCTGACCGGCAAATACCTGCGCGGCGATCTGCGCATCGCCCGGCCGACCAAACGCAGAACCTCGGACCGCGCCATCACCCTGCGCGGCGTGACCACCAACAACCTGCGCGGCATCGACGCCCGTTTCCCCTTAAGCTCAATGGTCTGTATCACCGGCGTGTCCGGTTCCGGCAAAAGCTCGCTGGTCATGGACTCGCTCTACAAGCACCTGGCTCTCATGCAGGGGCTCAAAGTGGACTCCCCCGGCAGCATCGGCGGCATCGAGGGAGCCGAGAGTGTGGAAAAGATCATCTCCATCGACCAGAGCCCCATCGGCCGCACGCCGCGCTCCAACCCGGCCACCTACACCAAAGTCTTCGACGAGATCCGGGCCATCTTCGCCGGAAGCAAAGACGCCAAGAAGCGCGGCTACAACGTAGGGCGTTTCAGCTTCAACGTGCGCGGCGGTCGCTGCGAGGCCTGCCAGGGCGACGGCCAGATCCGGGTCGAGATGCACTTTCTGCCCGATGTCTTCGTGACCTGCGAGGTCTGCGGGGGCAAACGCTACAACCGCGAGACCCTTGATATCCTGTACCGTGACAAGTCCATCGCCGACGTGCTGGACATGACCGTCAGCGAAGCGCGGCAGTTCTTCGCCAACCACACGGCTCTGGAACGCAAACTTGGCGTGCTGGAAGAGGTGGGCCTCGAATACATCCGCCTTGGCCAGCCTGCGACAACCCTGTCCGGCGGCGAGGCCCAGCGCATCAAGATCTCACGCGAACTGGGCAAGAGGAGCCTGCCCGGCACCCTCTACATCCTCGACGAACCGACCACCGGCCTGCACATGCACGAGGTCGGCAAGCTCATCGCGGTGCTGCACACTCTGGTGGACAAGGGGGCCTCGGTCATTGTCATCGAACACAACCTGGACGTGGTCGCGGCGGCGGACCACGTCATGGACCTTGGCCCTGGCGGGGGTGAAAACGGAGGGCTTATCGTGGCCGAAGGCACGCCGGAGGAACTGAAACAAAATCCTGGCTCGGTCACGGGACCGTTTCTGGAATTGTAATCAAGAGCCATGCTTGCCGAACACAGGAGTCAGAGTTATGTTGCTACAATAAATTCATAACAAAAAGGATGAGCATGCCGACAGTCCTCCTGCTTCTTGGCTGGCGACTTTTCTTTTACGCCAACGAAGGAAACGAACCCATCCACATCCATTGCCGAAAAGGGGAAATGGAATGCAAATTCTGGCTCAACACGCAATCGTTTGATATCGAAGAGGCATTCTCCTTTAATGTCACGCGCTCCGAAAAAAGGATTGTCCGCAAAATAATCTTCGAACACTTTGAATATATTGAAGAACAGTGGAAAGTATTCCAAGGTGAGAGAAATGAAAAAGCACGTCGTTGACAATATTTGTTTCGAAACGGGCAGTCTACTGATCCGTATCGATGGAGAACAAAAAAAATTCCCGCTCAAGGCCATTTCTCCTCTCTTGGCCAACGCCTCTCCACGGGAACTGGGCACCTTCGAGGTTTCGCCCTCCGGCTACGGAATCCACTGGCCCCTGCTCGACGAAGACTTATCCATAGACGCGCTGCTGGGCATTGTGGATGAGCCTTCATGGCACCGGAAAAGTGCCTGAGCAATCCGCACGAGGCTCAAGCTTAGTTCACCAGCCGAAATCAAAACACATCCGATAACAAACAAGACAGGCGTCCCAGAAAACCCCAGGCCGCCTGTCTTGTTTGTTATCGAGGCGAAGGTCAGTACCGCGATGTCAGGTGCGAATAGCCCTGCATCAGATAGTTCTGCACATAGTCGGTGACCCCTTCCTCCAACGGCCGGAAGGGCACGTCGCAGCCCCGGCCGGCGAGTTTGGTCAGGTCGGCACAGGTGTAGTACTGGTACTTGCCGCGCAGGGCGTCCGGCATCTCCACGTATTCGATCTGCGGTTCCAGGCCCATGGCCGCGAACACGCCTCGCGCCAGGTCGTTCCAGGTCCGGGCCTGCCCCGTACCCACATTGAAGATGCCGCCCACGTCCGGATTCTTGATCAGCCAGTCGATGACCTTAACGCAGTCCTTGATGTAGACGAAATCACGGCGCTGCTCGCCGTCGGCGTACTCTTTACGATAGGATTTGAAGAGTTTGAGTTTCCCGGTCTGCCGGATCTGGGTGAAGGCCTTGCAGATCACGGAGCGCATATCGTCCTTGTGGTACTCGTTGGGGCCGAAGACATTGAAGAACTTGAGGCCGGCGGCCTTGTCCAGCAACTTGTCGCCCTTGAGCCAGAGGTCGAACAGATGCTTGGAGTAGCCGTACATGTTCAGCGGATGCAGGCCCTCCATGGCTTCGTCCGAGTCGTCGAAGCCCCGGCTGCCATCGCCGTAGGTGGCGGCGGAACTGGCGTAGATGAAGCGGGCGTTGCGCTCCTTGGCGAAGCGGCACATGGCCTTGGAATATTCCAGATTGTTATGGATGAGGTAGTCGCAATCGGCCTCCGTGGTCGCGGAGCAGGCCCCGAGATGGATCACGGCTTCAATGCGCCCTTCCATGTATCTGGTGTTCAGCAGGTCCAGAAATTTGTCCTTCTGAATATAACGATGGTAGGCCAGCCCCACCAGATTACGCCACTTGTTCGTCGAGGCCAGATTGTCGACCACGACGATGTCCCTGAACCCTTGCTGATTCAGCTCCCAGACCATGGCGCTGCCGATAAAGCCCGCGCCGCCGGTGATGATGATCATATTTCCCCCTTCAAGATAATTCTTCCCCCGCCCCTAGCCCGAAACCCGTGTCGCGGCAAGACGTGGGACGCAGCCGG
>Ga0180017_100074_pt1 | contig 39801 bp, 37 predicted proteins | sample KR46_S_MetaG_FD_129674 | JGI IMG/M metagenome (GOLD analysis project Ga0180017, IMG submission 129674) | Groundwater microbial communities from the Olkiluoto Island deep subsurface site, Finland - KR46_S_MetaG | ecosystem: Environmental > Aquatic > Deep subsurface > Groundwater | place: Finland...
TAGGTAACCGTGGTCGCCAACAGGGGCAGATCGGCGGTCGTAGAATCCTCGGTTTGATTGGCAACGCCAATCTCCCCGGAAACAAGTTTGGCGTAGATAACCTGATAATCCTGCTGGGAGAAACTTCTAAAAGTTGAAGTATCCATAGGCAGACCGATTCCATTGTTAGCGGCTGAAAATGTCTGGGTGGTGCCGCCCGCGAACGCATTGCTGTAGTAATCTTGAATGCCGCTATAAACAGAACTGGTGACCATCTTCATGGCCGAGGTGATCACTGTTTTAGATAGGTCACTCTGATCTACATCGACGCCAATGACCTTGGCATTGTCATGCTCCTCAGCGGCATCGATCACGGATTCCACGATGGCGCCGCCACATGTAAAGATTACCTCAGTCCCCTCTGCATACCATGCAGCAGCCTGCGCCTGGATTTCCGGAGTGCCAATAAAGGTGCCCGTATAGTTATACTTAATTTCGGTGTCAACTCCCAATTCCTGGGCAGCTAGATCAGCCCCCTGAACAAATTCATAGCCATAACGAATCACTGCGGGAACGGCCAGTCCACCCATAAAACCAAGTTTGCGGTGACCATCTTTAACCGCGGCATAGCCAGCCAGGAATCCGGCCTGTTCCTCCTGATAGAGAATTGACAAGACGTTTTCCCCAGTTTTTGAAACCGTATTTGCTGCATCGTGGGGTTCACCATCGACCAGAATAAAGGCAACATCAGGGTAGCGATCCTGGGCAATAAAAACCGCGGTTGCAAATAAATAGCCGGGACAAACAACTAATTTAGCACCCTTTGCGATGGCTTGATCGATGCTTTCAACATAGGAATCGGTGGTGCCTTCTTCCGGCTCGTAGTAGGCATAGGTTACTCCGTTTTCTTTGGCATATTGTTGAACCCCCTGCCAGGCCGCCTGATTAAAAGATCGATCGTCAATGTGGCCAAGATCGGTAATCAAGGCGAGTTCAATTTTTTCTGAAGACTCTGCTGACGAGCTTACCCCGGTGTCTTTTGGTGCTGTACAGCCCAGGACACTAACCAATATCATACCGATCCCGAGAATTACCCCAATTGTTTTTTTCTTATTCTTCATTTGCTACTCCTTTTCTGAATCATTTTTTTTCAGCCTTGGCTATCCCGATCTCCTAGTCGATCACCCTTTAGCCGCGATCGTTTCTTCCACTGTTTTCTTAACATTTGAACCTAAAACCATATTATCAGTCGTTTACCTTGAAGTCCACTTTTTATGATGGGACTTTCGTCTGTCATGTTTGCAAACTTTTATATTTTATTTCTATGATCTGGGGATGTTACATCGTTTAATAAGTTAGTACACACCGGTCGCTTTCAATCACCGATGCTATCTTTTTTTCCGTCTCATACAGCGAATCCGCACCTTCATCTCCGGATTTACCTGCCGCGATTCGGTGATTTTCTGCAAGGCTTTATTGTAGGTAAAATCATCCAGATTGTTGGCCTTGAGATAAATCATGGTCATTTCCGGAAAAACCGTAAAACTGCTGGTAATCGCCCAGGCAACCGCCATCTTCACATAATAGTTGTCGCAGTCAATGGCATTGAAATTTCGAAACATCGGCTCCAGATAAAGATCTTCAACAAAATAAGCAATAAACATCACCACCCCAAAACGGATCTCGTAAACTTCATTGGATTGGAGGTATGGTTGTAAAAACAGCCAGACCTCCTCTTTATGCTTTTTTGTGAATTTCAGGCCAGTACAGAAGCTGTCGCAGATTGACCAGTTGTCAATCTTTGGGATAAAGGCTTTGATCAGTGCCAGCCGTTCAGCCAGTTCGACATCGATATAACCAATTACCATCCCCTGTAATAGCGTTTCCTCAAAGCTATCATCCCGGGCAGTTTCCAGATAGGATCGCCAGTCTCCTTTGGCAATGCTTTTGCCGATCTTCCGAAGCGCTGGCAGGCGCACCCCCAGCATCGTATCAGCTCCAGGAATTAATCCACTGGAAAATTTCCGGTATTTTTCATCGGCTAAGGCCAACAGCTCAGCTCTTAAAACTTTTTGATCCATCTCTATTTCCCCCTGTTATTTCAGATAAAACAAAAGCCCCTTTGGGCAGCAATCATGATTGCCGCCCAAAAGGGGCTCTTGCTGTCAGTTATTTTAATTTCAACGGTAAGCCGGCAACCAGCAGATAGGCTTCATCGGCCCGGCCGGCAACCAGTTGATTCATTCGGCCGGCGATGTCCCGGAAATAGCTGCCCAGCTTATAGGCCGGCACCAGACCCAGACCGACCTCGTTAGAGACCACAATCAGGGTTTTATCCTGACAGACGTCCAGCAGTTTTTCCACTTCGATCTTTATGGCGGTTTCGATTTCGGCGACCTTATCCATCTCGCAAGTGTCGTAATCGACCGGAAAATCGAGCATATTATTGGTGGTCATTACTGTCAGGCAGTCAAACAAAACAATCTCAGCTTGCTCAAAAATGGGATTGTCTATCATTGTCTGAAAATCCTTATATTGTTCAATGGTTCCCCATTGCTCGGGTCGCTGCGCCTGATGTTTGGCGATCCGGTCTTTCATGCCATCATCAAAGGCGATCGCCGTAGCAATATAAGCCACTGGCTTGCCCGCTTCTCGGGCTATATTTTCGGCGTAGCTACTCTTGCCGCTGCGGGCGCCGCCGGTAACAAATATTAAGTGACCCATTACTAATTCCTCCAGTTTTTAAGAAAAGTCAACAGCTTGGTATTATCTGCTTCTTGTTTAATGGCAATCCGAAAATATGAATCGTCCAGGCCGATAAAATCTTCACACGTTCGCAAGGACATGCCCTCTTTTTCAAGGGCAATCTGCAGCTCTGCGACGGTTCCCTTTAACAGCCGACAAAGATGAAAGTCAGCACCACTGGGGTAAACCTTAAGCGTTCTAATCTGGCTTAAGGCGTTAAAGACCCGCTGACCTTCCCCCTGAATATAGCTTTTAGTCTGTTTGGCATAATCTTTTTCATCATAGACCCCGGCGGCCGCGATCAAAGCCAGGGCATTAACCGTCCAAGGCTCCTTAAAGCCTTCCATTTTCTTGATAATCCCAGCAAGACCGACCCCATAGCCAATCCGCAGCCCCGGCAGGGCATAGAATTTAGTCAGCGATTTTAAGATAAAGACCGCTTGTTTCGCTTCTTTGACCAATGAGAGGCTACCGCTTTCGTCAGAAAAATCGATGAAGGATTCATCCAGAAACCAATTGATTTCGGGTGCCGAAGGGGCTATCATTTGTCTGATAAAGTCACTTCCATAAAGCCGCCCGGTCGGATTATTGGGGTTGCATAAAAATACTGCCTGGGGCTTTTCGTTTTTGATGACCGCCGTTAATGCTTCGGGGTTAATGGTAAAATTATCTTGCTCGGTTAAGACATGGTGAACCACATCCCAGCCATAAAGCTTTAAGGCGCGTTCATATTCATTAAAGGTCGGTTGAACAATCAGTGCCTTCCCCGGCCCCATGCTTCTGGCAAAAAGATAGATCAGCTCGATCGCGCCATTGCCGAGAATGATATTTTCCGGCTGCACCGCCAGATCATCGGCAATCTTGCCAATCGCTGAAAGGCCGGTGATCTCTGGATATTTGACCAACGCATCAATGCCAGCGATCAGTTTTTCCCGGATTCCCGCAGGAATTCCCAAGGGATTAATATTGACGCTGAAATCCAGCATTTTTTTGTTTTCGCCCAGATACCCGCCGTGTTTATTCATCTTGATACTCCAATTATTTCAGATTCTTTTATCTATTTTTTTACTCAAGTAAAATGATTGCAAATTCACTTAGTCAAATTCACTTATTTAAATTCACTTCGTGCAAACTCACTTAGTAGTTTAAATTCACTTCGTGCAAACTCACTTAGTAGAAATTCAATGATTTTCCAGTTACCTAAACCGAATAAATGATCACTGCCATGATGGTCGCAAAAATCATCAGGACAACCTCGCTGCCATACATGATGGTAATGGTTTCGCGAATATCCAATATTTCCAGCGGGGTTTTGGCATCGCCAATGGTGGGTTTTTCGAGCGTTTCACCAAAATACTGGTTGGTTCCGCCCAGTTGTATGCCTAAAAGCCCCGCTACCACTGATTCTGGATGGGCCGAGTTAGGACTCTTGTGGTTGAGACGATCCCGCTTGAAAATGCGACAGCCATCATTAAAGGTATATCCCAAAAACATCCCGCCAACCAGCATAAAGATACTTCCGACTCTGGCCGGAATAAAATTGATCAGATCGTCAAATTTTGCCGAGGCATAGCCAAAGTCCTTATAAGGCTCCTGAACATATCCGACCATCGAATCGAGGGTATTGGTTGCTTTATAAAGCATTACCAACATCACTGGATTAAGCCAGGGCACTGGCATCAAGGCTCCCAGCAACAGATAGAAAATCGGTGCTAAAACCCCATCAATGGTATTTTCGGCAGTGGTCTCCACCGTTGCCCGGATAATTTCTTTTTCCTTTAGTTGTGAGGTATCTCGGCCGACAAGATAACCCACTTGAACCCGGGAAACTTCAATATCACCACTCATTAAGGCGGTCATCACTTTACGCACTTCAATAGCCAGTGTTTTAGCCGCCAGCGCAGTAACAATCAAGTAAAGATTAAAGCCGATGTAGAGATAAATGTTAATGCTGTAAAGCAGCCATTGCAGACCAAAGACAATCGCTCCGGTCAGACCCAGCACTAAAAACAACAGTAAAAAACCTTTGGCTCTTTTGTGCTTGCCGCGATTCAATTTTTTATTTAAAAAGCCGATCGTTTTGCCCATCGCGATAATCGGATGCGGCAGCCAGGCAGGATCCCCGATCAGCCAATCCAGCAACACACCGATCATTATCAGTAAAAACCAAAAACCTCCCCCTAAACCCAGGGGAAGTCCTTCAATTAAATTCACTTTTTAATTTCTCCAATAATTTCCATTATTTTTTTCATATCCAGATTCGCTTCGACGGTCTCTGCCAGCAGATCATATTGCTCTTCTTTAAAGGCTTTAAAATCAAAGGCTGCCGGACCGGCTTCTAAATTCTTTTTGAGGCGCAGGGCTTCAATGATTTTTTCCCGTAAGCCATCGTTGTCAAAGATACCATGGAGGTAGGTTCCCATCACAGTGCCATCTTCGGCAATCACCCCATCGATAGTACCATCTTCGAGTATTGCAAAGGGTTTGGCCTGATCGAGGGCTTCGCTGATGCCCATATGGATTTCGTAGCCTTCGACGTCCATGTCAGCCAGCTCCATCCCCATGAAGTTACCCTGAATCTTACCGGCTGTCCGAACCGTACGTTTCTCTTCTTCAATGGTTGTGACAATGTTTAAAAGCCCCAAACCGGCAATGCTGCCCTTGGTTGATTCGACCTGGAAGGGATCACGAATTTCTTTGCCAAGCAGTTGATAACCGCCGCAGATTCCCACGATTGGCACCCCACAATCATGAAGCCGGTGGATTTCATCGCCCATCTTGTTATTGATCACATGACAGGTGTCATCAATGGTGTTTTTACTGCCGGGGATTACTAAAAGATCCGGGTTGGCCAGTTGCAGGTCGCGCTGGTTGCGGTAGTATTCCACCTTCACATCAGGGTGCATTTCAAAGGCGGTGCAATCGGTAAAGTTAGAAAGATGAGGTAAATAGACCACCCCAATCGTGATCAGGCCTTCGGAATTATTATCAAACCGTTCACTGACGCTATCTTCATCATCAATAACAAAGCGTTTGTAGGGGATCACGCCGATACAGGGTACCTTGACCAGTTCTTCGATCATTTTGATGCCCGGCTTTAGCAGCTCCACATCACCACGGAATTTATTGATGATAAAGCCTTTTATCCGAGCCCGTTCCTCGGCCTGCAATAACATAATTGTGCCATAAATCGAGGCAAAAACACCGCCCTTGTCGATATCGCCAATCAGTACCACCGGGGTATCGACCAATTCTGCCAGTCCCATGTTGACAATGTCATTGTCTCGCAGATTGATTTCGGCCGGACTTCCGGCTCCTTCAATTACAATGACATCTTTTCCCTCAGCCAGTGCGTCATAGGCTGAAACGACGATCTCGACCAGCTTGGGTTTATGGGCATGATAATCCATGGCGTCCATATTGAATGCTGCCTTTCCCATCAGAATAACCTGACAGCCAACGTCAGAGTTTGGTTTAAGCAAGACCGGGTTCATTTCCACCTGGGGCTCGATTCGGGCGCATTCGGCCTGAACCACCTGGGCGCGGCCCATTTCTTTGCCATCATTGGTAATAAACGAATTGAGTGCCATATTCTGGGATTTATAGGGTGCTACCTGATAACCGTGGTTATTAAGTATCCGGCACATGGCAGCAGTGATCAGACTTTTTCCTACTGATGACCCAGTACCCATAAACATAATATTTTTCGCCATGTCTTCTCCTTTATTTCTTCCAAAACCTAAATTTTAATGGTTTTTCAATGCACAGACGACCGCGTCTTCGACGGTCGAAATGACCCGGGGGTAAGCTAGCAGGGGTCGGCGGATGAATAATATTTTTGCATCAACCAGTCGGGCGGCTTCAACCTTTTCAGGGATCCCGCCAACATCGCCGCTATCTTTGGTAACTACAAAACCGATCTGGTATTCTTTCATCGTAGCGACATTCATTTCCACCGAGAACGGGCCTTGCAGTGCCAGGATATGGCGGGCTTTATAGCCCAGGTTTTCGCATTTTTTTAGAACCCCGACGGTCGGTAAAACCCGGATATAGGTGCGGTCTTTGGGTAGTCCTTCAAAGGCTTCCAGTTGCCGGCTGCCGGTCGTCAATAAAATATTCTTGTCACTATTGCCCATTGCACCGATTAAATAATCGCGGGCTTCTTCATAAGTGTTATAGACCATAATATCGCTTCCATCATCAATATTCGAAGGTCTTTCGAGACGGATATAATCGATATTCATGGCCTCGCAGGCCCAAATGGCGTTTTCGGAAATTTCCCGGGCATAGGGATGGGTGGCATCAATACAGAGATTGATATTGTAAATAGTGATCGTTTCTCGTAGCGTGCCGGCATCCAATTGTCCTGAAATCTTAGTCAGAAGCGGGTTTTCTGCGATCTGATCGGTGGCAATATTCGTTAGCGACGAATAACAGACTGCTTTTCCTTCTTCAAGCAGCAATTCGGTTAATAAGCGGCTATCGAGGGTTCCTCCCAGTACCAGAATCACAGCTGATAACCTCTCGGGGTAATCATTTTTAATTGATCGCGGGTTACATAGGTTTTGGAATTACCGATGATAACCATCGAAAACATATCAATATCAGCTTCATGGATTTTTTTCAGGGTGGTAATCACATACGACTCGTCTTTCCGTTTGGCATTACGAACAATTCCTACTGGGGTTTCCGGGGCCTTATATTCTAACAGAATTTTCTGGGCGCTTTCAATATTATGGGGGCGACCCTTGCTTTTGGGATTATAGAGGCTGATGATAAAATCACCTTCACCGGCACAGTGCAGCCGTTTTTCAATGACTGCCCAATCGGTCAGCAGGTCGCTAAGGCTGATGACGGCATAGTCATGCATCAGCGGTGCGCCGAGGGTTGAAGCGGCCGCATTGGCGGCTGAAATACCGGGGATAATTTCAACCTCAACATCGCTGTTTTTTGCTTCAACGATTTCTAACATAATCCCGGCCATCCCGAAAACACCGGCATCGCCGCTGCTAACCAGACAGATTTTTTTGCCCTCTTCCGCCAGTTCCAGGGCTTTTTCACAACGGTCAATTTCGCGTCGCATCCCCGAAGAAAGGACTTCTTTGTCGCCAATTAAATCGGCAATAATATCGATGTAGGTTTTATAACCGACAATAACATCGGCATCTTCCAAGCTGGCCTTTGCCGCCTCGGTCATATGTTCATACAGTCCGGGACCAATCCCAGTGACATAAATTTTGCTCATCTTTTCTCCTTTTTTTAACAAGGTTTTGTTATTATCATCCTTGCTTGCGCTTGACGATCTGCTTGTGTGCAGCAGACAGCAAGACCATGATTATTTATATTATAGCTTTAGCCATTATTTCCTTAGTTTTCATCCAACCAGACTGATAGGGTAATCCCATCCAGTTTTTGTTTTTCCAGCAGGCATTTCCCAAAACCAGAGGCGACAAAGCCACAGGGTTCGGAAACGGCGTATAGACCGGTGGTTTTAAAAACAAAATCCGATCCTTCAAAACGACTTTGGACCATTTGCACCATTTCATTGGGGATGATAACTTTTTTAGCCTTAAAAAAATCACAGGCCATCGTAATTCCCGGTTCTTCAGCTTTTAAGCCGATGGTAGCCAGCGATTTGATCGCTTTTTGATTGAGATTAAGCGCCGCCAGGGTATCACCAATCGCCTCGATGATCCGTTCTCCCGGGGTATCCCGGCGACAGCCCACGCCCACCACTAATTTTCGCGGAACCAGCTTAACACTGGGGATCGGCAGATCCGTATTGGTTGTCGCTAAAGTCGTAATGATGGCACCCCGATAGTTAGCCAGCTCGCTTAAATCCGCCACCGTTTCGATGTTCTTAGGCAGGATAACCGCATCGAGATCACAGTTTTCCAAATTAACTAAGGCAATCGGATCGCCATGTAAAATCAGTGCCGTGACGTCTTTGGCCGCAGTAAAATCATCGATCCTACAATTAATTTTTTGAGCCAGTACATCGACAGCCATGGTTCCTTTGACATCGGTGCCAGTGGTGATTACCGCCTGCGCCGAAAGACGTTTAGCCACCAGCCGGGCGGCGTCATTGGCGCCACCTAAATGGCCGGACAGCAGACTGATGACAAACTCCCCTTGTGTATCCATAACCACTATCCCCGGATCGGAAGATTTATGTTTGAGATGGGGGGCAATCGCGCGAACGACAATGCCGGTTGCCATAATGCAGCAGATGATCTGGTATTCTCCGATGATGCTGCCGATAAAGGTAGAAATACCAGTGGTGATAATTTTGGTGGTTTCGTTGGCGTATTTTTCTTTAGTGTAGATCTGGCATTCATGGTCATCGAGATGTTCTGCCAGCCGATTAGCCAGAACCATGCCATCCTGGGACAGGGTGACAATCGCCCACTTCTCGGTTTTCATGGTTTTACTCAACCCCTTGACGGTACTCATGGGTAAAACTAGGGTCATACAGCTTTGATAAACTATATTCATTTCCCAGAAAATCACCAACTAAAATTTGAGCGGTTTTGGTAATATTCTCATCTTTTACCTTTTGAGCAATCGTTTCAAGGGTACCCATGACAATTTTTTGGTCTTCCCAGGTGGCTCGTTGAATAATAGCAATCGGCGTCGTTGGGGGATAGTGCTTCATCAGTCGCGCTACCACATCATCAATCATTTGGACTGATAGAAAGATACACATCGATGCCTGATGGGAAGCCAGATCTTCCAACTTTTCTTTTTCCGGAACTGGGGTTCGTCCTTCGAGTCGGGTTAAAATAACCGTTTGGGAGACATCCGGCAGGGTAAATTCTTTTTTTAGAGCCGCTGCTGATGCGACAAAGGAACTGACCCCGGGGATCACATCAAAGGGAATTCCGAGTTCTTCCAAGCGATCCATCTGTTCACGGATAGCCCCATAAATAGACGGATCACCGGTGTGAACGCGAGCAATTTTCTTGCCTTCTTCAGTTCCTCGTTTGATCACGGCGATAACGTCATCTAAGGTCATCGATGCCGAATTAAAGATTTCGGCATCCGCTTTGTGTCCGGCAATAATCGCCTTATTGACTAAAGAACCGGCATAAATAATGATATCTGCTTCATTAACAATGCGTTGACCCTTAACGGTAATCAGCTCTGGATCTCCTGGGCCTGCACCCACCATATATACTGTATTCATAACTAATTTCTCCTAAATTTTATAATGTCCTTACATTTCTGCAACGGGTTGGGCTTTTTTCAAATGATCTAAAAACATGTTCTGAATGCCGGCATATTCACCCAGGCCTTCCAGGATACACTCCACCTTAAACCGCTCTTCTTCGAGAACCGTTCGCCATGAGTCTTCTTCATCACTGGCCATGTCATTAATGGCGTGATCGCCAGCTACCAGCATAAAGGGCGCCAGATAAATCTTTTTATATTTCTTTTCCTGTAACAGCGGGACAATGTTTTCCAGCTCTGGGAAACCTTCCACGGTTCCCACATAAACATCCTCATAGCCCTTCATTTTAAACATGTAATCCAGACAAGGATAGGTTGAGTTGGCGTGGTGGTCACTGCCATGGCCCATATAAACGAGGGCTTCACCATTTTTAAGCTTGGGCATTTGTTTCATGACGATGTCGACGGTTTCTTCGTAATCTTCCACCGTCGTTAAGAGTGGCCGACCCAAGGTCAGGCATTCGAAGTCTTTTTCAAAGGCTTTCAGCTCTTTTAAGGTAATGTCATACTCATAGCCGTTGATGATATGGGTAGTTTGACACTGAACATGGGTATAACCGGCTGCTTTAAGTTTTTTAAGGACTTCCTGCGGGGTATCCACACTTTCGTTGTCCCGGGTCTTCAGTTTGTTGATGATCATTCGGGATGTGAAGGCTCGATAAAAATCATGATCCGGAAATGCATTTTGCAAGTGCTTTTCGGTTGCCTCGATGGTTTTTTTTCGGGTCTCAGGGTAAGATGTACCAAAACTGATGACCAATAATGCTTTCTTTTCCATTAAGTGGTTCTCCTATTTTTTTATGATAACAGTGATTAACTTCTCATTGTAGGTTGACCTCAAACTACCGTACCGACCAATGACCAAGGGGTCAGACCCTTGTTAATCTGTTGTTCGCTGCGGGATCGGACAGGCTCTGCCGTGTCCGCCCCGATGCGCACAACATGATGTAACAATTGTCGGTACTAGCGTATCTGTTGGTCTATAGTCTTTGAGCTTCACTGTTTATTTATTATAAACTTAATAATGCCTGATAGTGATCTGCGATGGTTTTTTCGATGTCTGCTTGGGTGTGGGCAGATGAGAGGAAAATACCTTCGAATTGGGCTGGCGGCATCAAGTTGCCGGCGTCCAACATGGCTTTGAAATATTTGGTATAGGCTTTGGTGTCCGAGGTCATCACGGCGGCATAGCCATCGATTGGCACATCGGTAAAGAAACAACAGGTCATCCCCTTGAAACGAACCATCTGGGCTTTGACCCCGGTTTTTTCGATGTTGGCCTTAAAGCCAGCTTCTAACAGCTTGGCATGTTCTTCCATTTGGCTATAAACTTCGGGATGATCCCGTAGGTAGGTCAGGGTGTTGAGTCCCATTTTCATGGCAATCGGATTTCCTGACAGGGTTCCGGCTTGATAAACGCCGCCTAATGGTGCTACGGTTGCCATGATCTCGCGACGTCCGCCATAAGCACCGACCGGCATGCCGCCGCCGATAATTTTTCCTAAGGTGGTCATATCTGGTTCAATCCCCAGGACTTCCTGGGCGCCGCCATAAGCTAAGCGAAAGCCGGTGATGACTTCATCAAAAATCAGCACCGTTTCTTCGGCTGTGGTGATTTCCCGCAGCGCTTTCATAAACTCCAGATCGGGTGGCACCACCCCCATGTTACCGGCTACCGGTTCGACGATGACGGCGGCAATTTCGCCAGGATTTTCGGCAAAGAGGGCTTTGACACTTTTAATATCGTTATAGGTTGCTACTAGGGTGTCCTGAGCCGTTCCCGGGGTAACGCCTGCACTGGTCGGCACCCCAAAGGTCAGGGTGCCGGACCCGGATTTAACCAGCAGTCCGTCGGCATGGCCATGGTAGCAGCCTTCAAATTTGATGATCTTATTGCGTCCGGTATAGCCTCTGGCGACCCGCAGTGCGCTCATGGTTGCTTCGGTTCCCGAACTGACCATCCGCACCATTTCCATTGAGGGATAGGCTTGGGTAATCAGCTTGGCAACCTCCACCTCAATGGCAGTCGGGGCACCAAAGCTGGTTCCTTTTTGAAGGGCTTCCTCTATCCCTTCAAAGTAAACCGGTGAGGCGTGACCTAAAATAAGTGGCCCCCATGAACAGATATAATCGGTGTATTCGTTACCGTCGACATCATAAATCTTGGCGCCTTTGCCATGGTCAATAAAAACGGGTGGCATGTCGACTGATTTAAAGGCCCGCACCGGACTGTTGACGCCGCCGGGAATAAATTTTTCTGCTTCAATAAATAATTTTTCTGATTTTTCTCGATTCATAATATCTCCAATAATAATTATTTCACTATTGTGTAAAACTCAGGTGTTCGCTCCCTACCGTACCGACCAATGACCAAGGGGTCAGACCCTTGTTAATCTGTTGTATGCGCGCAATTCGTACAGTTGCAATTAGCATCATTGTAAAATAAAGTTCGATGTGCAACTGTTCGCCTTGAGGCACAGGGTCTGCCCCCTTGGGTACAACATGATGTAACAATTGTCGGTACTGCGTTTGTCTTGAACAAAAGATTTATGACTTATAAATAATTTGCTGTTATTGATAATCCTTGAGCATGGCCTGCAGTTCTTTGGCAAAATAAGTGATGATGATGTCTGCTCCGGCTCGTTTGATACTGATCAGGCTTTCAAAAATCGCCCGGCGATCCATCAGATCGGCATCGACGGCATTTCTGATCATGGCATATTCGCCACTGACCTGATAGGCGGCCATCGGTAAGTACGAAAGTTCCTTGCCCTTGGCAATAATATCCAGATACGGCATGGCTGGTTTGACCATCACAATATCGGCACCTTCATCGATGTCAAGCACCATTTCCTTTAAAGCTTCGCGGGAATTGGCCGGATCCATCTGGTAGCTGCGGCGGTCGCCAAAGGCTGGCGCCGAATTGGCAGCATCCCGGAAGGGACCATAAAAACTGGAAGCAAATTTAGCCGAGTAGGCCATAATCGGAATCGATTCATAACCAGCCTGGTCGAGGGTTTCGCGGATATGGTCGATACGGCCGTCCATCATATCCGAAGGAGCAACCATATCGGCTCCGGCTTGGGCATGACTAAGCGCTGTTTTGCTTAAGGTCTTCAATGTTTGATCCCGTCTGATCTCGCCGTTTTCTTCAAAAAAACAGCAGTGTCCGTCGCTCTTGTATTCACACAAACAGACATCGGTAATGACATACATTTGTGGATCAACTCTTTTGATTATTCGGATCGCTTCCTGAACCAAACCGTCTGCCACAAAGGCGGGTGTGGCTTGACCGTCCTTTTGGTCGGGGACGCCGAACAAAATAACATAGCGGATGCCCAGTTCTTTAAGTGCCAGGGTTTCTGCCCCTAACATATCCAAAGACAGATGATACTGATCTTTCATGGAGCCGATTTCTTTGCGCACGCCCTGTCCGTCGACGATAAACAGCGGATAAACGACATCATTCATCGACAGCTGGGTTTCTCGGATTAAATTTCTAACCGCCGTATTTTTTCGTAATCGTGTTGGCAACATCTTGCTGACCTCCTCATTTAGTTCTTGAAAATTGCAATAATCCCGTGAGCTTTGCCGGCTGTTTAGGCGAAACAATTTTTGTATGTACCGCCTACAAGCGATTTCTTATTGTTATAAAAACTGCCGCCAAACCAGTCATTGTTGGATTCTTACAAATCGTAATTAGTTATTACTTTTGTGCATCCTTTAAAATCGCATCTAGCATTCCCTGGATGGTATATGTTTCGGCTTCGATATCGACAGCGATGCCCAGTTCCAGGCATTTTTTTGAAGTTTGCGGGCCGATCGAAACTGCTTTTGCCGAATTGATCGCGGCGATGTGGGCGCCGCCAATTTTTTCAACAAAAAACTGGACGGTGGTGGAGCTGGTAAAGGTAATATAATCAATTTCTTTATTATTTAACATTTCCAGCGGATCGACGGTGGCGTGATCTTCGCGGATGGTTTCGTAGCTTTGAACCTCGTCGACCGGACAGATTTTGGCTAGTTCTTCGACCACATAGATCCGGGCATTTTTTGATCGGGGGATTAGTAGCCGGCTGTCTTTATTAAGTAGCGGTGCCAGACCGTTGACCAATTCTTCACCAACATATTTATCCGGCACAAAATCAGCCTTAAGACCTCGGGCTAAGAGGGCATTTTTGGTTCCTTCGCCAATCGCGGTGATATGGAGATTACCAAAGGCACGGGAGTCTTTGCCGCAACGTGCCAGCGAATCAAAGAAGATTTCTACGCCGTTGATGCTGGTAAAAACAATATGACTGTAATCCTTGAGGACTTTCACTTTTTCATCACAAGCCGCTTCGTTAATCGGGACAATTTTGATGGTGGGGAATTCAATGGCATTACCGCCCAACTCAGTGATTTTTTCAACCATCTGGGAGCTTTGTTCCCGGGACCTTGTCACGATAATGTTTTTTCCAAACAATGGTTTTTGATCAAAGAACCGCAATTTTTCGCGTTTATTGACCACTTCCCCAACCACAATCAGGCTCGGGGCAGTAATTTTTGCTGCACTTGCAATACCATAGATGGTGGTCAGGTTTCCGGTGACGACCCGCTGATAGGGGGTCGAGGCGCGATGAACCACGGCCACCGGCATTTCTGAATCCATGCCGTTTTTAACCAGTTCGTCGCAAATCTTTTCCAGATTCTTGACCCCCATCAAAAAGACGATGGTACCTTTTAGCTTACCGAGCACTGGCCAATCCAGATCCGATGAGCCGTCGTAGGCATTGGATTTTAAATGTCCGGTGATGACATGGAACGAAGACACACAGTCCCGATGGGTAATCGGAATACCGGCGTAGGCCAGTCCACCGATGACCGAGGTTATCCCGGGGATCACTTCAAACGGTACCCCCGCGTCGTAGAGGTCTTCCCCTTCTTCACCACCACGGCCAAAGACATAGGGATCTCCGCCTTTTAGGCGCAGTACCAGTTTTCCTTCCAGACCTTTTTGGACTAATAGGGCATTAATATCTTCCTGGCGCATGGCATGATTGCCGGCTCGTTTGCCGACATAAACAATTTCGGCATCTGCTCTGGCGTCGTTTAGAAAGCTTTCATTAACCAGGGCATCATAAACGACCACATCGGCTTTGCTTAAAACATCCTTGGCTTTAACGGTTAAGAGACCGGGATCCCCGCAACCGCCGCCAGCCAGATAGACTTTTCCGGGCTTTTTGTGTACTGCGGTGTAACATGCTGCTGCTAATTGTTTTCCCAAATTTTCTGCCTCCTCGGGTACGCCTTCAATTGACTTTGTCACCACATGACTGCCGTCTTCCAGACCATAGAGTCCGTACAGTACAATGGTGTCTGCTTTTATTTGACAAAATGCACCCACCGGAATATGACAGCTGCCATTTAAGGCCTTTAAAAAACTGCGTTCGGCGATCATTTGGATGATCGTGTTGTGGTCACTGATGGCGGCCATCAATTCTTTGACCGTCTGATCATCTTCACGAACTTCCACTGCCAGGATTCCCTGGGCGGGTGCCGGGATGAAGGTGTTCTCCGGCAAGGTCACCGTCTGATAGGCGGGGTCTTTAAGCCGGCCAATCCGTTTGAGACCGGCTGCAGCCAGAATGATGCCATCCAATTGCTGTTCCTGCATTTTGCGAATCCGGGTATCAATGTTGCCGCGGATCCCAATAATTTTAAGATCTGGCCGCAGTTTTTGCAGCTGACAAATCCGGCGCTTACTTCCGGTTGCCACTACCGCGCCTTGTGGCAAGGCATCAAGGGTTGTGATCTGATGGGGTGTCAACAGCACATCGCGGGGATCTTCGCGAGTCGTAGGCACCGTCAAAACCAAACCTTGTGGCAGTTTTGAGGGCATATCCTTCATGCTGTGGATGGCCATATCGATATCGCCGGACAGCAGCGCATCTTCTAATTCCTTGGTAAACAATCCCTTATCACCGATTTTATCGAGCGGTTTATCCTGAACCAGATCGCCCTTTGTTTTAATGATGACCATCTCAAAATTTATTTGGGGGTGGGCTTTGGCCAACACATCAATCAGCCACTGGCTTTGGGTGCGCGCCAGGGTACTGCCTCTTGTTCCAACTTTTATATTCATCTATCTTATCTCCAATTGTCAGTAATTTCCTAGTTTTGACCGCAGTTCCGGATTGGAACATTGGGACAAGACTTTAAGTTTTTCGCTTTTTTCCTTGGCGGTGCCATCGCCAGCTAAAACTGCCTGTCGCAGTAATCGCAGTAAGGCTGTTTTTTCGGTATAGCTGTCATCATAGCGGTCGGCCAGCTCGTCGGCAATCTGTTTTGTTAAAAAAGGACTGGCTCCTTCGGTACAGACCGACAAGTTTAAATCGCCCCGACGAATAACACTTGGAAAAATAAAATCCGAATCTTCCGGATCATCGACCCGGTTGCACCAAATTTTTCGGGATAGGCAGTCCATTTTGATCTGCCCATTCAAGTCGCGATTGTCGGTTGCTGCCACTGCCAGGTCGATATCAGTGAGCTGATCGATGTGATAGCCGGAATCGATCAGGGTCAGCCGATTGTTCTCGGTTTTGATGATCGCCTCCGTAAAATCCAGACTGACTGCGATAACCTGCATGCCGTTTTCCAATAAGGTGACAACTCGTCTGGCAGCAACCTTGCCGCCGCCGACCACCAGCACTTTTTTATTTTTTAAGTTAAATAACAGCGGTGTCATCATTTTGCTGATCTTCCAATGGTTTTTTGTCCTGAATTCCCGGGAACAAATAGGTCACCGTTTTTTCAATGCCGATAATTTCATCTTCGCACTCCAGCGACTTAAGCTGTTTAATCGGCGGCATCACCATTTCCCGGAACTTGGAGCGGATCACCTTGGACAAATATAGCTCTTCTTTTTCGGACAAATTTAACCGACCACAAAGGTTTTCAATGGTTTCATCGGCCAATTGCCGGGAGGTCTCGTTTAAGTCGCGGACCATATTATCAACCTTGGAGCGGGTCACCCAGGACAGCAGTCCATCGATTTCATCTTGAATTTCTGCCTCTATTTTTTTCGCAATTTTGACCCGATAGGCCATTTTTTCATCCATGATGTTTTTAAAATCATCGATGGTCAGCAATTCTACCTGAGCTAGGCTACCGACCGCTTCTTCGACATCCCGGGGTAATGCCAAATCGATGATGATCAGCGGTTTGGCTAGCGGCTTCATTTCATCGGCCTTTAAGATAACATGGGGCGATGCGGTGGCGGTAATAATCACATCCATTTCAGGGATGATCTGATAACGGTCTTCATAATGAATCATCTGGACGTTTTCATGGATCGCTTCGCACTGATGCATATTATGAAAGGTGCGGTTGGTCATGTAGGGGTTACAAAAGCCTTCAGCCTTCATATAGCGTAGCGCCAACACCCCCATTTTCCCGGAACCGATGATCAGTATTTTTTTATTGCCATAATCTTCGGGATACCTGCGCTTGATATGCTTTACCGCGGTTGAGCTTAGGGATAGCGGGGTTTCGGATATTTTATAATCGGTTTTTACCTTTTTAGTAAAGGTGATCGCCTCCCGAAACATTTTCGTCAGGTATTTTCCGCAACCCTTAACAGCCTGGGATTTTTCCAGGGCATCTTTAACCTGACCCAGAATCTGGTCTTCACCTAAAATCATCGAGTCCAGACCGGTAACCACCTCATAGAGATGGACCATCGCTGCCCGCTCTTTTTTGACAAAAAGATAGGGCGCCAGTTCTGCTGATTTTTCGCTGAGATAAAAATCGGTTAAGATTTTTGCGGCCGCATCCTGGTTTCGGGTCGAGACATAAATCTCGCTGCGGTTACAGGTCGAAAGAATGATCACCTCGGCAATCTCCGCTTCATTCAAAAGGGTTCGGATGGCCTCATTCAGGGTGCGATGGAGAAACGCCCCTTTTTCGCGAATTTCCAAAGGTGTATCCTTATGATTAATTCCTGCTACTACCAGTTTCATCCACTTGAACCTCCTTTTTCTGATTCCTGATCGCTTCTTCCAGGGCGGCAATGCTACGAAAGCCTTTAATCCCCAGACATTCTTCTAGCCGGGTCATCGTTGCCTGTTCCAGACTGGCTGTTTCCAGGGCTTGGGTATTTTTAAAAACTTGGGTGGTTTCGCCTTCTGCCAGCACGCCGCCATGATGGAGCACATAGGTGTAATCACAAAATTCATAAATAAAATCCATATCATGGCTGGATAAAATAATCTTAATGCCTTTAGCCAGCGCCGCTGTGATAATCGCTTTGACCCCGGCCTTGCTTTTAGGATCGAGTCCCAGTGTCGGTTCATCCATCAGAATGATCTCCGGTTCGACGGCTAAAACCCCAGCCATGGCGACCCGTTTCTTTTGCCCATAACTGAGATAATGGACTGGCCGATCGGCCAAAAGCGTGATTCCGGTAGCTTCCATGGCTGCCTTTACCCGCCCATCGATGAGCTCTGCAGCCATCCCCATGTTTCTTAAGGCAAAGGCCACGTCATCATATATTCCTGAATAAAAGACCTGCTTATCGGATTCCTGAATAACCAGCCCAATTGATTTGCGAAATTCGTAGAGATTCTTTTTCTTATAGGATAAGGGTTCTTCCTTAAAAAAAAACAGTTCCCTCAGTTGGTTTGATCAGCCCAATTAAGGCTGACATTAAGGTCGATTTGCCAGCACCGTTTTCACCGATGAGGGCGATGCAATTTCCCCTGTTTCCGTCAATGGAGACACCTTTTAAAGCGGTAGTGCCGTCCGGATATTGATATGTCAAATTTTTAGTTTTAATCATTTTTAAGACCTTTCCGATAGCTTACATGAAAGTCTCCCTGATATTGCTTTAATTCCAGGGTTTTTGTCATCTCCTCGTAGCTCTGGATGGCCATGAGAATTAAATTGCTTAACATCATTGCAATCGATTGGATTGAGACTTTTACATTGCGGTAACCAAAGCGTAACTCCTGAGCGGTTGCCATAATTTTTATTTTATCCCAATAATCAAAGATAAAGCGGTAGGTTAGAATAAATATCTCTAAAAAAGTATTGCTGATATGGGCTTTTTTCATCACACCGGCAATCTGCATCACCGGGGTGGTATAAATCAAAAAAAGCATGCAGGAAACGCCTGACATCGCTCTACAAAAAACCAGACTGGCCAGCACCAAGTTGGCGGTGGTGATGCCGATGGTAAACTGGAAAAAATTAAATGCCACTAAATAATCACCGCCCCCTTTGGAAATGGTGAATAATAATGCCAGCGCTCCGGGGATAATAAAGATCGAATCAAAAATCAGTGTATGGAGATAAATACGTCCGGGAATTTTTGCCCACAGCAGGGTGCAAGCCATCATAACACCAAAAACCCCTGCCATATACAGGGGTTCACTGATAAAAAAGACCGAAAGGAGCATGATTAATGAAACCACTACCTTAACAGTAGGATTGGCATTGCTAAGTTTATTGGTATGCGCAAAACGATCAATCATGGTAGTCTCCTTCTTCGATGCTGTTAATATTAATATCAGTCACTGGGCTTCAGGTTGTTGACAAACTCCCCTACCGACTAATGACCAAGGGGTCAGACCCTTGTTAATCTGTTTTCATTATTTACGCCGATTTCTCGGCCTTTTCATTTTTTCCCGATTTTTTATAAAGATAGAAAAAGCAGATTCCCAACCCGCCAACGCCTAGGATCTGTTGGAAAAGGAATAGGTTTTCTTCCATCTCGCCGGGATCAAACAAGCTTTCAAACCAGGGCACATAATTTTGATCGATTGTGGTGATGGCCGTTCCGGCGGCGTCATCGGCACCCGCAAACTCGGCCTCTGGCAAGGCAATCTGAGGAATAATAATCAGTGCTCCAATTAGCATAACCAGAATAATTTTAGTTGTCAGCGAGAGTTTCATTTGAAATAATCCCCTTTTCTTTATATTGGTAGATGGCATTGACCACCAGTACGGTTAAAATACCTTCGATGATTGCCAGCGGTATCTGGGTAATGGCAAAAATACTTAAAAATTTAGCAACCGATGCCGTCATCCCACCAACCGGATCCGGGAAGGCCAGACCTAACTGGATCGATGTTGTTATATAGGTCACCAGATCAGCGATACAAGCTGCTAAAAAAACGGTTAGTGCTTTGGGGACATTGAGCTTTGACAAGCCTTTATAGATTCCGTAAGCAACAAAAGATCCCACTATTGCCATTGAAAAGACATTGGCTCCCAGCGTAGTCAACCCGCCATGAGCCAGCAAAAGCGCCTGAAATAAAAGCGCGATGGTACCAACCACAACAGTAGCAAAAGGACCCAGGACAATGGCACCCAAACCGATCCCGGTCATATGCGAGGAACTGCCGGTTACCGAAGGTAATTTAAAAGCTGATAAGGCAAAGGTGAAGGCGGTTGCAATCGCCAATAAAACTTTTTGCTCAGGCTTGTCTTTAAATATTTTTCCGACCTGATATAATCCGAAAGCGATAAACGGCAGTGATAATACCCACCAGAAGACCGCCCAGCCAATCGGCAGAAAGCCTTCCATAATATGCATGGCGTTGACCGGTTGAGCAGCCAAAAGGACCATTAAAAATACAATTCCAACAAATGTCATGTTTCTTTTTGTGTTTTTTGTTCTTTTCATTTTTACCTCCATTTTTTATATCAACCAGTAAAAAAGAGGGCTTCACACAGCCCATTTCAATGGACACACTAAAAGCCGATGGTTTTATGTACTCAAGTCAAAGATAACTGCAAGTATTTCTTTGAACGTTCGGATTTGCTAGCTTGCGTAACGCATTCACTGAATCCACTACTGCCCGAAAAAAAAACCTTTCACCCACATTATGATGGGAAAAAAGGTTTTATCATTACACGTTTCCATTCATTCTATCACGCAATATCATAGAATCAACTTTTGTTAATGTTACTAACTTCCCTTTTCCCTGGAAGGACACTTTAGCACATCATTTTAGTAGGTTTCCTGACTTATAGCTTTTATTCTCCTCGCCTTCCCAGACAAAACGTGCCCAGTGACATATTAAGGAGACATAACTAATTACAGTGACCGGATCGTTCTGGATTCTAACCAGATTCCCTCAATGAATTTATTCATCCTAAATGATTTTTTACATCTCTTATTTAATTGTGTTTATATTATAACACGGATATGATAAATGTACAGGTTTTTTTAGGCGCTTTAAGGCTAAAAATTAGCTTCTTTAAATAGTAACTGGTTAAGTATTTATTAAATTTGCACGACTTTCTATCGCAATCAAGCTTGTAAAATGCTACAATAGATCAAATGTCTGTAATCCTTTAAACCGAAGAGGTATTGTGATGGATAAACTTAAATTCAAACGAACTGTGCCTGCTGTATTTGAACGATTAAACGCCGCCGATGATCCTTCCCTGATATTGTATTATCAAAATATTTTAAGCTGCATGCTGGCATCACCGCTATTATTTCTTGGCGCAATTGCGAATGTCATTATCGTTTATTTTTTTTGGTCTGGAAATCTAACCGAGGTGCTGACCAACAGCGCCATTTTTCTGCTGCTTGGCTTAACCTTTGAAACGATTTCCCGAAAAGAATTAAACAGTGATTCATTTGATCACCTGATTTCGCTCTCCCAATCGACCTGTCTGGCTTTTATCGTGATCCGATACTATCACACCATTGGCCCGGCAGTATGGACTGCTGCTTTTGTGATGATCATCCTTGCCATGATGCGGCTAAAAATAACAATGCTGTACTATCTCGCAGTAACGACTTTTGTCTGCGGCCTATATGTTACCTTCCTCCTTCCTGCCGATGATTTTATCTTTACCCCAGTTTATTTTATCATCCAGAACCTGCTATTCACTTTCGTATTTATCCTTGCTACCGCGGCCTTTCACATGACCCAGCATCGATACAACAAAGCCATCGAGCGCTTAAATGCCGTGATCGCACAAAAAGAAAAAATTGCCGGCCTGTATGAAAAGCTAAATCTCACAAAACAAACCCTGGCAACTCAGAATAAAGAACTCCAGACATCCAATGAAGAAATCAGAAAGAATCAAGAGCGCCTTCATTTCCTCGCTTATTTCGATGGTTTAACCGAGCTTCCCAATCGTAAAATGATTCTGGAGCGCCTGCATCTACTGGTCAATCGATCTGATGATAAGAAGTCAATCTTTTATATTGTTTTTATCGATCTCGATAATTTTAAAAAAATCAACGATACCATGGGCCATCTTTATGGCGACGATTATCTAAAATATACTGCCAGGCGTTTAAAGGAAATCATCCATGAAGATGATTTACTGGGTCGAATGGGTGGCGATGAGTTTGCTCTGATCATTCAACGAAATATCAAAGAAGAAGCTGCCTACAACTATGTCGAAAGCCTCCGCAATGAGCTTTGCGATAAAATAAAAACACACTGCTCAGAATTTAAAGTCAGCGCCAGCTTCGGCATTTCGGTCTTTCCTCAGGACGGCAAAGAGCCGATTGAACTACTCAAGAGCGCCGATACCTCAATGTATAAAGCCAAAGAGCTGGGGCGCAATAACATTCAGTTTTTCAGACCAGATATGAAGGAAGAGATTCTCAATAAGATCCAAATGGAATCACTGCTCTTAAAGGCTTATGAAAACAAGGAATTTTTCATCGAGTATCAGCCCCAATTCAATGCCGAAGATCATCGTATCCGCGGCTTTGAAGCCCTGATTCGCTGGAATTCCCCCCACTATGGCCGGGTTTCACCGATGGACTTTATCCCACTGGCCGAAGAAATGGGATTGATTATCGGTATCGGCCAGTGGGTGCTATTGACTGCCTGCCATAAATTTAAAGAGCTGGATAATCGCTTCGACCAGAACCTTTGCATTTCTGTTAATGTTTCAGCTGTTCAGATGCGGGACAAAAATTTTGTCGCGATCATCAAAAATGTACTGGCCGAAACCAGCATGGATCCTAAACAATTAGAATTAGAAATAACTGAATCACTTTTTATTGACAATATTGAAGAGACGATTGAAATGCTTAATGATATCAAGGCCTTAAACGTCAGAATTTCCCTGGACGATTTCGGCACCGGATTTTCATCTCTGAGCTATCTAAGACGGCTCCCCATTGATACCTTAAAAATTGACAAGTCCTTTATCGATGATCTCTCCGATCAGGATGCTTCGATCCGCATCGTCGGCGATATCATATCGCTCGGCCATAATCTGGATGCTCATATTGTTGCCGAAGGTATTGAAAACACCGTCCAGCTGGACTATTTAAAAGCCAACAACTGCGATTGCATTCAAGGCTTTATGTTCGGTAGGCCAATGTGTTTCAAAGACGTAGAAGCTTTATTGGAAAAAAATCCCCTGAAATAGAAGACGCACAAACTAACGTACCGACCAATTTTAATCTATTGTTCGCCGCGGGATCGGACAGGCGCTGCCATGTCCGCCCCGATGCGTAGGGTCTGACCCCTAGGTCACAACATGATGTAATAATTGTCGGTACTAAGTTAGTACGATGTCCAAAGTCAAAAATCCCCTAAAATAGGGGATTTTTTGTTTGCCGCAGTTATTGTTAATGAATCATCTTATAGTATGATCTGGCGGTGAGTAGATAAACGCCGGTATAGACTAGCGCATAAATGACAACACCGACTAGTGTGCATAAAAAGATTAGGGTTATGTTGGTCAGCCGGAAGGCGGCCAACATTTTGGTAATCACCGGGAAGGCAAAGGCGACGTGGATGATCGCGCCGGCCAGGGGCAGAAAGAATACCATCAGAATCTGCTTGCCAATGGTTTTTTTAACTTCGCCTTTATCCATTCCGACCTTCTGCATGATGACAAACCGTTCGCTGTCTTCATAACCTTCAGAAATCTGTTTAAAGTAAATAATCAAGACCGTGGCCATCATAAAGAGCGATCCTAAAAACACCCCCAGAAATAAGAAGCCACCAAAGAAAAAATAAAGTTCAGTCAATGCTTCATAGAGGTTTTGGATATTGATATCGGGATAACTCTGGGTCACCGCTGCCCGCAGCTTGGCTGAAAATGCGTTGAGTGCATCCTCATTCCCATCCAGATTAAACATCAGCGCATGCAGTGTCGTCTGGGGATCATCGTCATTTTTCATGGTCTGATAGATGGCATCCATAACGCCCACATCTTTAACAATCAAGTAGTAGGTGTGACCATATCCTGGGTCTTTTTAAAATCCATTGGAATGGATTCGAGCTGCTCGGTAATCAGATACTGCTCATCACCAAAAACAATGGTCGCTTCGCCATAGTTATCACCAACCGAAAATATCAGCATTTCATTTTCGGCCAATCTTTTATTGCCACCGGTTAAGCGGTTATAGTCGTCTAGTGGGATCAACGTGATATTCGAGATCCTTTGGTAATACAGGGCATCGGTAGCTTGGTTCTCGACCATATCTCTTAGAAAATGACTACCTTCCTGAAAAGCTCGAAAACGAGCCAGATCAAAAGAAATTTCATCCTTACTCCTGACATTTGACTTATCTTTTTCAGATTCAATCATCGTTATTACTTCAGCAAAATCGGTATTGGCCGCTGCTCCAATTATGCTCACATCCAGCGGATAAAAATCCCGACGCATCCCTTCCTGACCAATATACAAAGACACAGTGGTGGAAAGGGTGACCAGCACCATGGTACTGAGGATACAGATATTGGCCAACCCGACGGCGTTTTGCTTCATCCGATAAATCATCCCCGATACGGAAATGAAATTTCGGGACTGATAATAAAAAGTCTTATTTTTTTTCAATTGTTTTAGCAGGGTAATGCTCCCGGAGATAAACAAGGCATAGGTGCCGATAATAACAAACACCACCGCCACAAAGAAAAGTAGCAAGGCCTCAAGTGGGGTTTCAACCGAAAGGGCAATCACATAGCCAGTGCCCAAAGAAATAATCCCGATTAAGGTGACAAGCCAGGAAGATTTTGGCTCCTTCTCACCATGTTGCCCACCTTTTAAGAGATCGATCGGGTTTGCCAGTTTAACCTGTAAGAAATTCGTCAGTAGGGTCAGGCCAAAAATGACCAGAAAAACCGCGGTGGTGATTAGCAGCCCCCAATAGTCAACATGAAAGATTAAGGGACTCTTGAAGCGAACCATATTTAGCAGCAACAAAAACAGCAGCTTGCCAATCAGAACGCCGCCGATCAGCCCCAGACTCAAGCTGATGACGGTCACAAATACGGTTTCATAAAAAAGCACCCAGGCGATATGCTTTTTTTCCAGACCCAAGATACTGTATAAACCCAATTCCTTTTTGCGCCGCTTGATCAAAAAACTATTGGTGTAAAAAAGAAAGATAACTGCAAAAATACCAATTACGATGATGCCCAGAAAAAGAATTGTCTTCAAATTCATCGATCCGGGCATTTGATCCAGGCCCTTGTTGCTGTGAATCGAAACCATCGTATAAAAAGCCATGATCGATCCGATACAGGTCAGAATATAGGGAATATAGGTGTTTCCGTTTTTCTTTAAATTGACCAGTGCCAGCTTGGGATAAAAAAACTTATTCAAGCTCTTCACCTCCGGAAGCCAACACCGATAGGGTAAAGGATATCTTTTGATACATATCGTCATTGCTCATCGAACCCCGATAGATCTGATTATAAATTTCGCCATCCTTGATAAACAAGACCCGGTTGGCATGACTAGCTGCGGCCACCGAGTGGGTTACCATCAGGATCGTCTGACCGAGGTTATTGATGGATGAAAAGATTTTCAGCAGATTCATGGCCGCCTTGGAATCCAAAGCGCCGGTAGGCTCATCGGCCAGCACCAGTTTGGGCTTGGTAATCAGTGCCCGCGCCACCGCAGCCCGTTGTTTTTGCCCGCCAGAGACCTCATAGGGGAATTTCTTCAGAATATCCTCAATTTTCAATCGCTCCGAAAGGGGCTGCAGACGACTGCTCATTTCCTGATAATTTTTCTGCGCCAGCACCAGCGGCAAAAAGATATTGTCCTGAATCGAGAAAGTGTCCAGCAGATTAAAGTCCTGAAAAACAAAACCGAGATTATCGCGGCGAAAGGCTGAGATCTCACTATCCTTAATGGTGACCATATTTTTACCATCTAGATACACTTCGCCGCTGGTGGGTTTATCAAGAGAGGCCAGAATATTGAGCAGGGTTGTTTTTCCCGAACCGGATTCTCCCATGATCGCCACGTATTCGCCCTGCTCGACCGAGAAGCTGACATTAGACAGGGCCTGTATCTGATTCCCGCCAAACCGGGTGGTATAAATCTTTTTTAAATTCTTTACTTCAAGTAATCGCATGTTTTTCTCCCTGATCTGAAATTTTGTTTTATCGACAACTAAAGTATAACGAAAAAGAAAATAACCAGCCATCGCTTTGGCTTACATTGGGGCTGCTAAGCTTACACTTTTGTAAGCTTGTCTTATAAGGCTTCAAACCGTTTGGTCGAGAGATCAATCCTGACCCGGGTGCCCTGACCCACCTGGGAGCTTACAATAATTGAATGGGAGAGCTTATTTAAGACCTGCTGACACAGATAAAGACCGATGCCGGTCGATTTTTTATCCATTCTGCCGTTGTAGCCGGTAAAACCCCGGTCAAAAATCCGTCCAATGTCTTCAGCTCTGATTCCGACACCAGTATCTTCAATGATCAGGGTTTTTTCTGACCATTCATCCAGATAAATGGAAATTTTTCCCTGACTGGTATACTTCAAGGCGTTGGAAATAAGCTGCTCCAGAACAAAGACCAGCCATTTTTCGTCGGTTAGAACCCGGCAATTCAGTTCTTCCAAGTCCAGGGCTATTTTTTTATTGATAAAAATAATGCCATATTTTTTGACAGCCTGTCTGACCAGATCCGCCAAATCGCACTCAACCAACAGTAAGTCGGCCGACATGCTTTCCAGCCTTAAATACTGTAGCACCATCTCCACATATTGTTCGATCTTAAAAAGCTCCTGCATATAAGCGCTGGTGTGTTCGCGGTCGCCCACTTCGGTCTGAAGCAGCAACCCCATCGCCGAGATCGGGGTTTTAATCTGATGCGCCCATAAGGTGTAGTAGTCAATCATATCGGTTTGCCGGTTATCAAACTGGGAGATCAGGTCGGCGCGGTTCTCGGCCAGCACCCGGATCAGGCTTTGATAGTCCTCTTCTAACAGGTCGCGAGGCTTGGCAATTCTCCCACCCCAGCAGTTGCCGCATTGATCGCTGCTAGCAGATTTTGATGTTTCTGATAAAAATGCATCAAATCCAGGCCGGCAAAAATCATCGCCAGCGCGGTTACCAGTTCAGCACTGTAAACAATCGGCTCTAACGGCAAATGATACAGGGTATAGACCAGCGCAAACACCAGTATAAATAAAATAAAAGCCACCATTACCTTAATCCGACTTTTTAGATAAGCTCTAATCATAAATGATATGTTCATTATAAACCTCGATTAATCCCCAATTAAATAGCCAACGCCCTTTTTGGTGGCAATAAAATCGGCCAGTCCGGCCATCTCCAGTTTTTTGCGCAGCCTGGCAATATTTACTGACAAGGTGTTGTCGTCGATAAAACAATCGCTATCCCAGAGTCGTTTCATGATCACATCGCGTGACACCACCTTACCGGTGTTCTCCATCAAAATCTGAAGCATCTTAAACTCATTTTTGCTCAGCTCCACTTTTTGACCGGCATAGCTAATACTGGCATCGCCGAGATTTAGCATCGCACCCTTGTGTTCAAGCAGATTGACCTGTCCCTGAAAGGAGTAGGTTCGCCGCAGCAGCGCCTGAATTTTTGCCACCACCACCGCCAGATCAAAGGGCTTGGCAATAAAGTCATCGCCTCCCATATTCATGGCCATCACGATATTCATGTTGTCGCTGGTAGACGAAATAAAGATAATTGGCACCTTGGAAAGCTTGCGGATTTCACTGCACCAATGGTAGCCGTTAAAAAATGGCAGCGCGATATCCAAAAGAATCAGCTGCGGATCATAAGCCACAAACGCATCCATAATATGATGAAAATCCGTAACCATTTGGGTTTTTAGCGCCCATTTCTCCAAATGATTTTTGAGCGCCTTGGCAATAATCTGGTCGTCTTCAATAATTAGTATTTTATACATCAATACTCCCAGTTCCGCTGATTCATCTCTTCAATGGTACTGACAACCAGATCGACAAAGATCTCCAGCATCAGTTGACCTTTTTCAATGCTGGCTTTAGTGGGGTCGCCGGTGGCACCGGTGGCCGTGAGTTCCTTGATATCCCAGATAATGTCAGCTTTTTCGTTAAGGCTGATGATGTTTTCCGGCACCTGCGAGACTGCCTCTTCGAGATTGACCAGCTCCGGCCGCAAGGCCATCATGATCGAGGTTTCACCTTCGCCACCATGTCCTAGTCCATTCCAGACCTCAAAACGGTCACCCATAATTGGTCCAACCTTGGTCCACCAATCCGGCAAATAGAGAAATTTAGCTTCCCGATGGCGATCCTTGACCTTATGGGCGGCAATTTCTAGCGCCGGAATATTGCCGTCGTGGCCATTTAAGATATAAATCCGTTTGATGCCATTGTTAATAAGACTCTCGAAAATATCCTCAGCGATGGCAATTTCTGTTTCATACCGTAGCGTAATCGAGATCGGGTAACGGTTATAATGAATCGATGTGCCAAAGGGGACACAGGGCAGTACCACGACATTGTCAAGCTTCTGGGCCACGCGTTTGGCGACCTCCGATGGCACGAAAAAATCCGGCCCCAGACAACAGTGCCAACCATGGCTCTCGCAAGAGCCAAAGCTCACAATCGCGGTTACCTGCTCGGCATTTTTTAAGATCTCCTGAACTTCCCGCGCGGTCATTTCGTTAAGCATTACCTTTTTCATCCTGCAATTCCTTTCAAATAAAATATTTCTTTGAATCAATTTTCGCTAAATCTTTCTCGCTAATCTATATCTACCCAATTTTTCGCCAGTCATTTGAAGGAAGGCTAGTTTTATTAAATCCGCTCACTTTCAATCAGCTGTTTAAGTTGACTTAGAAATGCCGCCATCCAGCGATTATCATCAGCAATATACTCTGGGTGGGACAACACCTCTTCTGGTAACTGAACAAAATCATCTGGGATCATTTCATCGCCGCAATTTGCAATCAGATCTTTGATAATCGGCAGGGTGTTTTCGAGATGAAACTGAAATCCAAAAACTCTTTTTTTGTAGACGAAGGCCTGGTTTTCACAGGCCGCACTTGCAGCAATAACAGTTGCGGCCGCAGGCAGGTTAACAAAGGTATCGCCGTGCCAATGAAAAACCATCGGATTCTCTGGGAAAAATCCAAACAGCGGCGATGCTTTGGCTGTTTCAGAAAAGGATATCGGGAACCAGCCGATTTCTTTTTGTTTGTTTTGAACCACTTTTGCACCGATGATATCGGCAATTAACTGGCTGCCCAAACAGATGCCAATCACCACCTTGTCTCTTTCTATGGCCGCTTTGATCAATTCTTTTTCGGCTTTCAGCCAGCGGTATTGATCATCCTGATAAATGTTCATCGGTCCGCCCATCACCACCAGCCAGTCAAATTTATTTACCTCCGGCAAAGCTTCATCCTTATACAATTGGGTCGAAGAGACAACACAGCGATTGGCTTTTGCCCATTGCAGAATAGAGCCTGGATTTTCAAAGGGAACATGTTGTAAATAGTGGATTCTCATTCGCTACCTCCTTCGTTATCTTAGTTTTGTCAGTTTAACCGATTTTGCGACAGACTTCAATGCTGATAAAGACATTGTTTATTGATAATTTGTCTATATTAGCATAACATCTGGGTATACAAATAAAAATAAATTAAATTTAGGAGACGTCTTTATGAATCAATTAACAGGATTACTGTATGGGGCATTTTTAGGCGATGGCTTTGCTTTAGGTTCACATTGGATTTATGATACAAGTCTTATTGCAAATGAATTCGGGGAAATTGCATCGATCGTTGCACCACTACCCTCGACTTATCACAAAACAAAGAAAAAAGGCGATTTTACGCATTACGGCGATCAGAGTTTAGTCGTCTTAAAATCAGTCTCAGAAATGGATGGTTTCTATCTGGAAAAATTAAAACAGGACTGGCTCGCTTATATGTCTGACTATGATGGTTACCTTGATAAAGCCTCAAAGGAGAGTCTCGAGCTTCTTTCAGTCGAGAATAATCTCGGTTCACCATCTGATGAGCTTGGCGGTTTTGCTATCCTTGCGCCAATTATTGTTAAGTACCATCAAGATCCGCGTTTAAAGGAATATATTGAAGCGACCATCCGCCTGACCCATAACAATGATCTGGTCATCGAGATGGCAATTTTTTATACCAATGTTATTTTAAAAATTTTAGCCGGCGCTCGCCCTTATGATGCCATCGAAGCCTTGGCACCCCGTGCCGGCAAGCTGATTAATCAGTCTTTTCAAGCAGCCGTTAAAAATATCAATGATTCCGCTGTTGAATTTATCACTAAAAATGGCCAATCCTGCCATGGTAAGCACGCCTTTCCCAGCTCGCTTTTTGTGATCCTCAAAAATCAGGATCATTTCAAAGCAGCGTTGACCGATAACGTTATGGGCGGTGGCGATTCCGCTGCTAGAGGGATGATCATTGGGATGATTTTGGGTGCCTATCTCGGTTATGACGCCCTTCCCAAAGAGTGGCTCAATGAGCTAAACCATCTGCCAGAAATTAACCGTTACGCCGCTTTATTGTAACTCGGTTTACGGTATTTTACCTCTTTCTGGATCGGGCTTTCTTTTTGGCAGTTTTTGAACATGAAAAAAGCGTATCGAATCCAGATACGCTTTTTCATGCTCAGATTTTTGGCCAGAAAAATCTGAGTCGAGGAATAATAAACTCTATCAAAAATGTAAATTAATGAAAGCAAGGTAAATTCGGGGATGTCACACACCATCCCCGAGGAAGGGCATTAAATACTGACTTGGAGATGTCCTGCTATTCGAAGAGATTCTACGATTGGTTAGGAGAAATTAACCAACTCCCAAGAATCACACACTTCCTGGGTTCGTAAGCAGTGACCAACGACAAGCTGGCGTGTCATTGGTTATTGCAATACGAAAAAAATCCTTCTCCAATGGAGAAGGATAAAAGAATCATACTTACAAATTTAAATATAATGCTCTCACAGTCCTCTAAATCGGAGGTTGTTAAGAAATCACTACAAACAGGTCTTCTGGCTCAACAATCAACTTTCCATCTCCCTTCCCGCTAATTTCTTAACAGTGGTTATGAGACGGTCATCATGTTTTACAGCTGCGATTACAGCAAAGGATTTACACCTTTTTCCCTTGAATATAGGACAAGTTCACTATTTAATTAAATTCATTCTACACTAACAAGCTGTGCTTGTCAATAGCCGTTTGTTATAAAAACCGAATTAAAACATGTCATAAATTGAACTGGCACAGCAGTTTTGCGGGCGATTGATAATCGCCCCTTCATGACGTTATTTTATTAAACTTATATCGTTTGCTTGTTTTACTTCACATCACCGGTGATAATAAAAATCGGGTTAGACGCCTTGAGCATGGTTAAGCCGCCAATCCCTTCGCCCCGGCTGATCCCTACCTGAATCAGTTCGACATTGTCAAAGTAGTGGTTCATCAGGGTAGTCGCCTGGGCGGCGTTCTCCAGGGTAACAAAATTGGCGATCACCCGGCCACCGGCTCGGATATTGGCCTTACACCACTGAAAGAGTCCTTCGATATTACCACCAGAGCCACCAATGATCACCCGATCGACGGGCTCTTTAATCTCAGCCAGTACTTCTGGTGCTTTACCGGGAATAATCACGACGTTGTCGGCACCAAAATGGGCTTTGTTTTTTTGCACCAGCTCCAGTGCCGTTGCCTTGGCTTCGACGGCATAGACCTTGCCATTTTCAGCGGCATAGGCGGCTTCCATGGTCAGACCGCCGGTACCGGCACCGATATCTACCACCACATCGCCAGCATTGATTGCCAGCAGCGAAATGGTCAGAATCCGGATTTCGCGTTTGGTCATCGGAGCCTTGCCGCGAAGATAGGCCTCGTCCTTGTATCCTGCAATCTTACTCATTGATGACCACCACGACTGCCAGTCCTTCCTCCTGATAGGTCAGGGCTTCTGCTACCGTTAAGCGGGTTATCTTTTCATTGGGATAGGATAACTCTTCACCGACATATAGCATGCTGTTTGCACAACCAGCCAATTGGAGCGTTCTGGCAATAAAGGCGGTATTATTATTTTTGTCGGTCAAAATACCCAGCTTTTTACTTTCAGTCAAGGCTGCCGCCAAATCCTGATCGCGGCCATGAAGGCTGATCAGCTTGGCATCTTCCCAGCTGATTGCCAGTTTGGCAAAAAAATACTGCAGCGAGCTGATCCCGGGGATACAAACAATGTCCTTTTCCGGCACCACTTTTTTGGCATAGGTCAGCAGACTATAAAAGCCGCAGTCGCCGGAAACAACCAGGGCAGTCTTTCGGCTTCGATACACCTGGGCAACTTCATTCATCAGCTCGCTCAGGGGCCTCCCCTTTCCGATAAATAGCATTTTCTTTCCGGTGCTATCAAAGCTTTCCGCATGGCGGGTCCCACAGAGAATCACTTCCGCCGCGGCAATTTCTTTTAATGCCTTCGGTAATATATAATCCGGATGTCCCGGTCCCAGTCCAATTATTTTTAATGGGTACATAATTCTTTCCTCAACTCTTCTGCGTCTTTGCTTTGTCCTAAAAAGCCATGGATCTTGGAAAACAGTACTACTTCGATTTCAATGGTTCGATAAACCCGATCGCTGACCTTTTTCTTGACAACCTCGGCCAGATGATTAAAATAGTCCGGCAAATTTTCGGCCAGAATTAAATCAGTAGCTTCGTCGGTGGTTTTGGCGGTCATAATTTTTGCCATCGTTTCCCGGCTTGCCCCAAGTAAACCGGCGTGGGCGGTCAAAATTTCCATCCGGCCGTCGGCAACACTGCTATGGGTATTAAAAATCCCGCCGGCCAGCTTGACCAGTTTTCCCAGATGGCCAATCAAGAGAATCTTATCAAAGCCAATCCGTTCAGCCTCATCGAGCATAAAGCCGATGTAATTACTGGTTTTTACCAGGACATTTTCAGAAAGTCCCAGTTCTTCTGAAAAATCTTTCCCGTAATTACCAGGGACAAAGATGATTTCTTTAAAGCCCCTGGCATGGAGTACCGAGAGTTCCAGTTTTAGCGACGCCTTCAGGGCATCTTCACTCATCGGCTCGACAATCCCCGAAGTGCCGATAATCGACAGCCCCCCTTTAATCCCCAGCTTGGGATTAAAGGTACGCTTGGCCAGCTCGACACCCTGGGGAATCGACAGCTCGACCCGCCAGCCTTTGGGTAAATCAGGGCGCTCTTTGACGGCCTCAGCAGCCAAAACCGCGTTAATCTCCTGGCTAATCATTTCCCTTGGAATCGGATTAATGGCCGGTTGGCCCGGTGGAATACTGAGTCCCACCGAGGTCACGGTTCCGACCCCCATGCCGGCGGCAAAAGTGATCCCTTCCTGATCTGATGGGGTGATTTTGGAAAAGACCTTGACCCCATTGGTCACATCCGGGTCATCCCCGGAGTCTTTAATCACGGAACAGGAGGCTTCCTTTTCTGAAAAAATCTGATCGTGGAGCAGCAGCTCCAGGGTCCAGCCCTTGGGGGTATTGATTTCAATGGTTTCCCACTTTTTTTGATTTAAAAACATTAACAGCGCCGCTTTGGTTGCCGCGGTAGCACAAGAACCAGTGGTATAACCATAGCTCAAGCTTTTGCCATTTTTTTCAATGGTTTTATTTAACATTGTTTACCTCCCTTACTGAAGGGGATAATTTTTTTTGATTAATAAGGTCGATAAATATGGGATTTTACCTTTTAAGACTTCAATATCCCGGACTACCTGCTGGCTTTCCATGCCGATGTTGGAGACCAGCACAAAGCTTTTTTCCAAGCCACGGGCTTCCAGCTCTTCGGCCATCCAGACATTGTTGGCCGAAATTTTCATCACCACGATGTTCTGGTGAGCATCCAGAATCGCCCGGATTTCTTCTACTGGCTGGGTCATCGCGACAATCCCCAGAGATTCTTCTCCCTGAGTCAGGGGAATATTGAGTTGTGCCCCAAGATTACAAAATGACGGCACTCCGGACAGGGTGATCACTTCGATATCGCGTTTTAACAAATATTCCATTACATAAGAGTAGGTACTAAAGACCATTGGATCACCCAGGGTAATAAAGGCCACGTCCTTGCCCTGGTTCAGCAGCACTTCTATTTCATCGGCATTGATCTTCCATTGTTTTTGCAGGGCTTCCCGTTCCTGTGACAGCGAGATCATCGGAAAATTCATTTCGATAACCTTTGATAGATCAGCGATATGACTTTTGACAATTTCAAAGGCGACACTGGTGCTGCCCATTTTTTTGACGGGGGTAATTACCCTATCACAGGCATCTAAAAGCTTAGCGGCTTTAACGGTAAGCAGATCAGGATCGCCGGGACCAACCCCGATGCCATAAAAGATTCCTTTTTTTGCTACGGTCATCATCCTTACCATTCCCTTCCCAGTTGATAAAGCATGGCGTTAAGAATGGCGGCCACCACCGGGCTGCCGCCTTTGCGGCCGTTAATCCGAATGGCTGGGCTGTCGATCTGGTCCAAGGCTTCCTTGGATTCGGCCGCCCCGACAAAACCGATTGGAGCACCGATGTTCAGGGCTGGTTTAGATGTGCCCAGCTTAACCTGTTCAATCAGGGTATATAAAGCGGTTGGGGCATTACCAATGGCAAAGATGCCGACGCTGTCGTCCTGCAAGGCTTTTTCCATGCTGACGGTCGACCGGGTCACTCCCCGCTTCTTGGCTTCTGCGGCGACATCGGCGTCGTGGACAAAGTTGACAATTTCAATGCCGTGATCAGCCAGCGCTTTTTTATTAACGGCGACTTGAATCATCCGGGTGTCGGCATAGATTTTCTTGCCCTGTTTCAGGGCTTCCATGCCACTCTCATAGCCGTTGTTTAAAATTTCCAGTAAATCGGCATATTCAAAATCAGCGGTGGTATGAATGATCCGTTTGACCATCGGGGCAATCGCTTCCGGGAAAACCTTGTCGCCCATTTCGGCGGTAATAATCTCAAAACTACGTTCTTCAATTTCTTGGGGGTTGTTAATATATTCCATTTTTTCTCACTTTCATGCATGCATTTTTTGTTTTTGTTTCTGTTTTTATTTCCTTATAAAGCAAAACTTTATGATCACACCGCTACGGTGGTAATTTTTATTCCTCCCGGTATCAGGTGATTTCGGTATACCGCGGCGTAGGCCGATTCAGGAACAACCTGCTTGAATGCCCTTAAAAAGGCTTCCTCCTGAAAATCACCATTGTCATACATGACCCCAATCACCGTACCGCTGTGACCGATGACCGTTCCTAAACCGCCAAAATCCTGGGATAGTCCAATTAGATCATCGAGATAATTTTTTCTTAAGCGTTTTTGGTTAAGGATCGCGCTTTGGGTGCAGGCCGCGCCAATATCCTTGAGGCTTTTGGTGCGCACCCCTTTTTCAAATTGGGCGACAATTTCGGCAAAGCTTTCTAAGTCATCGGGGGAATAGTCATCCTGACTTTCATTAAAGGTCATCGTGTCAATGCCGCCGTGAAAATCAATAACGATGATATCCGCTGCCACGGTGCCATCAAATTCCTTTAGTACTGAGCCGCTGAGGTGATTAAAAAGGTTCAAGCCCTCAAACATCAAATTATCTGACGGTTCAATGACGGTGCAAAGCCAACCAATTTCCTTTGGTTTCAGATCCAGGCCAAAATAAGCAGAAAGCCCGGCGGCCATTCCGGCAATGTCGGCGGTGCTACTGGCCATCCCCTTTTCCAGGGGAATGTCACTGTCCATGGTAACATGCAGATGCTTTTTTTCTTGTGTTGGAATCGCATAGCGCCGAAAAACTTCTGCCACCAGTTTTTGGGTTTTGGGTTTTAACAGCCCCAGATTCCCCGGACCTTCTTCAATGATAATCCGCGAATAGCGGTCAATCGGGCTCGATACCAGGCAGGGATTGCCATCATACCAGCCCTGAATATATTCGCCGCAGGTGCCCGGGGTTTCAACCTTAACCCGCCTCATGCCTGCCCCGCCTTATGGTCCAGGACGGCATTTAAAAGGCTGCTTAAAAACATCGGGTTGCTGTAAAAATGAATATGTGGATAGCCGGCCAGGACATTCTTCTGGCGGTAGCCGCAGGTCCAGGTTTTTCCTTTTTTGGTGATCACATAGGCCGTCGGCAAGGCTTCTTCGCTAGAAACCAGACTGTGATGAAACTCATGCCCGCGCACTTCAATGGTCTTTCCGCCAAGATAAGCGGCAATATTGACATAGCCAAACCGCTGCAGCCGTTTGGTCATTGTCGAATCGGCAGCCAAAAAGCCTACGCCGGGATTGCTTTCGCCACTGTTTAGGGTCATCGAGTTGGTCAGATACATCAGGCCGCCACACTCGGCATAACAGGGCAGCCCAGCTTCGAGTTTGTTTTTGATATCGGCGATCATCGTCGTGTTGGCGGCCAGCTCAGCCCCGAATATTTCTGGAAAGCCGCCGCCAATATATAAACCATCGAGATGCGCTGGCAGACTGGCATCATTTAAGGGACTAAATTCGACCACTTCCACCCCAGCGTTTGCCAGCGCTTTAAAATTGTCATCATAGTAAAAATTAAAGGCCCGATCTTTAGGAACGCCGATCCGCAGGCCCTGATATTTATCCGCATCAGCTAAGAAGGGATCGACAAAGGGACTCACCGCTTGGTCATGCTTGCTAATTTCCAATAATTTATCCAGATCAATATAGGCTTCGGCCATCTCGCCGGCCTTATCAACCTTTTCCCGAAAATCAGCAATCTCTTCGACCGGTACCAACCCCAGATGACGGCTGTCCATCACGATGTCGGGATTATTAGGAAAGTAACCCAGACAGGTCACATCATTATAGGCTTCAATCATTTCTTTTAACAAGAGATAATGGGATTCGGATGAAATCCGATTAATAATCACCCCGACAATATTGGCATCGGGATCAAAATCGACATAACCTTTAACTAGCGCTGCAGCACTTTTGGCCATTCCTCGACCATCGATGATCAAAATCACCGGAGCACCGATGCTTTTGGCCAGATAGGCACTGCTACCGACATCCGATTCCAGGCTATGGCCATCATAGAGACCCATAACCCCTTCGGCAATCCCCAGATCATTTTCATCCAGCCGTCTAAAAAAGAGACCCCGGACCGTTTCCTCATTTAACATCCAGGTATCCAGATTAATCGAGGGCTCACCAGTGACAAAGCGATGAAACATCGGGTCAATGTAGTCTGGTCCGGTTTTAAAGGGTTTTACCCGCAGTCCCCGTTTTTTAAATGCCGCCATGATGCCCATGGTGACAGTGGTCTTTCCGACGTTGCTGCTGGCTCCGGCCAGCATAAAGTAGTTCATAATTTCGTCTCCTTTTTAATGACTGCTATCACTATTCTAAATTTCGCAAAAAGACGGCCGCTGCCAGCAGACAGACCATTACGAAACTATTTTTCTTCAATCAAGGTTAATGCTTTAACCATTTTTATAAATTCCTGATGATCATTAATTTCGTTGATCGTCTTTTCCTTTTTAATCGCTTCAAGCCGCTTTTTCAGCTGGCCTTCGGTAAAGTCATTGTTTAGACAATTGCGGTGAAAATAAAGCTCACCCGTAAGCTTTTCCAAACCGATCAGGTTATTGATATTGCCGTGGCCAAAGGGCAGATCCGAAATTAGAATCAGGTCACTTTCTGCCATCACCGCCAGGTTTTCTTCCTGTTTTTCCCGACTGATGGCGGTAAAAGGACTTTCTTCAATCATCGGAATCGCCAGCACATCACAGATGGTCCAGTCATCACTGCCCTGGTTGACCACCCCGGCAGTGACCTGATGACCCATGGCCTCCAGTTCTTCTAGCACCTGAGAAGCCTTGTTGCCGCCGCAGATGACATGAATCCGCAAACTGCGGTAGTCTTCTGATTCTTTAATCACCCGGAGTGGAATAATCTCCGGTTTTCCAAACAGTTTATTCTCCTGAATAAACATTTTCATCTCATAGACTTTTTTAAGGTTTTCTTCGGTGATCACTTCTTTGGGGGTGCCGTCGACAACCACCCTGCCATCCTTCATTAAAATAAGCCGGTTGCAGTATCGCGCCGCCAGATTAATATCATGAAGGACAGCCACCACCGTCATCGATTTTTTTACATTCAGATTGCGAATTAACTCCATCACTTCAATCTGGTGGTGGATATCCAGCGCCGATGTCGGTTCATCCAACAAAATGATATCGGGTTCCTGGGCAATCGCCCGGGCAATAATCACCCGCTGTTTTTCGCCACCGCTAAGATTATTATAAAGCCGCTTTCTAAACGGGAGGGTCTTGGTCGCCCGCATCGCATCGGCGACAATCGTATAATCATGCTGACTTTCCTTGGTGCGATAACTCAGATAGGGGTTTCGTCCCATCAAGACGATGTCCTCGACGGTGAAATCATAGTCGATATCAAAGGACTGCGGCACCACCGCAATCATTTGAGCCCGCTGCCGCTGGCTATAGCTGGTATTGTCCTTTTCTTCCAGAGTAATCACCCCGGATTTAACTGGCAACAGTCCCGACAAACATTTTAACAGGGTTGACTTCCCGGTGCCGTTGGGACCGATCAATCCGACAAACTCACCCTGACAGATGGTCGCGTTAAACCCTTGCAAGATATCTTTTTCACCATAACCGGATACCAGATCCTTAAAATCGAGCATGATTCTTGGCATTAACCGCTTCATCTTAGACACCCCCTTTTTTTCGTTTTCTCAAGAGATAGACAAAAAAGGGTCCGCCGAAGGCGGCGGTGATAATCCCGACGGGAATTTCCTGACCAGCCACCGTTCGGGCCAGCGTATCACACAGAATTAAAAACGCTCCACCAAAGAGTAGCGAAAAAGGAATCAAAACCCGATGTTTAGGACCAGTTACCAGGCGGACAATATGGGGTATTACCAATCCCACAAACCCGATGATCCCGGTAACCGAGACCACTGCTGCGGTCAGCAGCGATGAGGTAATTAAAATTTTCTTTTTTAAACGCTCGGTATCCACCCCCAACTGAGTCGCGGTTTCCTCGCCCAACAGCATGATATCCAATTCTCGAACTGAGGTCAGCATAACGATACATCCGATAATAACATAAGGTAGCACCGTTAAAACCTGACCCCAGCCCTTACCGTTTAAACTGCCCATGATCCAGAACATAATCCGGGTCATTTCTTCCTGATTAAAAATCATCAGCAAATACATGATCGCACTAATGGTTTGCCCGATGGCAATGCCGCTAAGTAGCAGTGTCGCCACCGGAACCTTGCGACCGACTCGGGAGATATTATAAACCACTAAAATCGATGCAAATGATCCGACAAAAGCTAAAATAGCGGTACCGTTCATCCCAAATAAACTGCTGGAAAAATTCATCACAATGCCAATCGTCGCTCCCAGAGCCGCCCCCGATGATACCCCTAAAATATAAGGATCAGCCATGGGATTTTTAAAGATTCCCTGGTAGGCGGCGCCACAGATGGCCAGCACCCCACCGGTAATAAAGGCCAGAATAATCCGCGGCAATCGCACATTCCAAATAATGGCAATGGCTCCCGCGCTAATATTTTCCATTCCCAAA